>OFCW01000394.1_pt1 | contig 9250 bp, 14 predicted proteins | sample 1520951 | NCBI WGS metagenome assembly OFCW01 (sample SAMEA4349680, study PRJEB24078) | microbial mat metagenome | biome: Terrestrial Biome; feature: Habitat; material: Microbial Mat | place: India | collected 2012-06-12 | depth 10 m | reverse complement strand
CGCACAGTTGACCATGCTCGCATCACATCAACCGTTACGGGACACCGCACATGGCTACAAAATCGAAATTCTTCCGCGTCGCCACCGAAGGCGCAACGACAGACGGTCGCAACATCGAGCGCAGCTGGATCCAGCAGATGGCAAAGAACTTCGATCCGAAGAAGTACGGCGCGCGCGTCTGGCTCGAACACCTGCGCGGCACCCTGCCCGACAGCCCGTTCAAGGCCTACGGCGATGTGACAGCAGTGAAGGCGGAAGAAGTCGAAATCGATGGCGTCAAGAAGCTCGGCCTTTTCGCCCAGATTGAGCCGACGCCCGAACTCGTCGCCATGAACAAGGCCCGCCAGAAGATTTACACCAGCATCGAAATCAATCAGAAATTCGCCGATACCGGCGAAGCCTACCTGGTCGGTCTCGGCATCACCGACAGCCCGGCCAGCCTGGGCACCGATGTGCTGGCATTTGCCGCACAAAAGCCGGAATCCAGCCCGTTCGCCAGCCGCAAATCCAGCCCCGACAACCTGTTCAGCGCCGCCGTCGAAACCACGCTCGAATTCGTCGAGGATGAGGAAGACACCGGCAAGCTGTCGAAAAAGGTCAAGGACATCCTGGCCAAATTCAGCGTGAAGAAGGTCAACGACGATGCGCGCTTCTCCGACGTCTACGAAGCGGTAGAAGATCTGGCCGATTCGTTCAACGATCTGCTGGGGAAATTCTCGGAAATCGGCAAGAAGCTGGCAGCCGTTCCCGACACCGAAGCGCTGAAAAAGCAGCTCGACGAACTGCAGTCTTCGTTCAACACTCTGAAAGAGCAGCTCGACCAGGAGGAAGGAAAACAGCCGCAGCGTCAGACCGCCACTGGCGGAAAAGGCGGCGAAACCGACTGCTGACCGCACCAAGACCAGTTTCGCACCAAGATCAGATCATTCTCCCGGAGAAAATCACCATGCAAAAGAACACCCGCAACGCCTACGAACAGTTCCTCTCCCGCGTTGCCCAGCTCAATGGAATCAGCGACGCGACCAAGACGTTCAGCGTCGACCCGACCGTGCAGCAGACGGTTGAAACCAAGATTCAGGAATCCAGCGAGTTCCTCAGCAAGATCAACATCGTCGGCGTCACCGAGCAGGAAGGCGAAAAGCTGGGTCTCGGCATTTCCGGACCGATCGCAAGCCGTACCAATACCGCAAATGCCGATCGCCAGACGCGCGACCTCTCCAGCCTGGACAAGAAGGGCTATCGTTGCGAAAAGACCAATTTCGACACGCATCTGCCGTATCAAAAGCTCGATGCCTGGGCCAAGTTTCCCGACTTCCAGACGCGTATCCGCGACGTTATCATCAAGCGCCAGGCACTTGACCGCATCATGATCGGCTTCAACGGCACCAGCGTTGCCGCCACCACCGATATCGTGGCCAATCCGCTGCTGCAGGATGTCAATATCGGCTGGCTGGAAAAGATGCGCCAAAACGCACCGCAGCGCGTCATGCACCAGGGCGCGACTCCCAACAAGGTAGTGATCGGCGCCAACGGCGATTACGAGAATCTGGACGCGGCCGTCTACGATGCTGTGAGCCTGCTCGATCCGTGGTATCGCGAAGACGCCGGCCTGGTAGTCATCCTCGGCCGCGAGCTGTTGCACGACAAGTACTTCCCGCTGGTGAACACCAATCAGAAGCCGACCGACACGCTGGCAGCCGACATCATCATCAGCCAGAAGCGCGTCGGCGGGCTGCAGGCGGCAAGCGTTCCGTACTTCCCGGCAAACGGCCTGATGATCACCCGTTACGACAATCTGTCGATCTACTGGCAGGAAGGCGCCCGCCGCCGCATGGTCGTTGACGAGCCGAAGCGCGATCGCATCGAGAACTACGAGTCGTCCAATGACGCCTACGTGATCGAAGACTACGGCCTGGCTGCAGTGATCGAGAACATCGAGTTCGCCCCGGCAGCCTGATCATGACGCGCCAGACCCCAGCACAGCGCCACTACGCTCGCGTCACTGCCGAGCGTAGTGCGGCAGCCTCCCAGTCCGGCGGCGTCGTTTCCGGCAGCGCCTACGAGTTGATGCTCATGAAGCTGGCGGAAGACCGCCGCCGCCTGAAAAGCATCCAGTCGGTGGAGCGCAAGATCGACGTCAAGCGCCAGCTGCTGCCGGAATATCAGGACTGGATCGACGGCGCGCTTGCCGGTGGCCGAGGCGCCCAGGACGACGTTCTGGCGACTGTGCTGGTTTGGCACATCGATGTCGGCGACTACGAGCGCGCCCTGCAGATCGCCGAATACGCGATCGCGCACAAGCTGACGCTTCCGGACCAGTACAGCCGCGACATCGCAACCATGCTGCTCGACGAGTTTGCCGGCGCCTACCTCAACGGCAAGCTCGCCGAAGACCCGCAGCGCGCGATTCCAGTGCTGCAGCGCGTTGCCGAGCTGACGGAAAAGTGCGACACGCCGGACCAGGCACGGGCAAAGCTGCACAAGGCGTTCGCCTACGCCCTGATCGATTTCATCGACAAGGCCGACAAGGAAGACATCGCTCCGTCCCTGGTCACCTACGCAGAGATGGCAAACCGCAACCTGCACCGCGCGCTTGAACTCTTCGAGAGCGTTGGTGTGAAGAAAGACATTGAACGCCTGGAGCGCCGCCTGAAAAAGGCCGCGCCAGGCTAATCGAGCACCCCACGGCGCACGGCGGCGCGGGCTGATTACGGGCTTTATCCCTTTCACCGTATGACGCCCGCCCACCGCCGACTTTTCGAACCATGCCATGAACAGCTTCCTCGCCACCGACGCCAGCACCACGCCTGAATCGAACGCCATCGGAAACGATGGCTTCTTTCCGGACATCGACCTGCAGCACTTGCGCGACGCAGTGCGCCTGGACGGCACCGTGACCGAGCCGCGGCTGAAAGAAGCAGTGATCGGCGCCATCCTCCACGTCAATCAAGAATTGACCGACTGGCAAGCCGCACAGCAAGCCGCCGGCGTTGAAAAGCTGTGTGATGTGCCGGCGCCGCAGATCGGCGGCGAAAGCAAGCTGCTCGCCTGCTACCGTCGCGCCGTCTACAGCACCGCCAAGGCCGACCTGATCGAGCGTTACGGCGACTACGACACGACCGCCGAGGGCAAGAAGAAGGCCGAATCCCTGGACTGCCAGATCGAGGAACAGCGCCGCAATGCTCATTGGGCGATCGCCGACATCATTGGCCGCCCGCATTTGACCGTCGAGCTGATCTAATGCAAGTCCGCGCACAACAAAACGACACCATCGACCTGCTGGTCTGGCGCCACTTAGGCAGCACCGCTGGCTACGTCGAAGAGACGCTGGAACTGAATCCCGCCCTGGCAAAGTTCGGCCCCGTACTACCGCATGGCACCCTGGTGGACCTGCCGGAACCGAAGGCAAGCACGCCGAAAACTTTACCCATCGTCCAACTTTGGGATTAACACATCATGGCAACGGAGAGAATCAACATGGCAGCAGAATCGGCGGGTGGCGTAGCACTATTGAAGCTGTACGGGCTGAAAGCCACGCTCGGGATGGTCGGCGCGGCCCTGCTCTACCTTGCGCTACCGCCGCGCAAGCCGGACGGCAGCTTTGACGAAAGAGAATTCGTCGCCCGCCTTGCCTGCGCCGGCGTCTTTTCCGTCATGTTCGGCGACTGGACACTGCAGCTGCTGGTGTCCTATGTACCCTCGCTCCATGCAGAGGCGCACGCTAAGGCAGTTGACCTGATGACCGGCGCGCCCGGATGGTGGATCTCGCGCGCGATCGCACTCTGGTTCCAGAAGCGCCGCGACAAGGACATTGCCGAATTGGGCAAGGAAGCGAAGGAAAGCCTGTGACGCCCAAGGAACTGCTTGCCGTCATGCCTGGCGCCGGTCGCCGGGTCGACATCTGGGCCGCGCCGCTGACCGCAGCCATGGCGCGCTTCGACATCAACACAAGGCAGCGCAAAGCCGCGTTCCTGTCACAGATCGCGCACGAATCAGCGTGCCTCACGCGCCTGGTCGAGAACCTGAACTACAGCCCGGAAGGCCTGCTGGCCACCTTCAACACGCCGAAGTCGCCGCGTTTCACGAAAACCGACGCTTACCGCTACGGCCGTACCGCAGCCCATCCCGCAGATCAGGAAACCATCGCCAATATCGCCTACGCCAGCCGCATGGGAAACGGCCCCATGGAATCCGGCGACGGCTGGCGATATCGCGGGCGCGGTCCTGGTCAGTTGACTGGAAAGATCAATTACGCCAGGTGCGGCGCTGCGCTCGGCGTCGACCTCCTATCCCACCCCGAACTTGTCGAACAACCCGCATATGGTGCCCAGGCATTTGGTTGGTACTGGGTGGAAGGTAATCCGCGCGGCGTCGACCTGAACACGCTGGCCGACAAAGGAGATATCGTCGGCATCAGTATCGCCGTCAATGGCGGCGATAACGGCATGAAAGAACGGATCGCGCTGTTCCAGGCAGCGCAGGAGGTGCTGGCATGATCGGAATCCGGGATTTGCTCCCATCGCTGGAGCGCATCGCTGCAGGCGCACTTCTGTTCGTCGCCGGCGATTTCTACGGCGGGCAGCGCGCTCACCAGGAGGCCGCCACGCAGCGCGCCAAGGCCGATGCCACTGCAGCCATCCAGCTTGCCGAAGCCAAGGAAAACGCCCGTGAACAGGAGCGTCTGATCGCCCGCAGCCTGGCCACCATCGCAGAAAACCGTCGAAAGGAACTTACCGATGCACAAGCTGATCGTAATCGCTTTGTCGCTGGCGTGCGCGCTGGCACTATCCGGCTGTCCATCCCCGTCGCTTCGTGTAGTGGAAACGCCGAAGGCACAGATCCCGCCCCTGCCGCCGGAAATCGGAACGAAACGCGAGCCGAACTTGCGCCAGCGGCTGGAGAAACTCTTACAGCCATCGCCGGGGAAGGCGACGACGGGATCAGGCAGCTGAACAGCTGCATCGACGCGTACAACGCCGTGAGAGAGGCATCCAATGTACAAGCCCGGTAGCCTGCGCACCCACCTCGCCGCCGCCAATCCGGACCTCAAGCGCAACCCGGACAAGCTGCTGGTCTTCGCCGACGAAGGCAATACCGTTTGTACCGGCACTGGCTCCCTTTCGTTCGAATACCAGTACAAGCTCAACCTCATCATCACGGACTATTCCGGCGATGCGGACGCGATCATGGTGCCGCTGCTGGCATGGCTGCAGGTCCACCAGCGTGACCTGCTCGACAATGCCGAAAAGCGGAAAACCGGCATCAGCTTCGAGGTCGATTTCAACAACAAGGAAACGATCGACCTCTCCATCAAGATCGATCTGACGGAACGGGTCCGAGTCATCCGCGGCGATGACGGCCGGCTCGACATCAAGCACCTGCCGGAACCGCAGTCTACGCCGGACTATACCGACGAGTTCTGGACGCTCTACCAGGGCGACACCCTGGTGGCAGAGTGGCACACGCCGGCACCCGTGGCGTGATGGCGAACGATCTCGACGCACTGGAAGTCTGGGCAGGCGCTCTCCTGGCCAAGCTGCAGCCAGCGCAGCGGCGTCTGGTCAACCGCCAGGTTGCGCAAGACCTGCGTCGCAGCCAAAGCCAGCGCATTGCCGCCCAGCAGCAGCCGGATGGCAGCAATTTCGTGCCACGCAAACCGCGCAAGGAACTGCGCAAAAAAGTCGGGCACATCAAACGCAAACGCCAGAAGATGTTCGCCAAGCTGCGAACCAGTCAGTACCTGAAAATCGAGACCAGCGAACACCATCTCGCGGTCGGCTTCTTCGGACGTGTCGCGCGCATCGCGAGAGTTCACCAGGAAGGCCTGACCGACCGTGTCGACAAGAATGGACCGGACTACAAGTACCCTTCCCGCGTGCTGCTCGGTTTCACGGCGGCGGATCGCGAACTGATTCGCGACTCACTGCTGCGCCATCTGACCGCATAGCGCGGACTTCAAATTCGATGTCATGCTGTATATGGGACATATACAGCCGCCAATCCGTGCACACGCGCGCGCGAAACCGCATCATCGAGTCATGGATGCCATCGCCGCCGAACTTCTTCGCCTCATTCAAAACCTGATCCGCCTGGGCACGATTGCTGAGGTCGACGGCGACCGCGTGCGCGTCAAAAGCGGCAAGATCACCACCACCTGGCTACGCTGGTTCACCCATCGCGCCGGCAATGCCGCCACCTGGTGGCAGCCGTCGATTGGCGAACAGGTGATGATCCTGTCCCCCGCTGGCGAACTGACTGCAGGCATCGTCCTGCCCGCGATCTACTCCGACGAACATCCGGCGCCCGACGAAGCGCCAAGCGTGCACACCACCCACTATCCGGACGGCGCCGTGGTTTCCTATGACTTCGCATCCCATGCGCTGCTGGCGACGCTTCCTGCTGGTGGCAGCGCTGTTCTCACTGCGCCCGGGTCGGTCACCGTCAACAGCGACGCGATCACGCTCAACGCGCCGCAAACCACATGCACCGGGCAGCTCCTGGTGAAACAACTGATCACTGGCCAAGGCGGCATCGCCATTTCCGGCAGCGCTGGCGGCAGTTCGACTGCAACGATCAGCGTACCGATGCATGTCACCGAAAACATCACGACCGATAAGGACGTCAAGGCCGGAAATATCAGCCTGACCGGCCACCACCACACTGAACAGGGCGACGGTGCCCCAACGAGCGACGCACAAGCATGAACGGAATGAACGCAAGCACCGGAAGCGCGATTTCCGGCCTCGATCACCTGAACCAGTCGATCGCCGACATCCTGACCACACCTATGGGCAGCCGTGTCATGCGGCGAGACTATGGCTCGCTGGTGCCGGAACTGCTCGACCACCCGCTAAACGGCGCGACCATCGTGCGCCTCTATGCGGCCACCGCCGATGCCCTGATGCGCTGGGAGCCACGCCTCCGCCTGACCAACGTGCAGTTGCAGATCGAAGCCAGCGGCACCGCCGTTCTTGATCTCGAAGGCATGGCCGGCGGCGAAAACGTGCAACTCTCGGTACCGGTACGGGGAGCGACAGCATGAGCACTCCAATCGATCTTTCCCGCCTGCCGGCACCTACCGTCGTCGAGCCACTCGACTACGAGCAGATTCTTGCTGAGCGCAAGCAAGCCTTCCTCAACCTGTTCAATGACGACCAGCGCGCCGCGATTGAGGCGACGCTGGCACTCGAGTCGGAGCCACTGACCAAGCTCCTGCAGGAAAGCGCGCTGCGCGAGCTGGTGCTGCGCAGTCGCATTAACGATGCCGCCCGCGCCGTCATGCTGGCTTATGCCGAAGACACCGACCTAGACCACCTTGCAGCGTTTTTCGGACTCGAACGGTTGAGGATCATTCCGGCGGATACCGACAACGGGATCGAGGAAGTCAAGGAGAGCGACGCCGATTTTCGTAAGCGCACACAACTCGCGCCACAGAGCTATTCGGTTGCGGGCCCGGAGGGGGCCTATATTTCCCACGCACTGAACGCGGACGGACGTGTACTGGATGCGTCGGCGATTAGCCCCAATCCGTGCGAAGTAGTAGTCACCCTCCTATCACGGCTGGGCGATGGTACGGCGCCGCAGGACCTTGTCGATGTAGTAAAGGCCTCGCTGAATGACGACAACGTGCGCCCTCTGACGGACAAGGTGACCGTTCAAGGTGCTCAAATTGTCAACTATCGTGTCCGCGCCAAGCTCTATACCTTTCCCGGCCCCGATTCTTCCGTCGTTATCGCGGAAGCACGCACCAATCTCGATACCTACATCGAGGAAACACACCGCCTCGGCCGTGAAGTAACCATTTCCGGCATCTATGCAGCATTGCATATTGCTGGCGTCGAGCGGGTCGAACTTCTGGAGCCAGTCGCCAATATCCCAATCACACGCACGCAAGCGCCGCACTGCATCGAAGTCATAGTCGAGTATGGAGGCGTGTATGGCTAATCTGCTGCCACCGAACGCAACCAAATTGGAACGAAATCTTGCGGCGGCAATGGCTCCCCTTGGAGATCTGCCGTCGCCTTTGCGAGACCTGATGAACGCCGACACCTGCCCGGCGTCGGCATTGCCCTGGCTTGCTTGGCATTTAGGCATCACTTCTTGGAAAGACTATTGGCCTGACCAGGTCAAGCGCGCCTACGTGAAGGCGGCCATTCCGGTCGCCCGGAAGAATGGCACCGCCGCTGCCGTGCGCGAAGTCGTCGCCGCCTTCGGCGCCAATATCGCCCTTCGCGAATGGTGGCAGATGGAGCCGCCAGGCGTACCCGGCACGTTCGACGTCGTGCTGACGATTGCGGCTCGGGATGGTCAGCCCGCCACAGCAGATTTCATCGCCGATATCGTTGCCGAAATCGACCGCACCAAGCCCGTTCGGGCGCACTACACCTTCACGCAAGGCTTTTCCACGATCGGAAGCGCTGCAGTTGCGGCGGCGTTCCGCCCGGCCCTCTATCGTCGCCTTTCTCTCTCTGATACCTAATCATGCCCGGAGCACTCATTACCCTTACCGATGCCGGCCGCGCCGCCCTGGTCAATGCAGACCATACCGGCACCGTCGTTCGGACGGTTGCCGAAATCGGCATCAGCACCGCCGCTTTTGTGCCAAGCGCCGCATTGACCGCATTGCCGAATCAGCTCAAGCGATTGAGCACGATCGCCGGCGATACCGTCGCCCCCGATACCGTGCATGTAACGATTCGCGACGATAGCGCCGACCAATACACGATGTACGGCTTCGGCCTGTTCCTCGATAACGGCGTGCTACTCGGCACCTATAGCCAGGACACGCCGATTACCGAGAAATCGCCGGTTGCAATCATGCTGCTATCGGCCGATATCCAATTCACGACGATCAATGCGGCGGCCTTGACCTTCGGCGATGCATCATTCACGAACCCGCCGGCCACAGAGACACGCCAAGGCGTAATCGAAATCGCGACGCAAGCAGAGGCCAACGCCGGCGCCGACGATGCGCGCGCGATCACGCCAAAAAAGATGGCGGTGTATGTATCATCGGCAATCGCTTCGCTTGTGAATTCGTCGCCGACCACGCTCGACACGTTGAACGAGTTGGCCGCCGCCCTTGGCAACGATGCCAACTTTGCGACCACGATGACAAACGCGCTGGCGGCGAAAGCCAATCTCAGCGGCGCCGCATTTACCGGCCTGGTTTCATCGCGCGTCGATCAGGTTGGATATACCTATTTCAAGGTTGAAAATCAAAACGACACATCGACCAATACCGTCGGCG
>OFCW01000393.1_pt1 | contig 9311 bp, 9 predicted proteins | sample 1520951 | NCBI WGS metagenome assembly OFCW01 (sample SAMEA4349680, study PRJEB24078) | microbial mat metagenome | biome: Terrestrial Biome; feature: Habitat; material: Microbial Mat | place: India | collected 2012-06-12 | depth 10 m | reverse complement strand
GTACGTCCGGTGGTGTGGGAGGACGGCGGGGGCGACCCCGCCTCCTACCCGATTGGTGTAGCCGAAAGGGCCGGTTTCGGCCATGCACGGCTGGAATCCTTACTTCGCGACAAAGGTGTCCGGCATTTGTAGCGCAACCACCTCACCACGCGCCGTCTCGACGCCCTCGGCATAAACCGATGCCTCGACCACCACCTTGCGCCCCTTGATTTCCTTGACCCGGCCGCGAATCTCGAGCTCCGGGCCGAGCGGTGTCGGCTTCAGATAGCTCACTTGCAGCGAGCCGGTGACGAAACGGAAGGCTGGCAGGCTGTCCATTGGCCGGTTTTCGGCACGGTACATGGCAGCAGCTGCCGTTCCGGTCCCGTGGCAGTCGATCAGCGAGGCCAGGAGGCCGCCATAGACGAAACCGGGGATGGCGGTATGCTCGGGGCGCGGCTGAAAACGGGTTACGGTTTCGTCGCCATCCCAAAACGTCTTGATCTGATGTCCCTTGTCGTTGTTGCGGCCGCAGCCGTAGCAGTGGGCGAGGGGTTCCGGGTAGTAATCCTGAAAGGCCAGCATGCTCTCTCCTTGTTTTGGTTTGAGCCTGTATCCTAGGCCAGGCACCAAGGCACGGCTACTGTGAGGCTGGCCAGCAATCGTGCAAATTCCGCCAATGCCCGGGGGTTACATCGAGATCGTGTGGCCGCTGGAGGGCAGGCGGTAGATGGCCATTTCCGTATCCGGCATCAGGGCATTCAGGAACAGGCTGAACATGGAAACGAACAGGCTGGCGAAAAGGGCGGTCCGGAAGCCGGAAACCGTAAAGCCGGGAACCATTCTGGCGACGAGCCACAACAGCAGCGCATTGATGACGAGCAGGAACAATCCCAGCGTGAGGATGGTCAGCGGCAGGGTGAGCAAAACCAGCAAGGGCCAGAGCACCGCATTCGCCAAGCCGAGGAGCAGTGCCGAAACAATCAGGCTTGCCGGGCTGGCGAAGCGAATGCCGTTGAATAGGAGGCTGGCCACCCACAGGGATGCGGCGGTGATGCCCAGTTGGATGAGGAAAGCGGTCAGGTTGGCGAGCATGGCAAGCTTGGAAAATGCGACGGTGAGGGCAGGATTATCGGCTGGAATGTTCCTGGTGCCGATTCCTTGTCGCCTCATTGTTGACAATGAATGGGTAAGTCGGGGCAATTCCGCTTACCCTGTCGCTGTTGAGCGTTTTGGTTGATGTCGTGTCGATATCCATGAATGAACAGTCCCTGGCGCAACTGGCGCTTTTTCTGCGCGATCTTGGTTTGGCTCTGCATTTGAGCGGGGCGCCGGCGCACGCCGTGGAGCGGGTTTTATCCACGGTGGGGCAGCGCTTTGGCGTCAAGGTGGAGGGATTCGCCGTGCTGACCTTCCTGGCCCTGACGGTGGTGGCGCCCTCCGGCCTACGGCGGACCGAAATGCTGCGGCTGCCGCCCTACGATTACAACATGGCCCGCCTGATCGCCTTGCAGGAATTGTGTCGGGATATCGCCGACCTGGCCGCCTTGCCCGACTATGTCGAGCGCCTCGCCGCGATCATGGCGCAGCCGGTGTCGTGGAGTGGCTGGCGATATGCCGCGATGGGCATGCTGTTATCGGCCTCGGTTGCCTTGCTGCTGCGCGGTGGCTGGGTCGAAATGCTCTGCGGCGGCCTGATCGGCCTGCTGTTTACCGCAGCCAGTCAGCGCCTGGCCGGTCTGCCCCGCCTCGGGCCGGCAGTGCCGGTCATTCTCTGCGCGGCAGCGGCGATGCTGGCACAGGGCCTGGCGCATCTTCTGCCGCAGCAATCGCCGTTCATCTCGGCAGTGGCGGGTGTGGTGCTGTTGTTGCCCGGCTTTACGCTCACTGTGGCCATGTCGGAACTGGCCACGCAAAATTACCTGGCCGGCACCGGCCGGCTGACGGGGGCGGTCATCCTGCTCTTCCTGATGGGGGCCGGGCTGGCGATTGGCACGGCCTTGAGTCAGACGGTCTGGCCGCTGGCGGGGTCGGGGGGCGTCGTGCCATTGCCGGCCTGGGTGATCTGGCCGGCCGTGGCAATCCTGGGCGTCTCCCTGCTGGCGGTGCTGCAGGCTCCGTTGTCATCGCTGCCGGTTGCGATTGGCGGCTGTCTGCTGGCCTGGGCGGCCTATTCCTTGACCAGCGCCACGCTCGGCAACGTCGTGGGGGCCTTCGGTGCTGCCCTGGCCATCGGTATCGCCGGGCACCTCTACCAGTCGGTGAGCGGTCGCCCGGCTGTGCTGGTCGAAACCCCCGGCCTGATCACCTTGGTGCCGGGGAGCCTCGGGTTCCGTGGCCTGCACGCCCTGATGCAGCAGGAAAGCGTCGTCGGCATCAACCTGATGACCGACATGCTGACGACCGGGGTGGTATTGGCTGTGGGGCTGTTGCTGGCCGACAACATCATGCCCCTCCTGCTGCGCCAGGACGCGCGCGAAGTTGTCTGAATCAGAAGCTGTAGCGGATTTCCGAATACACCCGGTCGTGCTGGTCGTAGCGGCCAAACAAGCCGAGTGGCGGGCCGCTGAAGATGTCGGCGCCGAACATCAGGCGCCAGTTGCGCTGGATGTTCCAAGACACGCGCGGGCGGAACAGCCAGTCGGATCGGTTCAGGCTGGAAATGAACAGGGCCTGGGTTTCCCAGTCGTTGCCGAGTTTGGTGCTGGCGAACAGGCTGTAGCCGTTTTCGAGCCGGTCGGCAATGAGGTCGGGGTGGTGGTCGAAGTGCTGTCGCTGGAAGAATTGCACGTTGAGGCGGCTGTCAGCCGGCAGTGTGAAATCGAGACCGACGGCCCAGTCCAGCGTGTGTTGTCTGGCCAGGCCATCGGCGTCGGTCAGATTCAGCACGGCAAATTGGCGATCGCGGGTATAAACGGCCTCTGCCTTGAGGACGATGTCACCAAAATCCTTGGCCAGCGTTCCGCCGTATTGGTGAATGCGGTCGTGGCGGGCCTGGTAGATGAAGGTGGGGCGGGCGCCGGGCACGATCTCGCGATAGAAGGTCGGATTGATGTCGGAACTGCGGTAGTAGAAACCGGAAATATCCCAGCCGTTTTTCAGCGTCGAAAGACGCAGGCCGTAGTTCATGTTGCTGGCGGTGCCGTCCGGCCGTTGCTCCGGCAGGTACTGTACATTGGTACCGGGCGGTACGGGCTGGTAAGGATAATATTCGGCGCCCGGGCGGCCGATGTTGTCGTAACTGGCGACCGGTATCCAGAGCAATTCGGCATGGGTGTCGTTGGCAAAATACTCGGCCCGCACCGCCCACTGCGGAATGCGCATCTGGTCGAACTCGGGGAGAATGAATTCGCGCTGATCGCGGGCCGATACCACATCGGCGAAGAACAGGCCGACCATTTCGCCCCATACGACATGTTGCCGCCCGAAGCGGAAATCCCAGTTGCCGGTGCTGTAGTCGAGGTAGTTCTCGCGCAGCGCAATGTCGAACCGCTGGTTCTGTTCAACGGCGCTGTTGTAGAAATCGTTGATGCCGTAGACAAAGTCGTAGTCCACCCGGACGCCCAGTTTCCACTTCAGGCTATCCGACAGCTTTCCCTGGCTGTGGAGGTCGGCACGGGTACGGAGCTTTGACCAGTGATCCGGATTCGAGGTGGTCCGGGCGCCCTCGAATTGCAGAAAACCCTTGATGCCGCTGCCGGCGGGAGCCTTGCTGCTGGCGGCGCCTTTCAGGTCGTCGCCGAATAGCGCATCGCGACCGAGCAGGTCGTCATCGGCCGCGGAGCACGGGAGGGCCAGGCAGGCGGCGAGGGCAAGCGAGAGGGAGTGGAATGAAGTCTTCACGATCGGGTTGTGAGCAGGGGTTAGTCGGAATCGGAGTCGTCTTCGGGTTCCGGCGCGTTGCGAACGCGGGCGATATTCCAGGTCTTGTCACCCGGGTTGCGGACGCCGAAGGCCGTGATGTAGCCATCCTCGACCTGTACCAGCCGGTCGGCATGGTCGATGACCTTCTGGTCATGGGTTGAAAAGATGAAGGTGGTCTTCAGGTGGCGGTTGATCTGCTTCATCAGGCGCAGGATTTCGCGCCCCGTCGCCTTGTCGAGGTTGGCGGTCGGTTCGTCGGCCAGGATGATGCTGGGCTTGATTGCCAGGGCGCGGGCGATGGCGACCCGCTGCCGTTGACCGCCGCTCAGTTGATTGGGGCGGTGATTGGCGAACTTGCCCAGGCCGACGATATCAAGGAAATAGGCGACACGCCGCTTCCGTTCCTCGGCCGTAATGTCCCGCCGGCGAAGGAGGGGGTATTCGACGTTTTCAGCCGCCGAGAGGACGGGCAGCAGGTTGAAGGTCTGGAAGATGAAGCCGATCGAGCGGGCGCGAATGTCGGCCAGTTCGTTGGGGGTCTTTTCGGAGACGTCTTCTTCGTTGATGAAGATGCGGCCGCGGGTCGGCTTGTCGATGCAGCCGATCAGGTTGAGCAGCGTGGTTTTGCCACTGCCCGACGGGCCGGAGATGGCGAGGAATACGCCGGCGTCAATTGACCATGTAATATCATGCAGCGCCTGAACGGTTTGCTCGCCCAGCTGGTAGTCTTTGTAGACGTGTTCGATGCGAACGACACTCATGGCTTAGCGAGACAACGCAAAAAGGGTTCTGAACGGAAGGGAGTGAAGCATGCAACCGACAACCGAACGACGTGTATCGATGCCTTCGGCATGGGCTTGGGCAGGTGCGATGTTCATGGCGATCCTATCGTTTCCGCTTCAGGCAGAGGAGTTGGGAGCGAACCCGGCCAGTGATGCTGTTGCTCGCAGTATAGTTGAAAAGGCGGACAAGGTTCGATTTCCGGCAGAGGGCTTTCAGGTTGATGTCGTCATCAACAGCTATCGTGCCGACAAGGAAATGGATTTTCACAAATACCGCGTCCTTTCCAAGGGTAACGAGAATACGGTCGTCATGGTCACCGAGCCGGCGTCGGAGCGCGGCCAGATCATCCTGATGAAGGGGCGCGACTTGTGGGTTTTCATGCCCGAGGTATCGCAGCCGGTGCGGATCTCGCTCGCTCAGCGCCTGACCGGGCAGGTGGCGAACGGCGACCTGGCGCGGGCGAATTTCTCTGGCGACTACAATCCGAAAATCGTCGGCAGCGAAAAGATCGGCAACGAGACTTATCATGTCCTCGAGTTGGTGGCGGTGGATCGCAGCGTGACTTATCAGCGCGTCATGTACTGGGTGAACGAGAAATCCGGTTGGCCGCTGAAAGCCGAGTTCTATTCGCTGTCGAACCGCCTGCTGAAGAAGTGCAGCTATGAGAATTTCCAGACCATGGCCGGCCGCGTCCGGCCGACCCGCCTGGTGATGGAAGACGCGCTGAAGGCCGGCGAGAAGTCGGTGCTCGAATACAGCGACATGCGCCTGCGCGAGTTGCCCGACAAGATTTTCACCAAGGAATACCTCAAGAAACTCGACTGAATCGGTCGCTCCCCTGTCAATTCATGGTTTCCAACGCATGTCCTCTCTAATCCCCGTTGTTCTTTCCGGTGGTTCCGGCACCCGTCTGTGGCCCCTGTCCCGCGAAAAATACCCCAAGCAGTTGTTGCCGCTCGTCGGCGACCAGACCATGCTGCAGGAAACCGTCGCCCGTCTCGATGGCATCCCCGGCCTGGGTGAGCCCATCCTGGTCTGCAACGAGGAACACCGTTTTGCGGTCGCCGAGCAATTGCGCCTGTTGGGCAAGCAGGGGCAAATCCTGCTCGAACCCTGCGGCCGCAACACCGCGCCCGCCCTGACGCTGGCCGCCCTCTGGGCGCGACGCGGCGGGGATGACCCGGTGCTGGTCGTGATGCCGGCCGATCACGTGATTCTCGACAGCGCGGGCTTTCGCGATGCGGTGCGGCGTGCCGCCGTGCTGGCCGGGCAGGGGCTGGCTGTCACCTTCGGTATCACGCCGGACTGTCCGGAAACGGGTTATGGCTATATCCAGCAGGGCGAGCCCAATGGGCTGGATGCGCATGCCTTCGCGCTCCGCCGGTTTGTCGAGAAGCCGGATCGCGCTACGGCCGAAGCCTATCTGGCGGCAGGCGACTACCTCTGGAACAGTGGCATTTTCGTCATGCGGGCTTCGACCTGGCTGACGGCGCTGGCGGCTTGCCGTCCGGATATTCTGGATGCCTGTACCGAGGCATTGGCCGCGGTCAGCCAGGATGGCGATTTTGTGCGTGTGGCGCGGGACGTGTTTGCACAATGCCCTTCCGACTCCATCGATTACGCGGTGATGGAGCGCTTGTCGGGCGGGGGCGGGGGATTGCCGCAGGCCGTCGTCATTCCATTGTCGGCCGGATGGTCGGATGTCGGCGCCTGGGACGCCTTGTGGAAAGTGCTGGCCAAATGCGATGCCGGCAATGCGGCGCGCGGCGATGTGCTGCTCGAAGGGTGCGCCAATACCCTGGCCGTCTCGGAAAGCCGACTGGTTGCCTGCGTTGGCCTGAGCGACGTGGTGGTCGTCGAAACCGACGACGCGGTGCTGGTGGCGCATCATTCGGCAACGCAGGACGTCAAGAAGATCGTTGATCGCCTGAAGGCGGAAAAACGGCCGGTTGCGCAATGGCATCGCAAGGTGCATCGTCCCTGGGGTTGGTATGATGGCGTCGATTGCGGTGAGCGTTTCCAGGTCAAGCGGATTTGCGTCAAGCCCGGCGCTGCCTTGTCCTTGCAGATGCACCACCATCGCGCCGAGCACTGGATCGTGGTGACCGGAACGGCCCGCGTCACAAAGGGGGACGAGGTCTTCCTGGTGACGGAAAACCAGTCGACCTACATTCCGCTCGGTGTCCGCCACCGTCTGGAAAATCCCGGGATCGTTCCGCTCGAGATGATCGAGGTTCAGTCCGGCAGCTACCTCGGTGAGGACGACATCGTCCGTTTCGAGGATACCTACGGGCGCGGCTGATCAGTCGAACAGCAGGGCCGCGGCAACCTTGCGGCCCTCGGCCGCGAGGATGTTGTAGGTCCGGCAGGCTGCTTGCAGGTCCATCACGTCAAGGCCGATACCGGCCATGGCAAAGGGGCGGAGGAGGGGGCCTGCCGGAAAACGCAAGCGCGAGCCGGTGCCGAGCAGGATGATCTCGGTGCCCAGTCCGGTCAGGATTTCCATGTCGGCTTCGCTGAGGCTGGCGACCGAGGCAGTAGTCCATTCCGGACGCAACGATTCCGGCAGGACGATCAGGTTCCGGCTGAATCGTTCCTGGTTGACCATGACGTAGTCGGGGCCGTAGGCGGTGAATAGGTTCAGTCCGGCAGTATTCGAGGGATGGAGTTTCACTGTGCGATCGATCCGAGAGGCCCGCCCAAATTGCGGTGCACCATACGAAAAGGTAGGATTATACCTTTGGCCTGAATGGGCTATCAGCGGCCTCGCCGGAACCATCGCATGAGACACGTCAAGAAATCCGCCAAACTCGCCAACGTCTGTTATGACATCCGCGGCCCCGTGCTGCAGAAGGCCAAGCAGATGGAGGAAGAGGGTCACAAGATCATCAAGCTGAATATCGGCAACCTCGCCGCGTTCGGCTTCGATGCGCCCGAGGAAATTCAGCAGGACATGATCCGCAACCTGCCGAATGCGGCCGGTTACACCGACTCGAAGGGCATTTTTGCGGCGCGCAAGGCGATCATGCATTACACCCAGCAGAAGGGTATCAAGGGTGTGACGCTCGACGACATTTACGTCGGCAATGGCGTTTCGGAATTGATCGTCATGGCGATGAATGCCCTGCTCGATGCGGGTGACGAGGTGCTCGTCCCGGCGCCGGATTATCCCTTGTGGACGGCGGCGATCAGCCTGTCGGGCGGGACGCCCCGGCATTACCTGTGCGATGAGGCCAAGGGCTGGCTGCCCGATCTGGACGATATCCGCAGCAAGATCAACGCCCATACCAAGGCGATCGTGCTGATCAATCCGAACAACCCGACCGGTGCGCTGTATCCCGATGATCTGCTGTGCGAGATCATCGATATCGCCCGTCAGCATCACCTGACGATCTATGCCGACGAGGTGTACGACAAGGTGTTGTACGACGGCGCCAAGCATACCTCGATCGCCTCGCTGGCCGAGGATGTGCTGATGATCACGTTCAATGGCCTGTCGAAGAATTACCGTTCCTGCGGCTACCGCGCCGGCTGGATGGTGGTGTCCGGCGACAAGCGCCATGCCCGGGATTACATCGAGGGGCTCGACATGCTGGCCTCAATGCGGCTGTGCGCCAATGCCCCCGGCCAGCATGGCATCCAGACTGCGCTGGGCGGCTACCAGAGCATCGACGACCTGATCAAGGAAGGCGGCCGCCTGCGTCGCCAGCGTGACATCGCGCACGAACTGATCACGGCCATTCCGGGCGTGACCTGCGTCAAGCCGAAGGCGGCGCTCTACATGTTCCCGCGTCTCGATCCCAAAATCTACCCGATCAAGAACGACCAGCAGTTCATTTCCGAACTGCTGCAGGAAGAAAAGGTTCTGCTGGTTCAGGGCACCGGCTTCAACTGGCCGCATCCCGATCACTTCCGCCTGGTTTTCCTGCCGCATGAGGACGACCTGCGCGAGGCCATCGGCCGTATTGCCCGTTTCCTCGAAAACTATCGCAAGCGTCACGGCACCAATTAGTCCTTGGTCCTCCGTGGCAAGCATCGTCTACCAACTTCCAACCTCATTCACTTTACGCACATGAAACCCATCAATGTTGGCCTTATCGGCATCGGCACCGTCGGCGGTGGCACGTGGACCGTCCTCAATCGCAATGCGGAAGAAATCACCCGCCGCGCCGGCCGTCCGATTCGCATCACCGCAGTTGCCGACAAGAATGTGGAGCTGGCCAGGCGAGTCACGGCGGGTGCCGCCCGGGTGACGGATGATGCTTTCGCGCTGGTCAACGATCCGGAAATCGACATCGTCGTCGAACTGATCGGTGGCTACGGTGTGGCCAGGGAAGTGGTCATGCAGGCCATCGCCAATGGCAAGCACGTGGTGACGGCCAACAAGGCGCTGCTTGCCGTGCATGGCACCGAAATCTTCGCCGCCGCCCAGCAGAAAGGCGTCATGGTCGCCTTCGAGGCTGCCGTCGCCGGTGGCATTCCGATCATCAAGGCGCTGCGCGAGGGTCTTTCCGCCAACCGCATCGAATGGGCGGCCGGCATCATCAACGGGACGACCAACTTCATCCTGTCCGAAATGCGCGACAAGGGCCTGTCCTTCGACGAGGTGCTGAAGGAAGCCCAGCGCCTGGGGTATGCCGAGGCCGATCCGACCTTCGATATCGAAGGTGTCGATGCTGCGCACA
>OFCW01000392.1_pt1 | contig 9327 bp, 7 predicted proteins | sample 1520951 | NCBI WGS metagenome assembly OFCW01 (sample SAMEA4349680, study PRJEB24078) | microbial mat metagenome | biome: Terrestrial Biome; feature: Habitat; material: Microbial Mat | place: India | collected 2012-06-12 | depth 10 m | reverse complement strand
TCGCACTGCCGGAAAAGCTCTGCACGCCGATGGTCCAGTCGATATTCGTGCGCAGAGAATAGGTCAGCGTGGGCGAAAAGTAACGGCTTCCATCTTGAAGATTTGCGACAAGATAATTCGTCGTCTTCAACAGCGGCGTGATTTCATAACTCGCGAACACGCCCGCATAGCGCTGTCCGACATTCTGGATCCGCCCTGCCAGTAAGGAGGCAAAATCATACGCCAGAGGATCGGATGTTCCGGTGCCGTTATAGTAAAGCTCGGCACTGAGTGTCAATGTATTGGCAAATGCATAATCGATGCCAATGAGCGCGCGGCGATAATTCCTTGTGCCGGAAGGCGACGTGACGGTCAGCTCGCCGCGAAGACCCGCATTCCCGATCTGGGTGGCGATGTCCGCTCCGATCAGGCGGTCGCCGCGGAAGCGGCCGGTGACAACCGAAAAATCCACCCCTGCCCTGTTTCCATGCCAGTACAGCGCTCCACTACCGTTCTCCCCCGGTCGCTGGGCTGCATAGACTGCGCTAACCCGCGACACGTCGCCCAGCTTGTGCTCGACCAGTATCGCATCGGCACCCGGCCGTTCTTCACGCTCAAGCTGGATAGGTGAAATCGGGTTCAGGATATCGAGCGGACTCCAGAATCGTCCAGTCCCCCAGGCGATGCGCTGACGCCCGACGCGGATATCGGTGTCGCCCAGCGCGAGGCTGGCGAATGCGCGATACAGGCGATGCCGGCCGTACACGTCCGGCGAGTCGACGTAGTTGCTCTCGGCCTGCCAGTATTGCGCAGGCCGAAGATCCTTCTGTAGCCCGAATTGCGCTGTACGCAAGTAGCTGCCCAACAGTATTTCATTGTCATACTGGACATCAACACTCAACGCCGGATGAATCTGCCCTTTCAGTTCGAGCCGCAGACGATTCAAGTCAAGCGAGTAGGCTTGCTCCGACGGAAAAACCGTCACCGAGTTCTGCCACAGGTTCTTATAATAGCCACTCAATTTGAGAGGGGCTGCCTCATCCCTCTCGCCACCTTCCGCAGCATGCAAGTTGTCGGACAAGGCTGCCCCCAGCGCCAGGAACAGAACAGCCAGCCGGCGGTGGTTAAACATGGCGAATCGCATTCACCGGCCTGAGTTGGGCGGCGCGCCAGGCCGGATAGAACGCAGAAAGTACGCTCACCACGAGTAATATCAGTAGCGGAGCCCAAAGGTGACTGCTGCGCAGCTGCGGATAGATTATCCCTGTCATTCCAGGGATCGTCTGCAGGGCATTGGTATATGCGGAGAGATCGATGCCGCGTGCTGCCAGGTACTGCACCAGCATGACGCCCAGCAGGTAGCCCAACATACTGCCGACAATGGCGAGCACGATCGATTCATACAGCACCAGGCGGACGATTTGAGCAGGTTTGGTGCCGAGGGCCATCATGATGCCGAATTCGTGCGTGCGCTCCATCACCGACATCAGCAAGGTGTTCATCACTCCCATGGCAACCACCAGGAACACGATCCCGATCACCAGTTTCAGATTCATCTTCACAAAATCGATGATTTGCGATACCTCGGGAAGCAGCTCGCGCCAAGTAACGACGACATACGGCGTCCGCGCGAGCTCCTGCCGGAGCCTGGCACTCGCAGCGGGAAGCTGTTCGCGATCCTTCAGCCGCACGGCAAGGGTGGAAATATCGTCGCCAAGCGACAGGAGCGACTGGCCGGCGCGGAGGCTGACGAAACCGATGCCATTGTCGAATGCCTCGCTGTCCGTTTCAAAGATCGCGCTCACGCGGTATGCGGCGGAGCCGACCTCCCCCACCGCGTTCTGCGCCATGACGACCACCTTTTCGCCGAGGCGCACGCCGAGTTTTCCGGCCAGTTTCCGTCCCAGCATGATGTCGCGGTCCTGTCCGGGCTGCAGCGCCTTGCCTTCCCTGACCGTGCGCTCGATGAATGTCACGTTGCGCTCGCGCTCAGGATCAATCCCCAGTAACAGAATGTTCTGCGACTGTGCCGCACTACTGATCAGCACCTGTGTCTGAACCCGTGGCGCGACGGCCGCCACCGACGGGTGACGCCGCACTGTTTCCAGCAGTTGCCCGGGCTCTCGCAGCGACAGCTCCGGCAGCATCTCCTGTCGGAACAATTTGTGCTGGATTTGCAGGTCACCCATGACATAGCCGGTCGAGTTATCGATCATCTGGGTGAAATAGCCTTCCACGAAACTGTACAAAAAGATGAAGGCGGCCAGACCGAATGCAGTTGCCGACACCGTCAGCGCAGTGCGCCGGGGATTGCGCACGATGCCGCGCCCGGCGATCTTGAAGAAGAGCGGCCAGCGCGTCGAACCGCCAGCCGCCTTCCTCCGGCGCAGCCAGCCCGGCGCCAGCAAGGTCGTTTGCAGGCCGCGAATGGCGTCCACCGGACGCAAACGTGCTGTCTTCCATGCCGGATAAAATGCCGTCGCCAAGGCCGTAACGAACACGACCAGTGAAAGCAGCAAGGTGCGATCGGCGCGCGGCATGGGATAAATCACTCCGGTCAAACCGGGCATCGACTGCAGCCCTTGGCTGTAGCGTTCCAGGTCAATCCCGTTCACGGCAAAATACTGACTGATGCCCAGCCCGGCAGCCGCGCCGATCAACAGACCGGCAACGCCCAGTATGCACGCCTCATAAAACACCATCCGCACCACCTGCGTATCCCGCGTACCGAGCGCCATGATCACGCCGAATTCCCGGGTGCGTTCCATCACGGCCATCAGTACCGTATTGGTGATGCCGACCGCCACCACCACAAACAGGATCAGCACCAGGATGTAGGCGACGATTTCATGAAATTCGGTCGATTGCACCACCGTAGGCAGCAATTTCTTCCAGCCGAGTATTTCCTGGCCGGCGCCCGCCTGCCGCATCATGGCGCTGACCACACCGTCGGTTGCGGACCGATGGTCGAGGCGCGCCACCACTGCAGTGACAGCGCTCCCGGCGGCAAACAATTCTTGTGCGGTTGAAAGCGGCAAGAACACGTAATTGCCGTCCAACATATCCATCCTGGTGTTAAAAATGCCCTGCACCCGGTACCGGCCGGCGCCGACCGAGCCATCGGCCGCCTGGGTCACCAGCACAACCTCCGAGCCGACTTGTGCCTTCAGCGCAGCGGCGGCACTGGCGCCCAGCAAGATCGCGTTGCCGTCTCCCGGCTGCAGATAGCGTCCTGCGCGCACCGCTTGTGCGAGTGTCGTCACCCGGGTTTCCTGCTCGGGATCGACGCCGACAACCATGACGCCGCGCGACTTGTCGCCCAGGCTCAACAGCGCACTGCCTTCCAAACGCTGCGTGACGGCCATTACATGCGGCTGGGTCCGCAATTGCTGTACCGTATTGGCCGACTGCTCCAGCAGCAGATCGAGCGTGCGCTGTTCGTGATAGCCGGCGCGATGGATCTGCAGGTGGCCGACCAGATAGCGGGTCGAGTTTTCGACCATCTGATCGTTCGTGCCGTCGGCGAATGCCCAAAGGAAGATCAGCGACGCAAGGCCGATCGAAATTGCGGCCACGGTAATGGCAGAACGGCGCGCATTGCGGAAGATGTTGCGCCACGCAAGTTTAAAGAAGAGCATCGGCGCTCCCTATTGCTGCACAATACGACCGTCGTGCAGGTGCACTATCCTTTTGGCGCGTTGCATAACCATCGGGTCGTGCGTTGAAAATACGAAGGTGATGCCTTTTGTTTCGTTCAGCTCGCGCATCAGGTCGAGCAAGGCTGCGCCTGCAACCGAATCCAGATTCGCGGTCGGTTCATCAGGCAGCACGATCAACGGCTCCGAGACGATGGCGCGCGCCACCGCGACCCGCTGCTGCTGCCCGCCCGACAATTCATTCGGACGCCGGTGCTCCATGCCCTTTAAGCCGAGCTCGGCCAGCATCGCCAGCGAGCGTTCGCGCCGCTCCTGTTCCGGCACGCCTTGCAGCAGCATCACGTATTCGACGTTTTCCAGCGCCGACAGCACCGGAATCAGGTTGTATTCCTGAAAGACGAAACCGACCTTGTGCAGGCGCAGGTCCGATAGCTCGCTCTTGGACAGCGCGCCGACCTCGTGATCGCCGACCCATATCTTGCCGCTGCTCGGCGTGTCGAGGCCGCCGATCAGATTGAGCAGCGTGGTTTTACCCGAGCCGCTCGGCCCGACCAGCGCAGTGAATTCGCCTTTGCGGATATCGAGGTCGATTCCCTGCAGCGCGTTGACCGCAACGCTCCCCTTCTGGTAGACCTTGCTCACCTGCTCGACCCTGACGATTACCTCGTTCACAGCACTCATGGTTTTTGCAGATTCCGTTGTGTGAATATTTCCGGATTGACCGACTGATCGAAAACCGCGTCCTTCAGCAGGACGGTCGTCAGGTTGCCCTCCTTCGTGACCGGCCGCATCTCCCAGCGCGTCGGCATGATGCGCCCGCCGACCGGCCGCACATCGGAAAAGGTCAGCACCCGAACCAGCTCGCCGCGCTCGCTGTAAAACTCTTCCTTCAGGGGGATGTAATCCTTCTTGCGTATCCAGTAAACGATCTTGCCCCAGACGACGGCGGCATCCGGCTTGGGAGTGGAATCGATCCTGAGTACTTCAGCCCCGTCCGGCTGTTGCTCGCCGGCCTGGCTGACCTTGTGTGTGTAATCGTTGACGATGCTGCTTTCCTTCACCAAGTCATCGTTCGTGAAATCCGATCCCATCCATGGCTGCAGCATCATCGACGGCGGTATTTTGATGGTTCGTTCCACGGTCGGCAGATAGTTCCACATTTCATTACCGATGCGTAGCGACCCAATGCCCGCTTCCTTTGCCGGCGCCGTGATGCGCACGAACGAGCGCGTGGGGCGGTCCATCCATACCCGCAGCGCCAAGGTGCGCTGCCAGCGAGGTGTCTTGATCGTCATTTCGTAATTGCCCTGGACGGTTTTTCCCCAGAGGAGTTTTTCAACCCTATCCAGGATCTCGCCGCCGCTCTGCTCCTCAGCCTGTGCAAGCGCGAACGGCCATGCGCCGGCCAGCAACAAGGCGGCAAACGCCATGCTTCGATAACTGCCACTGCAAGTCGCCATCCCACAACCTCCGCTTTAAGAGTCGTCGTTTACGGTAGCGCCAGCCGGAGGAGCGATGATGCGATATTGGTATCGACATCTGTTGCCGCCGCGCGGCCAGCCACGTCATGCCGCATTTTTCATATCGCCTGCTCCGTTCCTGACAGGCGTGGTTCCGGCATGCCCTTCATGCAAGTTCCGTACAGTTGCGTCCATGCTCTTTCGCCCGGTATAAGGCCTGGTCAACCCGCTGCATGATGCTCACGCTGTCGTCGCCTTCCGCATAGGCCGTCACACCGAAACTGGCGGTGACGGAATGACCGTGAGGGAACGCGTGCGTGGCGACCAGGGCGCGCAGCTTTTCCGCAATTTGCAGCGCGCCGTCGGCATCGACACCATGCACCAGCAGCACGAATTCCTCGCCGCCCCAGCGAGCGAATATGTCATTTACCCTGGTTTCCGTGGAAATCAGTTGCGCCATTTCCGCCAGTACCCGATCGCCGCTCAAATGCCCGAACCGGTCATTCACTCTTTTGAAATGATCGACGTCAAACAGGATCAGGGCAAACGGCACCCCGTAACGCCGCGCGCGTTCCAGCTCTCTCTGGAGCTCCGTATCGAACTGGCGGCGGTTCATGACCTTGGTCAGCGCATCGGTCGTCGCCAGCTTTTGCAGTTCGTCGTTTGCCTTCGCCAGTTCCGCAGTACGCGCCATGACCTTGCGTTCCAGTTCTTCATTGGCTTTCCTGAGCGCGGCCTCGTCGCGCTTGCGCCGCGTGATATCGCGTATCGTGGCAACGAAGATGCGCCTGCCATGTACCCGCATTTCCGTGACAGCCAATTCCATCGGAAAGGTCTCGCCGTTATTGCGCAGCCCTTCGACCTCCCGTCCTTTTCCGATAATGCGCGGGGTCCCCCTGTCCAGGTAAGCCGCGATGTAGCTGTCGTGTGCGTTGCGAATCGGCTCCGGCATCAGGCGGTTCACGCTCTGGCCGACGATTTCCGAGGCTGTCACGCCGAACATCTTTTCCGCCGCCGGATTGAAGTCCCGGACCATCCCAAGCTCGTCAATCACGATGATGGCGTCGAACGCGGTGGCGACGATTTTCTCCGAGCGGGTAATGCTTTCATGCAGATCGATATTCGTCTTTCGAACGGCCTGGATGTGGTGCAGCAAAGGCCGAAACATAAACCAGTGGAACACCGGCATCAGAACCAGCACCAATACAGCCGAATCGATCAGCGCAGCGGTATTTCCGTCAAACGAAAACCGCTGCAAGACTCGCATCGCGGCGTAGTGCAGGACGAATACCGCAATACCGAGAATGAAGAGAATCCGGGCGGGAGAATGGAAGTAGCGCGGTGCCGTGGCGACTATCGGCGGGCTGCTTTCCCCGTGCCCACGCAAAGGGCTGCCGTGCAGTCCGGGGACAGCACATTCTGCGCATCCCTCCACGGCCGGCCGGCCCGGCTCAACGGCGAGTGCGTTCTGATTTCGCGGCATCGTTGGCTTGTTTTGAGTTTTCTTTGCGCAGCAATGTCACGCCCCACAGCATCACGATGGGACAAACCAAGGCAATACAGACCAGGACGATCGTCCAAAGATCAAATCCGCGCCAATATAATGTCACGCCGACCAGCGCGACGAGAGCGAGCATGCAGAATCCAAGCCGGAACGAAAAATCCGGCATGTTCGCCGAATCCAATTTTCGATTCATGGCGTCTCCAATCTCATATGTTTAAGCGGCTTGGAATTGGCAATGCCTGACGTGGAACGCATTTCCGTTTCTTCGTCGCCCTGCAAACCGCCGGTGACTATCCGCCAACTGCCGGACTGTCCGAACAATTCATGGTGACGCTGATGCATTTTTAAAAAAATGACCCAGGTCAAACAATTTTTTGATAACTGTCAGTACGATCCGGTAACTTTATTCTTGATGGCGTGCTGAATTGAGCACCCCAGCCGCATGGAATTCGCAGTGGTAGCAAGAACAGTCGTTGCAGCCGCCTTGCAGGCCGGCGGCCATGCCCTGAATCTCGCTGCGGCGCTGCCCAATCTCATCAGGTGCATATGGAAGGCCAGAATTCGTTGCTGATCGCCTTTTCCGTCGCCGTCAGCGGCGGACTTCTGGTCGGCCTCGATCGTGAACGGCATAAAGGTACCGGCCCTCACCGTTCTCTCGCCGGAGTGCGCACGTTCGCGCTGGCCGGAGCGGCGGGAGCAGTGGCACGCGCGTTCGGCGATCCCTGGCTCGTCGCCATTGGCGCTGCCATGGTCGCGGCACTCGTTGCCATCGGCTATTGGAGAGAGCATTCTGACGACCCGGGGATTACCACCGAGCTGACGCTGTTCGTCACCTATGTCCTCGGTGCCGGTGCTGTCGAACATGCGCAACTTGCGTCGGCCGCCTTCGTGGTCGTCGCGGGACTACTTGCCGGCAAAACGCGTTTGCACCGCTTCGCCACGGAGGTGCTGACTGCTGAGGAACTGAAAGACGGCCTCATCCTCGCCGGTGCCGCACTGGTCATCTTTCCGCTGGTGCCCAATCGTCCGGTGTCACTGCTCGCCAATGCCAATCCGCATCATTTGTGGCGGCTGATTGTGCTGCTCATGGCCCTGCAGGCGACCGGACATATCGCATTGCGTGCGGCCGGTCGAAAGCTCGGGCTTGCGCTCGCTGGCCTGGCATCCGGGCTGGTTTCCAGCACGTCGACGATTGCCGCCATGGGTGCGCGTGCACGGAAGGAACCCGATGCAGTGGCTGCCTGCGTGTCGGGCGCCTTGTTTTCCAATGTGTCTTCGATGACTCTTCTGCTTTCTGTGGCTGCGGCAATCAATCCGGGTGCGTTACGGACGCTGTGGCCGCTTTTTGCGGCCGGCATCGGCGCCGGATCGGCCGTCGCCTTGCTCAGCGTGTACCGTCAGAGCGGCGGGCATGCCGAAGATGCGCCGCCGAGACAGGTTTTCAGCATCGGGCAGGCGGCAGGATTTGCCGTATTGCTGACCACACTGACAGGTGCGATCACCTTGGCGACAGAACACTTCGGTCGCATCGCAACGGAAGTTGGCGTTGCTCTGGCCGCAACCGTCGATCTGCAGGCACCGGTCGCATCCTTGCTGTCGCTCGCGTCTGGCGGCGCAATAGAGGTTTCTGCGATCACTTTTCCTCTCCTGCTCGCCATCTCCGTCAATGCGACGGCAAAGATATGCACTGCATGGGCAACAGGAGGTAAAGCCTATGCAGCAAAACTTGCGCCGGGACTGATCGCGACAATTGCCGCCATGTGGATCGTCTTGCTGTGGCAAAAGAGCTGAAACGCTGCTCTGCCCTGATTTTTCGCCCGATTTGGGGAAATTTGATTTAAGTCATTCGGGCCCTTGCCCCCGGTTCGATAGTATGAGCCCATAGCAAATCGCAAACAGTGGATAGTCCGATGCTACTTTTTACCAACGCACATCGCCGGCGCTCTGCAGCGACCTTCGCGTTGCTGGGGTGGCTGATGGCGCTGTTTGTCAGCATAGCGCATGCGTGCGTCCCTGCGCAGCAGGCTTCGCCGTGGACGGCTGCCGAGCACATGGAAGGGAACGTTGCTTCGCATGCAGACTGCACGCATGACGATTCCCAACGCGATTCAAACACGTGCAAGATGTTCTGCGATGCGCAGACGTCCGCCGTGGCCAAGGAGAAGTCCTTTGACTTGACGAGCGTGGTTCTTCCCGCCTTCACCTCGCCCTCTTACATCATCCCGCTGTTTCCGTCATCTACAGCGATAACCAGCGAACCTGAGAACTGTTCGCTCACCTGCGATCCAGATTTCTCGCTGCGCTTCGCCCGGCTCACGCTATAGCCATCCGCGCCGTCAAGCGCCGCGGCAGCCACCAGCTATTTCTCTCCTTTGAAGGCCTGCTGCACGGCACATGTCGGCGCTCCCGTACGTCGTTATCGTTTGGCGAACCACATCCCGTCGAGGAAGAAAACATTGAATGCCTGACAAGTTCCGGCGCAATTTCCCTCCAACGGCAAGTCGTTCAAGCAATGCATAGGACACGCGTTCTTTTATTCACAGGAGATTTCCATGAATCACGATCATGAACATCAGCACCAGGCGGATCGAACTTCCAGCCGCGGAAAATGGGTGCTGATCGGTTTTCTCGCCATTGGCGCATTTTTCCTCCTCACCGAACACCGCGCACATTTGTTCGGGTTTCTCCCTTGGCTGCTGATACTGGCCTGCCCCCTGATGCACCTGTT
>OFCW01000391.1_pt1 | contig 9473 bp, 4 predicted proteins | sample 1520951 | NCBI WGS metagenome assembly OFCW01 (sample SAMEA4349680, study PRJEB24078) | microbial mat metagenome | biome: Terrestrial Biome; feature: Habitat; material: Microbial Mat | place: India | collected 2012-06-12 | depth 10 m | reverse complement strand
CCCAGATGCGGCGTCGCCAGCACGTTCGCATAGCGCAGCAGCGGCGTGTCGGCCGGCAGCGGTTCGGTTTCGAACACGTCGAGCGCGGCATAGCCTGGCTGGCCGAGGCGCAAAGCCATGTCGAGCGCACCCTCGGCGAGCAGTTCGGCGCGGCTGGTGTTGACGAACAGGGCGCTCGCTTTCATGCGCGTCAGATCGGCCACGGTGACGATGCCGCGCGTGGCGTCGTTCAGCCGCAGGTGCAGCGACAGCACGTCGGCCTGGGCGAAGAACTCCTCCTTCGACGCCGCCGCCCGGTAACCGTCGCGCTCGGCCGCTGTGCGGCTGGCATCGCGCCCCCAGATCACGACATTCATGCCGAACGCCTTGCCGTAACCGGCGACCAATTTGCCGATGCGGCCGTAGCCCCAGATCGCCAGCGTCTTGCCCTTCAGCACGCTGCCCAGCGTATTCAGCTCGGGCAGGATGGAAGCGGTCTGCCACAAGCCTTCGCGCAGATGGGTCGCATACGGCACGATCTTGCGCATGGCTGCCATGATCAGCGCCCAGGTCAGTTCGGCCGGCGCGGTCGGGTCGCCCACGCCTTCGACGATCGCGATGCCGCGCTCGCTGGCGGCGGCGACATCGATATGGCCGGACACCTTGCCGGTCTGCGCAATCAGTTTCAGTTTCGGCAATTTGTTGAGCAGCGCGCGCGACAGCGCGGTGCGCTCGCGGATCAGCACCAGCGCCTCGAACTCCGCTAGACGTATCGCAAGCTGACCGAGCCCGCGTGCACTATTGTTAAATATCTTCACCTCATGACCATCGAGCAGGCGGAAACAATCGAGGTGGCGCACGCAGTCCTGGTAATCGTCGAGAATGGCAATTTTCATGTCAATTTTGAAATTCCGTCATATTTCCGTAATAAACCGACAGATATGAGGCGCATGGCAATGCCCTACTACAAAACTCAACAATTCTTACTACATTTGTGTTGTAAATCATTGAGTTAAGAGGGAACAGCGGTGTACAATCGGCTCCTACTTCTTGCAGACTTGCTTACAAGAATGCAAGCCCACCAGTCCGGACATTATTCCATTTTTCGGACTGCGCAGTCGCCGTCAGAGCGCTTGGAATCAGCCTAAGAGCGGTTTGACAGTGCATGCAAGGGAGCCGAGGTCGTGTCGGGAAGCGCAGCCGTACGTGAGGTACGGCGAGCATCGCAGACACGAGCTCGGCCGCTTTCATGCGTTGGCAAACCGCTTTAGGAGAGCAGCTCCGGACGACTACTCCGACAAGACCGCCGTACCGCTGGCCCATCGCGCGCCAGCCTAGCCACAAGCTGACGACGATCCTGCCGTGCCGGGACAAGACCGAATTCTTTATTGGCATTGGAGGTAGTTCCTATGAATCAGCCCGTTATGGGTGGCGTTGCATCTTTGAATGCGCCGACTTACGTTAAACAGCAGAAGTTGATCAACTGGGTGGCCGAGATCGCCGCCCTCACCAAGCCGGACCGCATCTACTGGTGCGACGGCTCGCAGGAAGAATACGATCGCCTGTGCGCCGACATGGTTGCCGCCGGCACCATGAAGAAGCTGAACGACGCCAAGCGTCCGAACAGCTACCTGGCCTGCTCCGACCCGTCCGACGTGGCGCGCGTCGAAGACCGCACCTTCATCTGCAGCGCCAAGCAGGAAGACGCCGGCCCCACCAACAACTGGATGGCCCCGGCCGAAATGCGCGTGACCTTGAACGGCCTGTTCGACGGCTGCATGCGCGGGCGCACCATGTACGTGGTGCCGTTCTCGATGGGCCCGCTCGGTTCGCCGATCGCGCACATCGGCGTCGAGCTGTCCGACTCCCCGTATGTCGCGGTCAACATGCGCATCATGACCCGCATGGGCAAGGCGGTGTACGACGTGCTCGGCACCGACGGCGAATTCGTGCCGTGCGTGCACTCGGTCGGCAAGCCGCTGCAGCCGGGCGAGAAGGACGTCGCCTGGCCGTGCAACCAGACCAAGTACATCGTGCACTATCCGGAAACCCGTGAAATCTGGTCGTTCGGCTCCGGCTACGGCGGCAACGCCCTCTTGGGCAAGAAGTGCTTCGCGCTGCGCATCGCCTCGACCATGGGCCGCGACCAGGGCTGGCTGGCCGAGCACATGCTGATCCTCGGCGTGGAGTCGCCCGAAGGCAAGAAGCACTATGTCGCCGCCGCCTTCCCGTCCGCCTGCGGCAAGACCAACTTCGCGATGCTGATCCCGCCGAAGACCTTCAACGGCTGGAAAGTCACCACCATCGGCGACGACATCGCCTGGATCAAGCCGGGCAAGGATGGCCGCCTGTATGCGATCAACCCGGAAGCCGGTTACTTCGGCGTGGCTCCCGGCACTAACACCATCACCAACTCCAACTGCATGGCGTCGCTGGGCGCCAACACCATCTTCACCAACGTCGCGCTGACCGACGACGGCGACGTGTGGTGGGAGGGCCTGACCAAGGAAGCGCCGGCGCACCTGATCGACTGGCAGGGCAAGGACTGGACGCCGGAAATCGCCAAGGAAACCGGCCGCAAGGCGGCACACCCGAACGCGCGCTTCACCGTTGCCGCCACCCAGAACCCGGTGATCGATCCGGCCTGGGACGATCCGGCCGGCGTGCCGATCTCGGCCTTCATCTTCGGCGGCCGCCGCTCGACCACGGTGCCGCTGGTAACCGAGGCGCGCAACTGGGTCGAAGGCGTGTACATGGCCGCGACCATGGGTTCCGAGACCACGGCGGCGGCGGCCGGCCAGCAGGGCGTGGTGCGCCGCGACCCGTTCGCGATGCTGCCGTTCATGGGCTACAACATGAGCGACTACTTCCAGCACTGGCTCGACATGGGCAAGAAGATCGCAGCCTCCCCGGCCGAACTGCCGAAGATCTACTGCGTGAACTGGTTCCGCACTGACGAGAACGGCAAGTTCGTCTGGCCCGGTTTCGGCGACAACATGCGCGTGCTGAAGTGGATGCTCGACCGCATCGAAGGCAAGGCCGGCGGCGTCGAAAACATCTTCGGCATCACTCCGCGCTATGAAGACCTGAACTGGGACGGCCTGCACTTCACGCAGGAACAGTTCGACAAGATCACCTCGATCGACAAGGCGGCATGGCAGGCCGAGCTGAAACTGCACGCCGAGCTGTTCGACAAGCTGAAATACCACTTGCCGAAGGAGCTGGAAGCGACCAAGGAACAGCTGGAGAAACGTTTGGCAGCATGAAGTTGAAGTAAGCAGTAACTCTTCCCTCGTGCGAATGGGGGATGGAGGAGACACATAAAAATAGAGCGCGGCAGGGCAACCTGACTGCGCTTTTTTATTGCCCTTTCTGAAGACATATTCAGTCAATTCGCCGCAACGGTATGCATCGCATCGCCAGACTGTGCCCATTTCCAAATAGACATCAAGATTCCATTTAACAACAGTCTCATCGCTCCCATACACATGGTAGATGCAACCTTCCTCGTTCATGGTAGAGTTTGTTGATCTTTGTCAATACGTATAAACTCGGTTTGATCTCATTCGGGCGCAGTGCCCTTCAACACTGCATTTCAATACAAACATAAGTTCACAGGGAGAAATATGCGTAATCACATCAAGACAGTGCTCAAACTGAGCACGCTCTCTGCCGCGCTGCTGGCGGCCGGATGCGGCGGCGGTGGTGGGGACACTGCCGCCACCTCAGGCAGCGGGGAAATGACGGTGGCCGGCGTTGCCGCCAAGGGCCTCATCAAGAAGGGCATTGTCCAGGTCTATGCCCTAAATTCGCAGGGCGTCAAGGGAACCAATCCGATTGCGACCACGACCACCGGAGACGATGGTTCGTATTCGCTCAGGATTCCCAAGGATGTGCTGAACTTCGTGATTGAAGTCGGCGCTGACGCCAACACGAAAATGGCGGACGAAGCGACCGGCCAGGATATCCCGATGCCGACGACCATGAAGTTGCGCAATGCGGTGGCATTGACGCAAGCACCGGATGCCGCCTATACCAGCAACCTCTCGCCGCTCACCGAGATGGCGGTCAAGGCGGCGGAAACCGCTGGCGGCCTCTCGAAGGACAACATCTCCAAAGCAAAATCGGGCGTGATCGCCGCCATGGGCTTTGATCCGGAAAACGTCAAACCAATCAACGCCAATTCCGATGCAGCGTCCAATGCAACCGAAGAACAGAAAAAGCAAAGCCTGGTGCTGGCTGCGATTTCCAAGCTCGCCAAAGACGCTGCGATCTCGGAATGCGCCTCGGACGTCGCCTGCGTGGTCAACAAGGTCGCATCGGCCGCGACCATTACCGGCGGCAATCTCGTGCTTTCGGCTAATGTGGCAGATGTGATAAGCACGAAAGTTGAGGAAGTAACACACTCCGAGATCAATAAAACCGGCAAGACATCGACTGATGACATGGTGGCCTTTAAGGTAATCGAGGCCCCCACATCGCCCGTTACCGTGACGCCGCTGCAGGCCGCCAAGAAGTTGATTGCCAGCGTGCGCAATACCGCCACTGCGCTGCACAACGACAGTCACAATGGCGTCCTGGACGTCAACCCCGAGAAGCTGCATCAGGACTTCACTGTAGCAACGGCACCGCTGGACGGCGAACTGCTCGACTGGATGAAGATCCTCCCCCAGGGCATCGGCCTCTTTAAACGCTATGTCGAGGGTACCTCCACCGTTTACAGTACGCTTATGTACAGCGGCGGCTTTTTGATCGGTGGTTGTTCGCTGTACAGTGATACGAGCGGCAATATCCTTACCAGTTCCACCAACCCCGTGGCCGCGTCTGTCGGATGCAGCACTTATCCGCGCTATATTCCCGGCGCGTATACGCCAGGCTCCGGCTTCCAACAAAGGTTTGTCACCAAGAACATCCTCCTGGTTCCGGGCCAGCAAACCAATACCTATTCCTACAAGTCCGTAGCACGTCGATATGAGCAGTCCTATAACTCCAGCGGCATCCTGACAGGGAGCACGTCTACCACTCTTGGCGACTACGGTCCCAGCGCCTCTGACAAGGCAACCGGCGTCATCTCCTACACGTCCGCAGACGGTTTCGTCACCGGCGTCACGATTAACGGCATGATGCCCGCGCGCGTGGACTACAGCACGGGACTGGCGATCACGGCTCACGAAGTGTGGAACGTGAACTTCACACGCACGGCGGAAGGCGGCAATGTGTTCAAGTACTCGCTGGCCGGCGACGTCACATCGAAAAAGCGTCCGGCCAATGGCGGGGATTTTGTCGATGCCGGCAAGATCACGGTTGGAAGCGGCTCCTTTGCGCGCGTGCAGGAAGATGGCAACGGCAATATCGCAGCTAATGGCATGAAGGAAGTCAGCCTGCTCGTATCGGGCGGCGCGGGCAGCAGCAAGATTGCCGGCTCGCTCAGCATGGCGTATTTCAAGGCCGACAAGAGCGGCCGCGATTTCCGTCCGACCAAGGTCACTTTCAAGGGGGCGCTGGCTACCAATTCCGCCGAGTTCTTCTCCGGTACGTTGTCGCATGAAGACATGAACTTCGACACCTTCGACACCTCCAAACCGGAGTCGTCCACCAACTTCAACAAGGAAGTGGTCGTGGTAGCGGGGAGCATCACGATCCCGCAACGTCCGGCGCTCGGGCTTACCGTCAGCGTGACCAGGAAAGCCATCGGCTCCTTCGAAGTCAGCGGCCAATACAGGGACGGCACGGCAGTCATCAATGTCAACGCCACCAAAGACCCCAGCGGTGAATCCGTCAAAATCTCCAGCGCAGATGGCGCTTCCGTCACCGTCGCTCGGGGGCAGGAGACCGCCGATCTGACGAAGGACAGCGTCAAGGTAGCCGTGATCAATGCCAACACCGGCGTCATCAATTACGTCGACGGCTCCTTCGAATCGCTGAAGTAAGCTTCGTTGTGTAGTGACTTCAAAGCCTGACGGCATCCCCGTCAGGCTTTTTTTATCGAGATCTTCATGCGTCATCCGCTTCTTCCCGCACTTTTTTCCGCAGTACTGCTGTCCCAAGCAGCATCGGCCCAAACCCATTCATCCTCGTTCTTCTCCGGCTGGCGTCCATATGCCGAACTGCAGGCATGGGAAGCGTCCGACGCAGTGGCGGTCACCAAATTCGACAGCGACTGGTCCACCGGCTTCTCCCCGAGGGACGGCAGCAACACGTCCTTGCAACGCCTGCGCGCCGGGCTCGGCATGGAAAAGGACGGGTGGAGCATCGGCTGGGAACTGCGCCAGGAAGCCTCGCTGGTGGCCGACCGCGAAGCGCTGGAGATGGTCCGGCTCTACAAGCAGCGCCAGGACCCGGCTCCCGGCGCGCGGTTCAATGCGCAGGCGCACTTCGCAAGCTGGTCGGCGCAGGGTCTGCGGGCCGCGCATGCGTTCGACGCGCCGGCCATCGCCGGCCGCACGCCGCGCGTCAAAGTCAGCGCGGCTTTCTATGCCAGGCCGCAGCTGCGCGACAATACGGTCTCCGGCAGCGTCGCCTACAGCCAGAGCGGCGTCTACAGCTTCAACGCCGCGCAAACCGACGCCTACAGCCGCTATCGGTATCCGTTCATGCAGCGCGAGCCGGACGCTTCCGGCGCCAGCCTGTCCTTGCTGATGGATCTGCCGCTTTCGCAGTCGCTTGCGCTCAGGCTGCAGTTCGACGACTTGTGGAGCCGCATCAGGTGGAGCAATCTGCCGGTCATGCAAAGGACCATCAACTCCGATGTGACCGACCGCGACAGCAACGGCTATGTCAATTACCGACCCACGCTCAGCGGGCTCAACCGCCAAGTCGACCGGAATTTCGCGATTCCGCGCTCGACCGTCGCCGCGCTGTCGTATCGGCGCGATGCATGGGGCGCCGCCGTGCAAATCGAGCGCTGGTCGGGCGTCACCATTCCCACGCTGTCCGCGACCCGCTACTTCGGCTGGGGCAACCTGACCGCCAACGTCGAGACGCGCTTTCACAGCATCGGGCTGGGCGTGGCATGGGGCAGATTCCGCCTGGCGATGCAGTCCGACAGCCTGCATGCAGACCAGGCGAAAGCGCTCGGATTGCAGATCAGTTATTGCATGGCCAACGAGTAGCCGAACGGATCAGCGAACGAATCAACAGAGGGCGCGGCAGGGCAACCTGGCCGCGCTTTTGTTGTAAGTGCGGTAACGCCTGATTACAATTTAAATCTTGCCGTACGGCAATATTGTGCAACAATATGCTATGAGCCGAACAATTGGGGGCTGACGCTCCCCCCCTAAATCAAAGCCGCATTTGCCATGGCCGCCCATTCCACCGAACCCGCAGGCGCCAGTACCGTGCCCGCAGCAAAGCGGGCCGCGGTCTGGCAGGAACTTGTTGAAATTGCATCCAACGCTGCCAATAAGCAGCTCGATGCGCTGGCCACGCGCCTGGCCAACGGGTTGCTGACGCGACCGGCGCATATTGCGCCGGGTGACGCGGAATTGCGCGCGGAGGCGGCCAGCCTGCTGAAGAAAAACCGCTATCTGTTTCATTACATCGTGTCCGAGCGTCTTGCGGCGATGCTGCGCAACGAGGTGCTGGCGCTGGACCGCGACGCCGCCCTGCAAGGCGGCGAAGCGCCCGCCGCCAAGCTGCTGGCGCCCGATCTGGAAATCGACAAGAAGCTCACCCTCATCAAGCTCAGCCGGGCCATCGAAAGCGAGCATGCGAACCGCCTGATGGTGCTCAACTCCCGTCTGGCCTGCCTGCTGGGCCGCGATGAACTGGGCGTTGCGCACAATCCGTTCCGGCCGCATGTCTTCCTGACGGCGCTGCAGGACGCCTGGTGCGACTTCCATCCCGATGCGAAGGCGCATCATCTGGCCTTTCGCACCATGAGCCCGGACCTGTGCATCGATGTCGGTCCGATATGGCACGCGCTGAACGCCGCCCTGGTCAGGCACGGCATTCTGGCGGCACCCGTGGAGCCGTTCCGGCCCGCCCTGTCCGCCGCGGCCGAGCCGGAAGCCGGCAGCGAGCAGGCCATGCAGCAGCTGCAACGCCTGTTTCCGACGGCGGTACGCGCCGGCGGGGAAACCGACCGGCCGCTGGAGGACGATTTGCCGCCCCTGTTTGGAACGACCACGCTGCATGCGGCATCCTCGCGCCACCAGTTGCTGTCCTACCTGGCGGAGATCCAGAAGAACGGCCCCGATCCGCATCAGACCGGCGCGGCGGGCGGCGCGCAGGGCCCATCGCTGCTGGCGCACATCCAGCGCTGGGCGCCGCCGGGCATGCTGTCGCCGGAGGACGCCAATACCGTCGCGCTGTTGATCCCGGTGTTCGACGCCGTCTTCGGCGCGCGCACCATTGCGGCTGAAATCAAGACCCTGATCGGCTCGCTGCAGATACCGCTGCTCAAGGCGACCCTGAACGACAAGGATTTCTTCTTCCAGCCCAACCATCCGGCGCGGCGCGTCATCGAGCTGATGGCGCACATCGGCATCGGCTGGGAGCGCTCGAACGGACCGCGCGATCCGCTGTACCAAACCATCCTGCGCAACGTCAAACGCATCCAGTCGGACCAGCGCCTGCCGTCGTTTGCCGACGCGCTGGCCGAACTGGAAGCCTGCGCCGCCGAGCAGGAGGCCGGCGCGAGCGAAGCGCTGGCGGCGTCGATCACGCAGGCGCTGGAACAGGAAAAGCGCCAGCAAGCCGCCAAGGCCGCCAGGCATGAGGTCGCGCTGCGCATCGGCACCGGCGAAGTGGTGGCCTTCGTCGAGACCTTCCTGGAGGACAAGTGGGTGTCGGTGCTGACGCTCGCCTACACCATCAAGGACGACAAGCCGCAGGCGCTCGACAGCGCCATTCGGACCATGGACGACCTGTGCTGGAGCGTCAAGCCGAAGATCACGCCGGAGGAACGCAAGAACCTGCTCGCCAAGCTGCCGCACATCATTGCGATGCTCAACAAGTGGCTCGACCTGATCAAATGGAACGATGCCGCGCGCGTGAAATTCTTCGACGACCTCGCCAAATGCCACGCATCGATCGTGCGCGCGCCGCTCGAACTGTCGCCGGAACGCCAGATGATGATCGCCGTCGCCGTCGCCAAGAAGGCCGCCGAGCGGCGCCTGCAGCGGCAGGCCAGGCAGCAGCCGGAGCCGGAACCCGATGCCTTCGACCAGCAGGTGCGGCGGCTGGCGCGCGGCGCCTGGCTGGAATTCGACCGTGACGGGGAGAGCCCCCTGACCGTCAGGCTGGCGTGGATCAGTCCGATGCGCAGCCTGTTCATCTTCGCGACCGCCGCCAGGCAGGAGGCGCTGTCGATGTCCGACGAGGAATTGGCGCGCGCCTTGCGCGAGGGGCGCGCGCGCATCGCGCTGGAGGCCGGCTTGGTGGCGCGCGCGCTGGACGATGCGCTGGCAGGCAGCGTCAACGGCGAAACGATCGCGGACAGATCGGCGGCGTGAGGCGCGGTGCATCTGCAACTTTCTCGTGCAATGCGAGAT
>OFCW01000389.1_pt1 | contig 9545 bp, 8 predicted proteins | sample 1520951 | NCBI WGS metagenome assembly OFCW01 (sample SAMEA4349680, study PRJEB24078) | microbial mat metagenome | biome: Terrestrial Biome; feature: Habitat; material: Microbial Mat | place: India | collected 2012-06-12 | depth 10 m | reverse complement strand
ACAGCGCCGGCTTCCGCCCCGCATTCACCGCCCTGATGGCGTGGGGCAGCTGGCCGGCGCCGCTCGCGCTGGGCGCGCTCCTGCTGGCGCGGCTGGTGCGGCGCCGCGCGTGGCGCACGCCGGCGGGATTGCCGCTGGCGCTGTCGATCCTGCTGTTCATGCTGGGCTGCGCGCTGGGCGCCTCGATCCGCGGCGAATCGACCATGGTTCCGGCGCATTATCACGGCACGGTGGGGGCGGTCACCCTGGCGTACATGGCGCTCGGTTACCGGCTGCTGGCGCAATTCGGCTGCCGCCTGCCGCCGGCGCGGCGCATGCGCTGGCAGCCCGCGCTCTACGGCATCGGACTGCTGATCCTGGCCAGTTCGCTCGCCTGGTCGGGCTGGCTCGGCGTGCCGCGCAAGACGCCGCATGCGGATGTGATCGTCCATTATCCGGCCTATTTCGCGGCGATGGGGCTGGCGGGGCTGGGCGGCTGCCTTGCGGTGGGCGGCGCCGGACTGTTTGTCTTCAATGTCGCCGGCCTGCTGCGCGGGAGGTGGCGCGCTTTGCCCGGGTTCATCCCGCTGCACGCGCGCTGGGCGGCGCTGTCCGGCGCCGGTGTGCTGCTGGCCAGCGCCCTGCTGAGCGCCTGTCTGCCCGGAAACGGCACCGGCGGGAAGACTCAGGCGCGCGGCGGCGATGCCGCACAACAACATGCCGAGCAGAAGCGCAAGGAGGAAGTCGATCTGCTGTTTTCGGATGCCGTGGCGCTGCTCAACAACAGGCAATACCAGTCCGCCGCCGACACCCTGCATCGCGTGTTGGAGCTGGCGCCGCGCATGCCGGAAGCGCATGTCAACATGGGCTTTGCCATGATCGGCCTGCAGCGCTTTGCGCTGGCGCGCGATTTCTTCGAAGGCGCCATCGAGCTGCGCAGTTCCCAGCTCAATGCCTACTACGGGCTGGCGGTGGCCTTGGAGGGCTTGCAGGATCTTCCCGGCGCGCTCGGCGCCATGCGCACCTATGTCCATCTGTCCAAGCCGGACGATCCCTACCTGGCGCGGGCCAATGCCGCGATCTGGGAATGGGAGACGCAGTTGCAGGCGGGCAGGAAGGAATCCCCGCGGCAAGCCGCGCTTCCCAAAAATGGGAAAGGTGGCATCGCTTATCCCATTCGCGAGAAAAAATTCAACTGAGGCCGGCGGTTTGTCCGTCACTGCATGTATTGCGCTGCGGCATAAGCTCATGACATTCCTGCAATTCTTGCCGTCGGCTGGCCGTTTTCGCGGCATGGAACCAAACTTGCTTTGCGTAAATAGGTAGGCCGGTTATCCGCATCCCGACCGGTGTCGGATGCCGGTCGCAGTCCATGAATAGAGGAAATACAGTGAAAGCTCGGACAACGAACCGGTTGGCGGGAGACAAGGGGTCATGGACCGGCAGGCGCTATTGCACGCAATGCGATTTCTGAAAGGGCGCGACGGCGGGATTTCCATTGCCAGATTGTGCTGGCTGGGGCTATTCCTGGGCGCATGCGCCGCCATGGGGCTGGCCGAGTATCTGGAAACCGCGATCCTGACGCCCGCTATCCAGCTCGACCGGTTATACACCTTCAAGGTGATCGGCTACGCCAACCTGGTGCTGGTCGCCTCCACGGTGCTCTATGTCCTGCACCTGTGGTTCGGCTCCGAAACGGTCGGCCGCTGGGCGTCGCGCCTGGCCGTCGCGGGCGCGGCCGGCCTGGTGCTGACCCTGCTGGTGCGCTGGATCGAGACCTATTACCTGCGCCGGCCGGGGCATGTGCCGCTCAATGTGCTGTACGAGATGATGGCCTTGTTCAGCACCATCACGATCGTGATCTATCTGGTGATGGAGCGGGTGTACCGCACCCGTTCGGCCGGGGCGTTCGTCATGATCATCGTGCTGGGCGCCGTGCTGTTCCAGATCTGGCTGCTCGCCAGCGGGCAGGCCGCGGCGGGCAGCCGCATCCCCCTGCTGCGAAGCTACTGGATCTATGCGCATGTGATGGCGAATTTCCTCGGCTATGGCGCGTTTGCGGTGGCGGCGGCGATGGGCGCCGCCTATCTGGTGCGCGGCTGGGTCGGGTCCTTGCCGCTGCCGCATCTGGCGATGCCTGCCGGCTTTGCGGCCGATGCGCTGCCGGATTTGCAGCGCATCGGCGATTCGATGCACAAGGCCATCCTGCTGGGATTTCCGCTGTTTACCGTCGCCACCGTGCTCGGCGGCGTGGCCGCGTTCGATGCCTGGGGCCGTTACTGGGCCTGGGATCCGAAGGAAACCTGGGCGCTGATGGTGTGGCTCACCTATGCGTCGTATTTCTACTTCCGCTATGTGGCCAGGTGGAACGGCAGGCGCATGGCATGGTGGGCGATTGCCGGCTTCGGCGTGACGGTGTTCTGTTTCCTGGGCGTCAGGACGCTTTGGCCGGGGTTGCATGCCTATGTCTAGAGGGTGTTATGAACTCAGGAAGGGGGCGCGCAGCCCCGGGAACCGGCCGCCTGCGGTGTTGCGACTCCTTGCCGTAGCACCGCTACGACGCGTCGCCGCGCTGCGCAAGATGCGCGCGCTTGCCATCCTGCTCATGGCGCTTGCCGCCTTGTGCGCCTGTGCACGGCAGGATGCCGCGCCCTTGCCGGTGTTGGCGGAGGGACAGTCCTTTCCGGAAATTGCATTGAATTTTTCCGAAGGCAAGACTGTCTCAATCCGGTCTTTCCGCGGCAAAGTGCTGGTCTTGAACTTCTGGGCAACCTGGTGCCCTCCCTGCCGCAGGGAAATGCCCAGCCTGGAGCAGTTGAGCCGCACGCTCGATCCGGCCAGGTTCGCAGTGATCGGCGTGTCGGCCGACGAGGATGCTTTCCTGGCCGAAGAATTCCTGCGGCAAAACAATATCGGCTTTGCCAACTTTTTTGATCGAGGCGGCAAGATCGCCAAGCAGCTCGGGATGCAGGTGTATCCGGAGACTTTCCTGATCGGACCGGATGGTATTCTGCTGCAGCGCGTACCGGGGCTGCAGGACTGGAGCAGCCCGGCCATGGTCGCGCAGCTCGAAAATCTTTTCCGGAAACGGAGCGCCGGCATGATGCGCGGCGCCGTACAGCAATGATGATTACACAAGACAACGACGTCACCACCATGCCGGCGGCGCAGGCCGCCGGCAGCGCCGCCAAGCGAGAGGGCCTGCAGGGGGATCGGCGGGAGGAGCGGCCGGAGCATGCGCCGAGGCGCGTGCTGTCGGTGCGCACCAAGGGCTTGCTGGTGTTTTCCGCGCTCATCGTCTATGCCTTCGTGATCGCGCTCTTCGTCTTTCATGAAAAGCGCGTGCTGATGGCCGAGTTCGAGCAGATCGAGAAATCGCTGGAAACCGACAGCCTGCTGAACCAGGCCGATTCCGCCGCCTTCCATACGGTGATGGCGGTGTTCGCCAACCTCGACGCGCCCGACCGCGAGGCCGGCATGCAGCGTATCCGCATGCATTTCCAGTCGCTGCGCGCGCGCCACGACGAGGTGAAGGCGCGCATCCCGGCGCTCGACGTCAGCCTGGACGCGGTCGGCGCCGCGCTCGACGCCGCCAGCGGCAACCCGTCCAAGGCCGCCATGAACCAGCTGATCGTGGAGCTGGTCAAGACCAAGAACGAATACACCAACCTGGCCGAGCAGTCGCAGCAGGCGCGCGAGCGCATGTCCGAGCGATACCACATGCAGACCGATTCGGTCACCATGACCGCGCTGTTTCTGGGGATGATGGGGCTGGCCCTGCTCGGCGTATGCATCGGCCTGTTCTTCAGGCAGCTGACCGAAGACCTGCGCAACCTGCAGGCGCGCGCGCTGGACATCGTCAACGGCTATCGCGGCGCGCCGCTGCCGGTGCGCCGCCATGACGAGGTCGGCCAGCTGATGATGGCGGTCAACGGCATGGCCAGCGCGCTCGACAAGCGCGAGAAGGAGCTGCTGCTGGAGCGGCAGAAGTATTTTCACCAGGAGAAGATGGCGGCCATCGGCGCGCTGGCGGCCGGCGTCGCGCACGAGATCGGCAATCCGATCGCGGCCATCTCCGGCATCGCCCAGGACATGGCGCTGCGCCAGTCCGAAGGACTGGGAATCTGCGGCGCCAAGGAAGTGTGCGTGCAGTGCCGCCCCGACCTGATCCTGGAGCAGGCGCAGCGCCTGTCGGCGATCACGCGCGAGATCTCGGATTTCGCGTCGCCGCAGCCGGCCGAGCCGCAGTTCGTCGACCTCAATGCGCAGCTGCGCAGCACCAGCAGCCTGATCCGCTACGACAAGCGCATGCGACACGTCGACCTGCGGCTGGAACTGGACAGCCAGCTGCCGGCGATCTACGGCGTGGCGGACCAGCTGACGCAGCTGATCATGAACCTCTTGATCAACGCGATGGACGCGCTGGAGCCGGTCATGGACCGGCCGCCGACCATCATCGTGTCCACCCGCGTCGACGGCGGGCGGGTCTGCATGACGGTCGAGGACAACGGCCCCGGCATGGAAAAGGAAGTGCTGGCGCAGGCGTTCGACGCGTTTTTCACCACCAAGCCGGCCGGCAAGGGCACCGGTCTCGGATTGTCGTTATGCTATTCGATCATGAAGCGGCACGAGGGCAGCATCGAGATCGACTCGACGCCGGGCGCGGGCACCCGGGTGCGTGCATTTTTCCCAATTAAAGAAATCAGTTGACTGACATGAACATCAAATCCTTGGAAGTGCTGGTCGTCGACGACGAGCCGGCGATCAGGCAGGTGCTCTCGGCGCACCTGTCGCGCTCCGGCTGCAGCGTGTGCCAGGCCGCCAACGGCACGGAGGCGCTGGAGCGGCTGTCGAAAGGCGACATCGACGTCGCCATCAGCGATATCAAGATGCCGGACTTCACCGGCATCGAACTGGTGCGCCGCGCGCGCGCCGCCGGCATCGACACCAGCTTCATCATGATGACCGCCTATGCCTCGGTCGACACCGCGATCGATGCGATCAAGGCCGGCGCCTCCGACTACATGATCAAGCCGGTGCGCAACGAGGAAGTGCTGCACCGCCTGATGAAGGTGTCCGACATGCGCCGCCTGTCGTCGGAAAACAAGGTGCTGCGCAACCTGGTGATGGGCTCGCGCGAGGAGATGTTCTCCTTTGCGTCGCAGGCGATGCGCGAGCTGGAGCGCCTGATCGCCAAGGTCGCGCCGACCGACAGCACGGTGCTGGTGACCGGCGAGTCCGGCACCGGCAAGGGCGTGATCGCGCGCCAGATCCACCAGAACAGCCAGCGCGCCGACGGCCCCTTCATCCCGGTCAACTGCGGCGCGATTCCCGAGAACCTGATGGAGAGCGAGCTGTTCGGCCATGTGAAGGGCTCGTTTACCGGCGCCGACAAGGCGCGCAAGGGCCTGTTCCTGGAAGCCGACAAGGGCACCATTTTCCTCGACGAGATCGGCGAGCTGCCGCTGGCGCTGCAGGTCAAGCTGCTGCACGTGATCGAGGAAAAGACCGTGCGCCCGGTCGGCAGCGAGCAGGCCAAGCGCGCCGACGTGCGCATCGTCGCGGCCACCAACCGCGACCTGCCGCAGATGGTCGCGGAAGGAAAGTTCCGCGAAGACCTGTACTTCCGCCTCTCGGTGTTCCATGTGCACGCGCCGCCGCTGCGCGAGCGCCGGCAGGATATTCCGGGGCTGGTGCGATTCTTGCTGCAGCGTGGGGCGAAGCGGATGAACAGCAGACATCCGATCGTCATCGATCCGGAAGTGGAAGAGATCCTGGCGTCGTACGACTGGCCCGGCAACGTGCGCGAGATGGAAAACGTGGTCGACCGGGCATTGATCCTGGCCGACGAGGGACGCATCACGACCGGCGATCTGCCGCCGCAGATCGCACGCACCGCGCCGGCCAGGACCGGCATCCAGGTGCCGGCGTCGGGCGACGGTCTGCGCGAGCAGGTGCGCCGCTTCGAATGCGCGGTGATCGTCAAGGCGATTTCCGACGCCGGCGGCGACCGGCGCGCGGCCGCGCAAAAGCTGGGAATCGGCTTGTCCAGCCTGTATCGCAAGCTGGAAGAGTTCGAGGCGCTCGGTTTGCTTCCGGACGGCGTGTAGGCGCCGCACCCGGAGCGGCGGCCGGGGAAGAAGCAACTGGGAGGAATATGTCAAACGTAAATCGCAGACATCGCAGGCGGGCCGCGCTGGCCGCCGCATTGATCGGCCTGGCGGCGCCGGCGGCGCAGGCCGGTCCGCAGCAGGATGCCGAGCAGGCGGAACAGGAATTCGCGCGCGGCAATCTGGTGGTGTCGATGCAGTTGTGGCGCAAGGCGGCCAACGAGGGCTATGCGCCGGCGCAGGCGCGCCTGGGCGACATCCTCGACAAGGCCGAAGAGGATGCGGAAGCGGTGAACTGGTACCGCAAGGCGGCCGAGCAGGGCAACGCGGCCGGCGAACTCGGCCTGGGTCTGATGTACGGCAAGGGCGAGGGCGTCAAGCGCGACGACGAGCAGGCGCGCGGGTACATCATGCGCGCCGCGCAGAAGGATTATCTGCCGGCCGTGATCGTGCTGGTCGAGATGTACAAGAGCGGCACCCTGGGCGCCACGCCCGACCCCGCGCTGGCCGCGCAGTGGAAGGCCAAGGCCGACGAGCTGTATGCGAAAGAAAAGGCGCAGGCCAAGGCGGAGCAGGGGGCGAAATGATCCTGAAAATGAGAATCGGCAAAGCCAATATCGAGAAACTGTCGCGCGCATCGCTGGTGCTGGCGACCATCGCCGTGGCCCTGCTCGCGGCCGGCTTCAGCAGCGGCGTGTACGCGGCGGATCATATCAAGGGGCGCGAACTGTACGACCGGAACTGCTCGGTCTGCCACGGACCGACCGGCCAGAGCGTGATGCCCGGCGCGCCCAACCTGGCGCGCGGCGAGGGCATGCTCAAGCCCGACTTCACGCTGCTGGCTTCGATCCGCGCCGGCCGGAACGCCATGCCCGCCTATCAGGGGATTCTGTCTGACCGCGACATCATGGATGTCATCGCTTACGTAAGGACTTTGCATTGATGCGTTTGTATAAACTGCTGTTGCCCGCTCTTTTCTCCGCATTCGCCGGCAGCGCCGCCGCCCAGGACAATGCGCCGCAGCCGAAGGTGATCGAGACCTTCGGCGTCGGCGACAACGTCTATGTGCGCGCGCTCACGATGGAGCCGAAGACCGGCGCGCTGTGGGTCGGCACCTCGGCCGGCGTGCACGAGATCGACGCCGCCAGCGGCAAGCTGCGCAACACCTTCACCCGCAACAGCGGCCTGGCCAACGAATACGTGTTCGCCATCGGCATCGACCGCGAAGGCTACAAGTGGTTCGGCACCAACGCCGGCGGCGTGTCGCGCTACAAGGATGGCAAGTGGAAGACCTTCTTCCCGATGCACGGCCTGGCCGACTACTGGGTGTATTCCTTCGCCAACCAGAAGAACGGCGATTTCTGGATCGGCACCTGGGCCGGCGTCAACGTGGTCGATCTGAAGACGCTGAAGTTCCGCACCTATGTGAAGGAACTGATCAACGAATGGGTGTACGGCATCGACGTCGATGCGCAGGACCGCGTGTGGTTCGGCACCGAGGGCGGCGTCTCCATGTTCGACGGCAAGACCTGGAAATCCTGGACCCACAAGGACGGCCTCGGCGCGGTCAATGAAAAGAAGCTGCTGGCCAGCCCCAACACCGGCCTGGGCACGCGTTCGCGCCACGACCTCGGCCTGCGCTCGGAGGACGGCTCGCCCACCTATAACCCGAACTATGTGTTCGCCATCGCGGTCGCGCAGGACCAGACCGTCTGGGCCGGCACCTGGGGCGGCGGCGTCGCCCATTTCGACGGCAAGAAGTGGCGCAACTACACGGTCAAGGACGGCCTGGCCGGCGACATCGTGTACAGCATCGTGCAGGATGCCAGGGGCGTGTTCTGGTTCGGCACCAACGGCGGCGTGACGCGCTATGACGGCAAGACCTGGAAGAGCGTCGATGCCCGCACCGGACTGCTCGACAACAACGTCTACGCATTGGCGGTGGCGCCCAACGGCGACATCTGGGCCGGCACCAAGCGCGGTGTCGCGCACCTGGGCCAAACTAAATAGGAGAACAAGAGTGCAATTGAATAAAGTTACTTCGGCGGTCGCCGGCATCGTCGGCGTCGCGGGTCTGGTCGCGGGCGCCTATTATTTCGGCACGCGGCATGCGGCGCAGCCGGTCCCGCCGTCCGTGCCCCAGCTCTCCGCCGGACCGCTCAAGCCGGGCGCGCAGGCGCCGGCCAGCCACGGCGCGCCGGGCGGCGTGCAGCAGGTGGCGGCGCAGAGCGGTCCGCCGCAGGCCGGCAAGGTGCAGATCGATCCGAATGCCCGCTACACGCATTTCCGTGTCGGCAACCGCAACGTCAAATCCATCCTGATGGACGGGAAGATCGTCTGGGTCGGCACCTCCGGCGGCGTGGTGCGCTACGACACCGCCACCGACGAATACCGCCTGTTCGACTCGCGCAACGGCCTGCTCTCCAACGGCATTTTCCACATCAGCAAGCTGGACGGGAAAATCATGGTCGGCACCTACGGCGGCGGCATGTCGCTGTACGACCAGGAACAGGACAAGTGGGAGAACTTCAACATTCCCGACGGCCTGGGCGACGCCTTCGTCTACGGCGTGCTGAAGGCGTCCAACGGCGACGTCTGGGTCGCCACCTGGTCCGGCGCCAACCGCATCCGCGGCGGCGCGCTGCGCGACCGTTCCAAGTGGGACCTGTTCACCGTCGAGAACACCAAGGGTGGTTTGCCGAACGACTGGGTGTATGGCCTGGCCGAAGGCAAGAACGGCGAAATGTGGCTCGCCACCGAAGGCGGCCTGGCGCGCTACAAGGACGGCAAGTGGGACAACTGGAACCATGCCAAGGGGCAGGGGGCCGACTATGAAATCGTGAAGAACGACATCAAGTTCAACAACGACCCGGCGCAGCAGTCGGTGCACCATGCACGCCAGAAGGAAGAGATGGGCCTGCAGGGCATCAGCGTCGCCTACAACCCGAACTACATCGTGGCGATGGTGGTGGACGACGACGGTTCGGTCTGGTGCGGCACCTGGGGCGGCGGCCTGGCCCATTTCGACGGCAAGACCTGGCGCAACTACACGGTCAAGGACGGCCTGCCCGGCAACCACGTCTTCATGCTGCATCGCGACGTCAACGGCACGCTGTGGATCGGCACCAACGAAGGCCTGGCCAAGCGCGTCGGCGACAAGTTCGAGGTGCTGACCACCGCCGACGGCCTGTTCTCGAACGCGGTGTTTTCGATGGCGACCGGGCCGGGCGGCGACCAGTGGATCGGCAGCTTCGGCGGCGTGACGCATTTCAAGCCGAAGGCGCAGTAACAAGTTTTGTCGCCTGCCCGTAGAAACGATCCCCTCTCCCGCCCACGGGAGAGGGAGTTTTTTCGTTGGTCTTGCGTCGCAGAACAGAATCAGCAGTAACAAGAAAGTCTCCCATGTCCAAATTCGCCCCCCTCAAGAACGACACCTTCCTGCGCGCGCTGCTGCGC
>OFCW01000388.1_pt1 | contig 9547 bp, 7 predicted proteins | sample 1520951 | NCBI WGS metagenome assembly OFCW01 (sample SAMEA4349680, study PRJEB24078) | microbial mat metagenome | biome: Terrestrial Biome; feature: Habitat; material: Microbial Mat | place: India | collected 2012-06-12 | depth 10 m | reverse complement strand
TTGCCGACGGCCGGCTGCAAGTCTTGGCGGGCGGCGCGCTCGGCGGGCGGCATGCGCTGCGCAAGGTCGCGCGCCGCCGCTTCCTGGGCGGCGGCGGCCGGCATGTGCAGGCGCGCGCACAGGGCGCACGCCAGGGCGCGCGCCACCGGCAGTGCGGCCTCGGCGCTCGTCCGGTCCACGAACGGCAAGACGATATGCAGCGTGTCATCCGCATTCACGCGCGGTCTCCTTCCATATTCCGTCGCACAATTCCCAGCGCGACCGCCAGCCGCCTTCGAGCAGGATGGCGCCGGCATCGCCCACCGTCAGCTGCAATGCGGCCCCGTGCGCCAGACGCACTTCCAGCAGCGCCGGTTCGACATGCACCTCGACGCGCTGCCCGCGCCACAGCACCGGAAAGCGGAGCGCACGCCAGGCGGCGGGGCAGTGCGGCATGAATGCCAGCCCGCCGTCGTTCAGGGACAGGCCGGCGAAGCCGAACACGGCCGCCTGCCACAGCCCGCCGAGGGAAGCGATATGCACGCCGGCGGCGGCGTTGCCCATGTTGTCGGACAGGTCGATCTCGCGCGCCTGCCGGAAGTAGCGCAAGGCGAGGCCGGTATCGCCGAGGCGGGCGGCCACCAGCGCGTGCATCGCCGGGCTGAGCGAGCTGCCGTGCTCGGTGCGCGGCTCGTAATAGCGGAAGCTGGCGCGCGCCAGTTGCGCCGGGACGCGCGCGGACATCAGGTGCAGCAGCATCACCGCGTCCGCCTGCTTGATCACCTTGGCGCGGCGCGCGCGCTCCCGGCCGAGGACGATGTCGATCGGCAGGCTGCGCGGCGCGTATTGTTCGAGGTCGATGTCTTCCAGCCCGAAAAAGCCGGCGAACTGCTCGATCAGCCCGCGTCCGGCGTCGATGCCGGCGTACATGGCAGCGGCGATCGAACGCCATGTCCGGACTTCGTCCGCGCCGAGTCCGACGCGTGCGGACAGCGCGCGCCAGCGCTGCGTCCAGCGCTCCTGCAGGATGCGCGCCGCCGCCGCCGCGCATTCCAGGTTCCATTGCGCCATCCAGTTGGTGTACGCGTTGTCGTCGACGCCGTCGTGGTATTCGTCCGGCCCGATCACCTGCCGGATGTGATAACGCCCGTCGGCCTCGATGCGGCCGCGGCTGGCCCAGAAGCGCGCGGTCTCCAGCAGCATCTCGCCGCCGGGGCCGCCCAGGAACTCGTCGTCGCCGCTCGCCTGCCAGTACTGCCAGACCGCATAGGCGACGTCGGCGCTGATATGGTGCGCCTGCGCGCCGGTCAGCACCGGAAGCACCTCGCCGGTGGGCGCGACCGCGTGCGACGGCGTGACGTCCTCTCCGGAATCGGCCGACTCCCAGGCATACAGCGCGCCGGCATAGCCGCGCCGGCGCGCGTTTTCCCTGGCCGCGTCCAGCGTGTGGTAGCGGTACATCAGGAGGGCGCGCGCCGACGCCGGGTCGGTGAGGGTGTAGAACGGCAGCAGGTAGATTTCGGTGTCCCAGAACACATGGCCCTTGTAGCCCGCGCCGGTCAGCGCGCGCGCGCCGATGGATACATGCTCGTCCCCGGGATTGGCGGCCGACACCAGGTGATAGCAGGCGAAGCGCAGCGCGCGCTGCGCTTCCGGGTCGCCGCTGACCTCGACGCCGGCCGTCTCCCAGCGCCGCTCCCATGCCGCCGCATGGCGCCGCACGGCGGCGGGCGCGCCCTCGGCCAGCAGCCGCTGCAGCTGCGCGAGCGCGGCTTCCGACGGCTGCCCGGTGTCGCGCGAGGTGTAACACACCTGGAACCAGTCGTTGCGATAGGTCTTGCCGGCCTCGACCACGATCTCCAGGGTCTGGTCCAGCCGGCCCGCGCTGCGGCCGGTGCAGGCATCGCCGCCGTCGGCAACGCAAAAGCGGGTCGCCAGCGCCATCGCGATGCTGGTCCCGGTGCGCGTCCTGTGCTCGAACACCTGCACCGGACCGTAAGGCGTGTCGCGGCAGGTCACGACCGGCGCGAAGGCGTCGCCGGACATGCCCGGCGTCAGCAGGAAGCCGGAGCGTATCTCCATCGGGCCGGAGTAGGTTTCCGATACACAAAGCGAGGATTGCAGCAGGACATGCCGCTCGGCCAGCGAGGCGATGCGCAGAAAACTGATGCACATCACGGGACCATCCGGCTGCCCGAAGCGGAATTCGCGCCGGAACATGCCATGCCGCATATCGAGCAGGCGACGGTGCCCGGTGACCGCCAGCTTTGCCATTGCCAGGGGCTGCGGGCCGATGCGCTGCGCCAGCAGGGTCCAGCCCGGCAGGGCCAGCAGTTCCGGCTGCCGGGAAGGCGGGATGATGTCAAAGACACCCGCGATGAAGACGGTGGGCGCCGACATGGCGCCGCCGAACGGAAGGGAGCCGCGGCTGCCGAGATAGCCGTTGGAAACGGCGAACAGCGACTCGAACTCGTGTTCGCGGATCGGCGTGAATTCGTCATCCAGCATCACCCAGGCGGGATCGTCGCCGGCGGCGTCGGCCGCGCAAGCGGACGAAGCGCAGCAGGCGGACCAAGCGGACGATGGGGACGATGGGGACGATGGGGACGATGGGGACGAGGAGGGCGTGGGGTGCGAGGTGGGCGGGAAATCGGGCATGGCCGTCTGTGGCGGCTGGCCGGCGCAATCGTTCATGTCGTGCTTCGCCTCCATGCCGGTCAAGCCGCCGCAACCTGGGCCAGGTCCTGCACCACCACGGAGGCGCCGGCCCGCGCCAGCGCCTCGGCCTGTCCCAGCCGGTCGACGCCGATCACCGCGCCGAAGCCGCCGGCGCGCCCGGCCTGGACGCCGGCGACCGCATCCTCCACGACCGCGGCGCGCCGCGGCGCAATGCCCAGCCGCCGCGCTGCTTCCAGGAAGGTGTCGGGTTCGGGTTTGCCGCGCAGCTGCTGGCGCGCGAGATCTTCGCCATCGACCCGGGTATCGAACAGATCGAGCAACCCCGCCGACGCCAAGATGGCGCGACAGTTTTTACTGGAGGAAACGACGGCGAGGCGATAGCCGTCGCGCCGCAAGCTGCGGATCAGCGCCACGCTCGTCGCATACACCTCGACCCCGCCTTGCTTCAGCATATCCAGCAGCAATGCGTTTTTCCTCTTGCCCAGCGCGGCCAGGGTGTGCGCCTGCGGCGGATCGGACGGCTGTCCTGGCGGCAGGACAATGCCGCGCGACGCCAGGAAACGGATAACGCCTTCCTGGCGCGGCAAGCCGTCGACATAACGCGCATAGTCGGCATCGAGTTCGAACGGGGGCTGGCGGCGGCCGGTGCGTTCCGACCATTCCCGCAGAAAGGCGTCGAACATCGCTTTCCAGGCGCGCGCATGCAGCACGGCGGTGCGCGTGATGACGCCGTCCAGGTCGAACAGAACGCCGTCGAAGCGGGCGCGGGTGAGGGTGAAACGGATGTCCCGGGCGGCAACGGGTGCGAGCATGGCCATGCGCTCCTTGGTCCTTATATTTAGCTTAAGACCGGCAAGGCGCGAAACAAATTCCGCATGCGGCTTGCCGAGCCGGTGGCAACCGGATCGGGGCCGCGTTCCATCGGACGCTCAGGCGCGCGGACGCCCGCGCGCCATGAAGCGTTGCAGCATGGCGCTCACGGCATGACGTATCTGCCGGCTCTTCAGCTTGTCGAGATAGCTCGCGGTCGACATCAGGAGCACGTTGTCGGGCAGGTTTTTCAGGAAGGGCGCATGACCGGCGGCAGCGTCGTCGAGCAGCATGATCAGCGTTTCGGCGCCGCGCGCCAGCTCGCGGCCGAGGATTTCGGCGGCGGCCAGTTCGTTATGGTGCCGGACCGAGGCGTCCGAGGCGCTGCGCCTGAGCACGAGGAACTCCTCCAGCTCTTCCGTGCATTGCACGAACACATGGCGGCCATCGTTGGCCCGGATCCATTCCAGCGCATCCGGCGCGCCGGGGCTTTCCACATGCGCGACCAGATCGTGGCGCACCATGTCCGGGATCAGCACGCGCAGGTCGGGCGCCAGGGTGAGCAGCGTATCGAGTTCGTCCGCCAGCGCCAGGTCGATGAGCGGACGGGAATCGGTGATGATCAGGGAAGTCATGTCGATAGCCGGAAATATATACTGTTTATGCATACAGTATATATTTCAATCACGGCGATCGGCTAGGGGTATTTCTGTACGACAAAAATACAACGTGCGGCCAACGCCCAGCCAACGTGCGGCATCCGGCCGCGCTTCCCGTCATCCAGACTGGTTCTAACGCACGATGTCCCGCTGCATGCGCTGCGCCAGCGCATGCACGCCGCCGCCGTTGACCACGTGGCGGTAACCCATTGCGCGCAATTGCATCTGTGCCATCGCCGAGCGCGCGCCGCTCTGGCAGTACACGATGACGGGCTGTTCCTTGTCCGGCGCCACGCTGGCGATGCCCTGCGCCAACGTGGGCAGCGGCAGCAGCACGGCATCCTTCAGGTGGCCGGTGGCGAATTCGGCCGGGGAGCGCACGTCGATCAGCGTCGCGTTTTCCGGCAGCGCTTCCGGTGCGCCGCCGAAGAGTTTTCCGAAGATTCCCATGGTTGTAGCTTCCTGTTGCTTGTCGCTTCCTGTTTCAGCGGTCCAGCCGCTCGATGCCGAGCGCCTTGAGCACGTATTTTTCGTAAATCGGTTCCGAACTGCCGGTCTTCATCTTGTACATGAAGTATTTTTCAAATGCGATCTTGGCCATGTGCACCCACTTGCCTTTCTTGAACCAGTTGACGTTGCGCGGCGGGATCTGCGGCAACGCGACGAAGGCCGCGCCGGTGTCGCCCATGTCGGCCAGGCAGATCGCGTTCCAGCTGCCTTTCGCGGTCGCCGGCTGGCCAGCGAGGTCGGCGGCGATGTTGTGGACGATGGCGGTGACCATGGTCTCGATCATGTAGCCGGTCTTGGGCGCGCCGGTCGGCACCGGCGTCGCTTCCACCGGCGGAATCGCGATGCACACGCCGGCGGCGAAGATGTTGCGGTATTTCCTGCTGCGCTGGTGCTCGTCGACCAGCACGAAGCCGCGCGGATTGCACAGGCCTTCCACCGCCGCCACCGCGTCCACGCCGCGGAAGGCCGGCAGCATCATGCTGTACTTGAAGGGCAGCTCATGCTCCTTTTTGACGTTGCCGTGATCGTCCAGTTCAGTGACGAACATCTTGCCGTCTTCCACCCGCGTCACCCTGGCGTTGGTGATCCATTTGATGTCGTTGTTGCGGAACTCGCTTTCGAGCATCGATTTCGAGTCGCCCACGCCGCCCAGGCCGAGGTGGCCGATGTAGGGCTCGCTGGTGACGAAGGTGAGCGGGACCTTGTGGCGCAGCTTCCTGCGCCGCAGGTCGGTGTTGAAGACGAATGAAAATTCATAGGCCGGGCCGAAGCAGGACGCGCCGGGCATGGCGCCGATGATGGCCGGGCCGGGATCGGCCAGGAAGCGCTGGTAGTCGGCATAGGCCTGTTCCGCATGGTCGACGGTGCAGATCGAATGCGTGTGGCCGGCCGGACCGGCGCCCGGCACCTCGTCGAAGGCGAGCTTGGGGCCGGTGGTGATGATCAGGTAATCGTAGGCGAGGCGGCTGCCGTCCTGCAGCACCAGGGCGCTGCCGTCTGCGTCGATGCTGGCGACCGGCTGCGCGACGAAGTCGATGCCCTTCTTTTCCAGATAGGGGCGGATCGGGAAGGTGATCCCCTCGCGCTCGCGCCAGCCCACCGCCACCCAGGGGTTGGACGGTACGAACTGGAAGTAGTCGACCGCGTTGACCACCGTGATGCGATGGCTGCGGTCGAGCATGTTGCGCAGCTCGTAGGCGGCCGGCATGCCGCCGGTGCCGGCGCCGAGTACGACGATGTGTGCCATGGTGTGTCTCCTCCAAAAATCGTGGCGGCGAGGTTTATTGCGCCGTCGTGTGTTGCAGCATGTCGTTGACCGACCGCAGCGCGTCTTCATCGAGGCTGCCGGCCAGCGCGGCCAGCCGCAGCCGGTCGAGCACGAGCGTGACGCGCGCCTGCAGCAGCGCCAGTTCGGAAGCGGTCGCCTCGTTTTCCGCATTCAGCAGTTCGAGCGTGGTGCGGTCGCCTACCGCATGGCCCAGGCGGGTGGCGTCCAGCCGTGCCCGGCTGGCGGTCTGCGCCTGTTCCAGCGCGCCGATGCGCGCCGTGCCCACCGTCAGGCCGAGCCAGGCGCTGCGGGTCTGCAGCGCGACTTGCTGGCGCAGGCGGTCGCCGTCGGCACGCGCCTTGTCGAGCAGGTGCAGCGCCTCCTCATGGCGCGCGCTGCGGTAGCCGCCGGTAAATAGGGGGATGGTCAGCTGCACGCCGATCATGCGGTTGCTGGAGCGGTTTTCGGCGTCGCCGAAATCGCCGCCGCCGTGCAGCCGGTCGCGTCCCATCTGCGCCACGAGGTCAAGGGACGGCGCGCCCAGCGCGCTGTGCTTGGCCGCCTCTTCCCTGGCGGATGCCTGGTTTTTCGCCTGCATCAGCAGCAGCGGGTTGTTGCGCCCGGCGTCGGCCAGCCAGGTTTCCAGCGGCTCCAGCGCGCGCAGGCCGGGAGCGGCATCCTGGCGCAGCGGCGCCAGGTTCGCCGCCGTGTCGCCGGTGAGGTCGGCGAAGGCCGCCTGCTTGACCTGCAGCTCCATTTCCGCCGCCAGCACCTGCGCCCGGATGGTTTCGGCGCGCGCGGCCGCCTCGTGGGTGTCGGTGACCGGCGCGTCGCCCAGGCGGAAGCGTTCCTTCGCCTCGTCCAGCGCGCGCGTCACCGCGTCCTGCTGCTGTTTCAGCATGCGCAGGTTTTCCGCCGCAATCAGCACGTCGAAGTAGCGCTCCGCGGTGCGCAGCATCAGCGCCTGCCGCGCGTTCTTCCATTCGGCATCGGCCGCTTCGGCCGCGAAGGTGAGCTGGCGGCTTTGCGCCAGCCGTTCGCGGTTGATCAGCGGCTGCTTCGCGCTCAGCGTGTAGCGCTCCAGCGTGCCGTTGTTGACCGAGGTGTCGAACGCCACGCCGGACGATTGGCCGAAGCCGGGCGCCGCAAAGCGCGCGCCGCGCATGCCGGTGTCGCTGCTCATGCGGCCGGCGCCGGCTTCCAGCATGACCGACGGGCGCCACAGCGCGCGCGCCTGCTCGCGCCGCGCGCCGCCGGCCTCGAAGGCGGCCTGGGCGGCGGCGAATTCGGGATCGTGCCGCTGCGCCGCCTGCCATGCCTGCAGCAGGTCGGCGCCGGCCGCCTGGGCCGACAGCGCCAGCAGCACGGCGGACAACAGCGTCGAGGGGCGCATCAGCGGATGCATGATGGCCTCCTCAGCAGCCGGGCCGCGCGCCGAGCTTGCGCAGGATGGTCTCCATCAGGCACCACTTGGTGAAGCCGCTTTGCAGCAGGTTGGCGCCGACGAAGGCGGTGAAGGCCAGCCACCACTGGCTGACGAACAGCGGGCTGCCGGGAATGCCCAATGCCAGCGACAGCAGGATGAAGGTGCCGGCGACGATGCGGACGATTTGCCAGGAACTCATGGTCATACTCCTTGTTGAGTGATAAAAGTCAGACGGTTGCGATAGGCGGTGTAGTACAGCAGCGGAATCACCACCAGCGTCAGCATGGTGGACACCAGGATGCCGAAGATCAGCGAGATCGCCAGCCCGTTGAAGATCGGGTCATCCAGGATGAAGAAGGCGCCCAGCATCGCCGCCAGCCCGGTCAGCATGATCGGCTGGGCGCGCGTGATCGCCGAGTTCACCACCGCCTCCTTGAACGGCGTGCCGGCGCGCACCTGCAGGTTGATGAAGTCCACCAGCAAAATCGAGTTGCGCACGATGATGCCGGCCAGCGCGATCATGCCGATCATGCTGGTGGCGGTGAACTGCGCGCCCAGCAGCGCATGGCCGGGCATCACGCCGATGATGGTCAGCGGGATCGGCGCCATGATGATCAGGGGCGTCAGGTAGGAGCCGAACTGCGCGACCACCAAGAGGTAGATCAGCACCAGGCCGACCGCGTAGGCGGCGCCCATGTCGCGGAAGGTTTCATAGGTGATCTGCCATTCGCCGTCCCACTTGAGCGCATAGCCGCGGTACGGGTCCTCCGGCTGGCGGATGAAATACTCGGTCAATCCGCCGCCGCCCGGCGTCGGCACCGACGCGACATCCTTGCGCATGGCGAACAGGCCGTACAGCGGGCTGTCGATTTTCCCCGCCATGTCGGCCACCACATAGTTCACCGGCAGCAGGTCCTTGTGGTAGACCGGCTGTTCGCGCTCGGTATTGGAGACGCGCACCAGCTCGCGGATCGGCACCAGCTTGCCGGAGGCGGAGCGCACCGCCAGCTGCAGCAGCGTGTCGAGGTCGCCCTGGCGCTCGGCCGGCAGCTGCAGGGTGGCGGCGGCCGGGTACTTGCTGTCGTCGTGCAGGTAGCTGGCCGCTTCGCCGGCCAGTCCGGCGCGCAGCGTGGTGACGATCGCCTGCTGCGGCACGCCCAGGAGCGCGGCCTTGCGCCGGTCCACCAGCAGCATGGTCTTGGGCGCGGCGGCGATGCTGCTGTCGTCGACATCGACCACGCCGGCGGTCTTGTCGAACGCGGCGCGCACCGCCTTGGCGACCTGGCGCCGGCCTTCGGCTTCGGGGCCGTAGATTTCGGCCACGATCGGCGCCAGCACCGGCGGGCCCGGCGGCACTTCGACCACCTTCACGTTGGCGCCGAAGCGCCGCGCGATCTTCTGCAGCGCCGGGCGCACGCGGGTGGCGATCGCATGGCTCTGCTCGGAACGGTGATGCTTGTCCACCAGGTTGACCTGGATGTCGCCGACCTCGCCGCCGGCGCGCAGGTAGTACTGGCGCACCAGGCCGTTGAAGTTGATCGGCGCGGCGGTGCCGGCATAAGCCTGGTAATCGGTCACCTCCGGCACGGTGGCGAGATAGCCGCCGAGCTCGTGCAGCACGGCCGCGGTCTGTTCGACCGGCGTGCCGGCGGGCATGTCGACCACCACCTGGAATTCCGATTTGTTGTCGAAGGGGAGCATCTTCAGCAGCACCAGGCCGCTGGCCGGCAGCAGCATCGACAGCGCGATCAGGGCGGCCACGCCGAGGCCGAGCAGGCGGCGGTTGCGCGTGCCGCGCGCATCGTCCAGGAAGGGGCGGAAGATGCGCGTAAACATCGGCGCGAGACGGGCCGACAGGCCGCTGTGCGCGTTGCCATGCCCTTCGCCGTGCACCGCTTTCAGCCACAGGCGCGCCAGCCACGGCGTGATCGCGAACGCGATCGCCAGCGACAGCAGCATGCCCATGCTGGCGTTGATCGGGATCGGGCTCATGTACGGGCCCATCAGCCCGGAAACGAAGGCCATCGGCAAGAGCGCGGCGATCACGGTCAGGGTGGCGAGGATGGTCGGGCCTCCGACCTCGTCGACCGCCAGCGGGATGATCTCGGCCAGCGGCCTGCCGGGCGCCAGCTGCTGATGGCGGTGGATGTTCTCGACCACCACGATGGCGTCGTCGACCAGGATGCCGATCGAGAAGATCAGCGCGAACAGCGACAC
>OFCW01000387.1_pt1 | contig 9570 bp, 17 predicted proteins | sample 1520951 | NCBI WGS metagenome assembly OFCW01 (sample SAMEA4349680, study PRJEB24078) | microbial mat metagenome | biome: Terrestrial Biome; feature: Habitat; material: Microbial Mat | place: India | collected 2012-06-12 | depth 10 m | reverse complement strand
TCTGGGGCGCGGGGCCGGCGCAGGGGAGGGCGCCGGGGTTGGGGGTCACTTCGCCGCCAGCTCCAGCTCGTCGCGGCGGAGTTCGTAGGCAGTGGCCAGGCCGCCGCGTTCCGACTCCGGCGCCTGCGCGATCAGCTCGAAGGCGTCGTTCAGTTCGTCGATCGTTTCGGCGGCCTGCATGCGCGCGCGGATGGCGTCGGCCGTGGCCGTGATCGGCTCCTCCGACTGCGCCGGCTCCGCGCCGACCAGCTGCGCCTCCAGCGTGCGCAGGCTGCCGTGGTCGGTGGCTGCGACCGGCTGCGCCGGCTCCGGGCCGCCCCACACGTCCTTCGCTTCCTCGGTGGTCAAGATGCCCAGCGAGATCTCCGGGGCGTACACGCGCGCCCAGAATCCGGCGGCCCGGTACATGAACATCTGCTCGGGCATGGTCAGCCACTTGCTGCCCGACTTCTTCGACCAGCCCTCGGCCTCAACCATCTTCCAGGTGATCCAGGCGCCGGCGCAGACCTCGCCGCTGGCCTTGTCCTTCGTGACGGCGCGGACGCGGTAGTCCTTCGCTGCCGGGTCATCGCCGCGGACCTCGAAGCGCAGCGGCTCGAAGCGCCCGCAGGCGTTGACCGTTGCGATCAGGAAGGACGAAGACCAGGACGGCCGGCCCTGGACGATGTACAGGTTCTGCATCACCGCGAACGGCGACGCGCCGATCCGGTTGGCGATCTCCAGCGCTAGCAGGGTGTTGGGCAGGTTGTTGCGGTAGGCCTGCGGCACGAGGTCGGAGGCGGCGAGAGCCTTGGCCTGGCGCTGGGCCAGGGCAAAGGCCGACTCGCCGGCCGGCTGCAGCTGGGTAGGGGCGGGGATGGTGGCGACGACAGCGTTCATGGTCAGTCCTTGAGCGCCCACGGGGGCAGGGAGAGTTCGGTGATGCCGGCGTAGCCCGGCCAGGTGTCGGTATCCAGGCACTGCCGGATCGTCTGGAGCGCCCGGTCGCGTAGCTCGAAGCCGCGAGCCTCGGCGGCGGCGTCGATGTGGTAGACGGCCGGCAGGTAGGGCGGCTCCTTCTCCTGCGCCAGGATCAGGTAGTGCTTGACCGGCTTGCCGCACATCCGCGCCGCGTCGCAGTAGTGCGCGTGCTGGATGTGGTAGCCGTAGCGATCCACCGACCGGGCGAACGCCGCCGGGCTGGCGTCGTCGGTGGTCTTGAGGTCCATCAGGAAGCCGCGGGCCTCGACCCACCAGTCCGCGCGCGCCTTGCAGTGCACGCCGGTGGCGTCGTCGACCCAGCGGAACGTCACCTCACTGACGCCCTCGCGCATGATCCCGGCCGCGACCGGGTGCGCCAGCAGCGCCGCGTGCATGGCCTCGATCCGCTCGAAGTCCTCGGCCGGCAGGATGGTCTTGCCGGCGTTCTCGGCCTCCCAGGCATCCCAGAACGCGATCGCGGCGACCGTCTCCGGGCTGGGTTTCTTGGCGTTGCGCTGGCGGCTGCTGGGCCTGGCGGGGGCGTTCTCCGGCGGGCGGACGTAGCTGGCGGCGAACACCTCCGGCTCCAGCACGCGGCAGTGGTAGGCGCGGCCGAACATCAGGGCCGGGGTGTCGCCGTCGTCCTTCGCGTCCACCCACGCCCGGTAGTGCGCCGGAGTGCGGTCGCGCAGCATGCGCAGCACGCCGCTGGTGGCCACGCCCAGCTCGCGGCGGTGGTATTCCTCAGCCGGCACGCCCAGGGCGATGCTGGCCTCGGTGGCGGGCTGCAGCTGCGCGCTCACGACTGCTGCGCCCCTGCGTCATGCACCTTCCCGCCGCGGCCCATGACCTCGGCCACGTCGTCCGGGCGGGCGGCGGCGACGGTGTAGCGGCTGCGCGCGACGTGCGCGACGGCCTGCGCCTGCGAGGTGGCGCGCACCAGGACGGTGGCCGGCGGATCGGCCTGGGTGTCGGTGATCTTGTAGATGCGGGTGCTCATGCGGTTGCTGCTCCTGTGGGTTACGGGGTGTCGGTCGGCCGGGCAGGCCGGATGAAGGGGGCATGCCGGCGCTGGCGCCGCTTCCAGGCAGCGCAGAACTCGCAGAGCGAGGCGATGGCGAAGGCCAGCCACGCCAGCAGGCACACGGCGGCGATGTGCGGCGCACCCCGGACCGTCAGCAGGCCGCACGCCGCGGCGCAGGCCACGCTGCACAGGCCCATGGCGAGGGCGGAGGAGAAGGTGGGGCGGCTCATGCCGGCTCTCCGGTGGCTTTGGCGATGGCGGCGCGCACCATGCGCAGGTGCCGGCCGGACACGGTGATCTGCTCCAGCTCGTCGTCGGGGCGGTCGAAGAAATCGGGCGGGAAGTCGAATGCCTGCTGAAGCGCCTCCAGCAGCGCCGGCGCGGCGGCGATCAGGCGGGCGTTGGCCTCGACGGGGTAACCATTCGCCCCATCGTGGTGCCAACCTATGTGGGCCGTTGCGATCGGGCGGTCGCCGGCGACTTCGCCGCCATTCTCATAAAGATCGCTGGGCGGCCTCCGCCAAATCGCGCCATGGCCGTCGAAATACCACGGCCCCGGTGTGTGCTTCGTTTCCATCTCTCTCTCCGTCAGCTATTCGCGCGCAGCCAGAACGCAAGGCAGGCGATCAGCGCGCACAGCAGGAAGGTGGTGTTCTCGGTCCAGCGGGGGCGGGTCACAGCGCACCCCCCAGCACCAAGGCGAAGCAGGCGCCCAGCAGGAAGCACGCGACATCGAAGGCGACGCTCACCGCCGCGGCGCGCTTCGCCTGGTGGCGCAGCTGTTCGATCAGCGTGTCGTCGCGCACCGGGCGCTGAGGCAGGTCGGACGGCGCCGGGTACTCCGGCAGCGGCGCGAAGTCGGCCGGGCCGTCCCAGCCGGTCCAGGTGCCCGAGCCGACCAGGTCGGCGTTGCCCAGCTCGATCACGTCGCCGATCGGTGGCAGGCCCTGACTCATCGCCGCGATGAAATCGGCATCGTTCATGTCGCGCCCGGCCATCAGTCCACCTCCAGCGCGTTCAGCGCCTCGTACTCGGCATCGACCTCGCGGCGAAGGCGCTCGGCCAGCCCCAGCACGCCGGCGAACGACTGCCGGAGGTGGGCCGGGACCACGACCTCCTGCGCAATCCAGCCCAGCGCCGCCGCGGCGTTCGCCACGGCCTCGACCAGCTCGCCGGCGTCGCCGGCATCGACCAGCCTTGCGGCCACGTTCGCGGCCGCGTCGTCCAGGCCGAAGGCCGGCTCGACGTACGCCGGGTTGTGCGGATGGCTCGCGTCGCCCGGGAGGTCTCCGAATCCAGGCATACGGTGGTAGGCAGCCTGCAGTCCCATCGCTCTGTCTCCTGCCCCATCCCTCACCGCGAGGGGGTCTGCTGGGGCGATGGGGAGACTGTAGGCAATGCCTAGGATCATTGCAATAGGCAATGCCTAGGTTTGCCGACGAACGGTAGTCATACGTTCTACATAGTGGCGCCCTATAGGAGGGCGCGCGCGTTCAGCTAGACTTGCCCAATGGCGATCCAATTCCACCCGGACCCTGGAACGGTCCTGATCTGCGACTTCACCGGATTCCGCGAACCTGAGATGGTGAAGAGGCGCCCTGTAGTTGCGATCTCCCCGAGGTTCCGGCAGCGGGATGGGCTTTGCACTGTTGTTCCGCTTAGCACGACACGGCCCAGGCCGGTCTGTGACTACCACTGCCAGCTCCATTTCGAGCCGGTGATGCCGGAGCCTTACAGCGCCTCACGCATGTGGGTGAAGGCGGACATGATCTGCACCGTGTCCTTTGACCGGCTCTTTGTGCCGTACGCGAGGAAGGACAGGCAGGGGAAGCGGACGTATGACGTCCGGCGCATCTCGGACGAGGATCTGCGCAGGGTTCAGGTCTGCGTGCTGAACGGGATGGGTCTGTCTCGCTTGACTTTTGGCCTGCAAAACGCATAATCGGGGCGTCCCCGCTCTGCTCCGGCATCGGGCTAAAGTCCTCCGGCAAGGTCCGCCCGCCGGAGGCCTCCGCACCACGGAGATTGCAATCCCGGTGCGGCGACTTTGAGCCCCTGAGCGATCAGGGGCTTTGCTTTTTGTGGGGGCGGATTGCCTAGCCCCCCGATGAAATTTCGGCATACCCCGGAGCGCAGGCAAAGAAAAACCCCGCCGGGGCGGGGCTCAGGTCGGATCCCAGGGTTGCGCTTTACGCAGCGAGAGGGAGCGGTTCGCCCCGGTACACGAGCACATCTGCCAAGTCAGCCAGGAAAGACGCGGCTTTATCTACGTCCCGAGCATCCTCAAGGACCGCGACGAGCCTTAGTTTGTCGCGCGCCGACTTCGCGTCCTTAAACTTGCCGCCAGCTTCGTAGACATCGCCCCATTTCAGTCCGCCGTCCGTGGCCGCCACAGTGTGAATCATGACGGCATCCTCCTTGGCGACGTCGATGCCAAAGTGAAAGGCCAGCTGATGCCCGCTGAGCCCTGTTAGCGTCGGCCGAGAGGTGAGTCGTTTGCCGAACCGTGCCAGGTCCTCGCCGATGGTCCGAACGAAACGCTCGCTATCGGAAGGGCGATGCTTATAGGCCAAGTCTGAAACTGCCAGCGTGGCTCGGAAGTAGCGGCTCAGTGCCGGCGTCAGCAGATCTGGGCGGGTCTCAATGACGATCTCGCCGGAAGCATTGAGGCGTGCACCGTTGGCCTCCACCAGTCGGCGATAGGACTTCATGCGCGATGAGTTGGCGACCGAGCCCGTAGCCAAGGCGTTAAACAGAGTGTCGCCATCGTCGGTGACGAGGAGCTGACCATCATGCTGTTCAACAATATAGGCACCCAGCATGCCGCCATCGCCGCGGCAGGCATAGACCGACTCGACATAGCCCGATCTGTCGGAGAGCGGGGTGTAGCGGCCGCAAAGCGCGTGAGCAATGGTCTCGTGGTTCATATCGGCATGACCGTCTGCGTGGGCGGCGGCGGGTACCAGTTAGGTGCGCCGAGGATGTTGCATTCGGCCAGAAACGTTGTCCACATCTCAGCAGGCGAGAGCCGCTCCATCGGTTCTGCGTAGCCTTCCACAGCCTCGTCGCAAATTCTGTGACGGTGAGGGTGACTGATCAATTGGCCAAAGAGTGGCTCGGATTGGCCGACGTCGTTTCGGTGGCGGCTCGGAGCGTTGTCATCCAGACCATGGATGCGGCGAGCGTTGTAGTGCAGGCTCAAGTAGAGCTTGTCGGCAGCCCCCGGGATCCGGGCCGCCTTGAAATAGGCTGTCACGAATAGTGTGGCAGGCTGTAGACCGTCACTCAAAGCCAGCGCTGCGCGCATGTTGTAGCCCGGCAGGCGATGTGCGTTCGCCACCCAGCGGACCGACCTCCCCACCCATCGCTTCTCGGCAGCGAGCATAGCCCGCGCCTCCTCCACCAATCGCTTGACATCCCCTGTCATGCACGTGCCCCGGCTACTTCACCCAGCCGCCCGTCCACCGCACGCGGCCAACGATCTTGAGCCCATCGGCGAGCGGGCGCGGCTCCTTCCAGTTGTGGTCGCCGTCCGGGTTGTCCGACACGAACACCACCTGGCCCTTCGACACCAGTGCCCGCTTCACCATGTACTCGTCGCCGCCCGCCCCCGGCACCAGCAGCACGTAGACCCCGCGGTGCCGCGGCATCGTGTCGCTCGTGTCGAACATGATCGCGTCGCCGGCGTGGATCGTTGGCTCCATGCTGTCGCCCACGCCGTACATCACCGCCAGGTGTTTCGGGTTGAGCCGCTTCTTCGCCAGAGAGTCCCGTCGGAACTTGAGCTTGTGCGTCTCCGCCCATTCCGCGGCTTCCGGCCCGCTGCCTAGGCCCGCCGCCTGTGCGTAGCCGATCACGTCGGCCCACGGGTCATCCGGGTCCGCCGCGGCCGGCTGTTGGGTCAGCGTGAGCCCCCAGTGCTCCGGGCCCACGACGTCCGAAAAGTAGTTCACCAGCTCGGTCAGGTGCTGCTTGCCGACGCGCCCATGGTCAATCCAGTCGTACACGGAAGGGCCCTTGATGCCGAAGTGCCGCGCAACCGCGGCCTTCGACACACCCTTGAGGCGTATCGCTTCAGCTACCGCTTTCCCGAGTTCAACGCCTGTAAGCATTGCCTAATGGGACCACGCCGACGGGCGGTATAGGCAATGCCTTGACTTGCCATCTAGGCAATGCCTAGACTGCGCCGCATGAACCAGATCGCGCTCGTGATTGAAGCCGCCGGGGGCGTGAGCGCCCTGGCCCTGAAGCTCGGCGTCAAGGCGCCGACCGTCCACCAGTGGAAGACCGGCGACCGGAAGGTCTCGCCTCGACTCGCCTTGGCGATCGAAAGGGAGTGGCCAGGTCTCGCATCGGTGCATGACCTCCGCCCCGACGTGTTCGGCCCGGCGCCCGCGCAGAAGGCCCGCCGTCGCCCGGCGCCCGCGCAGAAGGCCCGCCGCCGTGCCTGACTCACCCATGCGCCGGAAGCCTGAGCCGCAGCACCCGCGCTCCCCCGCGCGGAACCGGCTTGGGCTCCGGCCGCGGGCACGTCCGGAACTGCAGCTGGCCGGCTACCCGGCTCACCGCAACCACACCGCCGCAGATCCGCACGAGCGTCACGACGTTCGGCGGGGCGGTTCGTACTAGATCGAACTGAGGCATGGGGCTGTTTTCCATGCCTGTTTTTTCGCCCAAACCACGTTGGCAACGATAGGCAACCGATGGCAACCGATGGCAACCAGAAATCCCTGAGTCTGGCGTTCGGTGCGCACCACGCGCCGAAGGACGCCCCGGCGAAGGTCGTGCGCCAGGTCGAGTCCGAGGCGCAGGCCCTCGCCGTGTCAATCGCTGCCGGGCACCACAAGCTGGACTACATCGCCGCCTGCGTCGGCAAGTCCAGGTCCTACATCTCCCGGCTGCAGCGTGGCGAGCGGCCGATCCCGCGGAAGCTGGTCGGCCCGCTGTGCGCGGCGACCGGCTCCAACCTCCTGCGCCAGTACCTCGAGCTGCAGCGCGCCTTGGAAGGGCAGGGCGAGGTCGAGCGGCTGGCTGAACTGCTGAGGGCTGCGTGATGCGGCATGGAGACGCTCAGATGCTGGCGCTGACGATCATCGGCCGTGCGCGCCGGCAGGAACTGCCGGAGTTCCCGCTGTCCGAGAGGAAGGAGACCGGATTCATCGGGTATGGCCGCCCCCCGTACCCCAGCTATGAGTGGGACCGCGACCGGCTCGTGATCGCCGGTCAGCAGTTCAGCGTGCGCGAGCTGTGCGCCGCGCTGGACCGGCTGGAGCAAATGGCGCGGCAGGCGAGCGCGCAGCTTGAGCTGTTTCCGGAGGCCGCATGACCGCGAACTGGAAGCACAACGACCTGGCCGCTGACCTCGCGGCCCATCTGCGCGGCTACGCCAAGCCGGCCATGATCTGGACAGACATGCAGCTCGGCCCCGCTGGCTCGCCGCGGCCAGATGTCTACTCGATCGAGCCAACCTACAAGCGGCTAAATGCCATGGCCTACGAGGTCAAGATCAGCCGAGCCGACTTCCTGGCCGACGTGACCAGCGGCAAGGCGCTGAGCTACCTGACCTACGCCGGCGCGCTGGCCTTCGCCGTGCCCAAGGGCCTTGTCCGCAAGGACGAGGTGCCGGCCGGCTGCGGCCTGATCGAGCGGGGCGACACCGGCTGGCGCTGGGCCAAGAAGCCCAAGATCAACCCGATCGCCACGCTCCCGTTCCAGGCGTGGATGAAGCTGCTGATGGACGGGCGGAGACGCGACGTTGGCGCCGGCAACCCGATCCGGGTCCGCGAGTACACCACCTGGAAACACGCGGAGACCGTGCGCCGGGTTCTTGGCGAGGAGCTGGCCAGGATGGTCCGGAACCGGGACGACGCCCGCCACCGGCTCCAGGAGGAGATCGCCAGGCTGGAGCTGGAGCGCTCCGCCACCGGGGCGGAGATCGCGAAGATCCGAGACCAGCGCCTTGGTGCGTCCCGCAAGGAGCTGGAGGACGTGAAGGCCGAGCTGGCGAAGGTAGCGACCATCTTCGGCCTGGATCCCGGTGCACAGGCCTGGGAGATCAAGCGCGCGCTGTCGGCGCTCCGTCCGGACGGTGACCGCAAGGCCCTGCGGGACGCGGCGAGCCTGCTGCGCCGAAACGCGAAGTGGCAGATCGAGCACGCCGAGGAGCTGGAGATGCGCCTGGGGGACCAGGACCGCGAGCTGGCTGGGGCGGGGGTGCCACCGCAGGGGACGACAGTGGCACCCCTTCACGGGGAGGCTGCAAAGGCAAGGCCATGAACTACATCGAACTGCACATCGGCGACTACGAGAAGGCGACCGCCCACCTGACGGCCGTCGAGGACGGCATCTACGGCCGCCTGCTGCGCCGCTACTACGACACCGAGCAGCCGCTGCCGGCCGACATCAAGGCGGTGCAGCGCCTGGTGCGCGCCCGCTCCCGGGAGGAGAAGCAGGCCGTGGAGACGGTGCTGGAGGAGTTCTTCCAGCTCACCCCGGACGGCTGGCGGCACGGGCGCTGCGACGAGGAAATCGCGCGCTACCAGGAGAAGCGAGCGAAGGCCCGGCGCAGTGCGGAGGCACGGTGGAACGCAAGCAAGTCGGGATGCAAGCGCAATGCGAACGCATCACCGGACGCAATGCGAACGCATAGCGAAGGCAATGCTCACCAGTCACCAGTCACCAGTATTACTCCAGATACCACCCATAGCGCTCATACCACCTCGATAGCGCGCGCAGGCGACGCGTGCCTGCCGGCGGGAACCGACCCCGAGGCCTGGGAGGCCTTCGAGGCCCACCACCGCCAGATCGGCCGCTGGTCCGCAGCCCGCGCCATGACCGCCCGCGGACAGCTCCGCGCGCTCGCCGCCCAGGGCGCGGACACCACCGCCGTCCTGCGCTGGGCGACACTCCGCGGCCTCTCGGACCTGGCCGACTGCCATCGCCGCATGCAGGCCGACGCAGCGAAGGCGCGCGCCGACGACCGCATCCCCGGCGAGTCCCTCGCCGACGCCAGCTACCGCCTCAGCACCGGCGCCACGCCGCAACCCGTCGCGATCGGGGCGCTGGCCGCCGCGCTGCTGGGCCACGACACCGGAGACGACGCATGACCACCGCGAACCTCCCGATCCCGCTCCCCGAACTCTGGGCTGCGATGCTGGCCACCTACGGCCACCGCTGGGCTGGCGCATACGGCCAGAACCCCGACGGCGTCGCCGCCGCGACCTGGGCCACCGGGCTCGCCGGGCTGACATCCCAGCAGATCGCCGCCGGCCTGCGCGCATGCCTCACCCACGGCGACGGCTGGCCGCCGACGCTGCCTGAGTTCCGGGCCCTGTGCCTCGGAATCCCAACCCTGGCCGCAGTGCGCGCTGAGCTGCTCCGCTCCGACGCCGAGCGCTCGCCGTTCACCCGGTTCGTGTGGGGCCTGATCGACGGCCACCGCTACCGGCAGGCCAACGCCGATGTGGCCGAGCGCATGCTGCGCGACGCCTATGAGCTGGCCCGCGAGGAGCGTCTGCGCGGCACACCGCTGCCCGAGGCGCCCGTGCCATGATCTGGACAGACATGCAGCTCGGCCCCGCTGGCTC
>OFCW01000386.1_pt1 | contig 9660 bp, 9 predicted proteins | sample 1520951 | NCBI WGS metagenome assembly OFCW01 (sample SAMEA4349680, study PRJEB24078) | microbial mat metagenome | biome: Terrestrial Biome; feature: Habitat; material: Microbial Mat | place: India | collected 2012-06-12 | depth 10 m | reverse complement strand
TGAAAACCGTCCGCACCGGCCTGCGCGAACGGCTGCAGGCCGGGCCGCTCATGGATGCCCAGCGTTTTACCGCAGAACTGGAGCAGGCTTATCGAGGTATGTGGCAGAACTGGTTTCACAAGTGAAGCCATACCCGAGTAGCACACGGTAGACAGTCACCGCGCAGCACGCAAATGCTTGAAGACATAAGACCGCAAGCAGGCGCTCCGTGCAATAGCCATCGCGTGCCGCCCCGGTTATGCTATATGTTTTATCACATTACTTGACCCGTCGAAGGTAGCCCTCAGGGGCAACGGTAATCAGGAGTTTATGCTGTATGTCCCTGTCGACTTCGAATTCAGGATGAGTCTTCAGGAATTCCCGTACTGCGGTTTTGGGGTTGTTGCCCGGTCCCCACGGACGATTCGGGAACAAGTCCTTGGGCATATCTTCGATAAGCGTGTCGAACACCACACAGTAGCTGCCTACACTGGTCAAATCCGCATAGGCCTCCAACTCGGCAGCAACATGTTCGTGGGTGTGATTGCTGTCTAGGCAGATCAGTACTCGTGAGTGATTGGCGGCCACGGCCCTAACCTGTTCGATGACATCCGGAGCGATGCTCGATCCTTGGATCATCTGGATACGCGATGCCATGGGATGGGCCTCGATCGCAGTCCGGTTATGAGAGCGGATATCGATATCGATTCCTAATACTTTGCGCCTTGAAAGCGCCGGGTCGATCTTCTCGCCTCGCTCGATCGCTTCATTCATATCAAGTAACGCGAGCATAGAAGCGCTGAAAACCAACGAGCCTCCATGAGCGATACCTGTCTCAATGATGAGGTCGGGCTTAACCTTCCAGATCAGCTCCTGCATCGCAACGATGTCTTGCGGGTACTGAATGATTGGGCGCCCGAGCCACGCAAAGTTGTACGTGTAACCGTTTCGGTTCGTTTCGCGCGACCAGATCCGGGATAAGACTTGGGCATCGAGATTCTTGCCGAGAGCCTCTATGTTGCTGGCGACAACGGCTGCATGTTCATTTATCGGATTCATGATTCTCTCTTCCAGAGCATCTGCTCATTGCCTTACCTGGTTATACACGCGTACACGATGTTGCAGTCTTCCGGATGTTGTTTGCCGAGCTCGAACGACGCACGGCAAAATTCAGCTTTCCAGTCCTTTTGCGGGCCGCCCACCCGCCCCCATCCGAAACCGCCATCCTTCCACAGTCCATTCTTGAGAAACCAGTCCATCTGCGGAGTGGACAGCATCTTGTAAAAAACCCCGCCAGTGGCGCAAACCTTCAAACCTGCCCGACTGATATCCTGGCACAAGGTAGACAGCGAATAGGACCGCCGGTGGCCAGCCACCTGAATATCAAAAGGAGAAAGTTCTTCGCATTCGGTCAGGGTTCCCATCAATACCGCCAAACGGCGGTTGATCGCCATTGCATTGGGCACATGAACCAGCAGGACTCCACTGTCGCTCAATAAACCGGCGGCCTTTTGGAGAACAAGAACTGGATCGACCACATGCTCCAGAACGTTGATCATCGTGATCGTGTCAAAACGCTCCTCTGTCACGAAATCTTCGATAAGCGCTTCGTGCAATTCTGCATTGGGCAGATTTTCCCTTGCCAGAGCCAGATGTTTGCTCGAAGCGTCGACGCCCACCACACGTTTGAACTTTGGCGCCATCATGGCGGTTAGGGAGCCATCGCCACAGGGCATATCGAGCAGGCTGTCGCCACGCGCATGCTCCAGGCAAACTCTCGCCTGATAATAGCCAAGCACGGAGTTGTAGTCCTCATACATCTGGGAACGCGCCCAAGTAAATGTTTCCTGGAGTTCCTTCTCGCTCTCTACACTCATACTGACCTCGTCAAGAATGGTCCCGCAGGAGGGATCGCAATCCTTCCTGGAGATTGATTTTCGGGCACCAGCCCAGCGTACGGTTCGCCTTCTGATAATTCATGGCCACGCAGGCCGTGTGAGTCTCTACCTGTATCTGCTCGATGCGACTGCTACTGCCAAGTTCGTTCCTCAACATTTCGGCGATAACGAATGTGGAGGTGACGGTTCCAGTGCCGACATTGATTGTTCCGACATAGTTCTGCACGCACGTCCTTACAATTGCGTCGACAAAATCATCAATATGCAGCAAATCCAGCGCTGCATCTCCATTAAGATAACGATGCGTGACAATCGTCTCTGAGCGGCGCGCCTTTTCGATGAAGTTAAAAAGGAATTTCGGCTTCTGCCCATCCGCGCCGTATACTGGACTGGAACGGACGACTGCGCAGTTCAGATGATTGTTTTGTCGCCAGTGCTCGATAAGCGTTTCCGCCAGATGTTTGGTTTCGCCATTTGGCCCACTCGGAAAAACCGGTACTGACTCGCTCGCCAAAATGCTTCCCGTGTAACCGGAATAGATTTCCGAGCCAGAGGGATAAATCAGCGAGATGCCTTGAGTCGCACAAACCTCCAGTACATTACGCAGCATGGTCAAGGCTTTTCCCAATGCGATATTGGAAGTAAAAACTCTGGGATGCGCGAGATGGATGATGCAGTCCACGCCGTGTTGAGCCGCCAGCAGACTCAATTGAGTACTTCCCAGCTCGATATCCAGTTGTTCGCGTGAAGGCGCGACAACATCGAACTGACTCACCAGCTGCCTGCAGAGCGCGGCGCCGATGAATCCGCGCGCACCTGTGACCAGGACGGTACGTTTATCTGCCGACGGGCTGGCAGGGGACGCATCCTCGATCGCACGACGAACGGCGTCAAGGGGATCCAGTTTGATCTCCGTTTCACCAGTTCTGCTCTGTACCAATCGTACGGCATCGAGAAAAGGAATCTGGTCATGGAGCGCAATAATCCCCGCTGCAATGGCATTACTGCGCGAGATTCCATAATCACAGCACACTACAGTCTTGCATCCATTCCGCAGGTGTTGCACTCCGGTCAGGATCTTTTCTCTTATCGCGTCAGTCCGATTGCCTGCTTTGTCGACAAGATCTCGGACATCGACGATTTCAATCCCGGCAATGTCACGAACTTCCGTCGCGGGCGCTGTACCGAGCTGTTCGTTTATCCATCGGATCGTCATTTGAGATTCTCGTCAGGTATGTATTGCTCGGCCAGACTGCGCAAATACCAGCCAGGCTTGATTTTCGGCCGCTGAGGCATAGCGCCCGTCAGCAGATATTTGATCAACATATCCACCTCGTTGAATCCGGCGAGTGCACGCAAATAGGTCGAAGCCGAAAAGCGTGGATTGATTTCAAACGGTAACAAGACTCCATTGCGCACCCTGCCCTGCACATTGATCGGCCCACGGCTGCCGATAATCTCAGCAATCTTTTCGGCCTGCCGGCAAAGATCGGTGTACTCATCAATATGGCCTTGGGAATAGCCACTCGAAATCAGCCCTCCACGCCCGCGGTAGGCTACCGACAGCTTCGCGTCGAGGACCCGGCGCAGTGCGATGGAACCGGCAAGTCTTCCGTCCGGCAGTGACAGTACTCCTATCGTGAACTCACCTTCGCCATCGGTCACATACTCTTGCGCAATGGGACGACTGCCTGTTCGCCGAATAAATTCGGCATAAATCATCGCTTCATCGGATGTTGCAGCAAAAAACACCATGGCACTGCCACCGGTGCCGGCCGCAGGTTTCACAATACATGGAAGTCCGACGTGATCCAGGTCGTTTTTGGTGCTGACAACCGTGGTCCTGGGAATCGGAATACCCTGTTCGGCAAGGAGCTGAAAGGTTTTCTCTTTGTCTGAATAATCCGCAATGACTTCAGGCGTATTCGCAAGCAGCCAGATCCCCGCATGGGTAAATGTTTCGCTCGCTGCGCCTAATAAGGCCATGGGCTGCTCGCCGCCCGGAATCAGAAATCTGGCGCCGGAAGCGCGGCATGCGCTCAGGACGCTCGCGACATAATCATCTCGGGAAACCAGCCAGGTTGAGGAAAACTCCTGCTCGTAAAGGCCATAAGCGGTTCTGGATATGTCGCATCCGCAGATCTCGTACCCCCCCGCCAGAGAGAGTGATTTTCGGATCTCGGTTCCCAGGGATGCGCCACCGATGCCGGCGATCATTACCTTGACGGGGTGGGACGCAGTGCTCATTGTTTTCCTATGAGCGAAGCCAGCGTGGAAACAATGCGATCTTGTTCATCCTGAGCAAGATCGTGATAGCTCGGCAGGTTAATGGCGCGCGTCGGTATGTCCCACGCGTTTGTATTTTCCATCTTTGGCTCAAACATGGGCAGACCGGAAAGAGGCCAAAAAAACACCCTCGCGTCGATATCTTCAACCGCAAGAGCAGCCTGCAATTTTTCCCGAGTGATTCCGGACTCACGGTCAAAAACAACGGTGGGCATCCAAGCGCCAATTACGGTCCCCGCAGGCTCCGCATTCATTGTTGCTCCCGGCAATTGCCCCAGGCAGTTGCGGTAGTAGTCGAAAATTTCCCGCTTGCGTATTATCAGTTCGTCGATGCGCTCCATTTGAGCACATCCGATCGCGGCCTGAATATTGGACATCTTGTATTTGAAGCCGACCATGTCCGGCCAAAACTGTCTGGTCTGTCCTTTTGCCCGCCCATGATTAGACAGGGTGAGCACCTTCTCGTACAGGTTTGCATCGTCGGTCACGAACATGCCGCCCTCGCCCGTACTGACAGTCTTCGTGCCATGGAAAGAAAAGCTGCCGAACTTGCCCATGCTGCCGGCCCTCTTGCCGTGATACACAGAGCCGATCGCTTCTGCCGCGTCTTCGATGACGGGAATGCCATACTTCTCACCGATGGCCAGTAGCCGGTCCATGTCGCACAGGTTGCCGTACACATGGACGGCAATGATGGCCTTGGTACGTGGCGTAATGGCAGCTTCGGCCAGCTCGGGATCGATGCACCATGTGTCAGGCAGTATGTCCACGAATACGGGCTTGGCTCCGAGATGCACGACGGGCGCGGCCGTTGCAATCCAGTTGGTGTCGGCCATGATCACTTCATCGCCAGGGCCGATGCCCAGAGCGGCCAGGCCCAGATGAAGCGCTCCCGTGCAGCTGGATGTCGCTATCGCATACCGTACTTCCAGATGAGCCCTGAAGGCGTCTTCGAAACGGGTGATATATTCGTAGCAGCGCTCGCCCCAGCCGTTGCGCGCAGCGTCGGTAGCATATGCCACCTCCAGCTCCGAAATGGACGGCTTGGTGTAATGAATGCGTGACTTCATTGGATCTCCAGTTTTGGAATCGCCGTCACAAATCTCCCTCCCCATTCCCGGATATACCCCAACTGCGCGCTTACCTCATCGCGCAGGTTCCATGGCAAAACCAGCACGCGATCCGGGCGATCGGACTTCAAATGCGCCTCGTCGACAATCGGAATCCGGCTGCCCGGCATGAACTTGCGCTGCTTGGCAGGATTACGATCGGCCACGTAGGGCAGCAAGTCTGTACGTATGCCGGAAAAATTAATGAGAGTATTCCCCTTGGCCGCAGCTCCATAGGCCGCGACCCTCAAGCCCTGGCGCTTGGCCTCGATCAGATAGGCAACCAGATCATTCTTCGCACGCTCGGCACTGAGTTGCAACCCGGCGTAAAAGCCGGGAGTAGTCACCCCTGCATCCATTTCTTCCTCCAGCGCCTCGGCAACGCTGAGCGAACGGGGCTGCGAGCCAGTGTCGGCCCGCTGTGCAAACACGCGCAAACTTCCGCCGTGCGTAGTTAGCTTTTCCACATCAAAAATTTTCAGGCCATTGAAGGAGAAAATCCTCTCGACGGCAGTAAGCGAAAGATAGGAATAGTGCTCGTGATAGGCCGTGTCGAACTGATTCCCCTGTACCATGCGCAATAGATGCGGAAACTCGAAGGTGGCGACGCCCAGTGGCTTGAGCAGAATTGCAAATCCAGCAACAAAGTCATTGATGTCCGGTACATGAGCGAGCACATTATTCGCCACCATCAGATCGGCACTATGGCCATCCATAGCCAATTCGCGGGCAAGGCCGGAGCCAAAGAAGCGTTCCACAATAGCGAGCCCTTTTTTGCGTGCGGCATTTGCCGTGCCGGCGGTCGGCTCCACTCCAAGGCAAGGGATGCCCCGAGCCTGTACATATTGGAGCAGGTAACCATCATTGGCCGCCACTTCCACAACCTTGCTGTGTCCGTCCAGGGCAAAGCGGTTGATCATCGTGTCCACATAACGGCTGGCGTGATCGAGCCAGGTGGTGGAGAAGGAACTGAAATATGCGTAGTCGGCATCGAACAAGGCGTCGGCCCGGGAGAAATCCTCCGTCTGCACCAGCCAGCAATGCTCGCAGACCAGTACGCGCAAAGGAAACCAGAGTTCGGGCGCATGCAAGGCCTCGCGGGCCAGATAGGCGTTGGAAGGGGGAGCGGCGCCGAGGTCCAGAAATGGCAGTTGCAACTGTTCCCCGCAATGCCGACACTTCATACACGCACTCCTTCCGATTCTTCGCAGATGAGCGGATGCGCGGCATCGCGCGCCGACAGTTCGGTGATGGGCAATGGCCAGGCAATGGCGAGCCGAGCATCCAATGGATTCAGACCGGCTTCTGCATCGGGTGTGTACGCGGCTGAATGGCAGTACAACAGCTCGACATCATCGGTCAGCGCCTGGAAACCATGAGCGAAACCTTCCGGTATCAGCATCGCGCGATTATTCTCCGCCGACAATTGCTCGGCATGCCAGTGCAGGAAGGTGGCGGAGCCGGAGCGCAGATCTACCGCCACATCCCACACTGCGCCGCGCAGGCAGCTCACCAGCTTCATCTCCGCATGCGGCGCGCGCTGAAAATGCATTCCTCGTACGGTTCCCTGCCGCGCGGTATAGGTGTGATTGATCTGTACAACCGGTTTCATCCATCCCACAGCAGCCAGTTCCTCCGTGCAAAGCAGCCGCGACAGGAATCCGCGCGAGTCGCCAATTCGTTGACGCTCGACGATTTTCAAACCGGCCAGCGGCATATCGATAAAGCTAAAGCGGCTCATAGGCTTGCTTCGTAATCGGCGATATCATCCTCGCACAATACCCGCGCATTGGCGCCTTCCGCCAGACGGCGATACCAGGTCATTGTCCGGCCTACTGCCTGCGCCAGCGCCCAGCGCGGCTTCACGCCCAGTGCCGTCCGCGTCTTGGCGGTTTCCAGCGCAAGCCATCGGGCCTCGCGTGGACCGGCGCTGCCGTCGCTCCATACCACTTCACCCTTGCCGTAAACCTTGCGCGCCAGCTCCACAACATCGCGCACAGTTGCCGCCTCGCTCGTTTCGGGGCCGAAGTTGTAAGCCCCTGCAAGGCCGGGCTGAGCCCACAGTCTCTCGGCCAGCATGAGGTAGCCGGCCAAAGGCTCAAGGACGTGCTGCCACGGACGGATGGCATGAGGGTGCCGGATTACCAAGGCCTTCCCAGCTCCCCAAGCCCGCACCGCATCGGGAATCAAACGGTCATCCGACCAGTCCCCGCCACCGATAACATTGCCCGCGCGCGCCGTGGCAACCGCCACGCCCTGCTCCGCCAGAAAGCTGTCGCGATAGCTCGCCACGACGAGTTCGCAAGCTGCCTTGCTGGCGCTGTATGGATCGTGCCCGCCCAGAGCATCGTCTTCACGGTAGGGATATGGCCATTCGAGGTTGCGGTATACCTTATCGGTGGTGATTAGCAAAGCCACCTTTGCCGACTCCAGCCCACGCAGGGCATCGAGCAAATGCGCCGTGCCCAAGATATTGGTGGAAAAGGTCTGCAGCGGCTGGCGATAACTGGCGCGCACCAGAGGCTGGGCGGCGAGGTGCAGCACGATTTCCGGCTCAGCCTTGCGCACCGCAGCCGCGATATCGGCAGCATCGCGGATGTCGCAAAAGCGGCTGTGCGTCATGCCGTCGATTCCGATGAGCCCGAACAGGTTGGGCAAGGTATTCGGCGGCAAGGCAATACCGGTCACATCGGCTCCCAGCCGATGCAACCAGAGCGCCAGCCAAGCGCCTTTGAAGCCGGTATGCCCGGTTAACAGAACCCGTTTACCGCGCCAGAAACGCTCGTCAGGCAGCATTACCAGACTTTCCACGGCGCTTTGCCGGACTGCCACAACTCTTCCAGCATATTCTTCTCGCGCAATGTATCCATCGGCTGCCAGAACCCCTTGTGCTCAAAAGCCCGCAGCTGGCCGTCTGCGGCCAGGCTGGTCAGCGGTTCTCCTTCCCAACTCGTATCGTCTCCCGCAATGCGCTCGATGCAGCGCGGCGAAAGGACGAAAAATCCCCCGTTGATCAAGCCGCCGTCACCGCGCGGCTTTTCGGTAAACCCGACCACTTCGTCACCTTCGCGCGTCAAGGCGCCGTAGCGCCCCGGCGGCTGAACGGCCGTCACGGTTGCCAGCCTGCCGTGAGCCCGATGGAATGCGATAGATGCGGTGATATCCACATCCGCCACGCCATCGCCATAGGTGAAGCAGAATGCTTCCTCGTTTTTCACATATTTCGCGACACGCTTGAGGCGCCCGCCGGTCATCGAATTCTCGCCGGTATCCACCAGCGTCACACGCCAGGGTTCGGCGTATTTCTGATGCACCTCCATGCGATTGTTCTTCATGTCGAACGTGATATCCGACATGTGCATGAAGTAGTTGGCGAAATATTCCTTGATCAGATATCCCTTGTAGCCGCAGCAGATCACGAATTCGTTCACGCCATGGGCGGAATAGAGTTTCATGATGTGCCAGAGGATGGGCCTGCCTCCAATCTCGATCATCGGCTTGGGCTTGAGATGCGTTTCTTCCGAAATGCGAGTGCCAAAGCCGCCTGCAAGAATCACTGCTTTCACGCGCGTTCCTTCATTTTTCGCATTGCCATCTGTTGATAGGCTTGTTCCAGGTTCCGTGTATACGTTGCCGCCTGCACCAGCGTGCTGCATTCCATCCGCCGCCTCAGCACGGCACGCAGCCCGACCAGCCCCTGTACATCGCCGGCGCGCCGCACTGCCTCTTCGACATAGGCATCATCCGAATCGACCAGCCAGTCATCCATACCCATTGCATGCAGCATGTATGCGCCAAGTCGGCCGACCGAAGGCCGGTCGCGTTTTGACAGCACCGGCACCCCCATCCACAAAGCTTCCATCGTAGTTGTGCCCCCATTGTGTGGAAAAGGATCGAGCGCTATGTCCATCTGCTGGTACGCCGGCCAATGCGGCGTGCTGTATTCCAGAATCACCCGATCCCTGCCGATGCCGTTGTGCGCGAAACGCTCCCAGAACAACTCACGCGTCTGTGCATTCTGGAACGGGGCCTGATTCAGCCGCAGCCTCGATCCCGGCACCCGCTTCAAAATCTCGCTCCATACAGCGATCACCCGTTCATTGAGACGCACTGTACGAACCAGACTGCCAAACGTCACATAACCATTGGTCAGCGCCGGCAAGGCGGTCACATGCGGCGTGCTGCGATCGGGCTGGTAGCAGCTGGCCACGGGCAAACGCCAAGGCGTTTCGCTGAACAGATGCTCGCAGCCGGGCGGCACGAACTGGTCATCGCATAAGAAATAATCTATCGCTTTCAGGCCGGTGGTGTAGCCGTAACCCATATGTGTCATCTGAATCGGCGCCGGCTTACGCGCGCAAACCATCATCCGGTTACCGGCGGTATGA
>OFCW01000384.1_pt1 | contig 9729 bp, 7 predicted proteins | sample 1520951 | NCBI WGS metagenome assembly OFCW01 (sample SAMEA4349680, study PRJEB24078) | microbial mat metagenome | biome: Terrestrial Biome; feature: Habitat; material: Microbial Mat | place: India | collected 2012-06-12 | depth 10 m | reverse complement strand
TTCCTTTTTCCTCCCTGCAACAGAAATTCAAGGCGCCATCCGCCAGCGCCTGCGGATCGGTCGCCGCCTCCATCCGCGCTGCCCAGGGCCTTCCCCGGGTAGCGCGCATTGGCGCCGCCCAGCCACACCGGCAGCTGCGCCGGGCGGCCCTGCTTTGCCGGAACTGCCCCGCCCCCGGGACCTCCGGCACTGCCCTGCCCCGGGCCCCGGGCGCATGCTGGGACCAATGGCCGGCGATCCTGACCGGCCCCTCCGGAGCCCTACATGCTGCGCAAGCTGCTACTTTCCTCGGCGATCGCCCTGGCCCTGTCCGCCTGCGGCGAACGTACCGCCAACGAAAACGCCATGCCCGATTCCAGTGCCACCCCCGCCGGCGCCGCCCAGGGCGACAACGCCCTGCTGGCGCCCAGTCCGCTGCCCTTCCAGGCGCCGCCGTTCGACCGCATCCGCGACACCGACTACCAGCCGGCGATCGAGGAGGGCATGCGCCAGCACCTGGCCGAGATCCGCGCCATCGCCGACAACCCGGAGCCGCCGAGCTTCGCCAACACCATCGAGGCGATGGAGCGCGCCGGCGCCCTGCTCTCGCGCGCGATGCTGGTGTTCGAGGCCATGACCTCGGCGCACACCAACCCGACCCTGCAGGCGGCCGAGGAAGTCCTGGCGCCGAAGCTGGCCGAGCACAGCGATGCCATCCACCTCGACCCGGCGCTGTTCGCCCGGGTCAAGGCCGTCTACGACCAGCGCGACTCGCTGGGCCTGGACGCCGAGCAGAAGACCCTGGTCGAGCACCGTTACGACGCCTTCGTGCGCGCCGGCGCCCTGCTCTCGGACGCGGACAAGGCCGAGCTGCGCAAGCTCAACGCCGAGGAGTCCTCGCTGACCACCGCGTTTGGCGCCAAGCTGCTGGCGGCCACCAATGCCGGCGCCGTGCTGGTGACCGACAAGGCCCGCCTGGAAGGCCTGGACGAGGGCACCCTCGCCGCCGCCGTCGAGGCGGCCAAGGCCGCCGGCAAGGAGGGCTGGCTGCTGGAGCTGCAGAACACCACCCAGCAGCCGGTGCTGGGCAAGCTGAAGGACCGCGCCCTGCGCGAGGAGATCCTGGCCGCGTCGATGAACCGCGCCGCCCGGGGCGACGACAACGACACCCGCGCCACCATCCTGCGCCTGGCCAAGCTGCGCGCACGCAAGGCGCAGCTGCTGGGCTTCGACAACTACGCCGCCTACGCCATCGCCGACCAGATGGCCGGCACCCCGGAAGCGGCGCTGAAGCTGCTCAACGACACCGTGCCGGCCGCCACCGCGCGCGCGCGCGCCGAGCTGGCCAAGATCCAGTCGGTGGTCGAGCGCCAGGGTGGCGGCTTCAGCGCCGGCGCCGCGGACTGGGACTTCTACGCCGAGCAGGTGCGCCAGGCCGAGTACGACCTGGACGAGGCCCAGGTGCGCCCCTACTTCGAGCTGGACCGCGTGCTCAGGGACGGCGTGTTCTACGCCGCCCAAGAGCTGTACGGCATCACCCTGAAGGAGCGCACCGACCTGCCGGTCTACCACCCGGACGTGCGCGTGTTCGACGTGTTCGACGCCGACGGCACCCAGCTGGCGGTGTTCTACCTCGATCCGTTCAAGCGCCCGAGCAAGCGCGGCGGCGCCTGGATGGGCAACTTCGTCGAGCAGGACGGCCTGGCCGGCACGATCCCGGTGATCTACAACGTCGAGAACTTCACCAAGCCCGCGCCCGGCCAGCCGGCGCTGCTGAGCTTCGACGACGTCACCACCCTGTTCCACGAGTTCGGCCACGCCCTGCACGGCCTGTTCTCCAGGACCACCTACCCGAGCCTGTCCGGCACCAACGTGCCGCGCGACTTCGTCGAGTTCCCCTCGCAGTTCAACGAGCACTGGGCGCTCTACCCGCAGGTGTTCGCCAACTACGCCCGCCACTACCAGACCGGCGAGCCGATGCCGAAGGAGCTGGTGGAGAAGATCGTGCGCGCGCGCACCTTCAACCAGGGCTACGCCACCACCGAGTACCTGGCCGCCTCGCTGCTGGACCTGGCCTGGCACCTGCTGCCGGCCGACGCCAGGGTGGAGGACGTGGACGCGTTCGAGAAGCAGGCCCTGGCCAGGTACAAGGTGGACCTGGCCGCGGTGCCGCCGCGCTACCGCAGCAACTACTTCGCCCATGTCTGGGGCGGCGGCTATGCGGCCGGCTACTACGCCTACTTCGGCGGCGAGGTGCTGGACCACGATGCCTTCAAGTGGTTCGAGGAGAACGGCGGCCTGACCCGCGAGAACGGCAAGGTCTTCCGCGAGAAGATCCTCTCCATCGGCCACTCGCGCGACCTGGCCAGTGCCTACCGCGAGTTCCGCGGCAAGGATCCCAGCGTCGAGCCGCTGCTGGAGTTCCGCGGCCTCAAGTAAGCCGCGCGCTGCAGCGACAGGAAGGCCCGCGCAAGCGGGCCTTCTTCTTTGCTGCTCCGGTTCCTCCCAACGGGCGCTCGGGAGGGGGCCAGGAGGCCGGCGCATTGCCGATGGCGCGTTCCTGGCACCCAACCCGGATGCGGCCTTCGGCCTTGTCCGGGCCACGCATGTCGTGGCATCACCGCGGGAACGCCCGCGCCCTCAGCGCTTGAGGGCGGCAACGATCTCCGGAACGCTCAGCCCGATCTCCAGCTGCAGGCGCACGTACTCGCGCTCCTTGCGCGACAGCGGGCGGCCGACCTCCAGGCGCACGTCCTCGGCCTGCAGGATGCGCATGATCCGCGGCAGCGCCGAGCCCACCGCATCGGGGCCGTAGCCGGCTTCGACCAGCGCGGCGCGCATTACAGCTTCAACGTCCATGGCCATCCGGATCATGCGGGGGAGGCGGCCATTCTGCCTGATGCCGCCCCTCCCCATGGCAATTCCGTAGCCGGGCAAGGCACTGGCGAGGCGTGGCGCGCCGCCACGCGCCGCGGATCCAACGCCGGACCGGATCGGGCAGATGCGTGGCCGGATCCCCGGATGCGGCCTTACCCGGTCTACGCCGCGGTCGCGCCACCCTGGCCGCGGCCACGCCGTAGCGACAGGAGCCGCGGGCCCGCCCCCGTGACGGTGGTCATACCGCCCTCCGGCGCTCCATTCCGGCGGCGGGCGGCGCCAGGATGCGCCCACCCTGGAAAGCCGATCGTTCCCGTATGCGCGCCTCCGTAACGCGACCGCTGCTGTTCCTCGCCCTGGCCCTGTCCGCTACCGCCCTCCCCGCCTCCGCCGCCGAACCGTACCGGGTCACACCTTCCGACCTGCACCTGGAGCACCTGCGCCCGGCGCAGCTGAGCTACCTGGTGTACATGCACGCCGGACCCGGCAGCGGCATCAAGCGTCCGGTGCTGGCCAACTTCTCGGTCTCGCGGCAGACCGTGGACGGCACGCCCGCCTGGGTCATCACCCACGCCTGGGAGGACCCCGACGGCACGATGCACACCGCGCGCACCGTGCACGCCGCGGCCGACATTGCCACCCTCTCCCAGGACGCCACCTGGGTGCGTTCCGGCCAGCGCATGTCCTCCCACGTGGTCCCCGCCCGGGGCGAGGGCCGCGCCGAGGGCGAATGGCCGGAGGCCGCGCGCCAGTGCCTGGAGGCCGGCTTCCAGGCCATGCAGGACGGCTGGTGGATGAACTGGCACAGCGACCTGACCCTGCTGCCGCTGCTGCCCTACGAGAAGGGCGGCACCCTGCGCATCCGCCTGTTCGACGTGGACATGCCCGCGCCGCTGGACGTGGACTACACCGTGCTCGGCGAGCGCACCCTGGCCGGTGCCGACGGCCGCCGCTACGACTGCTGGCTGGTGGAAACCGAAAGCGGCAACCCCGGCGGGGCGCCTTCCTGAGGCGGGACCGGCGCGAACCGTCGGCTCAGGGGCTCCCGGCGGGACCACGGGCGTCCCGCAGCGGTTGACTTTCACCCTGCCCGCGGCGAATCGTAAAGAAACCCCCAGCCCGCGTTTTGCCAAGCATTTGATACTGCTGGACTTTTTCCGGACAACCCCGCTCCGGATCGTAAACGGAATCGTAAAGAAATCCCGTCCCGCGGCGGTCCCGGGTCCCTGCCCCGGGAAGGCTTCCGCCAAGCGCTATATTCATCCGCAGCCATGGAACTGTCCCAGGGGAGGCCGATGCCTTGGCTACGCTGATTCCGAACAGGGGGACCTGCGCGGGGCGCATGACGCCCGGCGAGCGGCGCTTCTCGCTGCGCCTGGAAGACAAGCTCGAGGAAGACTACCTGTGCTGGTACGACGTTCCGATCGGGCCCAGGTACAGGCATCCGGACTTCGTCGTGCTCCACCCGCACCGCGGCATCCTGGTGCTGGAGGTCAAGGACTGGAAGCAGGAGTCCCTGGCCGAGATCGACCGCGACCGGGTGGTTCTCAACACCGAGCGCGGCCGCGTGGTCGAGCCCAATCCGCTGCGCCAGGCGCGCGACTACGCCATGGAGATCCAGCGCCTGCTGCAATCAGACCCGGCATTGCTGCATCCGGCCGGCCATCGCCGCGAAGGCAAGCTGGTCATGCCGTGGGGATTCGGCGTGGTGCTGACCGGCATCACCCGCCACCAGTTCGAACAGATGGAACTGGATGCCTTCATCGGCGCGGCCAGCGTGATCTGCCGGGACGAGATGACCGAGGGCGTCGATCCGGAAGAGTTCCAGAAGCGGCTGTGGGACATGTTCATGATGCCGTTCCCCTGCCAGCTGACCCTGCCGCAGATCGACCGCGTGCGGTGGCACCTGTTCCCGCAGCTGCGCATCCAGCAGCAGGGCGAACTGCTGCCGCCACTGGCAGCCGAGCCGCAGGAGGTGCCGGTGGAGATCCCCGACATCATCCGGATCATGGACCTGCAGCAGGAACAGCTGGCGCGCTCGCTCGGGGACGGGCACCGCGTGATCCATGGCGTGGCCGGCTCCGGCAAGACCATGATCCTCGGCTACCGCTGCGTCGAGCTGGCGTGGCGGCTGCACAAGCCGGTGCTGGTGCTGTGCTTCAACAAGACCCTGGCCAGCCGCCTGGAGCAGCTGATGGTCGCGCACGCCGTGCACGACCGCGTGGCGGTGCGGCATTTCCACGGCTGGTGCAAGGAGCAGCTGCAGACCTATGGCGTGCGCCCGCCTCCGTACCAGGACAACGCCGACCGCTATGCCGCCTTGCTGGTGGAAGCCGTCATCGCGGCGGTGCAGGCCAAGGCCATCCCACGCGCGCAGTACGGCGCGGTGCTGATTGACGAGGGCCACGACTTCGCGCCGGAGTGGCTGCAGCTGGTGGTGCAGATGGTCGACCCGGAGACCAACTCACTGCTGCTGCTCTACGACGACGCACAGACGCTTTACGGCAACGGCGGGCGGCGCAAGTTCAGCTTCGCCAGCGTGGGCATCCAGGCGCGCGGGCGGACCACGATCCTGCGCCTGAACTACCGCAACACCCTGGAGGTGCTGTCGGTTGCCAAGGCCTTCGCCGAGGAAGTGCTCGCCCCCCAGGAAACCGACGACGACCATGTGCCGGTGATCCCGCCCGAGAGCGCCGGCAGGCGCGGCCCGATGCCGGAGCTCTGGCGGGGGCGGAACATCTGGAACGAGGCGGACTTGATCGCCGCGCGCATCGGCGACGCCCTGGAGCAGGGCGCGAGCCCGGACGACTTCGCCGTGCTGTGCCATTCGAACCGGCTGGCGGAACTGGTCGCCGGGCAACTGCGCAAGCGCGGCCTGCCGGTGCTGGTTGCCAGTGGCGAGCGCCGGCGCAACCTGTTCAGCGGCGACCCGGCGATCAAGGTCATGACCATGCACTCCAGCAAGGGCCTGGAGTTCGACACGGTGTTCATTCCCGGGATCTGCGAGCTTGCTTCGCCAGAGAGTGACGGCGAACGCCGGCAGCAGCAGGTCCGCCTGCTGTACGTGGCCATGACCCGGGCGCTGCGCAAGCTGGAGCTCTCCCACCATGGCAATGGACCGATGGTGGAGCAGGTGCGCGTTGTGATCGAGAACGTGGGCCGCCAGCTGGCTGCCTGACCCACGCGCCGCGGGTCCGCCCAGGGCCGGAACGAGGACGGGGCCGCCGAAGCGGCCCCGCCCTTGGGGTTACAGCGCCTGGCCTGGCTTACCAGATCCGCACGCGGTCTTCCGGCTTGATGTACAGCGGGTCGCCTTGCTTGACGCCGAAGGCGTCGTACCAGGCGTCGATGTTGCGCAGCGGGGCGAAGGCGCGGATGTGGCCCGGGGAGTGGGTGCCGTTGACCAGCTGCTGGCGCAGGGCGTCATCACGCCACAGGGTGCGCCAGACCTGGGCCCAGCCGAGGAAGAAGCGCTGTTCGCCGGTGAAGCCGTCGATCACCGGGGCCGGCTTGCCGCCGAGGGAGCGGCGGTAGGCCTCCAGGGCGATGGTCAGGCCGCCGAGGTCGCCGATGTTCTCGCCCATCGAGGTGCGGCCGTTGATGTGCAGGCCCGGCAGCTGCGGGAACTCGTAGGCCTCGTACTGGGCGGCCAGCTTGGCGGCCTGGGCCTCGAACTTGGCCGCGTCCTCGGCGGTCCACCAGTCGCGCAGCACGCCGGCACCGTCGGACTTGCGGCCCTGGTCGTCGAAGCCGTGGATGATCTCGTGGCCGATCACGCCGCCGATGCCGCCGTAGTTCACCGCCGGGTCGGCGTCCGGGTCGAAGAACGGCGGCTGCAGGATCGCGGCCGGGAACACGATCTCGTTCTTGACCGAGTTGTAGTAGGCGTTGACGGTCTGCGGGGTCATGCCCCACTCGTCCTTGTCCACGGTCTTGCCGAGGCGGGCGCGGCGGTAGTCCCACTCGAACTGGCGCGCGCGCAGCGCGTTGCCGACCACGTCGCCATTGGCGATGCGCAGGCCGCTGTAGTCGCGCCACTTCGGCGGGTGGCCGATCTTCAGGCCGAAGCCCTTGAGCTTGGCGTGGGCCTCGGCCTTGGTGGCCGGGCTCATCCACTCCAGCTGGTCCAGGCGCGCGGCCATGGCCGCCTTCACGTTGGCCACCAGGGCGTCCATCTTGGCCTTGGCGTCCGGGGTGAAGTACAGCTCCACGTAGTCGCGGCCCACGGCCTCGCCGAGGCTGGCCTCGACCAGGGACACGGCGCGCTTCCAGCGCTCGCGCTGCTCGAGCTGGCCGTTGAGGAACTTGTCGCGGAACTCGAAGTGGGCGTTGGCGAAGCGGCTGGACAGCAGCGGCGCGGCGCCGTCGACGGCGTGGAACGCCTGCCAGGCCTGCAGGGTGGCCACGTCGGTGTCGGCGAAGACCTTGGCCATCTTCGGGATGGCGGTGCCCTGGCGCACCACGGCCACGCTGCCGTGGTCCACGCCGGCGGCCTTGAAGTACTCGGCCCAGGGGAAGCCCGGGGCGTAGGCGTCGAAGCGCTCGAACGGCACCGGGTTGTAGGTGCGGTCGCGGTCGCGGCTTTCGGCGCGGGTCCAGTGCGCCTCGGCGATCTTGGTCTCGAACGCCAGCACCGACTGCGCGGCGGCCTGCGGGTCCTTCCAGCCGGCCAGCTCCAGCAGCTGGGCGATGTAGGCCAGGTAGCGCTCGCGCTGCGGGGCGAAGTTGTCGCGCAGGTACATCTCGCGGTCGCCCAGGCCCAGGCCGGACTGGTTCATGTACAGGGTGTAGTGCTCGGGGTCGCGCTGGTCGTCGCTGACCGACAGCCCGAACAGGGTGGCGTTGAAGGTGTCGCGCGCGGCCATCAGGCGCGCGATCTCCAGGTGCGAGCCGGCCTTGCGCACGCGCTCCAGCAGCGGCTTGAGCGGGGCGGCGTCGAGCTTCTCGATCGTCGCTTCGTCCATGAAGCCGTGGTAGACCGCGGCGATCTTGGCGGCGTCGCCGCCGGTGGCCGGGTCGCCCAGCTTGTAGCTCTCCACCAGCTGGTGCACGCGCGCCTCGGACAGGTCGCGCAGGGCGCGGAAGGCGCCGTAGCTGGACTGGTCGGCGGGGATCCGGGTGTTCTTGGCCCAGGTGCCGCTGGCATAGGCGAAGAAGTCCTTGCCCGGGGCCACGCTGGTGTCCATGCCGGCCACGTCGAAGCCCCAGCTGCCGAAGCGCGGGGTCTCGATCGCGCCACCGCCGGCGGCGTCGCCGGCCGGCTGCAACAGCTGCAGGGTGCAGGCGTCGTCCAGGCAGGCATGGGCGTCATGGGCGCCGGCCGTGGCGGCCAGGCCGAGGGCGACCAGGGTCGCGGCGCTAAGCAGGGTCTTCTTCAAGGCAGTCTCCATTCGGGGGTCGCACGGATGCGATCGCCCAGCATAGTGGCCGGGGCGGGCGTACGCGGGTGCCTTAGGTTGGGTCGCGCCGCGTCGCGGCGGCCTTCACGTGGTCCACCAGCGCGCGCAGCCGCGGCGGGGTGTGGCGGCGGGCGGGAAAGTACAGGTAGAAACCGGGGAACGGCGGCAGGTAGTCCCGCAGCAGCGGCACCAGTTCGCCGCGATCCAGCCAGGGGCGGAAGCAGGCCTCCGGGGCGAAGGTGATGCCGGCGCCAGCCAGCGCGGCGCGGATCATCAGCGACAGGTCGTTGGTGGTCAGCTGCGGCTCGACCTGCACGTCGAACGGGCGCCCGTCCTCGACGAACTCCCAGCGGTACGGCGCCAGCTCCGGGCGCGCGCGCCAGCCGATGCAGCGGTGCCGCACCAGCTCGCGCGGATGCACCGGCACGCCGTGCGCGGCCAGGTAGGACGGGGCAGCCACCGCCAGCTCGCGCTGCGGCCCGCCCAGTGGCACGGCGACCATGTCCTGCTCGATCACCTCGCCCAGGCGTACGCCGGCATCGAAGCCGGCGGCGACGATGTCGAACTCCTCGTCGGTCACGGTCACGTCCAGGGTGATGTGCGGGTAGGCCTGCACGAACGAGGCCACCAGCGGGCCGGACAGGAACGGCTCGGCGATCGAGGCGACCGCCACCCTGAGCACGCCGCGCGGACTGGCGTCGCCGCCGGCCTCCTCCAGCGCCGTGGCCAGGGTGGACAACGCCCCGGCCACCTGGGCGTGCAGGCGCTCGCCGGCCTCGGTCAGGCGCACGCTGCGGGTGGAGCGCTGCACCAGGGCCACGCCCAGCGCATCCTCCAGCCGGCGCACGCCCTGGCTGACGGCCGAGCGGGTCACCCCCAGGCGGTCGGCGGCGGCGCGGAAATTGCGCGACTCGGCCACCGCCCGGAACAGGTGCAACAGGTTGAGGTCCGGCTGCATGGCGGGCTCCTGGGGGATTGGTTAGCCAATCTAACCACCACGTCCAGTTCCGGGTGAATTCCGTGGACACTGGCGCCGGCCTAGGGTGGTTCCACCCCCCGACGGAGAATCCCCATGGCCCCTGCTCCCTCTCCCGCTTCCCACCGCGTCCCTGCGTCCGCCTCCACGGCCCCGTCCGTGCCCCACCCCTACGTCGGGATGTGGGTGAGCGACGACGGCTACATCCGCCACGAACTGCGCGCCGACGGCCGCTACGACGAGGCCCGCGGCCTGCGCCGCAGCGCCTACCAGGGCCGCTACACGATCCGCGGCAACCACATCGACTACCTGGACGACACCGGCTTTTCCGCCGATGGCGAGTTCATCGACGGCGTGCTGTACCACGCCGGCATGGTCCTGCGCCGGGTGCCGGCCGCCTCCGCCTTCCGCGCGGACTGACACCCCCAACCGGAGTTCCCGCCATGAACGACAACATCCGTGCGGTCGCGGTCGCGGCTTTCGGCGCGGGTCCAGTGC
>OFCW01000383.1_pt1 | contig 9743 bp, 5 predicted proteins | sample 1520951 | NCBI WGS metagenome assembly OFCW01 (sample SAMEA4349680, study PRJEB24078) | microbial mat metagenome | biome: Terrestrial Biome; feature: Habitat; material: Microbial Mat | place: India | collected 2012-06-12 | depth 10 m | reverse complement strand
TGTTCCCGACCCGCATCCGCTACACCTCCATGTCGCTGCCCTACCACATCGGCAACGGCTGGTTCGGCGGCCTGCTGCCGACCACCGCCTTCGCGCTGGTGGCCTACAAGGGCGACATCTACTACGGCTTGTGGTACCCGATCGTGATCGCCCTGATCACCTTCGTGATCGGTTCGCTGTTCATCAAGGAAACCAAGGACAGGGACATTTACGCAGCCGACTAACCGTCTAATCGTCCCAGGCATACCTCCTCGGTATTCCTGGCTTTCAGCCGCCAGTTTTCCTGGCGGCTTTTTTTTACGCAACAAAGTGGAATTTCCCGCCTGTGCCCGCCATGGCCCCGCCCGGCTCTATCCAAAAGTGTTAAGATTGAAATTGTCGCTCTGCCAATATTTTGGCTCGCAAAGCCTATAGTATGTCTGTTACGCAATATTGCTCGATTTACAATTCGTAAAACATTTGCAACAAATTCAGCTCATATGAAACCACCTGTCCGCCTCGGCACGCCGCTATCCCCCACCGCAGTCAAGGTCATGTTGCTCGGCTCCGGGGAACTGGGCAAGGAAGTCATCATTGCCCTGCAACGGCTGGGCGTGGAAGTGATCGCGGTGGACCGCTACCCGAACGCGCCGGGGCATCAGGTCGCGCATCGGGCGCATGTGATCGACATGACCGACGGAGCCGCGCTGGCAGCGCTGATCGGCCAGGAAAAACCCGACCTGGTGGTTCCGGAAATCGAGGCCATCGCCACTCCCACCCTGGTCGAGCTTGAACAGCGCGGCGAAGCGACCGTCATCCCGACCGCCCGCGCCGCCTGGCTGACCATGAACCGCGAAGGCATCCGGCGCCTGGCTGCCGAGGAACTCGCCCTGCCGACCTCTCCCTACCGTTTCGCCGACAGCCTGGATGAATTGAAGGCGGCTTGCGCCGAGATCGGCTTTCCCTGCGTGATCAAGCCGGTGATGTCCTCCTCCGGCAAGGGCCAGTCGAAAATCGACGGGCCGGACGAAGTGGAAGCCGCCTGGAATTATGCGGCGGCCGGCGGCCGGGTCGACGCCGGCCGCGTGATCGTCGAAGGCTTCATCGACTTCGACTACGAGATCACCCAGCTCACCGTGCGCGCCCGCAATGCCGACGGCAGCGTGGCCACGCATTTCTGCGACCCGATCGGCCACGTCCAGGTCAAGGGCGATTACGTCGAGTCCTGGCAGCCCCATCCCATGCCGCCGGCCGCCCTGACGAAAGCGCGGGAGATCGCGAAAAAGGTCACCGACAACCTTGGCGGGCTCGGCGTGTTCGGCGTCGAGCTGTTCGTCAAGGGCGACATGGTCTGGTTCTCCGAAGTCAGCCCGCGTCCGCACGATACCGGCATGGTCACCATGGCCAGCCAGGTGCAAAGCGAGTTCGAGCTGCATGCCAAGGCCATCCTCGGCCTGCCGGTCAACACCGCGCTGCGTGCGCCCGGCGCGTCTGCCGTGATCTACGGCCAGCATGAAGCCAAGGCAATCGCCTTCGAAGGCGTGGCCGACGCGCTCGCCGTGCCGGGAGCCGACCTGCGGCTGTTCGGCAAGCCGGAATCCTTCGCACGCCGCCGCATGGGAGTGGCGCTGGCGACCGCGGACGATATCGAAACCGCGCGCCAGCGCGCCAGGCTGGCCGCATCGAAAGTCAGGCCGACCGCCGCATGATGACGAAAACCGCGCCGCTGCGCCTCCCTACAGCGGTCATCCCCGGCGGCGAGATTTTCCGCGTAGCGTCGCTGGGACTGTATGTCACCCTGTTGCTGCATGTGCTGCTGACCGGGCACATGCGGGAGGTGCAGTTGACGGCGCTCGGCGCGCTTGCCGTCGGCCTGCTCGGCGCGTTGTTTGCCGTCGCCCTGACGCGCTATGGGCGGCCCAGGACCACGCAGCTCGGGCGCGGTCGCCTGTTGCTGGAATTGTTTGCCGCCATTTTTGTCGTCACCGGGCTTTCCCTGCAGCCGGGCATGTCCAATCTGCCGCTGCCCTGGCTGATCGGCCTGGCCGGCCTGTTTCCGCTCGGACTGGAGCGGCCGCTCGCGCTGGCGGCGACGCTCGCCATCGCGCTCATCGGACTGGCGATGAACGTGTCGCTGGGCGTGCAGCTGGTGGACTGGCTGCCGCAGATGTTCGCCACGCTGTTCGTCGGAATTTCAGCGATTTTCCTTTCCAGCGCATTGGATCGCAGTCTGGCGGCGGTGCAGCATGCGCATACCAATCAGCGGCGCTTCAATGCGATCGCCCGCGCCACCCGGCATGCGTTCCTGATCACGGATGCACAGTTCAGGATCAAGTTTTCCAATCACGCATTAGAGGAGGTCATCGGCTATACGCAGGAAGAATTCGAGCTGTACGGCATACATCCGATCGCGCATCCGGACGATGTGAAGGAGCACCGGAGGAAGCTGCGCTATCTGCGCGACACGCCGAAAAGCAGCATCTTTTCCCGCCACCGGTTCAAGCACAAGCAAGGCCAGTGGGTATGGGTGGAAACGCGCGGCTTCAACATGCTGCACGACAGCGGCATCGAAGGGCTGGTGTTCAGCATCGAGGATATTTCGGCGCGCAAGGATGCCGAGCTGAAGCTGAGCGAAGAACACGAGCTGCTGCGCGCGGTGCTCGACCTGAATCCGTCCTGCATCTACGCCACCGACACCGAGGGCCGTTTCACGATCAGCAACCTGACCTTCCAGCGCCGCTTCGGCTATTCCTCGGAAGCGGAATTGCGCGGCAAGACCATCCACGACGTGTTCATGCGCCAGATGCCCGAGTCCCAGCAGCGCACCGCGCGCGAGCTGGCGGAGAAGCTGTACCAGCTCGACATGGCGGTCATCCGCAGCGGCCTGCCGCAGCGCGACCAGGAATTGCAGGGCCTGTGGGACAGCAATCTGCGTTCCTGGTTCCGCGTCAACAAATACCCGCTGCACGACGCCCAGGGCAAGGTCGCCGGCATGCTGTGCATCGCGCGCGACATCACCGACCGCAAGGAATACGAGATGCGCCTGCAGCACCAGGCCCTGCACGATCCGCTGACCGGGCTGCCGAACCGGCGCTACCTGCTCAAGGCGATCTCGGACGCGATGGCCAAGGCGCAGGAAAGCTCGCAGCAGCTCGCGATGCTGTTCTGCGATCTCGACTTCTTCAAGAGCGTCAACGACACCCACGGCCACGACTTCGGCGACAAGTGCCTGACCGAGATCACGCGCCGCATCCTGGCCGAATTGCCGACGCAGGATTTCGTCGCCCGCTTCGGCGGCAACGAATTCGTGGTGCTGTCGCAGGCCGGGCTGGCCGAAGCCAAGGCCAAGGCCGATGCCCTGCTGCAGGCGGTATCGCGGCAGCTGACCATCGGCGATGCCGTGGTCAAGATCCAGACCAGCATCGGCATCGCCATGCTCAACCGCGATCACAAGAATCCGTCCGAACTGATCCGGGATGCGGACGCCGCGATGTACCAGGCCAAGGAGCGCGGACGCAACCGCGCCGAAATCTTCGACTCCTCGCTGCAGTCCAATACCACCAAGCGCGCGCAGATGGACGTGGCGCTGCGCTTTGCGCTGGAGCGCAACGAACTGAAGCTGGTCTACCAGCCGAAGGTCTCGATCCTGAACGGCGCGGTCAGGGGATTCGAACTGCTGTTGCGCTGGAATAATCCGCAGTATGGCGCGATCCCGCCGATGGAATTCATCCCCGTGGCCGAGAGTTCCGGCCTGGTGGTGCCGATCGGGCTGTGGGTGCTGGAGGAAGCGTGCAAGCAGCTGCGCGCCTGGCAGGACGAATACCCGGAAATGAAGAACATCACGGTCGCGGTCAACGTGTCGATGCGCCAGCTGCTGCAGTCGACCTTCATCGACGAGGTCACCGGCATCCTGGAGCGCACCGGCGTGGCGCCGGAATCGGTCGAACTGGAACTGACCGAAACCTCCGCCATGGCCAATCCGATGCAGACCATCGACAACCTGTCGCGCCTGAAGAAGCTCGGCCTGCGCCTGGCGCTGGACGATTTCGGCACCGGCTATTCCTCGCTCGCCTACCTGCAGAAGCTGCCGATCGACGTGCTGAAGATCGACAAGGCCTTCGTGCAGGGGCTGGACAAGAATCCGAGCGACGCCGAAATCGTGCGCCTGATCCTCGCGCTGGCGCAGACCCTGAACCTCGACACGGTGGCCGAAGGCGTGGAAACGCGCGACGACATGCTCAAGCTGAAGAAGATGGGCTGCTACCTGGCGCAGGGTTTCGCCTTCTCGCCGCCGGTCAATGCCGACATGGCGGGCGAAATGCTGCGCTCCTCGCAGCATTACCAGGTAGCCTGACGCCGGCCTACGGCGCGAGCGTCAGCAGGCCCAGCCGCCCCTTCTCCACCTCCTCGCGCGCCGTCTTCATCGGCACGTAGCCCACCTCCGCCCAGCGCTGCGCGAAGTTGCTGTACAGCGGCGACAGCACGTTCCCCGACTGGCCGGTGGAATGCATGAAGCGGGAGTTCTCCAGGTTCGCCAGATCGTAGAGCGCGCGCAGGCTGGCCGCGTGGCGATTGACGAACGGCTCCTTGTCGTCGCGCAGGCTGTAGCGGCCGACGTTCACGGTGAAGCTGTCGCCCGGCGTCGGAACGCGAATGTCGAAAAATTTCGCGAGCAAGCCCACCTTGGCGAACGGCCGGTGCTCCGAACGCGCCTCATGCGCCCTGCCCCAGCGCCAGGCCGCCATGTCGGTCCCGTAGCGCCGCTCCAGATCGTCCAGCGCCGCCTCCAGCGCTGCGGGCAGCACGTCCTCGCAGCGCTGCGCCAGTCCGGCCTCTCCCCTGGTCGCGTCGGCGCACCACCTGCCCTGTCCGTCCTTGTTTTTCAGCACGTTCACCATCGACAGGTGCACATTGCGCAGTTCCCAGTAATCCTTCATCAGCGCCTCGCCCAGCTCATCGGCGAAGATCCGGTGCGAGGCTTCGCGCAGCCAGGAATTGAAGATGAGCGGCTCGGCGCGGTCCGCATCCATCGCGCCATTCCAGCCGGCCAGCATGCCCAGCGCCGCGCGCGCGCGTTCCGATCTCGGCGCCGTTTTGCGCAGGATGGGCAGCAGTTCCTGCGCCGCGAGCGAAACGTCGTCCTTCTGGATCGCCGCGAAGCTGTCGATGCTGTGCTTCGGCTGCGCGTCGAGCAGTTCGGCGATCCGCAGCGCGCGATACGGCAGCGTCCATTCGCTGGTCAGGAAATACGGGTAATCGTCGGCCACGATTTTCTGGTTGGCGGTGACGATGCGCTGCGCCGCCGGATTGAACTGGCGCGGCAGCGCATCGAACGGGATGAAGCCGGCCCAGTCGTAGCGCGCATCCCAGCCCGGCGCCGGCGCCAGCCCTTTCAGGTCGTTCTCCGGCTTGCGGATCGGCACGCGCGCCGGCGCCATGAAGCCGATATTGCCGTCGACATCCGCGTAGACCATGCTCTGCTGCGGCGCGCCGAAATCCTTCATCGCATCGAGGAATTCCTGCCAGTTGCGCGCGCGGTTGAGCCGGATGCCGGCCTGGGCGGTCAGGTCGTCCGGCCGCAATGCGGTCCAGGCGAACGCCACCGCGTATTTCTTCGCATCGAGCGGCGCACGGTCCAGGATCGGCAGCGCGCCGCTGATCACCGGCCCGTGCCGGCTCTCCCTGACCTCCAGCACGATGTCCGGCTTGCCCTTGACCTTGATGATCTCGGTGCGGGTCGTGAAGTCGGCCCAGCCGTCCGGCGTCTGGTACTGCTTGCCGTTGGCGGGATTGATGCGTTCGATGTACAGGTCCTGCACATCGGGCGCGGTATTGGTGAAACCCCAGGCGATCCTGTCGGTGCGTCCGAGCACGACGGTCGGAATGCCGGGCAAAGTCGCGCCGATCGCATTCAGTCCGGGCGCCGACAGGTGGGCGAAATACCAGAGCGCCGGCGCGCTCAGCCCGAGATGCGGATCGTTCGCCAGCAAGGGCTTGCCGGTTTGCGACAAGGCGCCGCCGATCACCCAGTTGTTCGAGCCCATGCCTTCGACATAGGACGGCGGCGCGATCGATGCGACTGCGGCAAGCTGCTGGCTGGTGCCGGCGAGTTCGCGATACAGGCGGGTGTAATCCTGCGTCCGCAGCACCGGCTCGCCCGGATACGGCGGCAGGAATTCGTTGATCTGCTGCAGCGACAGGCGTTGCGCCAGCCGCATGCGCAGCAGTTCCTGCGTCCAGTTCGCCCCCAGGTCCCAGGCCATCATGGTCTGCCAGCCGATCGAATCGGCCGGCTCCCACGGCTGTGGCGCCGGCGCGCCGGTCAGCAGGAATTCCGGCGGCAGCGGCCCCTTGCGATTGGCCAGGTAGGCGTTCACACCGCGCGCATATGCCTCCAGCGCGGAACGCGCATCCGGGGCCAGGTTCGCCAATATGCGTTCGGCGTTGCGCCGCACGCCCAGCGTGCGCAGGAAACGGTCGGTGTCGGCCGCATTCGGCCCCAGGATTTCCGCCATGCGGCCGGCGACGATGCGGCGGTTCATCTCCAACTGCCACAGTCGGTCCTGCGCATGCACGAATCCGAGCGCAAAATAAGCATCGTCGGCGGACTTCGCGTAAATGTGCGGAATCCCCTCCGCATCGCGCACGATATCGACCGGCGCATGCAGTCCGCCCAGCCGGATGCGGCCGTCGACCTGCGGCTGGCTGGCGCTGCGATACCAGAGCGCGGCAGCGGCCAGCAAGGCCAGCAGCGCAAGGATAGCGAGGGCAACTTTTTTCAAAATTCCAGTCATACTGTTTTTATCTTTCGAATGGCCACGTTTCGCAAGCTATTGCCCGGAGCAATAAATTGCTAAGTGGTAAGATGTCGGGTGTGTAATGGATACGCAAACGAATCATACTTATCTTATGAAATTTGATGTTGCTATCGTCGGCAGCGGACTGGCAGGATTATCGGTCGCGCTCCATCTCGCGCAAACCCGCAAGGTCGTCATCGTCTCCAAACGCAGCCTGCTCGACGGCGCCAGCAACTGGGCGCAGGGCGGCATCGCGGCGGTGCTCGATTCCGGCGACAGCCATGAACAGCACATTTCCGACACGCTGATCGCGGGCGCCGGGCTGTGCGACGAAGGCGCCACCCGCTTCATCATCGAACACAGCCGCGAGGCGATCGAATGGCTGATCGAGCAAGGCGTTCCCTTCACGCGCGATCCGACCGCGGAACTCGGCTACCACCTGACGCGCGAAGGCGGCCACAGCCAGCGCCGCATCATCCATGCGGCCGACGCCACCGGCCATGCGGTGCAGGTCACGCTGGAACAGAAGGCGCGCGCGCATCCCAACATCACGATCCTGGAGCATCATTTCGCGATCGACGTCATCAAGTCCGACAAGCTGGATGCCAGCATCGGCACGCCGAGCTGCCTCGGCCTGTACGTGCAGGACGTCAATACCGGCAAGGTGATGACGCTGGCCGCCGACCACACGGTGCTGGCCACCGGCGGCGCCGGCAAGGTGTATCTGTACACCACCAATCCCGACACCGCAACCGGCGACGGCATCGCGATGGCATGGCGCGCCGGCTGCCGCGTGGCCAACATGGAATTCATCCAGTTCCACCCGACCTGCCTGTACCATCCGTATGCCAAGTCCTTCCTGATCAGCGAGGCGGTGCGCGGCGAAGGCGGCATCCTGAAGCTGCCGGCGGAAGCCGGCGCCGCGGCCGGCAAGCGCTTCATGCCGGAGCACGACGAGCGCGCCGAACTGGCGCCGCGCGACGTGGTGGCGCGCGCGATCGACTTCGAGATGAAAAAGCGCGGCCTCGACTATGTCGAACTCGACATCAGCCACCAGCCGGCGGACTTCCTGAAGGAGCACTTCCCGACCATCCACGCGCGCTGCCTGGAACTCGGCATCGACATCACCAAGCAGCCGATCCCGGTCGTGCCGGCGGTGCATTTCACCTGCGGCGGCGTGGTCACCGACATGTTCGGCCGCACCGACCTGCCCGGCCTGTACGCGGTGGGCGAAACCGCCTACACCGGCCTGCACGGCGCCAACCGCCTGGCCAGCAACTCGCTGCTGGAATGCCTGGTGGTGGGACGCGCGGCGGCCAAGCATATCGAACAGCAGCCGAGGCAGAAGACCATCCCGCTGCCGGCCTGGGACGAGAGCCGCGTCACCGACGCCGACGAGGAAGTGGTGATCGCGCATAACTGGGACGAGCTGCGCCGCTTCATGTGGAACTACGTCGGCATCGTGCGCACCACCAAGCGCCTGGAACGCGCGCAGCACCGGATCCGCCTGCTGCGGGAAGAGATTTACGAGTATTACGCGCATTTCCGCATCACGCGCGACCTGCTGGAACTGCGCAACCTGGTGGACGTGGCGTCGATGATCGTGGAAAGCGCGCTGTCGCGCCGCGAGAGCCGCGGGCTGCATTACAGCCAGGATTATCCGGAAACCCTGCCGAAGGCATTGCCGACCGTATTGTCGCCGGCGCCGCGGTAAAGACACCGAAAAAAGGCCGCAGCACATTCTTGATGTGCCGCGGCCTTGCTGTTTTCCGCGCTGGCGCGAAATCCCGTCAGCCGACGATGCGCAGCGAATAGTCGGTCGCCCGCACATCCTTGGTCAGGCTGCCGATCGAAATGCGGTCGACGCCGGTCTCGGCGATGTCGCGCACGGTCTTCATGTTGACCCCGCCGGACGCCTCCAGCAGCGCCCGCCCGGCCGTGACCTTCACCGCCTCGCGCATCATCTCCAGCGTGAAATTATCGAGCAGCACCGAGGTCGCGCCGGCCGCCAGCGCTTCGTCCAGCTCCGCCAGGTTTTCCACCTCGATCTGGATCGGCACGCCGGCGTTCAGCGCATGCGCGGCGCGCATCGCCGCAGTGATGCCGCCTGCCGCCGCGATATGGTTTTCCTTGATCAGGATGCCGTCGTACAGCGCCAGGCGCTGGTTCTGCCCGCCGCCGACGCGCACCGCGTACTTCTGCGCCAGGCGCATTCCGGGCAGGGTCTTGCGGGTATCGAGGATCGCCGAGCGCGTGCCCTTGATCGTCTCCACATACTGGCGCGTGGCGGTCGCCACGCCCGACAGCAGCTGCAGGAAGTTCAGCGCCCCGCGTTCCGCCGTCAGCAGCGCGCGCGCCGGCCCCTCGATCACGCAGACTTCGCTGTCGGCGCGCATCAGGTCGCCCTCGGCATAACGCCAGTCGATGTGGATGCGGCCGTCGACCTGCACCATCACGCCCTCGAACCACGGCGCGCCGCACAGCACCGCCTCTTCGCGCACGATCACGCGCGCCTTCACCCATTCGTTTTCCGGCACCAGCAGGCCGGTGACGTCGCCGGTTCCGACGTCCTCCAGCAGCGCCGCCTGGATGTTCGCCTCGAATGCCGCCTTCAGCGCCGCATCAAATGGCGCAAACTTGTTTTTCAATGTGCTCATGCCGGCCCGATTCCTTTAAACAGTTTTTGTTCCTTCGCCAGGTCGCCCGACGGGCGCACGTTGGCCTTGCGCTGCGCGGCGAACGCCAGCATGCGGTCGATGCAGACGTACGCCTTGCGGCCGATTTCCGGATCGACGTGGATTTCGTTCTTCCCGGTTTCCAGCACCTCGGCCAGGTTCTGCAGGCCGTTCATCGCCATCCACGGGCAGTGCGCGCAGCTCTTGCAGGTCGCGCTGTTGCCCGCGGTCGGCGCATCGATGAAGCGCTTGCCGGGCGCGGCCATGCGCATCTTGTGCAGGATGCCGTTGT
>OFCW01000382.1_pt1 | contig 9774 bp, 10 predicted proteins | sample 1520951 | NCBI WGS metagenome assembly OFCW01 (sample SAMEA4349680, study PRJEB24078) | microbial mat metagenome | biome: Terrestrial Biome; feature: Habitat; material: Microbial Mat | place: India | collected 2012-06-12 | depth 10 m | reverse complement strand
TGTCACTGTTCGCCACCGACCTGCAGCGCCAGGTGCGCAGCGGCGCGCCGCAGGAACTGCCGCGCCTGGCCGAGCAGATCGCCGCCTCGACCGCCCTGCTGGGCGAATTGCTCGATTCCCTGCTCGACATCTCCCGGCTCGATGTTGCCGGCATCAAGCCGGATAGCCGCCCGTCCGAACTCCAGCCAATTTTCCAGCGCGTCGCCGACGCCTTCCGGCGTGCGGCAGCCGACCGCAACCTGACCCTGCGCTGCCGGCCGAGCACGCACTGGGTCGACACCGATCCGGTCATGCTGGAGCGGATGATCGCCAACCTGGTTTCCAATGCGCTGCGCTATACACCGGCCGGCGGACGCGTCCTGCTCGCCGCCCGCCGCCGTGGCGGGCGGGTCGCCATCGAGGTCCGGGACAGCGGCATCGGTATCGCCAAGGAACATCAGGCAGCGATCTTCGCCGAGTTCTACCAGGTCGGCAACGCGGCACGCGAGCAGAACAAGGGGCTCGGTCTCGGCCTCTCGATTGTCGACCGGCTGGCCAAGGCGCTCGACATTCAGGTGACGCTGAAATCACGCACCGGCGAAGGCACCCTGTTCACCCTGCTGGTGCCGGCCTGCGCGCCACGAACGAGCGCCGCCCCTACCGCCAGCGGCGCATCGGCCGGCAAGGTGCATTGCCTCGGCCGTTCGGAGGCGCTGCGGAGCAGCGCCGAACTGCTCGGCCAGTGGGGTTATGACGTCAGCTGCCAGCCGGACGGCCCCGTCGGACACGACCTCAAGGACGCCGTGCTCATCACCGATCAGGATGCGCTGGACGCCCTGCGGGGCAATCCGGCGCCCGCCGTGCCGGTGATCGTTCTGACGCACGAGACGCCGGACAAACTGCCCGACGGGATGCATGCCCTGCCACTGCCGCTGCGCCCTGCCAAACTGCGGGCCCTACTCGGCCAGCTTCAGAAAGCGCTTTCGAAGTCGATGCCGTAGCGCGCTGCGGCCACCAGCGCCTGGGTCCGGCTGCTGACGCCGAGGGTCTTGAACACGGCGGTCGCATGAATCTTTACGGTTCCCTCCGACAGGCCGAGCTGGTCGGCAATGTCGCGATTGGTCAGGCCGCGCACCATCAGGGCCAGCACTTGTGCCTGCCGCTCGGTGAGGCCCACCTCCTCCGGCCGGACACCGTTTTTGGCCGGCGGAATCGGCGTTTCGGCATCGAGCGTTGGCGCGGCCGACTGGCCGGCCGGCCGGAAAATGTTGCCCGCCAGCACGGCGCGCACCGCCGAAAGCAGCGCCTCGCCGGAAAAAGCCTTGGGGATGAAGCCGGATGCACCGAGATTGAGGACGCGGGTCACGGTCGGGGTGTCATCGAATGCCGACACGACGGCAACCGGCATGGCCGGATAGCGGCGGCGCAGGATGTCGAGGCCGGCAAAGCCGTCGATGCCTGGCAGGGCCAGGTCGAGCAGGACGAGATCGAACTCCCCCTCGGCGTCCAGCACGTTCAGGGCCGATTCGAAATCCGGTGCATCGAGCACCACGGCACCGTGCTCCAACTGGCCCAGCAAACGGACCAGGCCTTCGCGGACCAGTGCATGATCTTCCACCACCAACAGCTTGAGCATACCTACCCTCCTTCAACAGCCCGCTAATTTATCATTTCGCATAGCTGCCGGGTTGATGCAGATCAGGCTGCATTCGCCCAAAAAGCGCATCGCCGTGGCGCCGGCTTGCCCCAGCCCGGGGCATCCGGGTTTAAGATGTCAGCATCCAACCGGAAGGAGACAACAATGGCTGACGAACAGGTTAACGACCCCCTCAATTTCATGCGCAACGTGTGGGGCAACATGGGCTTCTCGCTTCCCGGGATGGTCGCTCCGACCTTCGACCTCGACGAACTCGACAAGCGCATCAAGGACATGAAGGCCGTCGAAGGCTGGTTGCGCATGAACCTGTCGATGCTTCAGATGACCATCCAAGGCCTTGAAATGCAGCGCACCACGGTGAGCGCCGTGCAGACGATGGGCAAGATGGCAGCCGATGCGGCCAAGTCGATGACACCGGAAGACGCCGCCGAGGAAGCAGCGCCGCCCCCGCACTTCTTCCAGGGCGTGGCCGACCCGGCCAAGGGCTCCCTGTCCGACGCGGCGATGTGGCCGTGGCAGATGATGCAGCAAATGCGGGAACAGATGCAGCACCACGCCGACGCTGCCGCACAGGGGACGCAGGCCGCGAGTGCAACGCCCCCTGCGGCCAAGCCGAAGACGCCCCGCGGCAAGAAATAAGGCCGACGCGGACGCCGCACGGCGCGTGGCGAGGCTCAGCGCAGCAGCCAGGCGGCCCAGAACGGCAGGGTCAGCATCGAGCCGAGCGTCGTCGCTGAGATCAACCAGGCGACGCTCCTGCCGTCTCCCCCCATGCGCATGGCCAGGATATAGGCCGATGAAGCCGTCGGCAGCGCGGCGAAGAGCACGACCACCTGGTAGTTCAGGCCGCTCAGCCCGAGCGCGTTGCCGACCGCCAGCGCCACCAGCGGCAGGGCGAGCAGCTTGACGGCGACCAGCCAGACGGCGAAGCCCCTGACGCCGGCCGTACCGTCCAGGCGCAGTGCGGCACCGACAGTGATCAGGCCCAGCGCGATCGAGGCGTCGGCCAGGCGCCCCAGGAAGGCCTGAAGCGGTGCAGGCGGCACGAACCCGGCCAGATTCAACAGAAAGCCGAGGCTGGTTCCCCAGATCAGCGGATTACGCGCCAGTTCACGCCACAGGCCGGCCTCGCCGTGTCGGGCGAGCATCCAGACCGAGACCAGGTTGGCGAACGGCACTGCGGCGCCGACGATCAGGCCCATGGTCGCGATGCCTGGCGCACCGAACAGCATGCCGGCCACCGCCAGCGCGATGTAGGAATTGAAACGATAGGCGCACTGGAACATCGCGGCATAGGTCAACGCCGGGATGTTCATGAAGGCCCGGGGCAGCAGGCCGAGCACCATGCCGCCGGCCATGGCGGCAAACGCCGTGGCGAGCAGCGGCAAGGCCGCCGCCAGATCGAGGCGGGTGCGCACGATGGCGTTGATGAGCAAGGCCGGAAAGAGGATGAAATAGACCAGCTTTTCCACTCCCGCCCAGAAATGATCGCCCAAATGCATCCAGCGCCGGATGGCGACGCCGAGCAGGATCAGCGCAAAATCGGGGAGCAGCAGGAGAGCCGTGTTCATCGGCGCATTGTAAATCCGGCCACCCCCGCCCCTCCATCCGTACTATCCGACCCCGGCTTGACCCCCCGGGACAAACCCGAAATACTGCCTCTGCCGGCCTGCCGCGCTGCGAGTGCGGCAGGCCACGACAAGGAGAATGACATGCAACTCGAATGGTGGACGTGGATCGTCGGCGGTATCGGGCTCATCGTCGCCGAACTGGCGATTCCGTCGTTTTTCGTCATCTGGTTCGGACTGGGCGCCTTGCTGGTCGGCCTGCTGCTCCTCGTCTTGCCCGGATTGTCGCTGACCACGCAACTGGCCATCTGGACGGCCGCCTCGCTGAGCATGGTGGTGCTGTGGTTCCGCGTTTTCAAACCCGGTTTCCAGAAAACCCGCGTCGGCACGGCTGCCGGCGAAGCGATCGGCGAAATTGGCCTGCTGGTCAGCGCCGTCGCGCCGTTCGAGCGCGGCAAGGTACGTTTCCAGCGGCCGGTGCTCGGCTCGGAAGAATGGGTGTGCATGGCCGACACCCCGATCGCCGCCGGCGAACGGGTCAAGGTGGTGGCCATCGAAGGCAGTTTTCTGACCGTCAGCAAGATTTGAGGAGCAGCGCATGGAAGCAAGTCCCGGATTCATCGTCGTTGTTGCCGTTCTGGCCTTTGTTGCCGTCACCATCGCCAAGGGCGTGCGCATCGTGCCGCAGGGCGAGGAGTGGATCGTCGAGCGGCTCGGCAAATACCACGGCACGCTCAAGCCCGGCCTCAACCTGGTCATCCCCTACCTCGACAAGATCGCCTACCAGCTGGTCACCAAGGACATCATCCTCGACGTCCAGGAGCAGGAAGTCATCACCCGCGACAATGCGGTGATCCTGACCAACGCCATCGCCTTCATCAAGGTCACCGATCCGGTCAAGGCGGTCTATGGCGTGACCGATTTCTCCGAGGCGATCCGCAACCTGATCATGACCACGCTGCGCTCCATCGTCGGCGAAATGGAACTCGACGAGGCCCTGTCGTCGCGCGACAAGATCAAGGCCCGCCTGCGCGAGAGCATCGCCGATGAGGCGGTGGACTGGGGCCTGACGGTGAAGTCGGTGGAGATCCAGGACATCAAGCCCTCGCAATCGATGCAGAAGGCCATGGAAATGCAGGCTGCCGCCGAGCGTGAGCGCAAGGCCGTCGTGACCCGCTCGGAAGGCGCCAAGCAGTCGGCCATCCTCGAAGCCGAGGCGCGCCTCGAATCGGCCAAGCGCGATGCCAATGCCCAGGTGATGCTGGCCGAAGCCTCGGCCGAGGCGATTCGCCGGGTCAGCGCTGCCATCGGTGAGCAGAGCGGCCCGATGGCCTACCTGCTGGGCGAGAAATACATCGCCGCGCTGGAACGGATGGGTGAAAAGGACAACGCCAAGGTCGTCGTCCTGCCGGCCGATCTGCAGGAAGCCGTGCGCGGCCTACTCGGCCGCAAGGGCTGAGCCGGAAACTGCCCGCAACCGCCTGAAGATTGGCACAACAATCCCGACACGAAATTTGACAGTATTGATTTGTCACGGCTGATACGCTGATGCGCCAATGTCATAGCACTTCACCCTCTGCCAGCCGTGAACTGTTCGCCCCCGACCATCTGCACGACGAGCGACGACCCTCAGCCCCCATGCCCGATGCCAAAACCGGCAGCCTATTTGCTGCTTGGCGCGGTGCATGAGATCTCGGACCAAGCCCCGCCGCTCGACGATGCACTGCAGCACAAGCTGATCCAACGCCGCCTGAAGCGCCTGGAACGCGTGTTGACCTCGCATGGCGGCTGGCTGGTCAGGCCGATCGAAAAAGGGCTCATTGCCTGTTTCCACTCAGCCGAGGCTGCCTTGATTGGCGCCAGCGAAATGCAACGCCGCTGCGCTGTCATACCGAAACTGGCGGAAACACAACTGGCGCTTCGCATCGCGATCCATACAGCCGAAAATCTCGCTTGGCCGGGAAATGCGGCTGACCCGGCCTTGGGCGGGCTCGCCAGCCTGGCCGGCCTGGTGCCCCACTCCGGCATCGTAGTGTCCGAAGCATTCACCTCGCATCTCCCCGCCGAACTGCAGGCCATACTGACCCCCACGCCCTGGCCTGGCCGCGATGCGACGGCCTATGTTGCCGACTGGAACTGCATGCCGATGCAGCGCACACCTGCCACGCCGTCGCCTGCGCCAGGACAGGGACCGCAACTGATTCTGCGTCAGGGCAAGCGCTCTTACTGCTTTGACAGCCGACTGGGGAAAGTGACCATTGGACGCGACCCGGGTAACGACATAGTCATCCACAACCCACGTGCTTCCCGCCGTCATTGCCGTATCGTTCACCGGCTTGGCAACTTTGTCCTGCTCGATACCAGTACCAACGGCACCTATCTCACCACAGCCAAGCACGCCGAAAGACGTGTCCATAAAAGCATGTCGCCCCTGACCGGCTTCGGCCAAATCAGCTTCGGTCAGCCCTGGCAGGCAGATACCCAGTCCGGCCTGACTTTTGAAATCCGGATGGCTAACTGATCCGGTACGTCATTCAGAAACATCGTACTGCCGGCGCAAGCGGTTGAGGCCTTGTTTGAAAGCCTCGGCATCGCCGTAGTCGAAAAATTTCGGATAGTGGTCGTGTGCCGCCTTGACGCGCCGGGCGTGCTTGATCGGGCACCAGTATTGCTCGGTGCGCGCCGCCACCTCGCGGAAATAGGCGGCCACCCCGTTGCCATAGGAACAGTAGAAGCAGTTGAATTTTTCGATCGCGTTCAGGTAAGGCAAATCGGCGCGATCGAAAACCAGATAGTCGCTCCGCCGCACCTTGGGAATTCGGTAGATCGGAAAGCAGATGGCCTGATAGAGCGTCACGAACAGATCGAGGAGCAGGAAAGGAATCCAGCCGGCGTAAATGACCGGCGAGGTGAGCACGACCAATAAGCGGCTGCGCAGCAGGAAACGGAACAGCCCCGTCTTGTAGCGCCGTTGCTGGCGCAGGAATTCGTCGGCGAGTTCCTGTTTTTTCTGCTCCCAGCCTTCCCGCGCCTGGCGGTATTCTTCCTCGAGCTCATTTTGCAGGGCCTCGATACGGGCGAGCAATTCGTCGATGTGCTGCTTCATGTGCGCTGTCTCCGGAAGCCGATGGACATCGGCAAAGGCCGGATGATGCCCGATGCCGGGAGCGGCGTCACGCCGCCGCGCTATCCGCCGAGGGCCCCGCTGGCGTGCAGACGGGCGATGTCCGCTGCATCGTAGCCAAGCGCGGCGAGGATGGCCGCAGTATGTTCGCCGGCCCGCGGCGCCGGCTGGCGGATGGCGAAGTCAAAGCCGGAAAGCTTGAGGGGCGGCGCAAACTGGGTCAGTCCATCCCCTTCGATGACCATGCCGCGCGCCTGCAATTGATCGTTGCGTAGCGCCTCTTCCGGGCTGAGGATGGGCGTCACGCAGCAGTCGGTCGCCCGGAACAGGGCGGCCCACGCATCGCGCGGCCGGGTGGCGAACAGGGCGCCCATCTCGGCGCGCAGCTCGGGATCCCACTGACGCGCCACCCACTCGGGACGCGCCAGCGTGGTGCAGCAAATCTTCCAGAACTTGCTTTCCAGTGCCCCGACCGCCATGTACTTGCCGTCGGCACAGCGGTAGGTGGCGTAGCAAGGCAAGCCGCCGGACAACAGGTCGCTGCCGCGGGGCGCCGACTGACCGGCTTCGTTCAGGCGCAGCATGGCGAAATAGGTATGGGCCAGCACGCTGTCGGTCATCGACACATCGACGTAGCGCCCCTGACCGGTACGCTGCGCCTCGACGACAGCGGCGAGAATGCCCATGACGCCGGTCAGCGCACCGCCCAGCAGGTCGGCGATCTGGAAATTGGGAATGGCCGGTGGACTGCCTTCGGTGCCGATCTGGTCCAGCACACCGGCATAGCCGAGGTAGTTGATGTCATGCCCGGCCAGCTCCCGGTACGGCCCATCCTGGCCATAGCCGCTGATGGCGCAATAGGTGATTTTCGGATTGATCGCCCGGACCGTTTCGTAGCCGATGCCCAGCTTGTCCACCACCCCGGGACGAAAGCTTTCGACGATCACATCGGCCGTTGCCGCCAGCCGCAGAAAGACCGCGACGCCTTCCGGCTTCTTCAGGTCGAGCACCATGCCCTGCTTGTTGCGGTTGATCATCCGGAAGTAGGCACTGTCCCCCCCCGTGCCGGTGCCCAGGGTGCGAGCGTAATCGCCGACCTGCGGATCTTCGATCTTGATCACCTCGGCCCCCAGATCGGCGAGATGCAGGGTGGCGACCGGGCCGGGAAGCAGACGGGTGAGGTCGAGGACCCGGATGCCGGCGAGTGGCGGCGGGCGGCTCATGACGTGCACAAGCCGAGCAGGTCGGCTTCCAGCTCGATTTCCATGCCTTTCTCCAACTTGCGGTCGATGAACATGCCGCGGTAAAGCCGGCCGGCATTCTCGGCCTTCCGGGCATAGGGCGTCTCCCAGTCGGTGATGCGCAGACGGACGATGCCGATCTGCTCGTCGCGCGCCCCGCCCTCCGGCCCGACGCAGGGATGGGCCAGCACGTGGCGGTTGAATTCGTCGCGGCTGTAATGGTTCAGGGGCTTCCCGGGCCCGGGCGGACAGGGGCCGACCCGCCGGGTACGTACCTCGGCCGCCAGCACCTCGCCTTTCAGGAAATAGACCGGCTCGGTCATGACCCAGCCGGCACCGCCCTCCTCATACCGCACGCATTGCCCGCTGCGCAGCATCTCGGGCTGCTTGAACAGCAGGCGGGCCGACGGGCGCAGGGCGGCTTCGTCGGCCTGGAGGGCACAGGCCAGGCCGGCCAGCAAGACAGCGAGAAAACGCATGGAAAATACCCGGATCAGTAAATCCGGATATCTTCGATGACCTTGCCGTCGTTGGGCAAGCCCCCGGGCGCGGTAAAGGCGACTTCGCCGCGCAGCTTGGTGACATCGCGCAGACTGGCGACCAGTGCCTTGTCGAGTGCCTCGCTGCCGGCCTCGGTTTCGCAATGCAGCACCATGCGGTCCTGACCACCGGGATTGTCGACCACCAGCCGCATGCGCCGGACTTCCGGGTGGCGTACTGCGATTTCGGCCACCTGCTCCGGATGGACGAACATGCCCTTGATCTTGGTCGTCTGGTCGGCCCGCCCCATCCAGCCCTTCAGGCGGACATTGCTGCGGCCACAGGGCGAGCGTCCGGGCAGCAGGGCCGACAGGTCGCCCGTGGCAAAGCGGATCAGCGGATAGTCCGGATTGAAGGTGGTCACGACCACTTCGCCCACCTCGCCCGGGGCGACCGGATCACCGGTGCCGGGACGCACGATTTCGACGAGCAGGTCCTCCTCGACGACCAGGCCCTCCCCGACCTCGGTTTCGTAGCCGATCACGCCGATATCGGCCGTGGCATAGCACTGGCGCACCGTGATGCCCCGCTCGGCCAGCCACTGGCGGGTGATGCCGGGCAAGGCCTCGCCGGAGACCAGCGCCTTCTTCAGCGAGGAAATATCCGCCCCCATGTCCTCGGCTTTCTCGACGATGATCCGGAGGAAGGACGGGGTGCCGACATAACCGTCCGGCCGCAGGTCGACCATGGCTTGCACCTGCTGCTCGGTTTGTCCCACACCGCCGGGGAAGACTGCACAACCCAGCTTGCGCGCCCCGCCTTCCATCATGAAGGCGCCGGGGGTGAAATGGTAGGAATAGCAGTTATGGATCACGTCACCAGGCCGAAACCCGGCGGCGTACAGCGCCCGCGCCACGCGCCAGTGATCCGTCTCCATACCCTGCAATTCGTAGATCGGCCCCGGCGACGCGAACACCCGCTTGGCCTGGCCGGTAGCCAGGGCGTTCAGCCCCCCGAACGGCGGGTTCTTCTTTTGCAGTTCGATCAGGTCACGCTTGCGGGTCAGCGGCAAGCCGGCGAGCGCCTCGCGCGACGTGCACGCTGCGGGATTCACCCCGGCCAGCGTCTGGGCGTAGTAAGGTGCCCGCGCCTTGGCATGCGCCACCTGTCGGGCCAGCTTGCCCATCAGGTCCGCCTCGCGCTCCTCCGGATCGCGGGTTTCGAGCGGATCGTAATAGCTCATCTCATTTTCTCCGTTTTTTACGGCCGGCCGTGACAATGGCAGGGTTTTCCGGGCTCAGGCGGTCAATGTTCCGGCGCGCGGCGGGTCGCAAAGCCATCCGTCAGGGCAAGGCGAAGCCCGGCGCCGTTTGCTGCGGCAGACAAGCCGGCCGACAACGCCGCCCTGGCGCGCGTACGGCGACCTACGACAGCCAGCGCTTGCGGCGGCGGTAGTGTTTGACGTCCTTGAAGGACTTGCGCCCCGCCGAACTCAGCCCGAGGTAGAACTCCTTGACATCCTCGTTGGTGCGCAGCCCCTCCGCATCGCCTTCCATCACGACCCGGCCGTTTTCCAGGATGTAGCCAAAGTCGGCGTACTTCAGGGCGACCATGGTGTTCTGTTCGGCGAGCAGGAAGCTGATGTTCTCTCGGCTATTCAAGTCCTTGACGATCTCGAATAGGTGATTTTCGGATTGATCGCCCGGACCGTTTCGTAGCCGATGC
>OFCW01000381.1_pt1 | contig 9775 bp, 9 predicted proteins | sample 1520951 | NCBI WGS metagenome assembly OFCW01 (sample SAMEA4349680, study PRJEB24078) | microbial mat metagenome | biome: Terrestrial Biome; feature: Habitat; material: Microbial Mat | place: India | collected 2012-06-12 | depth 10 m | reverse complement strand
ACTGCGCGGGCCGATCTTGCAGCCTGCGGTGCTCTGCGTACCATTCGTACGCGTGTGCTCCTCGGCTGCAATCTCGGCCCGCTCGCGACGTTTTTCAACAGCCTGCTAATGCATGCGCTTGGCGGACAAATTCTCTACCAGGAGAGAATTTTACCGGGGTTCAATATGTTCTTGGGATCAAATGCGTGCTTCAGCACGCGCATTGTCTCGATGGCATCGCTGCCATGTTCCTGCACCAGGAAATCCATCTTGTGCAGGCCCACGCCATGCTCGCCGGTGCAGGTGCCGTCCATCGACAAGGCGCGCGCGACCATGCGCGCATTGACGCCGTCGGCTTTCGCCACATCTTGCGGGTCGTGCGGATCGATCATCATGAGCACATGGAAATTGCCGTCGCCGACATGGCCGATGATCGAATAAATCATGCCATTCTTTTCACAATCGGCCTTGGTGTCGAGAATGCATTCGGCCAGGCGCGAAATCGGCACGCAGCAATCGGTGGTGATCGCCCGCCCGCCGGGACGCATCTGCAGCATTGCAAAATAGGCATTATGGCGCGCCGCCCACAGGCGCGAGCGCTCCTCCGGCTTGGTCGCCCATTCGAAGCCGATCGCATTGTGCTCGGCCGCGATCTGCTGCACCAGCTGCGCCTGCTCCTGCACGCCGGCCTCGCTGCCGTGGAATTCAAACAACAACAGCGGCTGCACCGGCAGGTGCATCTTGTCGTAGGCGTTGATCGAACGCACGCCGTTCTCGTCGAGGAATTCGACGCGCGCCACCGGCACGCCCAGCTGGATGGTCTGGATCACGGTGTTGACCGCCTCGGCGGTGCCCGGGAACGAGCATACCGCGGCCGACACCGCTTCCGGCTGCGGATAGAGCCGCACGGTGAGCTCGGTGATGATGCCGAGCGTGCCTTCGCTGCCGACGAAAATGCGGGTCAGGTCGTAGCCAGCCGAGGATTTCTTGGCGCGGGTGCCGGTCTTGATGATGCGCCCGTCGGCAGTCACCACGGTCAGCGCCAGCGTGTTCTCGCGCATGGTTCCATAGCGCACCGCGTTGGTCCCGGAGGCGCGGGTGGCCGCCATGCCGCCCAGTGACGCATCGGCGCCCGGATCGATCGGGAAAAACAGGCCGGTGTCCTTGATTTCCTGGTTCAGCTGCTTGCGCGTCACGCCCGCCTGCACGGTCGCCGTCAGGTCTTCCGCATGCACCGCCAGCACCGTGTTCATCTGCGACAGGTCGATGGTGACGCCGCCGCGCAGCGCCAGCACATGGCCTTCCAGCGACGTCCCGGCGCCGTAGGGAATGATCGGCACGTCGTAGCCGGCGCACAGCTGCACCGCCTGCGCCACTTCCTCGGTGGTCTGCGCGAACACGACGGCGTCGGGCGGCATCGGATCATAGGAGGACTCGTCGCGCCCGTGGTGTTCACGCATCGCCGGCGCGGTAGTGAAGCGGTCTTCGAACAATGCGGCCAGCGCATCGAGCAGCGCTGGCGGAACCGGCCTTTTGAGCGCGGCGGGCTGGGCGGGATGGTTCATGTGTACCTCCTGGCGAGTTCTTTCGATTGTACTCCCGGACATTGCTCTCGCACATTGACGCCGAAATGACAGCGCAAGGGCATGTTTTTGCCGTATCCTCAAGCCTTTCCGAACCTCGATTTCGACAACCATGGGCAACCGACTTTCCAAGATCGCGACGCGCACCGGCGACAACGGCACCACCGGACTGGGCGACGGCAGCCGTGTCGGCAAGGACAGCCTGCGCGTGCATGCGATGGGCGATGTGGACGAATTGAATGCGCATATCGGCCTGCTGCTGTGCGAAGAGCTGCCCGGCGCGCTGCGCGAGGAACTGGTCACGATCCAGCACGACCTGTTCGACCTGGGCGGCGAGCTGTGCATCCCGGGCTATACGCTGATTGCCGACGCGCACATCGCGCGGCTCGATGCGCTGCTGGAAAAATACAATGCCGACCTGCCGCCGCTGAAGGATTTCATCCTGCCCGCGGGCTCGCGCGCGGCGGCGCTGGCGCACGTGTGCCGCACCATCTGCCGGCGCGGGGAACGGACGATCGTCAGTCTCGGCAACAGCGAGAAGCTCAACGACAATCCGCGCCGCTACATGAACCGGCTGTCGGACCTGCTGTTCGTGATCTCGCGCGTGCTGAACCGTTTTGCCGGCGGCAGCGACGTGCTGTGGGAGAAGGATCGCCAGCGCGGCGTGTAAACGAAAAAAGCGACGGCTGTGCGTCGCTTTTTCCTTTCCCGCTCCGCGAAACCCTGCCTTCGCCCGCCCGCGGGAGAGGGAAAGTCACTTCACCCGCTTGTCGTTCTCGATCAGCGCATACGCCGAATGATTGTGGATCGACTCGAAGTTCTCCGCTTCCAGCGTGTAGGCGACGATGCGCCGGTCCGCGTTGAGCATGCCCGCCACGTCGCGCACCAGGTCCTCGACGAACTTCGGATTGTCGTAGGCGCGCTCGGTGACGTACTTCTCGTCCGGGCGCTTGAGCAGACCGTACAGCTCGCACGACGCCTGTTCCTCGATCTTCGCGATCAGCTCGTCGGCTTCCAGGTCGCCGTCGAGCAGCGCGCTGACCGTGATGTGCGAGCGCTGGTTGTGCGCGCCATAGGCCGAGATCTTCTTGGAGCACGGACACAGGCTGGTCACCGGCACCAGGACCTTCAGCGTCACCTCCAGCTGGCCGTTCTTCACCTCGCCGGTGAAGCCGACCTCGTAATCCATCAGGCTTTCCACGCCGGACACCGGCGCGGTCTTGTTGACGAAGTACGGGAAAGTCAGTTCGATGCGGCCGGAATCCGCTTCCAGCAGCTTGACCATCTTGTGCATCAGCGCGCCGAATTTCGCCACGTCGAGCGGCCCGCGATTGCCTTCCAGCAGCGCGATGAAGCGCGACATGTGCGTGCCCTTCTGCTCTTCCGGCAGGTGCACGTACATGTTCCAGGTGCCGACCGTCGGCTGCGTGCCGTGCCGGGTCTTGATGGTGACCGGATAGCGCACGCCCTTGACGCCGACGCGCTGGATCGACAGGCGGCGGGTGTCGACCGTGCTTTGCACGTCGGGCATGGCGTGGAGGCTCGGATCGGGGGAATTCATTTCAGTACTCATTCAGTTGTCGCGGACGCGCGCCGCCCGCTGCTTCATTGATTGTTCACGACCAGGCGCGGCTCGCCCTTGTCGAAACGCTTCTTGATCGCGGCGGCGATGCCTGCCGCGTCCAGGCCGCACAGCGCCAGCAGCTGGCCCGCATCGCCATGGTCGATGAACTTGTCCGGCAGGCCCAGCTGCAGGAGCGGCTTGACGATGCCTGCCGCCGCCAGCGCTTCGGCCACCGCGGAGCCGGCGCCGCCCATGATCGAGCCCTCTTCCACGGTGACCAGCGCATCATGGCTTTGCGCGAGCTGCAGCACCAATTCGGTATCGAGCGGCTTGATGAAGCGCATGTTGGCCACCGTCGCATTCAGTTCGTTGGCCGCGGCGAGGCTGGGCGCGACCATGGTGCCGAATGCCAGGATCGCGATGTCCTTGCCTTCGCGCCTGATTTCGCCTTTGCCGAGCGGGATGGTGCCCAGGTCTTTCTCGACCGTGGCGCCGATGCCCGAGCCGCGCGGATAGCGCACCGCGGCCGGGCCATTGTATTGGTAGGCGGTGGACAGCATCCGGCGGCACTCGTTCTCGTCGGAAGCCGCCATCAGCACCATGTTCGGGATGCAGCGCAGGAAGGCGATATCGTAGTTGCCGGCGTGTGTCGCGCCGTCGGCGCCGACCAGGCCGGAGCGGTCCAGCGCGAAGGTGACATCCAGGTTTTGCAGCGCCACGTCGTGGATCAGCTGGTCGTAAGCGCGCTGCAGGAAGGTGGAATAAATCGCGACCACCGGCTTGAAGCCTTCGCACGCCAGACCGGCCGCGAAGGTCACCGCATGCTGCTCGGCGATGCCGACGTCGTAATAGCGGTCCGGGAAGCGCTGCTCGAACTGCACCAGCCCCGAGCCTTCGCGCATGGCCGGCGTGATGCCGATCAGGCGCTTGTCGTGCGCCGCCATGTCGCACAGCCAGTCGCCGAACACCTGGGTATAGGTGAGCTTGCCGGTCGCCGCCGGCTTGATGCCTTCGGCCGGATTGAACTTGCCGGGGCCGTGATACAGCACCGGGTCGGCCTCGGCCAGCTTGTAGCCCTGGCCCTTTTTCGTCACCACATGCAGGAACTGCGGGCCTTTCAACTGCTTGAGATTCTGCAGCGTCGGGATCAGCGATTCGAGGTCGTGGCCGTCGATCGGGCCGATGTAGTTGAAGCCGAATTCCTCGAACATGGTCGCCGGCACCACCATGCCCTTCGCATGTTCCTCGAAGCGCTTGGCGAACTCCAGCATCGGGCCGGGCAGCACCGACTTGCCGACGCTCTTGGCGGCGGCATAGAACTGGCCCGACATCAGGCGCGCCAGATAGCGGTTCAAGGCGCCGACCGGCGGCGAGATCGACATGTCGTTGTCGTTCAGGATCACCAGCAGGTTGATGTCGTCGTACACGCCGGCATTGTTGAGCGCCTCGAACGCCATGCCGGCGGTCATCGCGCCGTCGCCGATCACCGCGATCGCATGGCGGTTCTCATGCTTGGTGCGCGCGGCCAGCGCCATGCCGAGCGCGGCCGAAATCGAGGTCGACGAGTGCGCGGTGCCGAAGGTGTCGTACTCGCTCTCGTCGCGGCGCGGGAAGCCGGAAATGCCGTTCAGCTGGCGCAGCGTGTGCATCTGGTCGCGCCGGCCGGTCAGGATCTTGTGCGGATAGGTCTGGTGGCCGACATCCCACACGATGCGGTCTTCCGGCGTATTGAACACGTAATGCAGCGCGATCGTCAGTTCCACCGTGCCGAGGTTGGACGACAGGTGGCCGCCGGTCTTGGACACCGAGTCGAGCAGGAAGGCGCGCAATTCGTCCGCCAAGGGCTTGAGTTGCGTACGCGGAAGCCGGCGCAGGTCGGCCGGGCTGTCGATCAGTTTCAGCAAGTTCATATTCATGTCAGTGTTCTGCCGGCCAAGCAGCTGTCGCGCCGGCGGGTTTCGCGTTGCCCAACTACGCTTTGCGTTGCACGATCAGGTCCGCGAGTTCACGCAAACGCCGTGCCTTGTCTCCGAAAGGAAGAAGCGCCCGGTGCGCATCGTTCCGCAGCTTTTCCGCCAGGGCCTGCGATTGCGCCAGCCCGAGGATCGAAACATAGGTCGGCTTGTTGTCGGCCGCATCCTTGCCGGCCGTCTTGCCCAGCGTGGCCGAGTCGGCGGTCGCGTCGAGCACATCGTCCACTACCTGGAAAGCCAGTCCGATGGCCGCCGCATAGGCATTCAGCGCGGCCATGTCGCCGTCGTCCAGATCCTTGCCGCCCATTGCGCCCAGCAATACCGACGCACGCAGCAATGCCCCTGTCTTCAGGCGGTGCATCTGCTCCAGCGCTTCCAGCGACAGCGCACGTCCGACGCTTTCCAGGTCGATCGCCTGGCCGCCGCACATGCCGGCCGAGCCCGAGGCCTGAGCCAGCAGGCGCAGCATTGCCAGCTTGCGCGCCGCATTCGCCTGCGCCTCCGACAGCACCAGGAAGGCTTGCGCCTGCAGCGCATCGCCGACCAGCAGCGCGGTCGCCTCGTCGTATTTCACATGGACGGTCGGCTTGCCGCGCCGCAGCGCGTCATCATCCATGCAAGGCATGTCGTCGTGCACCAGCGAATATGCATGGATCATTTCGACCGCGGCGGCGGCGCGCGCCAGGAGCGCCGCGTCCGCATCGAAAAGATTTCCGGCCGCAAATACCAACAGCGGGCGCACGCGCTTGCCGCCGTCCAGCACCGCATAACGCATCGCCTCGTGCAGGCGCGCCGGCACCGCAGCCGCAGCCGGCAGAAAAGCGGCCAGCGCATCTTCCATCGTCGCCTGGACGTCCTTCATCCAGTCGTCAAACGTCGCCCAAGCAGTCATTCGTCCGCCTCTGCCGAGTCGGTCGCAAACGGCTTGAGCATGTCGCCCTCCAACACCTTCACCTGGCTGTCGACCTTGTCGAGCTGTCCGGCGCAGTATTTCACCAGCTCGGAACCGCGCCGGTAGGCGGCCACCGAGGCCTCCAGCGGCAAATCTCCCGCTTCCATCCGGGCGACCAGTTGTTCCAGCTCGGCCATCGCTTCCTCGAAGGATGCCGGCTGCGCCGCGGGGGTAACTTTGTTTGACATAGTGGGCAAAAATAAAGTGTAGCCCGTTATTTTAGAACAAACCACCTTATAGAGTTGGGGGCGAGCAAGCGGCAGCGGCGCCAATGCATGCATGTCAGCAAGCGGCGCGGCGCGCCAAGCGAGCGCTTGCTCTCCCCCGGCAAACCGGCCCACAGACGCATTACAAGGTTTCAACGGCAAAACCATGGAACATGGCTTGAATTTGCGCTTTTTTGCCGCGTTTCACCCAGGATCAGGCGGATGGAGGGTGGACTGAGGTATAATTACCAGTTCTGTCCAAAATTTCCGTTTCATCTTATTTGAATACTGGTTTTTGCGGATTCTTTCTCTCTTAGGTTGGTGAAAATTAATTTGGGGGTGGGGATGTCCGATCTGGCTACGCTTGCCAAGCTCGCGCGATCCAACGCGCAACTTCCGGTCAATGTCTATTTCGACGACGCGCTGTTGCAGCAAGAAATCAAGCAACTTTTTCAGCAAGGTCCGCGCTACGTCGGCCATGAACTGATGGTGCCGAATCCCGGCGACTACGCGACGCTCGCCTGGGAAAACGAAGGGCGCATGCTGGTGCGCAATGCCCAGGGCATCGAACTGCTGTCCAATGTCTGCCGCCATCGCCAGGCCAAGATGTTCGACGGCCGCGGCCACACCAACAACATCGTCTGCCCGCTGCATCGCTGGACCTATGACCTCAAGGGCGAGCTGATCGGCGCGCCGCATTTCGAGAACACGCCTTGCCTGAATCTGGCGAAGACCCCGATCCAGAACTGGAACGGCCTGCTGTTCGAGCAGAACGGCTTCGACGTCGCGCAGGCGATGGCCAGGCTTGGCGTTGCCAAGGACCTCGACTTTTCCGGCTACATGCTGGATCACGTCGAGGTGCACCACTGCGACTACAACTGGAAGACCTTCATCGAGGTCTACCTGGAAGACTATCACGTCGAGCCCTTCCATCCGGGACTGGGCAATTTCGTCACCTGCAGCGACCTGCGCTGGGAATTCGGCGAGAACTACAGCGTGCAGACCGTCGGCATCAACCATGCACTGACCCGGTACGGCTCGCCGAAATACAAGCGCTGGCAGGAACAGCTGATGAAGTTCCGCAACGGCGTGCCGCCGGAGCATGGCGCGATCTGGCTGACCATCTACCCGAACATCATGGTCGAGTGGTATCCGCACGTGCTGGTGGTGTCGACCGTCTGGCCGAACGGCACCGACAAAACCGTCAACGTGGTCGAGTTCTACTATCCGGAAGAAATCGTGCTGTTCGAGCGCGACTTCGTGCAGGCCGAGCGCGACGCCTACATGGAAACCTGCATCGAGGACGACGAGATCGGCGTGCGCATGGATGTCGGCCGCCGCATTCTGCTGGAACGTGGCGTCAACGAGGTCGGCCCCTACCAGTCGCCGATGGAAGACGGCATGCAGCACTTCCACGAGTGGTATCGCAGCCGCATCGCCGTTTAAGCCGATGAACGCAAGCCGGGCGCCTATCGCCCGGCTTTTTGCTGCCCGCCCCCCGCTGAACCGATCTTCAAATCCGCGTATCATCCAAGGCTTGCCCAACTCCCGCACAGCCGCAATGCAGCCCCAGCACGCACAGCCCGCCGCCGCTTTTGCACGCCCTTTGTCCCTGCCGCGCCGGCACGGCCGCTGATTCCCATGCAATCGCTCTGGATGCTGTTCGCCAGCTTCGCGTTCTCCCTCATGGGCCTGTGCGTGAAGATGGCGTCCAGCCTGTACTCGACGTCGGAAATCGTGATGTACCGCGGCGCCGTCGGCGTGCTCTTCATGTACACGCTGATCCGGCTGCACCGCGGCACCTTCCGGACCAGCCTGCCCTGGCATCACCTGTGGCGCGGCGCGGTCGGGGCGGTCGCGCTCTGGCTCTGGTTCTATGCGATCGGCAAGCTGCCGCTGGCCACCGGCATGACGCTCAACTACATGTCGCCGATCTGGATCGCGGCGATGCTGTTTGCGGCCGGCTGGTGGCGCGGGCAGAACCGCTTCGAATGGGGGCTGGCCGCCGCAATCGTCTGCAGCTTCGTCGGGGTGACGCTGCTGCTGCGTCCGGCCTTCCATGCCGCGCAGTGGTTCGCCGCGCTGGTCGGACTGGTATCCGGCGTGCTGTCGGCGCTGGCCTACCTGCAGGTGCGCCGGCTCGGCCAGATGGGCGAGCCCGAGTACCGCGTAGTGTTCTACTTTTCCTGCACCGGCTTTGCGGCCGGCCTGCTCGGCGCGCTGGCCGGGCCGTCGAGCTTGCATGCGCACAGCGGCAAGGGGCTGGCGCTGCTGGCCGCGACCGGCATCACCGCCACCGTCGCGCAAATGGCGATGACGCGCGCCTACCGCCTCGGCAAGACCCTGGTCACCGCGAACCTGCAGTACACCGGCATCGTGTTTTCCAGCATCTGGGGCGTGCTGCTGTGGGATGACAATCTGGGCTGGCTCGGATGGACCGGGGTCGCGATCATTCTTGCCAGCGGCCTGGCCGCAACCTATTACAATACAAAAAAGATCAATACCCCGGCCGGCAAACCGCCGGCCGCCGAGACGAATGCCACGATAGCCACCGAAGTGTAGGAGGAGACCTGATGCACACCACCCTGATTTCCGCTGCCGATCTGGCGAAGAACATCCGGGACATGAACTGGGTCGTGCTCGATTGCCGGCACGACCTGGCCAACCCGGATGCCGGCCGCAGCGCGTATGCGTCAGGGCATATTCCGGGTGCGCAATTCGCCGATGTCGAGACCGACCTGTCGGACAAGTCGCCCGGGCCGCAGGGCGAGTTCCGCGGCCGGCATCCGCTGCCGGAACGCTATGCGTTTGCCGAAACCCTGCGCCGCTGGGGCGTCACCCACAGCTCGCAGGTGGTCGCCTACGATGCGCACGGCGGCATGTTCGCGGCGCGCCTGTGGTGGATGCTGCGCTGGATCGGCCATGAGGCGGCGGCGGTGCTGGACGGCGGCCTGCAGGCCTGGCAGGCGCTGGGACTGCCCTTATCCACCGAACCGGGAACGCGCCCGCGCGGCAACGTCGAGCCGCACTCGTCGCGCATGTTGACCGTCAATGTCAACGATGTGCTGGCCAACCTGTCGAACCCGACGCGCACCGTGATCGACGCGCGCGCGCCGGACCGCTTTCGCGGCGAGAACGAAACGATCGACCCGGTGGGCGGCCACATCCCTGGCGCAAAGAACCGTTTTTTCAAGGACAACCTGCAGGAAGACGGCCGCTTCAAGCCGGCGGAGCAACTGCGCGCGGAGTTTTCCGCGCTGGTGACGGTGCCGCAGGCGACCATCATGCAATGCGGCTCCGGCGTGACCGCCTGCCACAATCTGCTGGCGATGGAAGTGGCCGGGTTGTCCGGCGCCGTGCTGTATCCGGGTTCCTGGAGCGAGTGGTGCGCCGATCCGGCGCGGCCGGTGGCGACCGGCGGTTAGCAGGCTGTTGAAAAACGTCGCGAGCGGACCGAGATTGCGCGGGGGCGCCGAGCCCGAGGAGCGCCCCCTTGCCGGGCGCGCCAAGGCTGGCAA
>OFCW01000380.1_pt1 | contig 9822 bp, 8 predicted proteins | sample 1520951 | NCBI WGS metagenome assembly OFCW01 (sample SAMEA4349680, study PRJEB24078) | microbial mat metagenome | biome: Terrestrial Biome; feature: Habitat; material: Microbial Mat | place: India | collected 2012-06-12 | depth 10 m | reverse complement strand
CGGGCCAGGCAAGCAGCCGGAGCCGCAGCGCATTCCCATTCAGGCCCTGGAAAAGGGCGTACTGCAGGCCACATTCCGCGGCATGCTCGATGCGCTCTAGTCGGCCGTGCCGTGCAGGCGGCCGGTGCCTTCGCTGCCGTCCTCGGTGCCATTTCGCTGATCATCGAAAATTTCGAGGGCCTCAGCCGCTTCGCCGCCGGCATCGACCGCCTCGACATGCTGGCCAAATGCCTGCCCTCCGAGGCTGGCGTGGAACGTTACGCCGGGCCAAGCATCCGCTCGGTTGATGCGCCGCATCTCGAAATCAAGGACCTGACGCTGCTCACCCCGGACCGCGAACGTAGCCTGCTACGCGATCTGTCGCTTACCGTGCGGCCGGGCGAAAGCCTGCTCATCATCGGCGAGAGTGGCAGCGGCAAGAGTTCGCTGCTGCGTGCCATCGCCGGACTGTGGTATGCCGGCAGCGGCACCATCTTGCGGCCACCGGCCAAGGACATCCTGTTCCTGCCGCAGCAACCGTACATGCTGCTCGGCAGCCTGCGCAGCCAGCTGCTCTATCCGAACCAGGATTTGCCGGTTTCCGACGAAGACCTGCTGCGCGCCCTGGAACGGGTCAACCTGCCCAATCTCGCGCACCGCGTCGGCGGACTGGATGTCGAAAGGGACTGGCCGAAATTGCTCTCGGTCGGTGAACAGCAGCGTCTCGCCTTTGCCCGCCTGCTCCTCAGCCGGCCGCGTTTTGCCATTCTGGACGAAGCGACCAGCGCCCTCGATATTCCGAACGAAAGCAGCCTCTACCAGCAACTGCTCGAATCGCATGTCACGCTGATCAGCGTCGGCCACCGTTCGACCATCCTCAAATTCCACACCCAGATTCTCGAACTCGACGGCAGCGGCACCTGGCGCTCACTGAGCGCCGGTGACTACCGTTTTGAGCACTGAGCCGACGACAAGCGCCCCGCCACCGTCCGGACCCCCGGGCCGGCAGTTTACAATCCGCCCTTTCGCCCCGCCTTTTCGCCATGACTTTCGCCCCGCTCGGTCTCGCCGCACCGCTTCTCCAGGCTCTCGACACCCTCGGCTACCGGGCACCGACGCCGGTTCAGACCCAGGCCATACCGGCCGTGCTGGCCGGCCGCGACCTGATGGCGGCAGCGCAGACCGGCACCGGCAAGACGGCCGCCTTTGCCCTGCCCCTGTTGCAACGCTTGAGCGAGCACGACGAAGCCGTCGCCAGCAACAGCATCCGCGCCTTGGTGCTGGTGCCGACGCGCGAACTGGCCGAACAGGTCATGGTCAGCTTGCGCAGGTACGGTGAGCACCTGTCCGTGAGTTCCTATGCCGCCTACGGTGGTGTCAGCATCAACCCGCAGATGATGCGCCTTCGGCGTGGCGTCGATATTTTGGTCGCCACGCCGGGCCGGTTGATCGACCTGTTCACCCAAAACGCCGTCAAACTGCGTCAGGTGCAGACCCTGGTTCTCGACGAAGCCGACCGCATGCTCGACCTGGGCTTTGCCGACGATCTCGACATTCTCTTTCAGGCCCTGCCGAAAAAACGGCAGACCCTGCTTTTCTCGGCCACCTTTTCCGACGACATCCGCAGCCTGGCCAAGGCCCGCCTGCGCAACCCGCTGACGATCGAGGTCAGCCCGCGCAATACCGCCGCCAAGACGGTCAAGCAGTGGGTCGTGCCTTGCGACAAGAAGCGCAAGACCGATCTCTTGCTGTTCATGCGCAAGGACCGCGGCTGGGGCCAGGTGCTGGTCTTCGTGAAGACCAGGAAGGGCTGCGATGAACTGGTCGGCCGCCTGCAGGCCAAGCAGATCGCGGCCGACACCATTCATGGTGACCGGCCGCAGGCTTCCCGCCTCAAGGCGTTGGAAGCCTTCAAGGCTGGCGAGATCGAGATGCTGGTCGCAACTGATGTGGCGGCGCGCGGCCTGGATATTGACGGTTTGCCACAGGTGGTCAACTTTGATCTGCCCCCGGTCGCCGAAGACTATATCCATCGGATTGGCCGTACCGGACGGGCCGGCATGGCCGGCGAAGCCATTTCGCTGGTCTGCGCCGATGAGGCGCCGCTGCTGTGCGCCATTGAAACCCTGCTCAAGACCCGCCTGAGGCGCGACGAGGAACCCGGCTTCGAACCGACCCATCGCGTTCCGCCGACCGGCCCGCACGCCGCACCGCCCAAGCCGAAGAAGCCCAAGGTCGCAGGAGGGCGAAGTGGCCGCGGCGTGCCCGCCAACTGGGAAGGCTTCGACGATTTCCCGGCCAAGCCCGGCGGCCGCCGTGGCAGCGGCCATGGCGGCCCGGGTTCCCGTTCATCGGCCGGCAACGGGCGCAAGGCCCGCGGACGCTGACGACAGCGCCGGGCGGTCCGGGGCCGGCCTCCACAGGGCCGGACAATTTGTCCGCAAGCACACACGATTGGACAAAATGTCCCACTCGCACCGCACCAGCCAGCCGGCGATTCCCCATCGTTCAATGGCTTACGCCAACTGGCCTGTTCCTTGCTTTTGATCCCCGTTGCGACACGGAGTCGCATACAGGAGGAAAAACACAAATGAACATGAACAGGCGGCAGTTCTTCAAGGTCTGCTCCGCCGGGCTCAGCGGGTCATCCATCGCACTGATGGGCTTCTCGCCGAATGCAGCCCTGGCGGAAGTACGTGCCTTCAAGCTGGCCCGCGCCACCGAAACACGGAACATCTGTCCGTATTGCTCGGTGTCTTGCGGGGTACTCATCTATTCGACCGGTGACAAGTCCAAGAACACCCCGGGAAAAATCATTCATATCGAGGGCGACCCGGACAATCCGGTCAACCGCGGTACCCTGTGCCCGAAGGGCGCCGGCCTGCGCGACATGGTGCAGAGCGCCAATCGCCTGAAGTGGCCGGAAGTGCGCGAGCCGGGCTCGGCGGAATGGAAGAAGATTTCCTGGCAGGAAGCCTTCGACCGCATCGCCAAGCACATGAAGGCCGACCGCGACGCCAACTTCATGGCCCAGAACAAGGACGGCGTGACCGTCAACCGCTGGACCAGCACTGCATTCCTCGCATCATCGGCAGCACCGAATGAGGCCGGCTACCTGACCGTGAAGACGATTCGCGCGTTGGGGATGACCTCGATCGATACCCAGGCGCGCATTTGACACGCTCCCACGGTGGCCAGTCTGGCTCCGAGTTTTGGGCGTGGTTCGATGACCAACCATTGGGTTGATATCAAGAACGCCGATCTGATTTTCGTCATGGGCGGTAACCCTGCTGAAGCGCACCCGTGCGGCTTCAAGTGGGTGATCGAAGCGAAGAAGAACCGCAAGGCCAAGCTCGTGGTCGTCGACCCGCGCTTCAACCGTACGGCCTCGGTGGCCGACTTCTATGCACCGATCCGTCCGGGCTCCGACATCGCCTTCCTCGGCGGCGTCATCAATTACCTGCTGTCGAACGACAAGATCCATCACGACTATGTGAAGGCGTACACCAACGCGTCCTTCCTGATCAACGAAGGCTTCAACTTCGAGGATGGCATCTTCACCGGCTACAACGACGAGAAGCGCAGCTACGACAAGGCGACCTGGTCCTACCAGCTCGACAAGGACGGCTTCGCCAAGGTCGATGAAACCCTGCAGGACCCGCGTTGCGCCTTCCAGCTGATGAAGGCCCACTACGCCCGCTACACGCCGGACATGGTGGCCAAGGTCTGCGGTACGCCGAAGGAAGCCTTCCTGAAGGTCTGCGAGTACATCGCCGAAACGGCCGCGCCGAACAAGACGATGACCAACCTGTACGCGCTGGGCTGGACCGAGCACTCCGTCGGTTCGCAGAACATCCGCTGCATGGCCATCATCCAGCTGTTGCTCGGCAACATGGGCATGGCAGGCGGCGGCATCAACGCGCTGCGCGGCCACGCCAACGTTCAGGGCATTACCGACTTCGCGCTGTACGCCCAGAACCTGCCAGGCTACATGGCCGCACCGACAGATGCCGAACCGGACCTGAAGACCTTCCTCGAGAAGAAGACGCCGAAGACACTGCGTCCGGGCCAGATGAACTTTGGCCAGAACCTGCCGAAGTGGTACGTCAGCCTGCACAAGGCCTGGTGGGGCGATGCCGCGACCAAGGACAACGACTTCGCCTACGACTTCATGCCCAAGCTGGCCGGCGCTTCCGACGTGCTGTCGATCTTCGACCAGATGTATCAGGGCAAGATCAACGGCTTCCTGTGCCAGGGCTTCAATCCGCTGGCTTCCGTCGCCAACAAGAAGAAGGTGGGCGATGCGCTGGCCAAGTTGAAGTACATGGTGGTCATGGATCCCCTGGCGACCGATACCTCCGAGTTCTGGAAACCGCACGGCGAGTTCAACGACGTCAAGCCAGAGGAAATCAAGACCGAAGTCTTCCGCCTGCCGACCTCGCTGTTTGCCGAAACGTCCGGCAGTTTCACCAACTCCGGCCGCCTCATCCAGTGGCGCTGGAAAGCGGTGGATGCACCGGGCGACGCGAAGGACGACACCGAAATCATGGCGACCCTGTTCCTGAAGCTGAAGGACCTGTACGCCAGGGAGGGCGGTGCCTACGCGGAGCCGATCCAGAAGCTGACCTGGGCCTATCGCATTCCGAACAAGCCGTCGCCGGAAGAGCTGATGATGGAGTACAACGGCAAGGCGCTGGCTGACGTGCTGGATCCGAAGGATCCGACCAAGGTGCTGGTCAAGGCCGGCGAGCAGTTGCCGAGTTTTGCCATGCTGCGCGACGACGGTTCGACCACCTGCGGCAACTGGATCTACTGCGGCGTCTGGTCGCAAGCCGGCAATCTGTCGGCGCGGCGCGACAACGCTGATCCATCCGGCCTTGGCCAGACGCTGAACTGGGGTTACGCCTGGCCGGTTAACCGCCGCATCCTTTACAACCGCGCCTCCTGCGATCTCTTTGGCAAGCCGTGGGATCCGAAACGCACCGTGCTCAAGTGGCTGGGCGACAAGTGGGGTGGCAACGATGTCCCCGACATGCGTCCGGATGCCGCCCCCGACCAGAATGTCATGCCCTTCATCATGACCGGTGAGGGGGTTGGCCGGCTGTTCGCCGTCGGCCTGATGGCCGAAGGCCCCTTCCCCGAGCACTACGAGCCGTTCGAAAGCCCGCTCGACACCAACCCGATGCACCCGAAGAACCCGAAGGCCCGTGCCAACCCCGCGGCCCGCGTGTACAAGGGTGACATGGAAGCGTTCGGCACGGCCAAGGACTTCCCGTATGTCGGCACGACCTACCGCCTGACCGAGCATTTCCACTACTGGACCAAGCAGAGCCAAATCAACGCGATCATGCAGCCGGAACAGTTCGTGGAAATCGGCGAAGATCTGGCCAGGGAAAAGGGCATCGTAGCCGGCGACCGCATCAAGGTCCGCTCCAACCGCGGCTTCATCAAGGCCGTGGCGGTGGTGACCAGGCGCATCAAGGCGCTGGATGTGGATGGCAAGAAGGTGCACACCATCGGCATCCCGATCCACTACGGTTTCAAGGGGGCGACGAAGCCTGGCTTCATCACCAACACCCTGACGCCGTTCGTGGGCGACGCCAATACGCAGACGCCAGAGTACAAGGCGTTCCTGGTCAACATCGAGAAGGCGTAAAGGAGAGCTGATATGGCACTGCAATCGCTAGACATCAAACAGCGCTCTGCGACCACGACGCCGTCCCCCCAGGTGCGGCAGACGGTCGAGATCGCCAAGCTCATCGACGTGTCCGCCTGTATCGGCTGCAAGGCTTGCCAGGTGGCGTGTTCCGAATGGAATGACATCCGCGACGAGGTCGGGCACTGCCACGGGGTTTACGACAACCCGATGGACCTGTCGGCCAAGTCATGGACGGTCATGCGCTACACCGAGGTCGAGCAGAACAACAAGCTGGAGTGGCTGATCCGCAAGGATGGCTGCATGCACTGCGCCGACCCCGGCTGCCTGAAGGCCTGCCCCTCCCCGGGCGCCATCATCCAGTACAGCAACGGTATCGTCGATTTCCATCAGGAAAACTGCATCGGCTGCGGCTACTGCGTGACCGGCTGTCCCTTCAATGTCCCACGCATCTCGAAGGAAGACAGCAAGGCCTACAAGTGCTCGCTGTGTTCCGACCGGGTGGCGGTCAACCAGGCGCCGGCCTGCGCCAAGGCCTGCCCGACCGGCGCCATCCAGTTCGGAGCCAAGGAGGACATGAAGGACTACGCGGCCAAACGCGTCGCTGATCTCAAGGAACGCGGCTACGACCAGGCCGGTCTGTACGACCCGCAAGGGGTGGGCGGTACGCACGTCATGTACGTGCTGCACCATGCCGACAGGCCCGACCTTTACGCCGGCCTGCCGGCCAACCCGTCGATCAGCCCGCTGGTCTCGCTGTGGAAGGGCTTCGCCAAGCCGCTCGCCACGCTGGCCCTGGCCGGGGTGGCACTGGGCAGCCTGTTCCACTACGTCACCAAGGGTCCGAACGAGGTCTCGAAGGAGATCGAAGACGAGATCGAACGTGAAGACAAGGAGGAAGCCAAATGATCCGCGATCCGAAAGACCTGCAACGCTATAACGCGTCCGAGCGGGCCAATCACTGGGTAGTGGGCATCAGCTTCATCCTGCTCGCCCTGTCCGGTCTGGCCTTCTTCCATCCGGCCTTCTTCCCGCTCACCCAGCTGTTCGGCGGCCCGGTCTGGGCCCGCATCATCCACCCCTACCTCGGGGTGCTGATGGCGCTGGCTTTCCTGCTCATGTTCTGGCGCTTCAAGCATCTCAACAAGATGACGCCGGCGGATAAGGAGTGGCTGGCCAAGGCCAGGAACATGGTGGACGGCAACGACCACGACATGCCGGAGCAGGGCAAATACAACGGCGGCCAGAAAGTGATGTTCTGGGCGCTCGCCGTGTGCATGCTGCTGATGACGCTGTCGGGCATCCTGATCTGGCGCGCCTACTTCGGCTTCGACATCACCCTGGTCCGCCTCGGTGCCGTCGTCCATGCCGCGGCAGGTGCCGTGATGATTGCGCTGATCATGGTCCACGTCTATGCCGCCATCTGGGTCAAGGGCACCATCCGCGCCATGTGGTACGGCACGGTCACCCGCGCCTGGGCCAAACAGCATCATCGCGGCTGGTATCGCCAGGTCACCGGCAAATAAGCCGCCCTTACCCCACCCCGGCGGGGGAAGGGCAACCAAGCGTTTTACCTTGCGTTCAGGGGGCTCTGCGGACAACATGCCGCATCCCCCGCTTTTTTGAAATACGCGCGCAGAACACAACCCATCCCGCCTCTCGGCAATCCGCAAAACCACACGACAATTCCCCATGCAAAGCCAACCGATCGATTTCCAGCCACCGGCAACGCAAGCCGCCCCCATCCTGTTGCCGGTCACCGCCACGCTGTTCGCCGACCGTGCCGATCGTTTCGCCAGCCTGGCCAGTCAGCACAGCCTGAGCGACTGGCTCCGTTTCCTGGCTGCCCTGAGCCGGGCCCAGCACGCAGTACTCAAAGAACTGCCCGACCTGCAATGGCCGGATGCGGCGACGCTCGAACAGGCCCGCACGCATGGCATGCCGCCGCTCAACGCCACCTCCCTGCCCCGCCCGGCTGCCTGGCGCTTCGCCTTGCAGCAACTGCTCACGCACCTCGAAAACGAGGCTCCGGAGGGTGGCCGGGCCGCGCTTTCGGCATTGCTGACCACCTCCGAAAGCCAGCAGGACGCACTGGCCGACATGCTGCTCAACGGTGAGCCGGACATGGCCCATGCCGCCGAACTGCCCTTCGTTGCCGCCGCGCTGCAAATTGTCTTCACCCAACGGGCCAGCCGGCTCGATGCCCATCATCTGCAAAGGCTGGATTCGCCCGGCGTTTGCCCCTGCTGCGGCAGCCTGCCGGTCGCCAGCGTCGTCCGCCTGGATAGCGCCATCAACAATCTGCGCTATCTGCATTGTTCGCTATGCAACACCGAATGGAACGTGCCACGCGCCACCTGCACGGCGTGCGACACCGACAAGGAAGTCGCGCTGCACGAAATTGAAGGCAGCTCGGGCGCCGTGCGGGCCGAGACCTGCGATGCCTGCAAGAGCTACCTGAAGATCGTCTATCAGGAAAAGGACCCGCAGGTCGACCCGGTCGCCGACGACCTGGCCACCCTCGCGCTCGACATGCTGGTCGACGAAGCCGGCTACGAACGCTCCGGTCCCAATCTGTTGCTGATCGGCGCACACGCCGGCTGACCCCACCCTTCCCGCTGCGGCGGGAACCGACCCACTTCTTTCTGCCCGGTCCGGGCGAGAACCATGAACCCCAATCAACGCCTTCCCGCGGTTGACCGCGTCCTGCAGCAACTCCCCGCCCTGATCGAAACCCACGGCCGGCAGCTGGTCACCGGCTGCGTCCGCGCCGAACTGGCGGCTGCCCGCGAGGGACTCAAGCACGGCCTGCCGCTTCCTGATGAAGCCGCCCTGCTCGCCGCGATCGGCCGCCGCGCCGATGCCGCTGCGCGGGCCAACCTGCGCCCGGTCTTCAATCTGACCGGCACGGTCCTGCATACCAACCTTGGCCGGGCCTTGCTGGCCGAAGAAGCCATCGAACTCATGATCGAAGCCGCCCGCTCGCCCTGCGCGCTGGAGTACGACCTTGCCTCCGGTGGCCGCGGCGACCGCGACGATCTCGTTTCCGGCCTGCTGGCCGAACTGGTCGCCGGCGGCGACCCGAACATCGCCGCCACCATCGTCAACAACAACGCCGCCGCCGTGCTGCTCACCCTCAACGCGCTGGCCCAGGGCAAGGAGGCGGTGGTGTCGCGCGGCGAACTGGTCGAAATCGGCGGGGCCTTCCGCGTGCCGGACGTCATGCGCCGGGCGCAGGTCAAGCTGGTCGAGATCGGCACCACCAACCGCACGCACGACCAGGATTACCGTGATGCCATCGGGCCGAAGACGGCGCTGCTGATGAAGGTGCACACCAGTAACTATGCGGTCGTCGGCTTTACCAAGGTGGTCGCGGAAAAAACCATCGCCAACATCGCCCATGCCGCCGGTCTCCCCTTCATGGTCGACCTGGGCAGCGGCACGCTGGCCGACTTTACCGCCCTCGGCCTGCCGGCCGAGCCGACGCCGCAGCAGGCGCTGGCGTCCGGGGCCGATATCGTCACCTTCTCCGGCGACAAGCTGCTCGGCGGCCCGCAGGCCGGCTTGATCGTCGGGCGCAAGGATCTGATCGCCAAAATCAAGAAAAATCCGCTGAAACGCGCCCTGCGTGTCGGCAAGACCACGCTGGCCGCGCTGGAGGCGACACTGCGCCTGTACCGCGACCCGGATCGCCTGACCGAACGCCTGCCGACACTACGCCTGTTGACCCGGCCGCTGGCCGACATCACGGCCGGCGCCGAACGCATCCGACCCGCACTCCAATCGGCCTTGGGCGAACAATTCGGCGTCGCTGTCGAACCCTGCCGCAGCCAGATCGGCAGCGGCGCCCTGCCGGTGGAAAGCCTGCCGTCGGCCGCCCTGGTGATCCGGCCAGCGGGCAGGAAGCGCGGAAAGCTGCTGCTGCACCTCGAAACCGCCTTCCGCAGCCTGCCGGTGCCGGTGATTGGCCACATCCGCGACGAGGCCTACCGTCTTGATCTGCGTTGCCTGGAGGCGAAGGACGAAGCCCGTTTCGTCGCGCAATTGGCGCAACTCAAGTTTTGAAAGCAGCCTCGTAAGGCGGTCTGCGTACCGCCGGCTGCTTTCTGTCGCGTCCGCATGGGCGCTCCCGAGTTGTGTATCGTTCTTTCTGTAAATTCCGTTTTGCCCGTGGCCTGCTGGGCGGG
>OFCW01000378.1_pt1 | contig 9974 bp, 11 predicted proteins | sample 1520951 | NCBI WGS metagenome assembly OFCW01 (sample SAMEA4349680, study PRJEB24078) | microbial mat metagenome | biome: Terrestrial Biome; feature: Habitat; material: Microbial Mat | place: India | collected 2012-06-12 | depth 10 m | reverse complement strand
GCGCACTTGCATGGGGTGCAAGGGGTCGCGAGTTCGAATCCCGCCGCCCCGACCAGTGAAATCAAGGATTGAGGCCAGTTTTTCGGAACTGGCCTTTTCTTTTGAATCCCATCCCGGCCGGGCCGTCCGATGATCCGGGGCGGCCATCAAGAGACGCTTCTTCGAGGCTTGCCGATGAATCCATCCAACCTTGTTTTCTCCGGTCTGCAACCAGCGCGCGTCTGGGCTCATTTTGCCACGCTGTGCCGCGTGCCTCGCCCATCGAAACATGAGGAGGCCCTGCGTGATGGCCTGTTAGCCTGGGCTTTGGCCCGTCGCCTGGCGGCGGAGGTCGATGCGGCCGGTAACCTGATCATCCGGAAGGCGGCGACACCAGGCCGGGAAAAGTCGCCGGGCGTGGTATTGCAGGCGCATCTCGACATGGTGTGTCAGAAGAATGCCGACAGCGAACACGATTTCTCCCGCGATCCGATTGTCCCGACGGTGCGTGATGGCTGGCTGGTGGCGGAGAAAACGACACTGGGCGCGGATAACGGGATTGGCGTTGCGCTTGTTCTGGCGGTTCTGGACAGCGACGATATCGCCCATGGGCCCCTCGAAGCGCTGCTGACAGTGGATGAGGAGGCGGGCATGGGGGGGGCGCGTGGCTTGCTGCCCGGGGTATTGCAGGGGAGGCTGATGTTGAACCTGGATACCGAGGACTGGGGCGAGTTCTATCTGGGTTGTGCTGGCGGTCTGGATGTCAATGTGACCCGCGATTGCCAGGCGGAGCCCTGTCCGGGCGGCTTCGAAGGCTGGCATCTGACACTGCAAGGGCTGCGCGGCGGACATTCGGGGGTCGATATTCACGAGGAGCGGGGCAACGCCATCAAACTGCTGGTTCGCACGCTGCACGGCCTAGCGCTGCAGTTTCCCCTGCGCCTGGCGGCATGCCGGGGCGGAACGGCACGCAATGCCTTACCCCGCGAAGCCGAGGCGATATTCGCGTTACCTGCTGGGCTTGGTGGGGCGTTGGCGGATGCCTTCGCGGCGTGGGAGCACGCCTTGCGGGATGATTTGAGCGATGTGGAAGACGGTCTGCAGCTCCGGCTTCGCCCGTGTGCCGTAAACTCCGTGTTGCCGGTGGCCGAGCAGGACGTCTGGTTATCGTCGCTCCATGCCGCGCCGCATGGTGTCCGCCGGATGAGTCGCCGCGTGCCCGGTGTGGTGGAAACCTCGAACAACCTGGGGATGCTGGATCTCGGACCGAAGGGGGGGGCATGCAATTTCATGGTGCGTTCGCTGGTCGATCGCAGCGGCCAGGTATTGGCTGATGAAATTGTCAGCCTGTGGGCCTTGAGTGGTACCGTTGCGGTACAGGAGGGGCATTATCCGGGGTGGGCACCGAATCCGGATTCCCCGTTGCTGAAAACCTGTCAAGCGGTCTACCGCCGGGATTTTGGTGCCGAGTCCAAGGTTCAGGTAATCCATGCCGGTCTGGAATGCGGCATCATCGGTGCGAAATATCCGGGTATGGACATTGTTTCGTTCGGCCCGACCATACGCGGCGCCCATGCGCCGGGCGAGCGGGTCGAGATCGCCTCGGTCGAGCGTTGCTGGCGACTGTTGACGGCGATTCTGGCCGAGTTGCGCTGACGGTCCTCCGTTTCAGCGGCCGCGCATGACCTCGCGACGGGCGAGGCCGAGTTTGCTGGAGCGCTCCATTTTCTGCACGAAGGCAGGAAAGTCGAGGCCGAATTTGGCGCGCAGTTCCTTGGCGAAATTGTGCAGCCAGCGCCAGCGTGGTTCAAAGTAGCGTTCTTTGAAGGCGTACAGCACATGGTTGCCGTCATCCGGTACGGAGATGACGATGACCTGGTCGTCGAAAACGTGCATGACTTCACTGATCAGGCCCGCGTAGCTTTCTTTTTCGCCGGCCAGGTTGATGACCAGCACGCCGTTGCCCGAGAGCTTGGCGTAGGCATTCTCGAAAAATGGGCGATTGGCCAGTGCAGGGGCAAAACCGGTCTTGTCGAAGGCGTCGACGAGCAGCACGTCGAGCCCCTTGTCGGCTGTCTCGATATACTTGGCCCCATCGCTCTCGATGATCTGCAGGCGCTCGTTGTCGGCTGGTACGAGGAAGGTGTCACGGAAGGCGATGACCTCGGGGTTGAGTTCGACGGCCGTGATGTGCGTGCCGGGCATCCGGTGGTAGCAGAACTTGACCAGCGAGCCACCGCCCAAACCGATCAGCGCGATGCGCTTCGGGCGTGGCTGGAAGAGGAGGAAGGCCATCATTTTGCGGGTATAGCGGATGGCCAGGTCGTTCGGCGCCTTGAGCGACATTTCGCTCTGCATCAGGCGGACGTTGAAATACAGGAAGCGCGACTGGCCGTTGTCGATGACGAAGGGCTTGGGATAGCTTTCGTCCAGCAATTGGGCCCGCAGTTCGCCGGCGCGCGCCCAGGGCGCTTCATGCAGCAGCACGGTGCCCGTCTCGATTTCGAACGGGCTGGGTAATGCGAAGAGTTGGCTCAATCCGGCAGGTCGCTGGCGTGGAGCAGGAAAACGTACTGATCGCCGGCCGCGGTATCCAGCCAGGTGAAGGGCATTGTCGGGTAGGCGGCTTCCAGTGCATCGCGATTATGACCGATTTCGACAACCAGGATGCCGTGCTCGGTCAGGTGCTTCTTCGCTTCCCGCAGGATGATGCGGGTGAAATCGAGGCCGTCCTCGCCGGAGCCGAGCGCCAGTTCGGGTTCGTGCAGGTATTCCGGCGGCAGGCAGGCGACTGACTCGGCGTTGACATAGGGCGGATTGGAGACGATCAGGTCGAACTTGCGGTCGGCCAGATTCTGGAAAGCATCGGACTGGATCAGTTCGATACGGTCGTGCAGGCGGTAATCGGCGATGTTGCGTTCAGCGACGGCAATCGCATCGGGCGACAGGTCGGCCGCGACAACCTGGGCATTGGGGAAAGCGAGGGCGGTCAGGATGGCCAGGCAGCCGGAGCCGGTGCAGAGATCGAGTGCCGATTCGACGGCCCAGGGGTCGTCGATCCAGGGCGCGAGCTGTTCATCGAGCAGTTCGGCGATGAAGGAGCGCGGCACGATGACGCGGTCGTCGACATAGAAACGATGCTCGCCCAGCCAGGCTTCATGCGTCAGGTAGGCGGCCGGCAGCCGCTCCTGGCAGCGGCGGGTGTAGATGTCGAGCAGTTGTTCGCGTTCGTGCGGCAGGAGGCGGGCGTCGAGGAAAGGCTCCAGGCGGTCCAAGGGCAGGTTCAGCGTGTGCAGGGTCAGGTAAACTGCTTCGTCCCAGGCATTGTCGGTGCCGTGGCCAAAAAACAGGCCGGCCGCATTGAAGCGGCTGACGGCGTAGCGAATGTAGTCGCGAACGGTGAAGAGTTCGGTCTTGGCGGCAGTTGTCATGGTGCGTTGCGCGTTGTTGGTTGGGGGGCGTGAGCGGAAAGGCCGTGCTAGCAACTAACGACGAGTAACTAACAATTGCCGCAGGATGCGGTCATAGATGGCGGAGAGTTTGGGGAGGGCGTCGACGCTGATGCATTCGTTAATCTTGTGGCTGGTCGCGTTGACCGGGCCGATTTCCAGCATTTGCTGGCAAATGTCGGCGATGAAGCGGCCATCGGACGTGCCTCCAGTGGTCGACAGTTCGGTCTCGAGGCCGCAGATTTCGCGGATGGCCGTTATGGCCGCATCGGCCAGCGGCCCCCGGCCGGTCAGGAAAGGACGGGCGCCGAGTGTCCATTTGATGTCGTAATCGAGCCGGTGCTTGTCCAGGATGCCGCACAGGCGGATCTGCAGGCTCTCCGGCGTGCTGGCCGTCGAGAAGCGGAAATTGAACTTGATCTCGACGCTGCCCGGCACGATGTTGGTGGCGCCCGTGCCACCGTGGATGTTGGAGATCTGCCAGGTCGTCGGCTGGTAGTACTCGTTGCCCTCATCCCAGACCGTGGCAGCCAGTTCGGCCAATGCCGGGGCTGCTTCGTGGATCGGATTGCGGCCTTTTTCCGGGTAGGCGATATGGCACTGGATGCCCTTGACCGTCAGGACGCCGGAGAGTGAGCCGCGTCGGCCGTTCTTGATCATGTCGCCGAGGGTGTTGACCGAGGTCGGTTCGCCGATGATGCAGAAATCGATGGTTTCGCCACGCGCTTTCAGGGCCTCGACGACGGCGACCGTGCCGTCGGTGGCATCGCCTTCCTCATCGGACGTGAGCAGGAAACCGAGCGAGCCGGAAAAGTCCGGATGTGCGGCGAGAAAGGCTTCGACGGCGGTGACCGAAGCGGCCAGAGAGGATTTCATGTCGGCCGTTCCACGCCCGTAGAGCATGCCGTCGCGGACTTCCGGGGCAAAGGGCGGCGAGGTCCATTGATCGAGCGGGCCGGTCGGCACGACGTCGGTGTGACCGGCGAAGACGAAGAGCGGTGCCTGCGTGCCCCGCCGGGCCCACAGGTTGGTGACACCGTTGCGGTTGATGTATTCAAGGGTAAAACCGAGCGGCTTGAGGCGCTCGCCGATGATTTCCATGCAGCCGCCATCTTCGGGCGTGACGGAGTGACAGGCGATGATTTGCTTCGCCAGCGTGAGCGTGGGGTCGGACATCAGGAGGATTCTTCGTCGTGGTCGGCCAGGCTGAGCGTGAATTCCTTGAACGAGGCGCCGCTTTCGTTGGTGCTGTCGAATTCGAGCGTCACGTTGTTCTTCTTTTCATCCTTGCCGTTGCTGCTGCCAAATTCGGAGTTGTTGATCAGCCAGGACAGGTTGGTGGGCGAGTCGGCGTTGGCCAGCGCTTCTTCGATGGTGATGGTGCCGGCGCTGTAGAGGTTGAACAGGTCCTGCTCGAAGGTCTGCGATCCCGGCGCCAGGGTTTGCTCCATCGCGTCCTTGATGCCCTGTACCTCGCCGCGCTCGATCAGTTCGCTGATGTGGCGGGTATTGAGCATGATTTCCGTGGTCGGGATGCGCTTGCCATCCGGTTTCTTGACTAGGCGCTGCGAAATGATGGCGCGGAGGGCGACGGACAGGTCGAGAAAGAGCGCCGGGCGGTTCTCGGCCGGGAAGAAGCTGATGATGCGGTTCAGCGCATGGTAGGAATTGTTGGCGTGCAGCGTTGCCAGGCACAGGTGGCCGGTTTGCGAGTAAGCGATGGCTGCCTGCATGGTTTCCTTGTCGCGGATTTCACCGATCAGGATGCAGTCTGGCGCCTGGCGCATGGCATTCTTCAGCGCGGCTTGCCAGTCCCGGGTATCCATGCCGATTTCGCGCTGGTTGACGATTGATTTCTTGTGCTTGAACAGGAATTCGATGGGGTCTTCAACCGTGAGGATATGGCCGGAGCGGTTGGCGTTGCGATGGTCGAGCATCGAGGCGATGGTCGTCGATTTGCCCGAGCCCGTGGCGCCGGCGATCAGGATCAGGCCACGCTTTTCCATGATCAGTTCGCCGAGGATGGTGGGCAGTCCGAGCTGGTCGAGGGCAGGAATGTTGCCGAGGATGAAGCGGATGACGATGCTGGTCGAACCGCGCTGACGGAAGATGTTGACGCGGAAGTTGCCAACATTCGGGACGCCGAAGGAGAGGTTCATCTCCCAGGTGGATTCGAAGGTCTTGACCTGCTCCGGCGACATCAGTTCGTAGGCAATCTTCTCGATCATGTCCGGCATCATGATCTGCTGGTTGACCGGGATCGTGTTGCCCTGGATCTTGATGTGGATCGGCGCGCCGGCGGATATGAAAATATCCGACGCCTGCTTTTCAGACATCAGCTGGAACAGTTTGTCGAGGATCATGGCAAGACCTTCGTGATGGGTGGGGCTCAGGCGCGCAGCAGCTCGTTGATGCTGGTCTTCGAGCGGGTCTGCGCATCGACCTTCTTGACGATCACCGCCGCGTACAGGCTGTACTTGCCCCCGTCCTTGGGCAGCGAGCCGGAAATCACGACCGAGCCCGGGGGCACCTTGCCGTAGGTCACTTCGCCGGTTTCGCGGTCGTAGATCGGCGTGCTCTGGCCGATGTAGACACCCATCGAGATGACCGAATTTTCGCCGATGACGACGCCTTCGACGACTTCCGAGCGGGCGCCGATGAAGCAGTTGTCCTCAATGATAGTCGGGTTGGCCTGCAGCGGCTCGAGCACGCCACCGATGCCGACGCCGCCGGAAAGGTGCACGTTCTTGCCGATCTGGGCGCAGGAACCGACGGTAGCCCAGGTGTCGACCATGGTGCCTTCATCGACGTAGGCGCCGATGTTGACGAAGGAGGGCATCAGCACGACGTTCCGGGCAATGAACGAACCCTTGCGCGCGAATGCGCCCGGCACGACGCGGAAGCCGCCTGTCTTGAACTGCTCATCCGTCCAGCCCTGGAACTTGGTGTCGACCTTGTCGTAGAAACGGACATCGCCGCTTTCCTGGATGCGGTTGTCACGGACACGGAAAGAGAGCAACACGGCCTTCTTGATCCACTGATGGGTGAACCACTCACCGGCGATTTTTTCGGCAACACGCAGCTTGCCGGCATCCAGATCACCGATCACCGATTCGATGGCGGCAATGGTTGTCGGGGCGGATTGCGGCGACAGTTCGGTACGGCGTTCCCAGAGTTCTTCGATGGTGGCTTGCAAAGGATGGGTCATGTGATTCTCTCTGAATGAAGATTACAGTTGTTGGGCAAACTGGCGGATGCGCCGGGTAGCTTCGAGGCACTCTTCCTGTCCGGCGACCAGCGCGATACGGATGAAATTGGCCCCGGGATTGACGCCCTGTGACTCGCGAGCGAGGAAGCTGCCGGGCAAAACGACGACATTATAGTGTTCGAGCAAAAGGCGGGCGAAGTCGGTATCGGCAATCGGCGTTCTGGCCCACAGGTAGAAGCTGGCGTCCGGCATGCCAGTGTCTAGCACCTCCGCGATCTGCGGTGTACAGGCAGCGAACTTGGCACGGTACTGGTTGCGATTGTCGAAAACGTGGGCCTCGTCGTTCCAGGCCGCGACCGACGCAGTCTGTACCGGAGGCGCCATGGCGCAGCCATGGTAGGTCCGGTATAGCAGGAATTTTTTGAGGATTTTCTCGTCGCCCGCCACGAAACCAGAGCGCATGCCCGGCACGTTGGAGCGTTTGGACAGGCTGGAGAACATGACCAGCCGCTCATTGCTGCGGCCGAGCAGCTTGGCAGCCTGCAGGCCGCCAATCGGCGGGTTGGCCTCATCGAAATAGATTTCCGAATAGCACTCGTCGGAAGCGATGATGAAGCCGTATTGGTCGGACAATGCGAACAGCGTTTTCCAGTCATCGAGAGACAGCACCTTGCCGGTCGGGTTGCCCGGCGAGCAGACGTAGAACAGTTGCACGCGTGCCCACTCGGCGTCGGTCAGCTGGCCGTAGTCGAAGGCAAAGCCGTTTTCCGGCAGGTTGTTCAGGAAACGGGGCTCGGCGCCGGAGAGGTAGGCAGCGCCCTCGTAGATCTGGTAGAACGGGTTGGGGCTGACGACGATGGGAATATGGCCGCGGCTCGGGTCGATCACGGTCTGGGCGAAGGAGAACAGTGCCTCGCGCGAACCGTTGACCGGCAGGATCTCGGTTTCCGGATTCAGGAAGATGCCGTAGCGACGGTCGCACCAGGCGGCGATGGCCTGACGCAGCATCGGCGTGCCCTGGGTGGTGGGGTAATTCGCCAGCCCCGGCAGGCCGCCGGCCAGGGCCTCCATGATGAATGGCGGCGTGGCATGCTGTGGTTCGCCGATGGAGAGCTTGATTTCCTTGTAGGCAGGATTCGGCGTCACGCCGGCAAACAGGGCGCGCAGCTTTTCGAAGGGGTAAGGCTGGAGTTGGGCGAGATGCGGATTCACGTCGAGCGTCGAATGGGTGTAAAAGATCGATTATCGCCGAAAACGACTTGCCTGCCTCATGAACCCGCGCCCCCTCCTGCTGCTGACAATCCTGCCCTGGCTGGTCGCTGGCTGCGCCTTCGGTTATCAGGCTCGGGCTACGTTGAGCGATATGTCCGGCGAGATGCGGGGCAAAGCCTTTCCCGGAAACACTCAAGGTGGCGGGCGTTTTACGCTGGCTGACAGGCTGGGCACGCTATGGTGCGACGGCGAGATGGCACCCCCCGATACGGCGCCGCAGCCCGGGAGTTGTCTCGGCGAGTCGGGCCCGGGGCGCATCCGTTGCAGCGATGGCCGGACGCTCGCGGCGCGTTGGCGCGCGATCTCCTGCCGCGCCTTCGAGGGCGAGGCAATCGATGAGCGGGGAAATCGCCTGATCTTTCAGGTGGAACGCAAGCGCTGAGTTATCCCGTTTGCCATATTGTTAAAACCGTAACAATCGACTAGATTTCTTCGGGCAGGCGGCCGATCCGACGGACGCCCGTTCGATAGGGATTGGGGAGGACATATGGAGAGTCGATCGTTTTCCTATTTGCCCGCTGCGCTCCGCGTCCATGTGCCCGTGATCGATGCGCAACATGCCGACCTGTTCGAGCGCCTCGCATCCCTGAAGGTTTCCTGCATCGAACACAATGCCTACATGCAGGAAGAGGCCGATGCGCTATTTGTAACCCTGGTGGAACATTGTGAGACCGAGGAGCGGCTGGCCCGGGAGGCCGGGGTCGATTTCCGGCGGCATGGCGAGAAGCATGTGGTGATGCTGCACGGTATCCGGAAACGTCTCGATGAAATGGAACACCCCGAAGCCGATGTGTATGGGCTGATCCGCTACATCGAATACTGGCTGGAGCGCCACATTCGGGAAGAGGACAAGTTGCTCGGCATGAGCCTGGGGGTGCCTGCCTTCGGTGGTGCGGTGCAGGCGCATGCCGGCGGGTGGCGCGGGCAGGACAGCGCCTGTTGACTCAGCCGAACAGGGTGATCCGTATTTTCTGAATCAGGTTGAGCTTCGACCACCAGTGCAAGCCGGTTTCGCGGAACTGGATGCCGGTTTCGGTCAGGACCAGTTTGCGGGCGCCCAGTTCGGTCTTGCCAATGTCGACGATGAAGCCGGACTCCATCAGATAGCGGGCAATTGCCGGCTGGACCTGCTGGCCGCCGATGGTCCATCGGGAGCCACAGCCGTCATCGTCACCCCTCAGCATCAGGATCGGTTCGCTGACGATCAGCCGGAGGACCTGCAGGGTTTCGGCGCGATGGGGAATCGAGGGGAGCATTGCTGCGGGCGCTTCAGTACGCCACGTGATCGGGATTGCTCGCCCAGTGTTCGAGCGGCCGGAGAGCGCCTGGCATCGGATGATGTTCCATGATGATGCTGCGTTGCGCGAAGTGCCGGTTCAGTTCGCCATACAGTTCGTCGTCGCAAAATCCGATGGCGGCGGCTTCAGCCCGGCTGTTGGCAAAGACGATGCGCGCGATGCGTGCCCAGTAGGCGGCCGACAGGCACATCGGGCACGGTTCGCTGGAAGTGTAAAGGGTGCTGCCGGGCAGATGGAAGTGCCCGGTCTGGGCACATGCGGTGCGGATGGCGCCGATTTCGGCATGGGCGGTCGGGTCGTTGCTGGCGACGACGCGGTTCCAGCCTTCGGCAAGGATGTGCCCATCACGCACAATGACGGCGCCGAAGGGGCCGCCTTCGCCGGCTTGGCTTCCCCGCGTTGCCAGTTCGATGGCGCGGGCGAGGAAATAGTCGTCATCATGCATCGCTTACGGCTCCCTGGGGGCTGGAGGACGGGGGCGGAACAGCCCTGGAGGGGATGCTATCATACGGCCCCCGTTGCGGTGCAGCATGAGATGCGCCACGCCCCCAATCATGCGTCTGACCAAACTCAAACTCGCCGGCTTCAAGTCCTTTGTCGATCCCACTACCGTTGCCCTGCCCGGGCAACTGGTCGGGGTCGTTGGTCCCAATGGCTGTGGCAAGTCCAACATCATGGACGCCGTGCGCTGGGTGCTGGGTGAATCCAAAGCCTCGGAACTGCGCGGCGAGTCGATGATGGACGTCATCTTTAACGGCTCGACCAACC
>OFCW01000376.1_pt1 | contig 10072 bp, 7 predicted proteins | sample 1520951 | NCBI WGS metagenome assembly OFCW01 (sample SAMEA4349680, study PRJEB24078) | microbial mat metagenome | biome: Terrestrial Biome; feature: Habitat; material: Microbial Mat | place: India | collected 2012-06-12 | depth 10 m | reverse complement strand
CCCGGTCGGAATCGCCCTGGCGCATGCGCGCCAGCGCGTGTCGGTACTGATACATCTCGAACCTCCTGTTGGTCATGGCCTCCCTCGGCAAAAAATGCCGGAGGATAGCCGGTCAAGGAAAGTTCGAGCCCCGAAACCGGGGTCAGGGTGGCGCCATTACGCCGGAAATCGACTGGCTCCTTTATGCCGAAAAGGCAGTGGCGCCTTTATGCCGGAAATCCGGTGGCGCCATTACGGCGAAAACGAAATGGCTCCATATTGGCGAAAATTCACACGCATGGTACGCAGAGCACTGCAGGCTGCAAGATCGGCCCGCGCAGTAGTTTTTCAACAGCCTGCTAACGCTGACTCCGGAAAAGCGGTTTGGATATCGACGTTTTACGCAGGCGAACTGCCTCCAGAATTTCGTCGTCCATCAAATGGCACACATGACAGATTGAAAGGAGCAGTGATGTTGAAATTAGCAGTACCGGCATACACCACGGAATTCAAGGCACAGGCAGCTAGGAACAGACAGTTGCAGGGGGGACATCGGGCCGAGTAGGATCTGCCACGGCGGCGCGCCGAGATTGCGCAGCGCAAGCGGGTGATGGAGTTCCGGAAGGCGCAAGCGACGGTCGATATCGTCGAATGCCTCGACGTGTTCTACAGCCGCAAATGGCAACACGCAAGGCTTGGCCGCGTGCCGCCGCAGGTGTATTGCAACACTGGCTATGCTCTCAACAGGAGAGCAAGGTCATGGCACACATGACCCATGCCCCATGCCCGTAAGTTGGGCGCCGCATTGCAAGCGGCGCTTCAAAGCAGGTTCACAAATAGGCTATGCGCGGACCAAGCCGCGAAGCCGTACATATAAGTCGGGATGGTAAAGCTCAAGGTATCCTTGCAAGCGTTGGCGCATGGTCCATTCCGGGAGCGGATATGCCTGAAAAACCGGTATAACGTTCCCCAGGTAGTTGTAATGTTTAGAAACGAAGTGGCGTAAAAAGCGTGAGCGGTTGAGTACGCCCCGAAGCTCTTCTAGTCGGCTTTCGTGGCACAAATACAATTTGTTATGGCCTATAGCAAACGGGACAATGTTCCTATTGCTGCTTTGAAACCATTCAAAAAAACCAACGGAGACATCCGGCCACTCTGGCCGATAAAAATCGTCCAGTGCAATCACGCCGCCGTCTGTCAGTACATTTTTCGCAAGCTCCAGATCGTTACGTACGATTTCCCGCCAATGGCCACCGTCAATGGAGAAAAAACGTATTTGCCCCACCGTATCAATGATCTCGTGCGCTTTGACCATTTCGGATGAGCGGCCGTCAAGAAAGAACGAGGACCGAGAAACGCCATGGCCATCTAAATGCCGTAGCACGATATCTCGCACCCCCTTTCCTGAATGATCAAGGTTGAGCGACTGGTTTTCAAAAACATCAATCCCGTATGCTTTCTGATCGCCTACAAGGCCCAGGCAAAGAGCAATAAAAGACTTCCCATGATGAAGGCCTATCTCCGCCACGCTGCCATTTATGCCAGTCTGATTTTGGTGAGATAGTATTTCATAGAATATCTGGCTATCTACCCGCGAAAACCACCCTTTCACATGATTTTTGCGCGATTTGGTATAGGTATATAACTTGTCCATCTTGGCCCCTCGCAGAGAATGGATATATCTAGGTGATTGCGTTCATTCAGGCTTGTGTGACACCAGCATTTCCTTGATCGGTTCGAGCGCCGGTTACGGACCCGCATCACTTACTGCCATCGACGCTTACTGCCATCGACGGCGCGGTTGCGAGTTGAGAGTAAATTTTCCGAAAGTCGCGAACCAGCCTTTCAGATGAAAAATGTTCTTCAACCCTCCTGCGCCCGGCTTCCCCCATGCTCCGGATAAGCGACCGGTCTTCGCCTAAAAATTGAATCGCTTCCGCCAGTGCAGCGGGATTGCCGTACGATACAAATAGTCCATGGACGCCGTTTTCCACAACATCGGGAATGCCGCCTACCGGAGTCACGATCGGCGGCGTGCGCGATGCCATGCTTTCGAGCACCGCATACGGCAAACCCTCGCTTTGACTCGGCAGCGCAGACAGATCCGCCTCCTGCCAGATGCGCTCCTTTTGCGCACCGCTGACCTGGCCGGCAAAGCGCACTATCTGGTCTAATCCGAGTTGGGATACCCGTGCGCGCAATCGCGCTTCGTCAGGGCCGTTTCCCGCAACGATCAAGTCCACGCGTGTCCCGGCTTTGACAAGAATGTCGATGGCTTCTACGAGCTCAAACACGCCCTTGCTTTCGGCAATCCGTCCAACATATGCAACGCGCAGCGCGCGATCAAAAGCACAGCTATTGCGCTTCCAATGCGGATCGGCTCCTACCTCGATGCCATTTGGGATGAGGGCCAACGGGATTTCCGAAGAAAAGTTGCGATAGGCCCGAAACTGCTCGTCAGAAAGAAGCACGACGACATCGACCAGAGCCAGGATTTTCTTGAGGAAGAATGTCAGCACGGCGCTCCCCTTGAAAAACGCATCCGGCAGGGCGCCTCCGTGTATTTGAAAAATAATTTTCTTGCCCATTGCGCGGGCGATGAGCAAGTACGCCAGATCGCGCCAGTAGCTCTTGTACCGCATTACGGTATTTAAATGTACGATCGTCGGTTTTTTTGTCAGGAGATGCCAGATGAACTGAAACGGGCTGAACACAAGCCGGACCAGCCTTCCCATTGCCGTTTCGTTGCGTCCCTGGCTGCCGACCTGAAAGTGAAACAGGTTAAATTCCTCGGTGAGCGGGGAGTCGAATAACTGATTCAAATGCGTGCTGATACCGCTAACCGCCGTGCGCGACGGGCCAAGAAGAGTGACGGAAGGTGTCATGGCGTTCATGGTTCGGAAAGCAACGTCGTTATGAAGATCGATAATGCGATAGCGTCAAGCGGATAGCGTCCGCGCCGGGCTGCAAGGACGCACTGATATGCGGGGTAACCAGGTGCGAGCGGGAGGGAAAAGCATGTGCGGTGCGTCGCATGCCGTTTTCCTTATCGTCAGGGCCGGGTCTCGCCGGAAGCATTGCATCGGCTCTTTGCGGCGCCTTTCATCGAAGCGGCGTGCTTGTAGACGGCGGTCGTCGCCGCGGCGATCTCACGCCACGATAATACGCCGCGCCCAATTTGGCGTGCATTGATCGCGAGCTTGCGCGCGAGCGCCTGATCGTCGATAAGAGCCTTCATCGCATTTGCCAGGTCCGCAACGGCATTCGGCGGGACAAGCAGGCCGTTCACACGATCTCGAACGATCTCCGGAATTGCGCCGACACGAGTCGCTACGATCGGCCTTCCATAACCGACTGCCATCGCTGCTACGCCGCTCTGGGTGCCCTCCACGTAGGGCAGAACGACGGCGTTGGCGTTGATGAACAGTTCAGCGGCTTCGCTGGCCGGGATATATCGCTCCCGGACGTCGAAGAGGCGTGAATCGGCAACCGCTGCGCGGTGATGCTCCAGATCCGGCCCGCGGCCGGCGATGACGCCACGAACCGGAACGCCGAGGTCTGCAAGGTATTTAATTGCCGCGATAAAGCAGCCTAATCCCTTGTATTCCTGCATCCGGCCAAAGAAAAGCATGTTTCCATTGACCCAGGCCGTCTTCATGTCGACATTGTCCGGGCCCAACACGCCATGCGGAACCACAAACGTCTTTAGCTTCATCTGCCGATCGGAGGCGGCCAGCATCGTCGCGAGTGCCTCCCCATGTACGATGGCCGCGCTGCACAAGCGACGGAGAAGCGCGGAATAAGCCGAAAGGCGGGAAAACGCAAGGTGCTTCCTGTCTGCGCCGAGATGCGGAACCGGATCGTGCACTGTTAGGATCAGGGGAACCGAGTTCCACATCAGCAGCAATGGCACAAGCTCGTCTCGAATCCCGCCGTCCTGGCAATGAATCATCTGCGGCTGAAACTCAGCTAATGCTTTTCTTAACAACAAAAAATTTGACCATGCCTGTCCCAGCGTGCGCGCCCTCCGCAGAACCATGATTTGAAGCGATGGTGAGAAAAAGCGCTGCCGCCAGTTTTCGCCGAGCTCGTTGCGGGTGTTTTCTTCGTCTAGAACCAGCAGCACTTCGCAGCGCTCCGACAAACCCCGGGCCAGCTGACAGGCATACTCGGCAAAATGTAGTGATAGCAGGGCGACACGAAGCTTTTCTCTCATCATAATTATTCCAGTTAAAGCTAACCCTTGAATGGATTTCAGCCGGACTGCGTACACATAAAAAAACAAAACGCGAGAAGGCAATTCTTTTTATCCAGGCATCGCGGAAATGCGACTAACTCGCCAGTGAAATTGGTGTCAGAAGCAAATGTTTGAGTTGCAGGCCAACGGCTGGCAGAAACAGTCTTCCTGGATAGAGGCAATAGAAAACAGCTGTGTTTCAAAACAGCGAGAAAATAAACACGCCCGATTCGCAGCAAATCGCATGGAAAGGGAAACGGAGCACCGGGTATGCTCCCATCCATACAAGAAAGCACTGGTCAAGAAGCTGCCGAAGGCATTTCCCGCAACACTGAGTAAAACGGCTTCACAGTTCTTTCTCCTTATGGCGCAGGGGACAATGAAAGTCAGCAGCAAACAATGCGTTGTAAGAAGCAAGCAGCTTTGGCGCTTCGTGCTTCCATTCCAACTCATTGATGATGCGATTCCGGCCGAATTCCCCCATTTTCCGCCGGCGGTCGGGATCGTCGAGCAATTCAACGATCTTGCGCGCCATGTCGGCTGCATCGTTCTTTTTCGCGTAAAGTGAGGCCGCCCCCGCAGAGACCCTTCCTTCGGTCAAATCGAACTGAACAATGGGCTTTCCCAGCGTCATATATTCCATAATTTTGTTCATCGTTGATTTGTCGTTCATTTCGTTCGCAACATCGGGATTCACACAAACATCAGCCGTGTTGAGCATTTCGAGTAATTGCTGATCCGGCACTGTGCCGGTAAACGTAACGAAGTCTGAGATACCAAGGTCGCGCGCCATCTGCTTCATTATTTCAAGTGAAGTTCCACCTCCGACAATGCCAAAATGAACATCCCTGCGGCCCATTGAATGGATGATGAAGTTCGCAGCCGATAGAAGGTATTCGATGCCTTCCTGCGCTCCCATCACGCCGACATATCCCACCAAGTGACGCTTCCCGCACTTCAACCTGGGATTCGGCGGAAGGATACGAAGACGTTCCAGCTGGGGGCCGCTGCGCACCACGTACACCTTGTCGGGATGCATGCGTCCCCGCCTAATCGCTATCTTGCGGTACGACTCGTTACAGGCAATAGAGACATCCGCGACCCGAAAAGACATCCGTTCGAAGAAAAGCATCAGGTTATACAGCAGCCCGCGTTTTCCAAACTTGGCCTCGTATAGCTCCGGACCGATATCGTGATGATCGAAAAGAAACCGTTTTCGCATCACGTATTTGAAGAAACCGCCGATTAGAAAAAGCAAGTCAGGAGGATTGCAGGCGTGAATCGCATCGAAACCACGCTCGAAATGGACCTTCCATGCCAGCCTGAATGTATGGAACAACGCCGCCGCATATTCGAGAACATAGCCTTTCGCGCCGCTCGCTTCTAATGGCAGCTTGTATCGGTAAATATGAATTCCATCGACATGCTCATAGAGGCGCTCATATCCCTTTCCAGTCGGACAAATGATCGACACCTGGTAGCCGTGTGCATGCAAAGTCGTCGCTTCCTGCCACACCCGCCTGTCAAACGGCGCGGGAAGGTTCTCCACGAGGATCAGCACGCTTCTTTGGGGTTTACCAGCAGATGCCATCATACTGGTGCCCACTCTTTTGCTGACCGATGCGCACCAGGTCGACGACAGACTGGTGCGGCCTGAGCCTGCGCAGCACGTCCTTAAACTCATCGGACGCGTTTCCGATGACAATGGTGTCCGCATGCTGCAATACCTCATCAATACTGTTAACCATCAGCGAGGATATATGCGAAATCCGGTTCAAAATGTAATCCTGATTCGCGCCGGTAATTGCGGCGAGATTGACGCTCTTGTCGTACAGCCGAAGAACGTATCCTTTCCCCAGCAAGTATTCGATCACCTCGACCATCGGGGACTCGCGCAGATCGTCCGTCCCTGCCTTAAACGCAAAGCCCAAAATGCCGATCTTTTTTACGCCCTTGGATGTAATGAGTTTAAGGCCGTGCTCGATTTGCTTTCGGTTTGACGGAATGATGGCGTTCATTAGGGGCAACTCAAGATCAAGGGACCTGCCTTTGTAGGTCAGGGCGCGCACGTCCTTGGGAAGGCATGAACCGCCGAAAGCAAAGCCCGGCCTCATGTAGTAAGCAGAAAGGTTCAGTTTTTGGTCCTGAAAAAAAATTCGCATCACGCTGTGGCTGTCGATGCCGACCGCTTTGCATAAGTTGCCGATCTCGTTTGCAAAAGAAACTTTTAGCGCATGCCATGCGTTGTCCGTATATTTCACCATCTCAGCCGTTTCGATGTCGGTACGGATAACAGGCGCGTCGAGGTTTTTATACAGCGCTAGCAATGCTGATCCTGCGTCAGGGCCCGCTTCTCCAATAACGATCTTTGGCGGATGGTAATAGTCATATACTGCCGACCCTTCTCGCAGAAACTCCGGGTTCAGGCAGACGCCAAAGTCCCGGCACGCAATTTTTCCGGAGTGTTTTTCAAGAAGCGGAATTACGGTATTCCGCATCGACCCGGGGAGCATGGTGCTTCGTACCACGACGAGGTGATGTGCAGGCTTTTCCTTTAACGCCAGGCCGATGTCCTTGCATACATTTTCAATGTAGGTCAGATCGAGGTTGCCGTTCTCCTGTGATGGCGTGCCTACGCACACAAGAGAGATCTCGGAATTGAGGACGGCGTCGGCAGGATCGCTCGTGGCACGCAGCCGCCTTGCATCTACCGCCTCCGCAATCATTGCGCCGATGTCTTTCTCAACAATTGGCGACTTTCCCTTGTTGATGAGATCAACCTTGCTCTTGTTCGGGTCCGTTCCAATAACAGTGTGGCCCTCCGCAGCAAGGCAGCCCGCGGAAACCGCACCCACATAACCGAGACCAAAGACGCTTATCTTCATAGGAATCACACCTTCGAATTGCTAGAAATAGGAACCCTAAGTCAATTGTCTGATTCGGAGGCTTGGTCATGCCCTCTGAGGTGCAGTTACTCACCCAAGAGCACCGAGCCGACCATTTTTGCGCCGGTGAGTGACAACTGCTCATTAATGCGGACGATGTCCGTTATCCGTGTCTTGTTCCGGGCGGCCAGCAACATCACATGCCGGGTATGCGCCGCAACGATCAATGCGTCCGCGCATTCGGAAAACGTCGATACGTCGTACAGAATGGCGTCGAAGCGCTGCGTAAGTTCGGCGTTCAGTTCGGTGAAGGCGGGCCGGCATAGCAGCTCTTGCGGATTGGGCGGAGGCGTGCCCGCAGGCAGGATAGAGAGATTGGGGAAGTGCTTTACTCTCGTGATGGCCTCGATTCCGGCACGCCCTGCGAGGATATCCGACAATCCTGGCCGCCCGCAAAGGTTGAAGATGTGGTGTTGGCGGGAACGGCGCAGGTTGGCATCGACGAGCAGGGTGCGCTCTTGCAGCTGCGAGAAGACGACCGCGAGATTGGCCGTGAAGTAGCTGGCGGCATCCCCTTCGTTATAGCTGACTACCGCCAGTCCCTTTCCGCCCTGTTGCATGCGGTGCAGAACCAGTTTGCTGCGGACTGCGCGAAAGGTTTCGATCTGCGGGCTGAAAGGCTGGTGAGCGGCGATCAGCTCTGCCGGGTACTGCTCTACGCCGGCGCCGAGGTAGAGTGAAGAGAACTGCTGCGCGAGCACTTGCTCTATATCGCACTGTTGAACGAGATCGAGCGAGACAGCCAGCTCGCCGAAGCGCCGCCCGGTCTGTTGTTGCAGGTTGAGCACTTGGTCCCGGTTTTCCGCTGTCAACTTCCCTTGTTCAACCAGGATTTCGCCTATTGCCTGCAGCGTGCCTGGCTCCGGCAGTGAAGCGATAGTATGGATGGCTGCGTGAGACATAGAACAAACCTTTACGTGTAAACGTCATGGCGCGCGAAACGTTAGCCGCGGCAGCAATGCCGCGCCAAGCCGCCGCTTCGGAGGAGGGTGCATTTGCAGGCTGCCCAACACTGGAACATGCAGAATCTCTTCGAGGTCCGCAATGGAACGCACCCGGCGATCGCGCAATTCGTTGAATATGGCTATGCCGATGCCTAGCAATGAACCGATGAAAATCGATACAAGGAGATTGAGCGTCAATATGGGGCTGGAGGGCTCCGGCGGTACGGGAGCGCGGTTAAGTAAAACGACGTCGGGTTGATTCGACTGTCCTTCAAGAGAGGTCTGTTGGAACCGCTGCGTGGCATGTTCGTATGCCTTGCGTGCAATGTCTACCTCGCGCGTCAGGAGCATGAGCTCGTCGCGGGCTTGATTCAGGCCCAGGACCTTTGCTTTTTGCTCTTCCAGTGCGGCTCTAAGCGAGGCTTCACGCGCTTCTAAAATCCTTGCCTGGTTCCCCACGCTATTTGACAACCCCCGCAAATTCGACCTTAATTCGGCGCGCAAGCGGTCCACTTCGGCCTGGGCCCGCTGATGCTCCGGATGGCCCGGCATGACTTTCTGGTTGACCTGCGCAAGGCGGGCTTCGGCTTGAGCGAGCAGAGCCTTGAGATTTTGTATCAACGGATTGGCCATGACCTCGGGAGATTCGTCCGCGTCCTTGCCGAGCGCCTGCCGGCGCCGGGACTGTGCCTCTATTAACTGGCCTTGGGCGGCCACGAGTTGTGACGATAGTTCGTTCATGCGCATCGTTTCGACATCGAGGTTACTGTCGATATTGAAAATTCCTTTTTCCTGCTGATATACGGTCAACCTTTTCTGCGCATGTTCCAGGTTGTCGCGAAGCGTCTTAATCTGTTCATTGAAATACTTGGAAACGTTATTCAGCGGCTCGGTTCGGAGTCGCGCCGTGGTATTTTGATAGGCCCTAGCGAAGGCATTGGCGCCATCAGAGGCAAGCTGAGGATTGCGCGCTTTAAAACTTATCTCGAGAACGCTGCTCTCCCTGGAGGGGACCACCTTCAGCTTTTTTTTGATCTGCTCGGCGATCCAATACCGGATATCGCCCTTACCATCCGTTGCATCGAGAAACCGCTGGCGGAACTCGGGATCTTCAGTCAGCTTCAATGCGTCTACGGCTTGAAGGGCGACGCTCATGCTGTTGATGATGTCCACCTGGGTAGCGAGATAGCCGGGAAGAACCTGGGCGGGTACGGTGACGCCGCTGACAGTATCGATCCCTTTCGTGTTCACAACTAGCGATGCTGTCGCTGTGTAGGTTTTGGGCATAATGGCACTGATTACGAGTGTCATGAGCACCACAAAAACAAGTGTCCGAAAAAAAGCTTTTTTCCGGGCGCTTAGAACTAAAATTAGGTAGCCAGGATTCAATTTAATCTTCCGTCCGCAGTAATTTCTTACCCTGATAAGGGGATGAATCGACCTTTGGCAAGCGCCGTATGAACAAGGATGCGAGGCCGATGGGCAAACCGGTGCCCGCTGAACCGTTTTCTACTGATCGCTGCTGAAATTTAGCATCTGGGATCGCGAAATAAAGAAGAAAAAATCGATTGATGAATCCGCGGGTGAAGCCCTTCGTTCGGTATGCAATAAGTCGCGTGGAAATATAATCGGCCGGATAAATTGAACGGCCGCACTTCTTCGCGCCAGGTAAAACCGTTTCTTGCATTTTTCTTCATCGTGCGCTTCGGAGCGGGACGCGCTGGAGCGTGAGCTTCCTCAATGCGCTCACATGTGAGCGGCGCAGACTGCAACCGTCGCGGACTTGAGGCGCCCCGCGGAGCTTTTCCACCTCCTCCGGTTTTTTCCATGAGCCTTCTTTTCTTTCGCCTTCGGCCCGGAAAGGCTTTCTCATCTACCCGGCTAGCGTGGTGTCTGTCCGTTTTTATCTCCAGGCTTAGCAGGCTGTTGAAAAACTACTGCGCGGGCCGATCTTGCGGCCTGCGGTG
>OFCW01000375.1_pt1 | contig 10120 bp, 12 predicted proteins | sample 1520951 | NCBI WGS metagenome assembly OFCW01 (sample SAMEA4349680, study PRJEB24078) | microbial mat metagenome | biome: Terrestrial Biome; feature: Habitat; material: Microbial Mat | place: India | collected 2012-06-12 | depth 10 m | reverse complement strand
GTCGCGCTGGTTTCCGACGCCGGCACCCCGGGGATTTCCGCTGTTCGCCGGGACGCCCTGTCAGCTTACTCCCGTTGTGCGGTGGCGGGAATCAGCGATTCTCGACCGGCGCGCTGGCCGGCGGTGTCTTGCGCGCGCCGAGCACCTGGTTGTCGAGGCGGCGGGTTTCGTCCTCGCTGACCACTTCCAGCACATTGACCACCTTGACCACGCCGGCGGTGGTGCGGGCAACGGCGATGGCCACCTTGGCCTCGCGCTCGTTGACGATGCCCATCAGGTAAACGATGCCGCGTTCGGTCACCACCTTGACGTGGTTGGCCGAGATCTGGTTGCTGTCGACCAGGCGGGCCTTGACCTTGGAGGTGATGAAACTGTCGTTGCTGCGGCTCGAGAGCGGGGTGGCCGGGCCGATGCCGAGTTCGTTATAGACCTCCTTGACGCCTTCGATCCGCCGCACGGCGCTCTCGATCTGCGCCTTGGCTTCTTCGCTGGGCGCCTCGCCGGTGATCAGCAGGCGGCGGTTGAAGGACGTGAAATTGACGTGTGCCGTGTCTTTGTACTGGGCCGGCACCTGGTTGTTGGCCTTCCATTCCGTCGTTTCGTCGTCGGTCTGCGTCCCGGTCGACCGGCGGTCATGCGCCGACATCACGCCGGTTGCCGCGGCGGTGCCGAGCAGGGCAGCCTCGACACAGCCCTGCAGGCCGGGCAGGGCAACGATCAGGACGAGGGCGGCCAGGCTCAGTTTGGCTTTGTGCATCATTCAACTCCCAGCAAAAGTGCGTCGATTCCGTCACACAGGCAGTGGATGGCAAGCAGGTGGGTTTCCTGGATGCGCGCCGTGCGGTCGGCCGGCACGCAGAGGTGAATATCGTCGTCGCGCAACATCTCGCCGATCTGGCCGCCGCCCTTGCCGGTCAGCGCGACGACGCGCATGTCGTGCTCATGGGCGGCCTTGATGGCCTCGACGACGTTGGCCGAATTGCCCGAGGTCGAGATGGCGAGCAGCACGTCGCCGGCATGGCCGAGGCCGCGCACCTGCTTGGAGAAGATCTGGTTGAACGAATAGTCGTTGCCGACGGCGGTCAGGATCGAGCTGTCGGTGGTCAGCGCGATGGCCGCCAGTTCCTGGCGCTCGGCCTCGAAGCGGCCGATCAGTTCGGCGGCGAAGTGCTGCGCGTCGCCGGCCGAGCCACCGTTGCCGCAGGCGAGAATCTTGCCGCCATTGATCAGGCAGTGGAACATCGTCTCGACGGCGGCGGCGATCGGTGCGGCCAGCGCGTCGACGGCATTGAGCTTGGTTTGGGCGCTGTCCTCGAAATGTCGGGCAACGCGGGCAATCAAATCCATATCGGTCAAGGGCTTGAGGCTGTAAGAGATCGCGTCATTCTACCTCACAGCTCGCTGAAGACTTCGAAGGCGACCCGTTGCCAGGGATTTTTGTTGTCGCTCACCGACGACACGCGGGCCGTCAGGCGGTCGCCAGCATCGAGCGCGGCGGCAATCGCCCGATTCTCGGTGCGCGGCACATAACCGAGCTTGTGGCCACGCCATTCGACGCGAATGGCGTGCGGGTCGTGCCGGTTGTCGGTTTCGCGCACCAGCGTCAGGGCATCGCCCGGCCGGATTGCCGACCACACCGTGCTCAGCGCGTAATACTGGCTGCCGGCCAGCGGCGAGCGCTGGATCAGCATGCGCCCGCCTTCGGCCCATGCGGCGCCGAGCCAGCACAGCAGGCTAAGCGTCGGCAGAAAACGCATTCTTCAGCCAGGCCAGCCGTTCCCCGTCGATCAGCACGCAATCGAAGCGGCAATCCGAGGCCGGCTGGCCGGTCAGGTAATGCTGGGCGGCGAGGATGATGCGCCGCTGCTTGCGCGTCGTGATGCTGGCCGCTGCCCCGCCGAAATCGCTGCGGCTGCGCTGGCGCACCTCGACAAAGACCAGTACCTGCCCATCCCGGCAGATCAGGTCGATTTCGCCTCCCCGGACCCGGAAATTGCGCGCCACGACACGCAGGCCATGGCACGCCAGATGACGGGCAGCCCGCTCTTCGGCTTCGCGGCCGCGGGCGGTGGTGGTATCGTCGGCTTTTGTTCGCATGCCCCAGCTATGACGGAATCCATGACGCAGGAATGCGCCGCATTGTATGTCGTCCCGACCCCGCTCGGAAACCTGGCCGATCTTACCCGCCGCGCCGAGGAAATCCTGCGCAGCGTGCCCTGGGTGGCCGCCGAGGATACCCGGCACAGCGCCCCGCTGCTCAAGCAACTCGGCGCCCGGGCCCGCACCCTGCCGGCGCACCGGCACAACGAGAACGAAGCGGCTGCCCGCATCATTGAAAAACTGCAGGCCGGCGAATCCGTCGCGCTGGTTTCCGACGCCGGCACCCCGGGGATTTCCGACCCCGGCGCCCGCATCGTCGCCGCCGTGCGCGAAGCCGGCTGCCGCGTCGTGCCGCTACCCGGCCCCTGTGCCGCCACCACGGCGCTCTCCGCTTCCGGCCTGCTCGACGAGCATTTCCTGTTCTATGGCTTCCTGCCCGCCAAGTCCGGCCAGCGTCGCCAGGTGCTCGAAGCCCTGCGCGACATGCCCACCGCCCTGGTCTTCTACGAGGCGCCGCACCGCGTGCTCGACACGGTAGCCGACCTCGCTGCCGTCTTCGGTCAGCGCACCCTGGTCATCGGCCGCGAACTGACCAAGCTCTTTGAAACCATCCACGCCCTGCCCCTGACGGAGGCGCTCGACTGGCTCAAGGCCGACCCCAATCGCCAGCGTGGCGAGTTCGTGCTGATGCTCTCAGGCGCCCGCCGCGAGGCCGAGAGCGGCGAGGGGGAGCGCGTCCTCAAGCTGCTCATTGACGACGGGCTGCCGACCAAACAGGCCGCCAAACTGGCGGCGGCCATCACCGGTGCCCCAAAAAATGCGCTGTACGATCTCGCTTTGTCGTTGAAACGCTAAAATGACGCAATTCTTTCCGGAATTCATCATGCAACTGACCCTCACCCGTCCCGACGACTGGCATCTGCATCTGCGCGATGGCGAGGCGCTGGCGGCCGTTCTGCCGCACACCGCCCGCCAGTTCGGCCGGGCCATCGTGATGCCCAACCTGAAGCCGCCGGTCACCACCGTCGCGCAGGCAGCGGCCTACCGCGACCGCATCCGGGCCGCCTTGCCCGCCGGCCTGGCCTTCGAGCCGCTGATGACGCTCTACCTGACCGACAACACGCCGCCGGCCGAAATCACCCGGGCGGCCGCCTCTGGCTTCGTCAAGGCGGTCAAACTCTACCCGGCCGGGGCGACGACCAATTCCGACGCCGGGCTGACCGCGATCGAAAAGGCCTACGACACGCTGGCCGAAATGGAACGCGTCGGCCTGCCGCTGCTCGTGCATGGCGAGGTGACGGATCCGAAGGTGGACTTGTTCGACCGCGAGAAGGTCTTCATCGACACCGTGCTGGCACCGCTGATCCAGCGTTTCCCGAAACTGAAGGTGGTGATGGAGCACATCACCACCCGGGATGCCGCCGAGTTCGTCGCCGCCGCGCCGGCCAATGTCGGTGCCACCATCACCGCCCACCACCTGCTCTACAACCGCAATGCCATCTTCCAGGGCGGCGTGCGGCCGCACTGGTATTGCCTGCCGGTGCTGAAGCGCGAAACGCACCGCGAGGCGCTGGTTGCGGCGGCCATTTCCGGCAACCCCAAATTCTTCCTCGGCACCGACTCGGCGCCGCACGCCAAGGGTGCCAAGGAGGCGGCCTGCGGCTGTGCCGGCTGCTACACCGCCTATGCCGCCATCGAGCTCTATGCCGAAGCGTTCGAGCAGGCCGGTGCGCTCGACAAGCTGGAAGGCTTTGCCAGCTTCCACGGGCCCGACTGGTATGGCCTGCCGCGCAACACCGACCGCATCACGCTGGTCAAGGAAAGCTGGACGGTGCCGGCCGATTACCCGTACCTGAGTGCGGATCCCATCGTGCCGCTGCGGGCCGGTGAAACCCTGACCTGGAAAATGCGCTGAGGAAACCATCATGCGTCTGCGCCCTCTGTTGCTTCCCTTGCTGGCCGCCCCGTTGCTGACTGCCTGCGTAAACGATGGCGCGACGTATGAAATCGACAACAGCCGCGAGCATGTCCTGTCGCTGATCCGCGAACAGCCCTATTTCTGGGATAGCAAGGTCAACCTCTTCCTCGTTGTCTCCCGCATGCCGGTCTGCATGCGCCGCCACAGCCTGGGGGTCGGTACCGACAAGACCCGGGTCGAGGTTTACCAGGTGCCGTCCGGTGCTTTCATCATCAAGGCCGGCAAGAAGATGTATGCCACCGAAACCCAGACCTGCGAAAGCTGGGCGAAGATGGACAGTGAACCGGCCGAAGGTATGGGTACCCTGATCGGCACCTTCCGCGTCAGAAAGGGTGTGCTGACCTTCGTCAAGGAAGAAGGCACGGACCAGGTGGCCACCGAAGAGTGAGCCCCGGCGCGCCGTATTCGTCCTTTTTGTTCGATCCGCTGCGGCCGTGGCTGGATCGGCTGCCCTCCCACCCCGATTATGCCGCTCTCGTCGCGCTGGCCGAGCAGCATCCCCGCCATGTCGCCAGCGGCCAGCGCGTTCGCTTCGTACCCCCGCAGGATGACGGCAAGGCCTATGAATGCCGCATCTGGGAGCGCGGCGAAGTCGAGACCCGCCCCGACAACTGGCACGATTTCTTCAACGCCCTGGTCTGGCTGAGTTTTCCGCAGACCAAGAACGCCATCAGCGCGGCCCACGTGCGGGCCATGCAACAACCGGGCGAACGGCGTGGCCGGGTGCGCGATGCGCTGACCCATTTCGACGAGTGCGGCATCGCCGTGCTGTCAAGCCAGCCCCGGCTGCTCGACCTGTTGCGGCAATTCCGCTGGCGCGAGCTGTTCGTCGAGCAGCGGGCTGCCGTGCAACGCGACATGCGTTTCGTCGTTTTCGGCCACGCCACCTACGAGGCGCTACTGGCACCGTTTCGCGGCCTGACGGCCAAGGCCATGCTGTACGCCGTCGCCGACGACTGGCTGTCGTTGCGCGGCGCTGAACTGGTCGCCGCCGTGGACCAGCGGCTGGCGGCCGACATCGCAGCCGATGGCCTGGCCCACCCCCGCGATCTGCAGCCGCTCCCCTTGCTCGGCATTCCCGGCCTGGTGGCCGAGAGCGAAGATCCGGCGTATTACGACGATACCTGGCAATTCCGGCCGGGCCGGCGGGCGCCTGTGGCTGGCCGGGATGTCCATCGGCTGAACATCCCGGGCGGGGTTACGCCGCCTGTTCCGCCCGGCCGGCGAGGCCGAGGCGGTTGATGCCGCTGATGATGGCCTTGAGCGAGGCGGTGACGATGTTGCTGTCGATGCCGACGCCGAAGGTTTCCCCGCGGCCGCTGGCTGCCATCTCGACGATGGCGCAGGCGCGGGCGTTGCCGTCCTCGCCCATCGGCACCATCGAGCGTTCCTCGTAGCTGCGCACCTGCACCTTGATGCCGGCCGTTTCGAGGGCATGCATGGCGGCGTTGATCGGGCCGTTGCCTTCGCCGGTGAGGAGGTGCGGTACACCGTCGATGTCGACCGAAAGGCGGATGCCTTGTGCTTCGCCGTGTTCGAACAAATGGTGTTCGCGGTAGCGCACCGGGCTGCTCGCATCGAGATAGGCGGCGCTGAACAACTGCCAGATGTCGTCGGCGCTCACTTCGCCACCGTGGGTGTCGGTGTGCTTCTGCACCACCCCGGAAAACTCGACCTGCAAGCGGCGCGGCATGACGATGCCGTGTTCGGTTTCCATCAGGTAGGCGATGCCACCCTTGCCCGACTGGCTGTTGACCCGGATCACCGAATCGTAGCTGCGCCCAACGTCGGCCGGGTCGATCGGGAGGTAGGGCACTGCCCATTGCTCGTCCGCCTTTTGAGCGGCAAACCCCTTCTTGATGGCATCCTGGTGGGAGCCGGAGAAGGCCGTGAATACGAGATCCCCGACGTACGGGTGGCGCGGGTGGATCGGGAGCTGGCTGCAGTGTTCGAAGGTGCGCGCAATGGCATTGATATCCGAGAAGTCGAGACCCGGATGAACGCCTTGCGTGTACATGTTGAGGGCGAGGGTGACGAGGTCGACGTTGCCGGTCCGCTCGCCATTGCCGAAGAGGCAGCCCTCGACACGGTCGGCGCCGGCCATGAGGCCGAGCTCGGCAGCGGCGACGGCAGTGCCGCGGTCGTTGTGCGGGTGGAGGCTGATGAGCACGCTGTCGCGGCGTTCGAGATGACGGTGCATCCACTCGATCTGGTCAGCGTAGATGTTCGGCGTGGCGATCTCGACCGTGGTCGGGAGGTTGAGGATGACCTTGCGCTCGGGGGTGGCGCCCCAAGCGGCAGTGACGGCATCGCAGACTTCCTTGGCGAAATCGAGCTCGGTGGCGGTGAAGAGTTCCGGGCTGTATTCGAGCGTGATCTCGGTTTCCGGCATGGCCTCGGCTTCGGCCTTGATGAGGCGGACGGCATCGACGGCCATCTGCACGACCTCGGCCTTGGTCATGTTGAAGACGGTGTCGCGGAAGGTTGGGCAGGTCGCGTTGTAGACGTGCACGATGGCCTTCCTGGCGCCCTTCAAGGCTTCGAAGGTGCGGCGGATGAGGTGTTCGCGGGCTTGCGTGAGCACTTCGATGGTTACGTCGTCCGGGATGTGCCCCCCTTCGATGAGCTGGCGGACGAAGCCGAATTCGGTTTCGGAGGCCGAGGGGAAGGCGACTTCGATTTCCTTGAACCCGATGGCACAGAGCATCTTGAACATCTGCATCTTCTTGTCGGCATTCATCGGCTCGAACAGCGCCTGGTTGCCGTCGCGGAGATCGGTGCTCATCCAGACCGGCGGCCGCTCGATGACGCGGTTCGGCCACTGGCGGTCGGCGAGTTGAACCGGCGGAAACGCAGTGTATTTGGTGGCGGGGTGGCGGATCATGGGGCGGCTCTCAAAAAACGTTGCGATGGCGGAATCTTACGCAAAAGGCTGCGGCAGGTGCTTGCGTATTGCTGTGTGTTTTGGCTCAAAATCGGCATAAAATTGCGTTAATATGTCGATTGGAGAAATTTTGTGCACCTGGATCGCTATGACCGGCAAATTCTCGCCATCCTGCAAGCCGATGGCCGTATCAGCAACCAGGATCTGGCCGACCGCATCGGCCTGTCGCCGTCGCCCTGCCTGCGTCGTGTCCGGACGCTGGAAGAGTCCGGCCTGATCGCCGGCTACCGCGCGCATCTCGATGCCAAAAAGCTGGGCCTGAGCCTGATGGCGCTGATCGGCATTTCGATGGATCAGCACACGCCGGAACGCTTCGCCAATCTGGAGGCGACCATTGCCGACATTCCGGAAGTGCTGGAATGCCTGCTCATCACCGGCCAGCAGTCGGACTACCAGTTGAAGGTCGTGGTGCGCGACATGGACGCCTACCAGGATCTGCTGCTCAACCGGATTACCCGGATTCCCGGCGTGACCGGCGTGCATAGCAGCTTCGTGCTGCGCAAGGTGATCGACCGGACGAGCTTGCCGCTGGGGGTTTGACCGCGCGGGAAGCGCTAGTCGCGAGCCCGGTCGAGAACCAGCGAGGCGTGCTCGGCCGGATCGTGCAGCGTGGGGAAGGGAATGGGGGCCGGGTCGGGGCGGGATTGGGCGAAATAATTTTCCCATTGCGCCTCGTCGAGCTCGATTTCTCGTACGCTGGTCATCCGCCGATCCGGCTGGACGCGTCGTTCCGGCAGGCCGCGCGGTGGGCCGGCGTTGCGCAGGCGGCGCTCCTTGCGTTTGCGCCGCTCGCCGTTGTCTGCCCGGGGCAGGCTGACGTCCTCCGGCAACGCGGCACCATGCGCGATCAACAGGTCGATGACGTCGGGGTGTTGCCCCTTGAGCGCCATGCGGATCGGGCCGCCGCTGCCCTGTGCGTTGGGGGCGTCGATGTCGGCGCCGTGCCGGATCAATTCCTGCACGATGGCCAGGTGTCCCCGGAAACAGGCGATGCGCAAGGGCAGTCCGGGATCGCCGTGCATGTCGGGTTCTTCGATGTCGGCGCCGTGTGCGATCGCAACCCGGACGGCGTGCAGGTTGCCTTGTTCGATCGCACGGCGCAACGCGCTGTGCTTCATATGCTGTTCCCCATCAAGCCGGCGTTTTTTTTAGCTGCGTCGCCGGATGCTGAAAGCATAACCCGGAAGCGTCGCGCCGCGTGTTAATTGTTTCACGGTGAAGGTCAATCCGTGGGGGGCGTATAATCCGCCCCGGAAAGTCGGCCAGGCAATCGCTGGATACTGCGGTATCGGGAGGAAAGTCCGGGCTCCACTGGGCAGGATGCCAGCTAACGGCTGGGCGCTATAAGCCGCAAGGCGAAGGCGACGGAAAGTGCAACAGAAAGCAGACCGCCGATGGCCCCGCAAGGGGATCAGGCAAGGGTGAAACGGCGAGGTAAGAGCTCACCGCGTCCACGGTAACGGCGGACGGCACGGCAAACCCCATCCGGAGCAAGACCAAATAGGGAAGCTGAGGCGTGGCCCGCGCTGCTTCCGGGTAGGTTGCTTGAGCCTGTCGGTGACGGCAGGCCTAGAGGAATGATTGCCGAACCCCGCAAGGGGGGAACAGAACCCGGCTTATCGGCCGGCTTTCCACACTATTTCGACAGGCTGCGCATGGCCCGCTCCAGGCCGTCCAGGGTCAGCGGGAACATCCGGTCGTGGCCGATGATCTGCCGGATCATGCCGATCGATGGCGTGTAGCCCCAGTAGGCTTCGGCCAGCGGATTGAGCCAGACGGCACGCGGCCAGGCATCGACCAGGCGCTGCAGCCAGACGGCACCGGCTTCCTCGTTCCAGTGTTCGACGCTGCCGCCCGGCCGGGCGACTTCGTAGGGACTCATGCTGGCGTCGCCGACGAAGATCAGCTTGTAGTCCGGACCGTAGGTGTGGATGACATCCCAGGTCGACCGCTTGTCACTGTGCCGGCGGCGATTGTCCTGCCAGACGCCTTCATAGACGCAGTTGTGGAAGTAAAAGTGTTCCAGGTGCTTGAACTCGGCGCGGGCGGCCGAGAACAGTTCCGCGCAGGCCTGGATGTGGTCGTCCATCGAGCCGCCGACATCCAGGAAAAGCAGCACCTTGATGGCGTTGTGCCGCTCCGGGCGCAGGTGGAGGTCGAGCCAGCCGCCGTTGCGGGCGGTGCCGGCGATGGTGCCGTCGAGATCGAGCTCAGTCGGTGCGCCTTGCCGGGCGAAGCGGCGCAGGCGGCGCAGGGCGACCTTGATGTTGCGCACGCCGAGTTCGAGCGAGTCGTCGAGATTGCGGAATTCGCGCTGTTCCCAGACCTTGATCGCCGTCCGGTTGCCCACCGATTCGCCGCCGATGCGCACCCCTTCCGGGTTGTAGCCGCCGTGGCCGTAGGGCGAGGTGCCGGCGGTGCCGATCCATTTGCTGCCGCCGGCATGGCGTTCCTTCTGCTCGGCCAGCCGTTCCTTCAGTTGCGCCAGCACCTTCTCGTAGCCCAGTTTTTGCAGGCGGGCGCGGTCGGCTTCGGACAGATGCTTGCGCGCCGCCAGTTCCAGCCATTCCTCGGGCACCCAGGCGTCGAAGCCGGGCAGCGCCTCGATGCCCTTGAAGTATTCGCCGAAAGCCCGGTCGAACCGGTCGTAGAGGGCTTCATCCTTGACCAGCACGGTACGCGCCAGCAGGTAGAAATCGTCCAGGCTGCCGCTGACCAGCCGCGCTTCCAGCGCTTCGAGCAGGGTCAGCAGTTCCTTGGTCGATACCGGCAACTGGCGCGACTTCAGGTGCAGGAAGAAGTCGACCAGCATTTACTTCCGGCGGCTCATGAAGGCCAGCCGTTCGAACAGATGGACATCCTGCTCGTTCTTGAGGAGCGCGCCGTGCAGCGGCGGGATGGCGTCCTTTGCCTCTTTCGCGCGCAGCGCTTCGGGCGGGATGTCCTCGGCCAGCAGCAGTTTCAGCCAGTCGATCAGTTCGCTGGTCGACGGCTTCTTCTTCAGGCCGGGCACCTCGCGCAGGTCGAAGAAGACTTCCAGCGCTTCGGTAAGCAGGTCCCGCTTGAGCCCGGGAAAATGCACCTCGACGATGCGCTGC
>OFCW01000374.1_pt1 | contig 10154 bp, 9 predicted proteins | sample 1520951 | NCBI WGS metagenome assembly OFCW01 (sample SAMEA4349680, study PRJEB24078) | microbial mat metagenome | biome: Terrestrial Biome; feature: Habitat; material: Microbial Mat | place: India | collected 2012-06-12 | depth 10 m | reverse complement strand
GGCACCGACATTCCGTTCGTGTGGGGCATGCTGTGGCACATCTTTTCCAACGGCTGGGAAGACAAGGAATACATCGCGCGCCGCACCTACGGCATGGACGACGTGCGCAAGGAAGTGGCGAAGTGGACGCCGGACAAGGTGTCGGACATTACCGGCATTCCGGAACAGACGGTGCGCATGGCGGCCGAGATGCTGGCGAAGAACCGGCCGTCGTCGGTGGTCTGGTGCATGGGCATCACGCAGCACCATGTCGGCACCGCCAACGTGCGCGCGCTGTCCATCCTGCAGCTGGCGCTGGGCAATATCGGCATCGCCGGCGGCGGCGCCAACATCTATCGCGGCCACGACAATGTGCAGGGCGCCACCGACGTCGGCCCCAACCCGGACTCGCTGCCCGGCTATTACGGCGTGGCCGAAGGCGCGTGGAAGCATTTCGCCGCGGTCTGGGGCGTCGACTACCACTGGCTGCTGTCGCGCTTTTCCTCCAAGGAGCTGATGGAAAAGCCGGGCATGACGGTGTCGCGCTGGTTCGACGGCGTGCTGGAAAAGAACGAGTTCGTCGACCAGCCGGAAAACCTGCGCGCGGTGTTCTACTGGGGCCATGCGCCGAACAGCCAGACGCGGCTGCCGGACATGAAGGCGGCCATGCAAAAGCTCGACATGCTGGTGGTGATCGACCCCTATCCGACGATGACGGCCGCCATGCACGGCCGCAAGGATGGCGTGTACCTGCTGCCGGCCACCACCCAGTTCGAGACGCAGGGCTCGGTCACCGCGTCCAACCGCAGCATCCAGTGGCGCGAGCGCGTGATCCAGCCGCTGTTCGAATGCAAGACCGACCATGAAATCATGTACCTGTTCGCGAAGAAGTTCGGCTTCGCGGAACAGCTGTGCAAGAACATCAAGGTGGTCGACAACGAGCCGGTGATCGAGGACATCCTGCGCGAGATCAACCGCTCCTGCTGGACCATCGGCTACACCGGCTGCTCGCCGGAGCGCCTCAAGCTGCACATGCAGAACAAGCACACCTTCAACCCGACCACCTTGCGCGCCGAATCCGGCCCGTGCAAGGGCGACTACTACGGCTTGCCGTGGCCGTGCTGGGGCACGCCGGAACTGAAGCACCCGGGCACGCCGATCCTGTACGACCTGTCCAAGCCGGTGATCGAGGGCGGCCTGCCGTTTCGCGCCAACTGGGGCGTCGAGCACAAGGGCGAGAGCCTCTTGGCGGCGGACGGCTCGATGACGAAGGATGGCGAAATCGATACCGGCTATCCGGAATTCGACCATGTGTTCCTGAAAAAGCTCGGCTGGTGGAGCGAGCTCACGCCGGCCGAGCAGGCGGCGGCCGAGGGCAAGAACTGGAAGACCGACCTGTCGGGCGGCATCATCCGCGTGGTGATCCAGCACGGCTGCGCGCCCTACGGCAATGCGCGCGCGCGCTGCAACGTGTGGAACTTCCCCGACCCGGTGCCGGTGCACCGCGAGCCGCTGGCCAGCCCGCGGCGCGACCTGGTCGCGCAATACCCGACCTACGACGACAAGGCCGCGTTCTGGCGCCTGCCGACCCTGTACAAGTCGGTGCAGGCGGTCGATTTCTCGAAGGATTACCCGCTCATCATGACCTCGGGGCGGCTGGTCGAATACGAGGGCGGCGGCGACGAGACCCGCTCCAATCCGTGGCTGGCCGAGTTGCAGCAGGCGATGTTCGTCGAGGTGAATCCGAACGATGCGGCGCGCGTGGGCGTGAAGCGCGGCGAGTTCGTCTGGGTGGAGACGCCCACCGGCGCGCGCCTGAAGGTGCATGCGATGGTCACGCAGCGCGTGCCGGAGGGCCTGGTGTGGATGCCGTTCCACTTCGGCGGCTGGTGGATGGGCGAGGACCTGGAACCGCATTACCCGGAAGGCGCGGCGCCGGTCGTGCGCGGCGAAGCGGTCAATACCGGCTGGACCTACGGCTACGACATCGTGACCATGATGCAGGAAACCAAGGTGTCGCTGTGCCGGCTGGTGAGGGCCTGACAGGGGATTGATATGGCAGCAAGAATGAAGTTCATCTGCGATACCGAGCGCTGCATCGACTGCAACGGTTGCGTCACCGCCTGCAAGAACGAGAACGAAACGCCGTGGGGCGTCAATCGCCGGCGCGTGGTCACCATCAACGACGGCGTGCCGGGCGAGCATTACATCTCGGTCGCCTGCATGCACTGCACCAACGCGCCCTGCATGGCGGTATGCCCGACCGACGTGTTCTATCACACCGAGGACGGCATCGTCCTGCACGACAAGGACAAATGCATCGGCTGCGGCTACTGCTATTACGCCTGCCCGTTCGGCGCGCCGCAGTTCCCCTCCACCGGCGCCTTCAATCATCGCGGCAAGATGGACAAGTGCACCTTCTGCGCCGGCGGCCCGGAACCGGACAACTCCGAAGCCGAGTTCCAGAAATACGGGCGCAACCGCATCAGCGAAGGCAAGCTGCCGGTCTGCGCCGAGCAGTGCGGCACCAAGGCGCTGTTGGCCGGCGACGCCAACATCATCGCGCAGATCTACGAACAGCGCGTCGGAACGCGCGGCTACGGGCCCGAACTGTGGGGCTGGGACATCGCCTATCAGGCGCCCAAGGGCGGCGAGATCAAGAACAAGGGCGACGGCCCGCGCACCAACCAGAAACCGAACGATTTCCAGAACAACCCGCGAAAGCTGCCGACATGAACAAATACCGCAAATACCGGTTTTCGGCCGCGCTGCTGCTGCCGCTTGTGCTGACCGGCTGCCTCGAAGTGGAGCAGCATCCGGGCTGGATCGACGGCCGCTACAACGGCAAGCCGGACAACCTGCCGCCGCAGGCCTATTTCCACGGCGACCGCCTCGCCTGGTATGCGGCCATTGCCAACCGCAACCAGCGCCAGAACGAATACAACCGGACCAATCCCTGATCGGAGGCCGACATGCCGCGCGCCCGCTTACGTTCGTTACGTCCGTTATGTTTATTACGTCCGTTTTCACCCTGCGCATTGCTGCTCGTGTTCCTGCTCGCGTTCCTGTTCGCGCTGCTGCCGGCCGCGCAGGCGGCCGTGCCGCACGAGAGCGCGGTGCCGGCCTATGCGGAGGAACAGACCATCCTGCAAACCGAAAAGGATGTGCCGGAGCCGGGATTCGGTTCGGCCGCGTCCGGGCGCGAGCATTTCGACCGCCATTACCTCGTCCCGCCCGGCTTCATGCCGGAGCAGGACCTGATTCTTCAGCGCGGCGGCAACACCTGGCGCACGCTGCGCAACGGCCCGCTTGCCGCCCTCGCCGGCACCCTGCTGCTGGTGATGCCGCTGCTGCTTTTCCTGCTGTATCGCGCGATCGGCCCGTTGCGCATCGAGCGCCCGGAAACCGGACGGCGGATCCAACGCTTTTCCGACTGGCAGCGCCTGATCCACTGGGCGACCGCGATCTCCTTCCTGACGCTGGCCGCCACCGGCCTGATCATCCTGTTCGGAAAGAAGATCCTGCTGCCGTGGATGGGACACACCGTCTTTTCCTGGCTGGCCGTCGTGTCGAAATACCTGCACAACTTCGTCGGACCGCTGTTCATCCTGTGCTCGATCGCGCTGTTCATCACTTTCTTGCGCCGGAATTTCTTCACGCGCGGCGACTGGGGCTGGCTGCGCCGCGCGGGCGGCATGTTCAGCCACGAACATGTGCCCGCCGGCTATTTCAATGCCGGCGAAAAGGTGTGGTTCTGGGGCGGCGTCACGCTGCTGGGCCTGGTCATGTCGCTGACCGGCCTGATGCTGGATTTCCCCTACATCATCGGCCTCAATACCGGCTTCACCCGCTATCTGCTGCAGATGGCCAATTACTTCCACCTCGGCGGCGCGACGCTGTACATCGCCGCGGCGATGGGCCATATCTATCTCGGCACCGTGGGCACGCCCGGCGCCTATCACGCGATGCGGTACGGCACGGTGGACGAGGAATGGGCGCGCTCGCACCACGAGCTGTGGTACGACGAGCTGCAGGCCGGCGGCCGCAATCCGCCCGGCCAGCCGCTGCCGCCAGGCGCGGCGCCGCGTCCGGGACGGTGATGCCATGCGGACAAGGAGCGACATGATGCGACATCGAAACGCTGGTCTTGCCGCGCTTGGTTGCGCGCTGTTGCTGGGGCTCGCCGGCTGCGGCCGGGGGCCATCTTCCGCCGCCGACGGCGTGCGGCAGACGCATTTCCCCGGAGCCGTGACGGCCGGCGGCGGCACCAGCGGCGAAGTGATGGCGCGTGCCGTGGCAGGAGCGAAGAGCGGCGAAGGCGGGCGCGGCCAGGCCGCCCCCGGCGGCAGCGTCAGCGGCACGCCCGGCATTCCCGAAGGCGCGGGCGGCACGACCAGCGGGCCGGCCATGGGCGCAACCACGCAGGGCGCGGCCGGCACGAAGGCGGCGCCGCAGCCGCCGGCGCAACAGGAAAGGCGGTGACGACGATGCATATCAGAACGATCGGGATGGCGGCCATCCTGTGCGCCGCAGTGACGACCGGCATGGCATACGCCAAACTGCCGGCGCCGACCCCGGAACAGCAGCAGGCGGCAGCCGCCAAGAAGGAGCAGGCGGCGGCACAGGCGGAACAGGAAAAGCAGCAGCTGGGCGCATCGATGGAGCGCATCGCCGCCCGCTGGCGCGCGCACGCCGCCGCCAACGGCTGGAAAGCGCATCCGCCCACCCCTGCTTCGGCCGGCGCGTCCGCTACCCCGATCCGCAGCGAAAAACTGGGCACGGCCGCGCCGAGCACGGATGTCAAGCAGCCCGAAAAACAGGGGCCGCCGGACAAGATCAAATAACCGCCCGACGCGCCGGAGAACACCATGCTGATGGCCCAGATGCCGATTGCCGTCGTCATGCAGCGGCGCGCGCTGCACCACCCCTGGGCGGACGATGCGTGGGAGGCGGTCGCCGTGATTCCCGATCCCGGCGGCGGCGCGCCCGTCAGGCCGCTGATGTGCAGCGAAGAGCGCGAATCCTATCTCGTGTCGGGGCTGCGCCTGGAACTCTACCCGGACGAAGACGACGGCTACTTCGAAAACTGGGCCGCGCCCGCGCCGAAGGTGTTCGTCCTGTGGCGCATGCAGCGGCGGCGGGCGATGCCGGTGGCGGCATCGGTCAGCTACGGCGAAGGCACGCGCATGCTCGATTCCGGCGAAGCGGTCGACGGCGTCGCGATGCCGGACGAGATCCACGCCTGGCTGGGACAGTATCTGCAAACGCATTACCGCCCGGCCCCGCGCCGCGGCCGGCAGCACGGATAGCGGCGGCGCCTATATCGGGGAAAAGAATTTTTGCCATGAGGCATGTTTGGCCGGGCTTGCCAGGCAGGAGTTCCAGGGGCCAGGTCCGGTAATGGCCCGGTAATAGCCCGGTAATGGCTCTACAATGGACGCCATCGGCCATGCGGCGGCACTGCTCCAGGCAGGAAATCATGTACCGGCAAATTGCTCTTCCCACGAGAGAACTGGCTCCCTACGTTCGGAACTTCATGCTCGGCGGCTTGGACAGCTCCGATGTGCATTTGCCCGCCACAGTCGATGTCCAGCTGGTGATTTACCTGCGCGGCGGCGGCTGGTTGCCGGACGCTGGCGGCAGGTTCACGGAGAGACTCCCGGCCGCCTTCGTCGCCGGCCCGTCGTTGCTTCCCCGCTTGTTCCGCGTCGAGCCGAACAGCTTCTTTATCGCCGCCACATTCAGGCCAGCGGGATTCTTTTCCTGCTTTGGCATGCCGGCCAATCTGCTTGGCCACAAGCCGGTACCGCTGGAGGCGATGATAGGGAAAGGCGCAAGCGCGGCACTGCAGGAGTCCTTGCACTTCGGGAATATTCAGCCCCATGCGCCCCTGGAGACGTTCCTGCTGCAGCAGAGCAGGCTTCGCCGCACCGCGCCGTTATTGCCTGCGCTGGCACTCGATCGCCTGCTGTCGCCCACCGCGGAACTGGCGCGCGCACTCGATATCAGCACGCGGCAACTGGAGCGCCGCTTTCTTTCCCATCACGGCATTCCCTTGCGCGATTACCGGCGGCTGGCGCGCTTCTCGACCGCGCTGGCCTGCCTGCTGCAGCGCACGTCGCCCCGTGTCGCCTTCGCCCGGATCGCGCAGGATGCCGGCTATGTCGACCAGGCGCATTTCACGAGAGACTTTCATCAATTCGTCGGCGCAACGCCGGGCCGGTATGTGAAGTCACGCGAACAGGACGATTCAATTTATCGGCTGTGGCAATTGACGCCGCAGGAACTGGCGGCCTTCCTTGACTGATCCCGGCATGCCGCGCGCGCCGATGTCGGATCGGTACAATATTTTCCCGCCGCTTTCCTCTATCGTTCCCGTAACGGAAAGGGGGTATCGATGGAAGGCACTTCGCTCGAAAAGCACGGCTATATCCTGACCAGTGTCGACGAGTTGCTGTCTGCGGCGCGCGGCAACAGCCTCTGGTATCTGTCGTTCGGCCTGGCATGCTGCGCCGTCGAAATGATGCAGGCAGCCGCATCGCGCTACGATATGGACCGCTTCGGCATCATGCCGCGCGCCAGCCCCCGGCAGGCCGACCTGATGATCGTCGCCGGCACGCTCACCAACAAGATGGCGACCGCGCTGCGCAAGGTCTACGACCAGATGCCCGAGCCGAAATACGTCATTTCCATGGGCACGTGCGCCAATGGCGGCGGCTATTACCATTATTCGTATTCGGTGGTCCGGGGCTGCGACCGCATCGTGCCGGTCGACGTCTATGTGCCCGGCTGCCCGCCCACGGCGGAGGCGCTCCTGTACGGCATTTTGCAGCTGCAGCGCAAGGTCCGGCATGAAAGGACGTTCCGGCGTTGAGCGCCGGATCCCGGCGCGCGAGGTTGCGATCGGGCGCCGACGCTGCATGGCTGCATGCGCCCGCGCTCATCCGCCGTGCAGCCGGAATCGGCTGCGACTATGCGCAGTCTGTTTTCCAAGCCGGTGCCGCCGGAGCCGTTCGGGGCGCGGCTCGGGAAGGGCCGGCGCGCTGCCGCGACAGAATTGCGCCGGCTGCCATGCTGAACTGAACGCTCTTATACAGGGGCCGCAAAAACAATGGGAGAGCGCGATTTTGGGGTAATCGCACTCTCCCGCGGTCATTCCTGTCAAAACGCGAAGCGCGAATGCCCCGCGAACCCTATTGCGATGCGCGCACCTGTTCCGAAACGGCGGATCCCGCAGCTTGGCCCGGAGCGGTAGCTGCGGCGTTTGTGGCGCCGGTCTTCGCAAGCATGAGCTTGTTGGCGCTGAATGAAGCGACACGAGCTAGCACGTCCCGAACGATGGGCTCCATTGGCGTACCTTTGACACTCGACATGCTGCCCGCAAGAACGCCGCCTCCGCCCCAACCTAATGCACCTAAACTGAGGCTTGAAGTCTCATTGTTGGCTTGAAACGTCTTCGACTCAATCACCTTGGCATGATTCACATCGATGACCTTGATGTCGACTCCGATATCGGCGGTTTTTGTGGTGGAGGAAATGGCGCCGATAATTGGAATTAACCCGCCGCCAATTGATTTTTTCTCGGTATTCATGTTGATCGAGGTAATCGCGCCGGAAATCATGTATTCCGCCTGTTGCACTTCCACCTTCTTTCCTACTAATGCCAGCTCCTTGGCGAGCTCGTCAAGCGCTTCGCGTTCCTGTATGTCAAAGCACCCGGTTTCTTTGAGGGCAGTCGTCAGCATTGCCGCCAGCCCATCTCCAATACCTGCAAAATTTGGGCGTTCAGCGCCGGCCAGCTTCACCAGGACCGCCATTTGCGAATTACCGAGATCCTCAGGTTTCTGACAACCGGCTGCCTTACAAACCAGTTTCCCTACCATCACACTGGCAACTGGCGACGCGCATTTGGGCAGGGCGTAATCCATTTCGGTTACTTTTGTCGTCTGGGCAATGGCGGCAGCGCTGAATGACATGAGTATGCCGGCAAGCTTCTTCTTCATTTGTCTTTCCTCTATTTTTGATCAAAGTGCGAACCGGATTCGATTCCGGGTATTTCTTTGGCTAGCCGCATGATTCAACTGCGGACATTTCCAAGAAATGGAAAAGGCATGCCTTTCCGGTTTTGTTGCAATTATGAAATCGCAATTTGGCAATTATATGCGGAAAGATTACTGAAAATTCGCAGCGTGTTGACCCAAAAAGCCTAATAGGGGGCGACCCGTGATGATTTTTGAGTAATCGTGATCTGCTCCCTGTTTATTGATCTCTGCGCGTAAAGTGGCCATGATGCTATGGTCGCCCCACCCTGCGCCACCGATTATCCTGTCCAGCGGGCGGGCAAGGGGAGACCATGCGAAATGGTGCTTACGCCTGCAGCGTCATCAGGCTGGCGTTGCCGCCGGCGGCGGTGGTGTTGACGCACAGCGCGCGCTCGGCCACCAGGCGCCACAGCGGGACCGGATTGACGCCCGCCGTTTCCACCACCGGCACCAGCGCGCCTTCGCGCGCGGCCAGCACCGGCAGCAGCTGCGGCGCGCGCTGCGCATCCACCAGCGCCATCTGCATGGCGGCCTGCGCGATTTCGCCGGCTGCCAGCGTGGCGACGGCGTTGCGCACCGCCTCCGGCAGGCCGGCCGGCAGCAGCGATGCCGACTCCGCCGCCACCAGCGCCTTGTTGCCGGTCGCGAGCACGGCCGCCAGCTGGTTCAGCAGGGCGTCGACGCTCGATGCCGCGCACAGGATGGCGCCGCGCGGCGCGAACGACAGCGTGTTGCGCTCGCCGGTCGGCCCCGGCAGGACCTGGGTGGTATTGAGCAGCGATTCATGCCGGTAGCCTTCGGCCAGCGCCACGATGCGCTCGTGCCCGTGCAGGCCGGCCCACCACTCCAGGCTGTCGAGGATGGTCTGCGTCGCGCTGTGCGTTGCGGCCTGCGCGTGGATGGTGTGCATGCCGCGCGCCAGCGTCGCGTTGCGCTGCAGGCGCTTGAGGTACAAGGGGCCGCCCGCCTTCGGTCCGGTGCCGGACTTGCCTTCGCCGCCGAACGGCTGCACGCCGACCACCGCGCCGATGATGTTGCGGTTCACGTAGATGTTGCCGACGTGCGCGCGCGCGGCGATGAAGTCGATCGTCTCGTCGATGCGCGAATGGATGCCGAGCGTGAGGCCATAGCCGGTGGCATTGATCGCATCGATCAGCTGCGGCAGCTCGTCGCGCCGGTAGCGCAGCACGTGCAGCACCGGGCCGAACACCTCGCGCTGCAGTTCCGACAGCGAGCCGATCTCGATCACGGTGGGCGCGACAAACGTGCCGTGCTCGCACGCCGGCGGCAGCGGCAGCTGGTAGAAATCGCGCGCGCGCGGCTTCATCCGCTCGATGTGGCGCAGCAGGTTCTGCTGCGCTTCGGTGTCGATCACCGGTCCGACGTCGGTCGCCAGCCGGTCCGGATTGCCGACGGCGAGTTCCTGCATCGCGCCCTTCAGCATGGTGATCGTCTTGTCGGCGATGTCGGCCTGCAGGCACAGCACGCGCAGCGCCGAGCAGCGCTGGCCGGCGCTGTCGAAGGCGGAGGCGAGCACGTCCTGCACCACCTGCTCCGGCAGGGCGCTGGAATCGACGATCATCGCGTTCTGGCCGCCGGTTTCGGCGATCAGCGGGATCTCGTGCTGTTCCTTGACGGCGCGCGCAGCCAGCGTGCGGTTGATCAGCTGCGCCACTTCGGTGGAGCCGGTGAAGATCACGCCGCGCACGCGCGCGTCCGCCGTCAGCGCCGCGCCGACCGTCTCGCCGCGTCCCGGCAGCAGCTGCAGCGCGCCGCGCGGAATGCCGGCTTCGTGCAGCAGCTGCACCGCGCGGTGCGCCACGAGCGGCGTCTGCTCCGCCGGCTTGGCCAGCACCACGTTGCCGGCGGCCAGCGCCGCGCTCACCTCGCCGGTGAAGATCGCCAGCGGGAAGTTCCACGGGCTGATGCACACCACCGGGCCCAGCGCCGCGGTGCTCGGCTCGTTGACGATTTGCGCCGCGTAGTAGCGCAGGAAATCGACCGCTTCGCGCACTTCGGCGATCGCATTCGGCAGCGACTTGCCGGCCTCGCGCACGGTCAGCGCCAGCAGCTCGTACTGGTTCTGCTCGAACAGGTCGGCGGCGCGCGCCAGCGCCGCGGCGCGTTGCGCCG
>OFCW01000373.1_pt1 | contig 10312 bp, 11 predicted proteins | sample 1520951 | NCBI WGS metagenome assembly OFCW01 (sample SAMEA4349680, study PRJEB24078) | microbial mat metagenome | biome: Terrestrial Biome; feature: Habitat; material: Microbial Mat | place: India | collected 2012-06-12 | depth 10 m | reverse complement strand
GTGTCGTCCGGCTGTGATGCCGGACGTGGATTCAAACTTCACGACCACCAAGGTCGCTATGCAACCGACACAAAATGGCGATGTCGAATTGCCGGTTACTGTCCAGCATGCGGCTTCGGTGCAGACATTGTTGTGAATTCGCTGCGCTCCGTTCGACAGCCTGCTTACGCAAACACGCACTGGACCGCTGCCACTGTTCCAACACACCGGGAGCGCATCCGGGACTCTGGCTGCCCATGTTCTACGGCTTCCTCGCTGACATCGTGCTGCTCCTGCATTTCGCTTTCATCGCATTCGCGATGTTTGGCGGCCTTCTTACACGATATTTTCCCAGGGCACTATGGCTGCATCTGCCTGCGCTGTCATGGGGCTTGGCCGTCGAATGGGCAGACTGGATCTGTCCGCTGACGCCGCTGGAAAATGCGCTGCGCCTGCGCGCCGGACAGGCCGGCTACGCGGGCGGCTTCATCGAGCACTGGATTGCGGAACTCCTGTATCCGGCGGGCCTTGCGCCGGAATTGCGCTACGCGCTTGGCCTGGCATTGGCCGCGCTGAACGTCGCCGTGTATGCCCATGTCGTCTCCTCTCGCAGAAAGGCGCGCCGGCGCTGATCGCCGGAATAGAACGACCGTCCTAATCGGAGTATCATCTGTTTCCGACACCCCCGCTGCGCGTCTTATCGGCGGACAAACCGCGTCCGCCGATACCTCGCTATGCTCGTCACTGCATCCGCTTCCGGATTCGTCGGATCGCAGGCTAGTTTCAATCCATAATCAAAGAGGACAACAAATGGCAAACAAGGATGTTGTGATCGTCGGTGCGGTGCGCACCGCCATCGGTACTTTCGGCGGCACGCTGAAGGATTTCTCCGCCTCCGACCTGGGCGCGATCGTGGTCAAGGAAGCGTTTGCGCGCGCCAAGGTCGATCCGGCGCAGGCCGGCCAGATCGTGTTGGGCAATGTGATCCACTGCGAGCCGCGCGACATGTACGTGTCGCGCGTGGTCGGCCTCAATGCCGGCATGGCGAAGGAATCGGCGGCGCTGACGCTGAACCGCCTGTGCGGCTCCGGCCTGCAGGCGATCGTCACCGCGGCCAACGCGATCCAGCTGGGCGACACCGACATCGCGGTGGGCGGCGGCGTGGAAACCATGAGCCGCGCGCCGTATTCGACCCAAGCCGCGCGCTGGGGCAACCGCATGGGCGACTTCAAGATGATCGACATGATGGTGGGCGCGCTGTCGGATCCGTTCGGCGCCGGCCACATGGGCATTACCGCGGAAAACGTTGCGGAGAAATACGGCATCTCGCGCGAAGAACAGGATGCGTTTGCGCTGGAAAGCCAGAGGAAGGCAGCGGCGGCAATCGCCAACGGCTACTTCAAGTCGCAGATCGTGCCGGTCGAAGTGAAGGGCAAGAAGGGCGTGACGCTGTTCGACACCGACGAGCATCCGAAGGCCGACACCACGCTGGAATCGCTGGCCAAGCTGAAACCGGCGTTCAAGAAGGAAGGCGGCACCGTTACCGCCGGCAATGCGTCCGGCCTGAACGACGGCGCGGCCGCCTGCGTGCTGATGGAAGCGGGCGCCGCGGCAAAAGCCGGCCTGCAGCCGATGGCGCGCCTGGTGTCGTATGCGGTGGCGGGCGTGGAGCCGTCGATCATGGGCACCGGCCCGATCCCGGCGGTGCAGCTGGCGCTCAAGCGCGCGGGGCTGACGCTCAATGACATGGATGTGATCGAATCGAACGAAGCGTTCGCCGCGCAGTCGCTGGGCGTGTGCAAGGGCCTGGATCTCGATCCGGCGCGCACCAACCCGAACGGCGGCGCGATTGCCCTGGGTCACCCGCTGGGTGCGAGCGGTGCGATCATCACCGTCAAGTGCCTGTATGAACTGATCCGCACCGGCAAGCGTTACGGTCTGATTACGATGTGCATCGGCGGCGGGCAGGGTATCGCCGCGATCATCGAGCGCCTGTGATGTGACGGCGGTGCTGCGTGCAATGACGCAGCACCGCGTGCGTTTTGCCGTTCCCGCGGCTAAACGCCCTCCCGCTATACCGAGCGCATGATTCCCCCAGGCGCCCGGCGTACAATCTGCCGATGAACATTTCTTTGCACGAACTGGAACAGGCCATCAATTACTGGCGCACGCTGCGTCCCTCGCATGGCGAGGAGCGTGCGTTGTCGCCCGAAGTCAACGCGCTGGCCACGGTCTACGCGCTGATGATCCATCACCGCGCGGACTCCGTGCCGCTCGCATCGCTCGACCCCGTGGTGCGGCAATTGCTGGACGCCTGGCGGCGGCAGGCGGTCTGACGCTTTTCCCCCTTAGATTTCAAGTAACCGGCCGCATGTCACATCCGGCGCGGCTGACTCGTCTTGCAGGCAGGACCATCAACAAGACGAGGACGACATGCGCCCCCTATCCATCGCCCGGCTGCTGCTGGGTCTGATTCTGTCGGCCAACGGCATTGCCATGCTTGCTGTGCCGGAAACGTGGTATCTGGCCGTGCCCGGCGTGTTCCTGATGCCGCTTCTTTCCCTGTGGCTTGCATGGCCACGTACGCTGTCAACCAAGGAGGATCATCATGCTACGATGGATCGCACGGCGCCGGCTCGCCGCCTTTGAGCGGGCCTTCGATTACGACACCAGCTACATGCGCGAAATGCTCGATGCCAGTTGGGCAGGTTTCATGCGTTTTTCGGCAGTGGCGAAGATGGCGGCCCATCGCGAAGCGGTGCCGCCCGAGGCTTGGTATGCGGCCAAGCTGACCGCAACGATCGCCGAGGACTGCGGTCCCTGCACGCAGCTGGTGGTCAGGATGGCCGAGGCGGACGGAGTTAGCGTTTCCGTATTGCGCGGCATCCTGGACGGCGACGAGCGCGCGATGGGCAGCCATGCCGCCCTGGCGCAGCGCTTTGCGCGCGCCGTGCTGGCGCACGATCCGCAGGCCGATGCGCTGCGCGAGCAGATCGCCGCGCGCTGGGGCGAACGCGCAGTGGTGACGCTGGCGCTGGCGATCGCCGCCGCCCGCATGTTCCCCACCGTGAAATACGCGATGGGACACGGCAAGCGCTGCAGCCGTATCCGGATCGGGAACGTCGAGACGCGGCCCGCACTGGCATGAAAGGAGGACAGGCATGACGGCAACCGACAGCGGCGCAAACGACTTCGAGGCGCAGCGGCGCCACTTGCGGGCGATCGCCTACCGCATGCTTGGCTCGCGCGCCGAGGCGGAGGACGTGGTGCAGGACGCCTGGCTGCGCTGGCACGCGGCCGACCGCGCGCGGGTGGAAAACGTGCGCGCCTTCCTGTCCGCCACCGTCACGCGCCTGTGCCTGGACCGGCTGAAGTCGGCGCAGGCGCAGCGCGAAGTCTATGTCGGCGCCTGGCTGCCGGAGCCGGTGGTGGACGACGACAGCCAGTACCAGCCGGGGCCGGAAGCGATGCACGAGCTGGCGCACGACTTGTCGTTCGCCTTCATGCTCACGCTGGAACGCCTGTCGCCGCTGGAGCGCGCCGCCTTCCTGCTGCACGACGTGTTCGACATGAGCTTTGCCGAAGTCGCCGGCGTGCTCGGACGCAGCGAGGCGGCCTGCCGGCAGCTTGCCGCGCGCGCCCGCGCCAATGTGCATGCGAACCGGCCTGCGGCGAAGGTGACGCCGGACGAGGAGAACCGGCTTGCGTGGGCCTTCGTCAGCGCCATCCGCGACGGCGACGTGGCGGCGCTGGCGCGCGTGCTGGCGGAGGATGCGCGCTTTGTCTCGGACGGCGGCGGGCGGGTGACGGCGGTGCCGAAGCCGCTGTGCGGACGCGCGCTGATCGCCAAGGTGCTGATCGGGTTTGCGCGCCAGTTCGACCCCGCCAAACATCGCATGCGCCCGGCGCGCATCAACGGGCTGGCCGGTTGCGTGATTTCCACGGCGCAGGGCGAACTGGTCCAGACCATCGCGCTGGAGGCGGACGGCGCCGGGCACATCCAGGCGATTTATGTGATGCGCAATCCGGAGAAGCTGCGGCTGGTCGCGCCTTGACGAGCGGATGACAGCGGGCGGTCCAATATCGGTTAGAGTCATCCGCCGAGAAAAAGACCGGTGATTGCCGGAAAGTTGCTGCTAGAATGCCACTCTTTCTATTTGCAAAATAGCACGATTCCCATGGCAACTACCTACCAGCGACTCAAGCAACAAATCGAAAACCTGCGGAAAGAAACCCTGCGCCGCGTCAAGACCATCCTGGAGCAGCACGACATCAGGATGGAGCAACTGACGGCAGATATCGCTTCCGCACCGGCACGCGTAGCCGACAAGGTGAAAACCGCGGTTGCGTCGACACTGAAAAAGCAAGCGGCCACGAAGACCGCCGGGAAAGCCAAAGTTACGCCGGCGGAGATCTCCGCTCCGGCGAAGAAAGCCGGCACCACCAAGAAGCCGACGCCGGCAGCAAAGAAAGCGGCAGCCAAGACGAAACCGGCGCCGGCAGCAAAGACCGCCACAGCGAAGAAAGCCGCCGCCACAACCAAGGCAGCGCCGGCAGCAAAGGCCGCGCCGGCCAAGAAGGCGGCAGCCGCAACCAAGGCGGCACCAGCCAAGAAAGCCGCTACCGCCGACAAGGCAGCACCGGCGGCCAAGAAAGCCGTCACCGCAACCAAGGCAGCACCGGCAGCAAAAGCCGCGCCGGCCAAGAAGGCCGCGACCGCAGCCAAGGCGACGCCGGCAGCGAAAACCGCACCGGCAAAGAAAGCCGCGGCTGCAACCAAGGCCGCGCCGGCCAAGAAGACTGTGACCAGGGCGGCGCCGGCGAAGAAAGCCGCCGCGACTCCCAAGGATGCGCCGGCAGCAAAGCCGCTCGTCGCCGAGCAAGCGATAGCCGCAGCCAACGACGCTGCGGCAGCAAAGGTGGCCGAGCAAGCCATCGCCGCCGCGCAGCAGGAACCGGCAACGGCGGCAATCCCCGTCGCAACCTCGGCAGCGTCAGCCGCCGCACCGTCCGCAGCGGCGGCACAGTAACACCGACCACGAAAACCCGGCATGCCCGGGTTTTTTTACGTCTGCTTCCTGAGCGCCTGCTTCACGCCGCCAGATGCCGCGCCTGCCGCGGCAGCGCGTCAGCCTTGCCCGCGCCCTGCGCCTTCATGCGCAAATTCCGCTTGCTCATCTGCCCCGCATAGTCGTTGTCCAGCGACGCCTCGACCGCAGCCGCCTCCTGCCCGCGATTGACCAGCCATTCGGCGACCAGGGCCGCGAGGCGTTCCAGCGCGATGCGGTTGGTCGCGTCGGTTCTCTCGTACAGCCAGTCGGACAGCTGCATGAAATTGGAAAACGGCGCATCGCCCAGGATCAGCGGCAGGGTATGCGCGAAGCGCCCGGAGTTGGCGATCATGTCCCAGTAGCGCGAAAAGCGCACCAGGCGCTGCATGGTCGGAAAGTCGATGCGGTCGTTGGCGAGGATCGCATACGGCGGATACGGGTCGAACACCATCCGGTACGCCTCCGTGTGGCGGATGATCGGCGTGCCGCGCAGGCGCTTCAGGATGCCGAACTGGATCTCGTGCGGGCCGAGCGCAACCAGCTGGTCGAAGCCGCGCGCGAAGCTGTCGAGGTCTTCCCCGGGCAGGCCGGCGATCAGGTCGACGTGCAGGTGCGCATGCGAATGTTCGGCCAGCCAGCGGATGTTGGCAGCGGCCTTGTCGTTGTCCTGCCGCCGGCTGACCAGCGCCTGCACTTGCGGATTGAAGCTCTGGATGCCGATCTCGAACTGCAGCGTCCCCGGCGGGAACTTGGCGATCGCCTCCTTCAACGCATCCGGCAGGTGGTCCGGCACCAATTCGAAATGCGCGTACACCGGATCGTGTGGAGCCGCGGCCAGCTTGTCGAGGAAGAACTGCAGGATCTTCAGGCTGGTCTTGATGTTCAGGTTGAAGGTGCGGTCGACGAATTTGAACAGCCGCGCGCCGCGCGCATGCAGCGCCTCCATCTCGGCGAGGAAGGCGTCGAGCGGAAACGGCCAGGCGGTCTTGTCGAGCGAGGACAGGCAGAACTCGCACTTGAACGGGCAGCCGCGCGAGGCTTCCACGTACAGCGTGCGGTGCGCGATGTCGTGGTCGGTATAGAGCGAATACGGCAGCCGGATCTCGGACAGCGGCGGCTGCGCGCCGGCGTGGATCTTCATCAGCGGCTGGGGGCCGTTCAATATCTGCCGGCACAATGCCGGGAAGGTGATGTCGCCCCAGCCAGTGACGACGTAGTCGGCCAGCTGCGTGATGCGGCGCTCCCCGGTTTCATGGGAGATTTCGGGGCCGCCGAGCACGACCGTCACCTGCGGCGCGACGCGCTTGAGCAGCGCGACGATGCGCTCGGTTTCCTCGACGTTCCAGATGTAGATGCCGAAGCCGACGATGCGCGGCCGGTGCGCGAGCAGGCGTTCGACCACGTCGGCCGGTTTCGCGCCGAGCACGAATTCCTGCAGGCGCGTGACGTCCTGCAATTCGCCCATGTTGGCAAGCAGGTAGCGCAGGCCGAGCGCGGCATGCGAATAGCGAGCGTTGAGGGTGGACAGCAGGATGGTCATGATGCGAGGTTGCTGTGAGGCGAGCAGCCATTTTACGCGTCGCGGTCAGCCGGCACACGGATTTGCAGCATTACATTTCAGCCTCGCGGCGCGCCGAAGGACGTCGACCGGACCGTCAAATCGTCTCGTCGCGGCGCTCGCGCATGAGGAGCCATTCGGCGACGGCAAGATTGATGACCCATCCCGCCGCCATGAACAGGGTCCTTGCCAGCTCCCCGCGTATGCCGGGAAACAGGAACCAGGGCACATGGGTGAGGACCTGGGTGCCGGCGCCGATGCCGAGCGCATAGCCGCGCATCATCCAAGCGCGATGCCGCCGGATATCCCCCCTGCGTATGGCGGCATAGCCGAGGGATATGAACACGAACATCGCGCTCCCGACCACAAGCCGGATCGCATAGAGGCTCGGGCCGTCGCTGCCGACGGGCGGATAAAACTGGGTCATCCACAGCCCTGACAGCGCGGCGATCAGCCCGCAGGGGAGCAGCACCCGCCCGGCAGCGCGATGCCACCCTGGGTAGCGGCGGCGAAAACCCGGGGAGAACTGGAAGGCGCCGAGGATGCAATAGGCCAGGGCGCCGGCAATGTGCAAGACCACAGGCCAAGGCGCCGCGAAAAAGCGGGCGTTGTCCGGAGAGATCTCGCCGCTCCCAAGCTGGACCAGGCGGAATATGCCGGCAACGGCAGGAATGCCGCTGAGCGCCACCAGGCCGGCGGGGATGAGCCAATCGGATTTTGCGGAGGAAATCATCTTATTCAAATCATCTTATTCCTGTACCGTGACATATCACTCGACGAAAAATTCGCGAAAAATTCGCGGCGCCATTGCAGCACGCCCCACTGCCGCCATGACGCTGCGGCGCACCGGCGTTGGCGGCATGGGGAGACGGTGCGGCACTCAGAACGTGTAGCCTAAGGATAGCGTCAGGCTACCGCGCCGCTGGTTGCCGGATTCGGAAGCAACCCGGCTGCGTTCCGCTTCGACGTCCTGACGCAGAACCGCGTTTTCGGCAGCGCCTGAAGCGGAGAGCGTCGTCCTGCCGCCGGTAAGCAGCATGATGCCGGCATCGCTGCTGAAGCGCCATCCTTTCTTGTCCGGCGCGCCCGATTCCCAACCAATACCTAGATATGGCGCAAACTTGTTGAAGCTGACTTTGCCGCTCAGCTCGCCCACAGCGCTTGCTGCATAACGCCGATTGTTGATGTTGTAGCTGCCGGTCGCATCGGCGATGGCCTTGATGTCTTCCCTCAGCCTGCCAAGGTATATCAAGCCGCCGGTGACGCGCAATCCGCCGCCGGCCGACGGGTACCAGTCCAGCAATGCCTCCAGCGAGGCGCCAGGCTTGAACTTGGCGATGTAGTTGTTCCCGCCCATGTCGCGGTCATGTGTAGCAGAGCCGGCTCCGCTGATCCCCGTCCGGAAAGCGAAATGCTCGTCGTACACCATGCCGATGCCGACCGAGGCGCCCCGCCCTCCCACCTTGCCATAGGCGAAGGTGCCTTCGGCGCGGGCGAGGCCGGCGCAGCAGAGCAGAATCGGAAAAGCGGCAATATACGCAGTACGCAATGTCATGAAGATTCCTCGCATGTGAAAAGTCTGCGGCGCGGCCCATCTGCCGAGCCAGCGCGCATTCTGGAATAACAGTCGGACAAGCGCATGTGCCGAAAGCCATGGGTGGCAGGCATGACTTTCGGCACTGGCCGGCCCCGACGGCTGCAGTACAATTGCCGCTCTGGCCCGCCCCACTCACATCCGCACCTCACGCATGCATCGATCGAGCGACAGCATATTCGTCATCACAGGACTGGGCGCATGCACGTTGGTCGGGATACTGCCGGCGATTGAGATCTGGCTTGGCGGGCCGTCAATGATCAGCCATTCGCGCCAAATCCTCGCGGTGTTCGCGCGATTCATCGCGAGCATTATTGCGGGCGACGCGGCGGACCGGGCGCAAACGGCCTTTCACACCTACCTGAGTCTTTACCTGCTGAGCATGGCGGCATTTGCCGCAGCGTTCTGGCTTCGCATTCGCCCTTCGCCCTCGCGGCCGGCCGTGCTCGATACGGCACTACTGGCAGCCCAGGTTGCGATTGGCGTGACGGCCGCACCGGACCTGCTGTTTATCGTCGCGGCGGAACTCGCATTCGTGCTGCCGCAACGGCCCGCTTTGGCCTGGCTGGGCGCGCAAATGGCCGCGCTGATCGGCACCAAGCTGAGCGCCCTGCTCGGTAAAAGCACGCCCCTGCTCTGCAACCTATCCGGCGTGACGCCGCCGCCACTCGAAACCTTCCAGGCCTTGGGGCTGGGCTGGGACATCGCCTGGCAGACGTTCGCCTTCTGCGTCGGCTACGTCGCATCGATGGAGCAGCGCAGCCGCCGCAGGCTCGCACAGGCACATGCGGAACAGGCCGCGACCCACCAGCTGCTGGCGGAAACCATCCGCGCCTCCGAACGCCTGCGCATCGCGCGCGACCTGCACGACGCGATAGGCCATCACCTGACCGCGCTGAACCTGCATCTCGATCTCGCCCTGCGCCAGGAGGGCGGCCACGCGGCCGAACCGGTGCGGGTTTCGCGCGAGCTGGCGCAGCGCTTGCTGCAGGAAGTGCGCGCGGCGGTAAGTGCCGAGCGCGATGTCCGGCCCATCAATCTGCGCCAGGCATTGCAGACCATGTGCGCCGGCATGCCGTCGCCGCGCATCGACTTTTCCTGCGACGACGGACTGGACATCGGCGATCCGGCAGTTGCCCACGCGATCTTTCGCAGCATCCAGGAAGCGCTCAGCAATGCGGTCCGCCACTCCGGCGCCAGCGCCATCAGCATTGCGCTGTGCAGGCAGGAGGACGGTGTGGCGCTCGCCGTCAACGACAATGGAAAAGGCGTGTCCAGGACAGACGCCGGGAACGGCAGCGGCCTGCGCGGCATCCAGGAGCGTGTCGCGGAGCTGGGCGGGAAAATGGAAACCGGGAATCGGCAGGATGGCGGCTTCGGCATCCGGATCTGGCTGCCGCAAACGGGAGGCGCGACATGATCCGTCTTGTGCTGGTCGACGATCAGACACTGGTGCGCAGCGGGATCCGCGGGCTACTGTCCCTGGTCGGCGATATCGAGGTCGTGGACGAAGCCGCCGATGGCGAGCAGGCATTAGCCGTCATCGAACGTTCGCAGCCCGATGTGGTGTTGCTTGACATCAGAATGCCGCTGCGTTCCGGCATCGACGTACTGAAAGCGCTGGGCAAGCGCGGGCATGTGCCGCCGACCATCCTGCTGACCACCTTCGACGATGACGAGGCCTTGTTGGAAGGGATGCGCGCCGGCGCCAAGGGTTTTCTTCTGAAGGACATATCGCTCGAGCGCCTTGCCGAAGCGATCCGCTGCGTCGCCTCCGGCGCCACCCTGTTCAGGCCCGCGATTACCGAGCGTGTGCTGCACGGCCTGCAGGACGTGGCGCCGTCGTTTCCCAACCTCGATCTGCCGGACAGGCTGACCAACCGCGAAACCGAGATCCTGCGCCTGATGGCCGGCGGGTTCAATAACCGGGAAATCGCCGCAGCATTGGGGACGAGCGAGGGCACGGTGAAGAACCATGTGTCGAGCATCCTGTCCCGGCTCGGCGTACGTGACCGGGTAAGGGCCGTCCTGCGGGGACTGGAACTAGAGGGTGTTATGAACTCAGGAAGGGGGCGCGCAGCCCCGGGAACCGGCCGCATGCCAGGCGCGGCGACGCGTCGTAGCGGTGCT
>OFCW01000372.1_pt1 | contig 10324 bp, 10 predicted proteins | sample 1520951 | NCBI WGS metagenome assembly OFCW01 (sample SAMEA4349680, study PRJEB24078) | microbial mat metagenome | biome: Terrestrial Biome; feature: Habitat; material: Microbial Mat | place: India | collected 2012-06-12 | depth 10 m | reverse complement strand
GGCTCCAGCGGCACCAGCGAGGCCAGCCGCTGGAAGTTCCTGCTTTCGATCAGGCGCTACGGGGACTGAGTTCGGAGCGCCCATCCGGGAAACGCGTTGCGACCGGGGGATTGCATCGCCGCCGGCACGGGCGCGTGCGTCCCGGGATCGGAGTCCGCGCGGTGGCGCATGCGGCACCCGGCGCCGCCCGTCCCGAGCAGGGTGCCAGACAGAGGAGAGGGTCAATGCGGTCTTTGAGCGAGAAGGAACTGCTGTTGGCAGTGGGTGGTACGGACGGCTGCCCGCCGGCGCGTCCGGCGGACATCGTGCCCTGCGCGCAATCCGAGTACGGAAACCTCGCGAACGACATCAGCAACGGCATCCAGAACTGGTACGAAGCCGCGGTGGATGCGACCTCGCAGGCGATCGAGACGGTTGCCGGCTGGTTCTGAGTGACGCATGCCGGGAGGGCGGATATCCTCGCGGAGATCCGCCTTTCCGGCGCTCGGGCAGAGTTCATGGTCCACGAAACCAGGGCGGCCGCCGACAGGGCGATCGCCGCCGCCCTAGGCTACGTCGCACTGCTCCTGGCATCGCACCTGCTTTCCGTCCGCCTGGGCGTGGATGGGCGGCTGCTGATGGCGCTCGCCACCGTGGTCCTGCTGTCCGGCCTGTGCCTTGGCTCGGCGGGAGCCCGCGAGTTCCTGCGCACGCAGGCCACGCGCGCGCGGTCCGGGTGGATCGAAGTGCTTTGCTGGGCCTTGGCCGGCGTCGCGTTCCACCTGGCGTACTTCGCCGTTTCCGGCGTGGACGCGTCGCGGATCTCGGGATGGCGGCTGGATGCCCGCTTCCTGGCCTCCGCCATCCTGCTTTCCTCCATCGCCGCGCCCTTCGTGGAAGAAGTGTTCTTCCGCCTGTTCGCGATCTGGCGTTCCCGCCGGTTCCCGGCGCTGCTGGCCGTTGCCATCTCCGGCGCGGCCTTCGCCCTGCTGCATCCGGAGCGCCCGGTATCGGTGCTGGTGTTTGCCGCGCTCGCCGCGATCGCCTACCTGAGGGTGGGCGTCGCCGCCTCGCTGGCGTTCCATGTCGCCTACAACCTGGGCAACTACCTGCTGCTGCTGGCGGCCTCGCAGGCCAACGGCGCCTAGCCGGTCCACGCGCTCCGGCCGGCGGGGGCCGGCCATCTCCGCCAGACACCATCCGCCACCGTCCGGTGCGCCGTGCGGTTTCGCGCGCAATCAACCGCCTTGGGGCGGGGCGATTTGTGTAATGTCCGGGGCACGACCGCCGAAGGAGCCTTGCCCATGCGCCGCCGAGCTTCCGCCTGCCTGCTGCTCCTGCTGGGCCTGGGCGCCGGCCCTGCCCACGCCCATTTCGCCGTGGACTTCGCCGACACCCACCAGTCGCGCTACGGGCCGGGCGAGATCAAGTCCGCGCCCTGCGGACGCCCGGACGGCGAGCGCGGCGAGCACGTCTATACCTATGCCCCCGGCGAGACCATCACCGTGTCCTGGGTCGAATACGTGGCCCATCCCGGCTACTTCCGCATCGCCTTCGACGACGATGGCGACGACGACTTCGTGAATCCCGCGCGCATCGCCCCGGCCGGCCGCAGCTGCGCCGAAGGCGAGCCCCACTGCGGCGACGGCGACTTCTACAACAACGCCACCGTGCTGGTGGACGACTTCGGCCGCCACGACGTGGCCGAGAACGGCAAGCCCTACTCGCTCCAGCTCAAGCTGCCCGACATCGAATGCGAGAACTGCACCCTGCAGATCATCCAGCTGATGACCGAGGCCGGGAAGGCGCCCTACGACCCGGCGGCCGAGGATGCGGACGACATCTACTACCAGTGCATCGACCTGCGGCTGCAGGCCAGCCGGTAAACAGGCAATCGCGCCCCTGAAGTGCAACCAGGCCCGGGCCGTCGCCATGGCCCGGCCACCCCAGGGCGCGATTTGCCTGTGTAGCCCGGTCAAGGCCGCAGGCCGCATCCGGGGGGCCGCACACGCGACGCATCCGGCATTCCCGCCCATCCCGTCGCGGGTGCGCTTCGCCTACCCGGGCTACGTAGGTCAGAACTTCCCGCCCACCGGCAGGTAGCGCCAGGCGCCAACCGGCATCTTGGCCAGGGCGATGCGGCCGATGCGCAGGCGGCGGATCGAGACCACCTGCAGGCCGACCTGGGCGCACATGTGGCGCAGCTGGCCGGGGCGCGGGCCGTTGATCGCGAAGCGCAGGCAGGTCTCGTTCTGCCCGCTGACCTTGCATGGCGGCAGGGGGCGGCCTTCGTAGGACAGGCCGTGGCCAAGGCGGGACAGGCCCCAGGGCTCCAGCAAACCCTCGACCTCGACAACGAACTCCTGCTCGATGGTGGCGAAGTCCTCCACCAGCCGGCGACGCACGCGCCCGTCCTGGCTCAGCACCACCAGGCCGCTGGCTTCCGGCTCCAGCGGCACCAGCGAGGCCAGCCGCTGGAAGTTCCTGCACAGCATGCGGATGCCGGTGGTGTCGCCGTCCCAGCGGTTGGCCGGCGGCAGCAGGTCAGCGATCGCGCCGGCCGCGGCGTGCAGGTCCACGCCGGCCGGCTGGTGCAGCAGGAAGGTTGCCGGTTCGATCGGCTGCGGACGGGCGCCGGCAACGATCTCCACCACCTCGTCGGTGACCATATGGCCGGGCAGTTCCACCACCTGGCCATCGACCTCCACCCAGCCACCCTCGATGTACTGCTCGGCCTCGCTGCGCGAGCACCGGGCCAGTTCGGCCACGCGCCGGGCCAGTCGGATCGGGTTGGACAGGCGTACCTCGCAGCGTGTCCTGCGCGAAGTACGCCGCGGCTTTTTTTGCGATGTCGCGCTCCATGCGAAGGCGAGCATTCTCTGCACGCAACCGGGCTATCGCCATCTGCTCGGGCGAAACCTGGATGCTCTTGTCTCCACCGCCCGCACCGTCCAATTCTCCCTTGGCTGACAGCCGTACCCAGTTGCCCAGGCTCGCTTTGGGAATGCCCAGTACCTTGGCCACCACCGCAATCGCCTGACCCGAGCGGACCTGCCGAACAGCCTCCTGCTTGAACTCTCGCGTGTACTGCGCACGCACCTGCTTGTCACTCATCTCTGAACTCCTTGTCGGTATTTTCAACAAGGGTTAAGAACTCCAGTTTTCAGGAGCAACCTCAACTGCGCGGGGAAACGCTGGGGCGGATCGCTGAAGCCACCGGTATCCGCACTGCCAACCTCTCGGTCTGGCTCCGTGGCAAGGAGCAGGTGATCTCCGCCAAACGACTAGTCGGCCTGTTGCACCACCCCGGTGTGGAAGGCGGGCGCCTGCGTACCGACGTGTTGCACCAGTAGCAGGATCGCGGGGCACTGGACGACAGCGGGCTCGTGCTAAGCCTGCTGCCGGCCAACAACCAGCCGGTTTGGTTGTTTCAGGATGAGCAGCCCGGGCTTATCAAAACCCGCTTTTTGTTGGCTGGCGATGTGCTGATCCGCATGGAGATCGAGCCGGGCGTCAATCAGGCCCTTGATCTGGCGACAGTCGTCAGGGTGGATCGTGTCATCACCACCCCTGCAGCATTGGCCGGGGTGCCAATCGACTCGTTGGCATCAGCACACAACGTCATCTTGGCGCTGGCGGAGCAGGCCGCAGTGGACGTGGGTGACAAAGAACTGCTGGAAGGGCTGATGTTCCGTCTGACCGAAACATTAGGCAGTAATGTCACTTCAGCGCAGGACTGGCAACAACTGGAGCAGGCGCTGAGGCGGTCCCTAGAGGCTGGCCTGGCCCCAAGTGACATTGCGAGCTTACTCAAAGGGCACCTACAGAACAGATAGCCAGACCGCTTCCTGTTCGAGCGCCCGTCCGGATTGGCGCATCTGTTCGGTTAACGGGCCTAGATAATCAGGTAACTGCGGAACAGCACTGGTGAACTCCCGAAGCGTATCCTGCCATAGCCGCTGGCTACCATAGCGTGCCAGTTTGCTTTGCCAGTCGGGCATCAGCCAGCATTCGCAAGTGTCGCCAAGCTGTGCAAAGAGTCGCGCGAAATTGGCCAGCCCCACGCCGTCATAGTCCGGGAACAGTACGACACGGCTTGCACGCGGGCGCTGCCCCAGCCAAGCGAGAAGCCGGCCATCAAGCTGTCCGCCGTAGTACAGCAGGGTGGCTTGCATTCCTACTGGCAGCCAATCCGTGCGGTCAAACAATGCCTGATTTTCCACCAGCCAGAGCGGCTGCTCGCTTTGCCAGTCGTCGTCGGTTTCGATGCGCAGGCTGGCAGCCCCGAAGTGGTGCGTGAGCTGGCTGAGTGGCAGTTCGCACCCGTGTGCTCCTTGTCGCCAGAGCACCTTTTCGCCAACGGCCTTGAGCAATGGGTAGTAGCAGCCATGCTGATGATTGCGCGCTTTGCTGTCGCGCGCGTGGGCGATGTGTTGCGCGCGCAGCGGCAGGTCGTCCGTGGCCAGCATCCCGACTTGGGGGGAGAGTGCGCTCAGATGGATATCGAATAGTCGCGGATCGCTGACACGGTAAACATCACCGCGCCCCTGGCGCTGGCAGATTACCGCTCCTGTCTGCCGGGCAAAGCGATCCAGAGCGCTGCGCTGAGCGGCGGTGAAATAGCTGGTCGGCAGGGCTTGTTGGCCATGCAGCTTGAGCAAGGCTGCGCGCAGGGTTCGATCCATACTCAGGCATCCAGCGGTTCGATGACCTGCCAGCTATGGCGGCTGATCTGGTTGCTGCCGTTGCGCGTGCGAATTGGCACGCAGTAGCGCACGGTCGTCAGCGGCGCGGGCGAGGCAAAAATCAACGAGAAGCCGAACTCCGCCGCCGTGTCGATCAGGCTGCGCTGATTGCGGGCGTCCAGGGCCAGTGCCTCGTCCAGATAGCAGATGCCCTGGATGGGGCGACGCTGATCCTGCATCAAATGCAGCATCGCCAGCCCCGTCACCAGTTTGGCCATCAGCACGGTGCCATTGGAGGCGGCACTGTCGAGGTCATCGAAGGCTTCCGGCTCGCGATCTGCCTTGCCGACCCAGAAGCGCAGGCGAAACAGGTCGGCCACACGCAGGCCATGGCGGGCGTTGCCCTCTTCGATCAGCAGGGTCTTGGCGCGATTGAGTCGATCATCGTCGAGCATGCTCTGCTGGTTGAACAGTTCGAAGGTTTCGCCACTGTCCACAGTGGCGGCGGTACTGATCAGCAGTTCGATGGCTTCGACCAGAATTGTTTCGTCTTCGGGTTCGATCTTGAACACGGCCAGATCGGAAAGTTGCCGGCCGCTGATCTTGCGGTTGAACTCGCGCATCCGGCGCTTGAAAGCAAACAGGCCGTCGCGCAGTTCGCGCAGGCAGGCGGCCACATTCACCACCGCCGAGCGTACCTTCTTTTCCAGTGCTTCGGCTTCCTGCGGCAGGTGATGGGCGAATTCAACGAGACGAACAATCTCGTTTTCCGGTTCGCCGACAAACTGATACTTGGTCAATCCGCCGCTATGGATTTCACCCAGCAGATGGCGGATCTGCTCATCCAGCTCCAGCAACTGGCGGCAGTCAGTCAGATAAGTCTGCAGCCGTTCGGCCAGTTGTTCCGGCGCAAACTCGGGCTGGGCGAGCCAGGGGTGGTGTGGCAACTCGGCCAGCCAGGTGAAGGGGCCTTCGTGGTCGATGCGCTGATGACGGCGTTGCTCGATCTGCCGGTGTTGCTGCTGCAAGGCCGCCAAATCCTGTCGCCGCTGCTGCCGCTGCTGATCCAATGCGCGGTGCCGCTCTGCCGACTGCGCCAGACTGGCGCCGAGGTCGGCGAGCTTTTTCGCCAGTGTCTGCAGCCGCTCCTCGCGCTCGGCCTCGCTTTGCCGCAAGTCCTGCATGTGCGCGTAGTCCCGCAACTCGGCATCCAGTTCGGCTAGTTGCTGCTCCAGCGCTTGGCGTTGCTGTTTGACGTTTTCCAGAGCCAGGGCGGTGGCCAATTGTTCTTGCAGCTGAGTCTGCTGTTGCTGCAACTCCTGCCGCAATTCGCTCAGTTCCGCCAGGGTCCGTTGCTGATACTGTGCCGGCAGGGCTTCCAGCCGCAGTTGCAGGCCAGGCAAATTGAATTGCCCGGCATTCGCATCGACCAAGGCCGCAAGCAGGGCCTTGCCATCAAGGCGGAAATCTTCGTTGCCCAGGGTCAGTACCGGCTTGGCCAGCACCTTGTTCAGCGCGTTGAGTTGTTCCGAAGATACGACACTGGCCAGTTGCTGATAGAGGTTCTGCCCCTGGGTGCGCAACTCCTGCGCCAGCTGCGCGGATTCCCGTTCGATCCGTGCCAGCTCGCGCTCGACGGCCGCTGGCGTGCGGCTCTGGGCCTGGCCGATCCGTACCACCAGCGCATCCCGTTGTTCCTGCAGCTCGCGGCGGCGCGCCTCCAACAGGGCGCGTTCAGGGATCAAGGCAAAACGCTGCTGCAACGCGCGCAACTGTTCGCTTTGTTGGCAGAGCTGCTTTTGTTCCAACTCGCATTGATTCTGCTCGCGTGCGGACTGCATATCCTGTTCGCGCAGGCGGGCTAGCTCGAATTCGCACTGCGCCAACTCATGCTGTAAGGTTTGCTGGCGGGTCTCGTAATGCTGTTGCCACTGACCCAGTGCCGCGTCGATCAAGGGGCGCCAGCACAGCAATTTGCCGCGCAACACCAAGCGGGCCTCCTGCTTCTGTTCCAGTTCGCTCAGAGTGGCTTGCAGCCGCACGGCGGCCAGGTACTGACTGCGTTCGGCGTTGAGGTCGGCAAACGCCTTGTCCCATTCGGCCTTGAAGTCGATGCTGGCATCCGGCAGATCGCGGCGGAAAATCTGCAGCAGATAGTCCTTTACCTCGCTGGAGCGCAGTTTGTCCAAGCGCAGTGTGCGGGTCAGCACCCGCTGAAAAACGCTGGCATCGCTGGCATGCTCCAGCCGGAAAACGCAGAAGTCCTGCTGACTGGCGAGCTTGCGGCTGCGCCCGCCATAGACCATGTCGGCAAATTCGCTGCTGCTGTAGCTGAACACCCGGCGCCCAAAGCTCGCCAGATGGCTGGCCAGTTGCGGTTGTGCCACCAAGGTGCCATCCGGCAGGCAGAACTCCTCGACCTTCAGCGGCCCGGCATAGGCGAAATACTCGTACTCGAAGCTTACCCCTTTGCCCACGCAGCCCAGCACTACGGTGCCGGACTCCGGCAGCGACACCTCCAGCAGCACATACGCGCTGCTGTTGGGGAAATAGAAGCGCCGGCTCTTATCCACATCGTGCGCACCAAAATCCATACGGCGGCGGTCGATGATCAGCAGAAACTGCAGGGCATTGATCAGGCTGGTCTTGCCGGTATTGTTGGGCGCCACCAGAGAGACCGCACCATCGAGCGGCAGCTCGGCGCGCGAGTAGCCGGCGCTGCCCAGCAGGACCAGACGTTGGAAGCCGTACTGCATCAGGTGTCCTCCTCGTCCTCTGGCGCATCCGCAGCCCAGTATTCCTCCGTTGGCGCGCTCGGCTCGTCGCCATCAGTCTTGGCCGTCAACGCCAGGCTCTCGAAATGATCGAGGTAACGGCATACAGCGGGCAGCAGTCGCCAGCCTGCTGGCTCTGCCATGGCAAAGCCCAGGTTGCAGGCGCGGCCCAGCAGCTCCACCAGGACGTCGGGGTTGAGGCCCTCGGCATCCAGCAGGTCTTGCTGTTGCTTGTAGACCTCGGCCAGCCAGGCGCTGTCGATCAGCCAATCGGTAAAGCGCTGCAGGGCCTTGCCGGCGTTGGCCTGGGCATCGAAGATCACCATGAACAGCAAGGCCAGCTGGCGGCTGATTTTGCCGATGTTGCTGTTGGCGTCACTGTTGTGAAACCAGGCAAAGCCCCTGGCATCCAGGCGCAGTTCGAACCCCAGCGCGGCAAACAAACCGACATAGCTGGCCTCGTGCTGTTCCAGCTCCGCCCACAGCGCGGGCTCGGCCATTCGATTCAGGTGTTTGCCGGAGAGAAACAAGCGGAACAGCTCGGCCAATGCCGGCATCTGTGATAGCGCGGCTGCCAGAGCGTGTGGGATCGTCATTGCGGGATACTCACGCGGTGAGGGTGATGCAGGACGCGAATCGTCTGCAGCGTGGTTTTCTCAGGCTGGCTGGCTGCCTCGAACTGCCAGCCGGGCTCATGTTGCAGGTCATGGAACAGGCGCAGCAGGGTGGCATCCTGCAGGTGGGTGTAATGGCGGTGCAGCCAATCGAGCAGATTTTCCACTGGCAGGCTGCGGGCCAGATGCGCACGAACAGCGCCTTCGTCCACCTGCTCCAGCAAGGGAGCGTCATCGCCGGGTTCATCCTGCGGAAAGGCCACCGCCTGCGGCTGGTATTGGCGCGCGGCAGCCATGACCACCCGTACCTCATCGCCCAATTGCAATTTGAAACCGCGCTCATTGCGCCAGACGGGGAGTGCGGTCTCATCCGCCGGGCGCGACAGTGCGCGACGCAGGCCGCGTTTGCGCACCTGCCCCAACAGCAAGCTGATGGCACTGGTCAGTGCGTTGTGCTGACGCAGCTCTTCGCGTAAGGGCAGCAGTGTATCGGCACACTGTTGCGCAACCAGCCGGCCAAAGCGCCGCAGCTCCTTGGCCTGGTGCGCCACCTGACGCAACTGCAGGCGATGCGAGTAGAGCGCACCCTGTACCGACAATTGCTCTAGGCTCAAGTCGAGCGCACGCTCCGCTTCTTCCAGATAGCGATAGAAGGTGCCCTGCGAGCCGCTGTCCATCATCTGGTTCATCGGCTCCACATAATGATCGTAGGCTTCCAGCACCTCGCGGTAGCGCTGGCTGATCGGCATGCTGCTGTCGGCGCTTTTGGCGTTTTCCGCCAGCTCAAAGAGCGCGTGCCGGTCCTGGTCAAGCTGCAGGCTGATCTGGCGGAAGAGTTCTGCCAGCTTGTTGGCGGCTCCGCGCACGCGATCCATGTCGGCCCCTAGCATCCCTTCATTGAGTGCCTCGGTAGCTTCACGGATGGCAGCAACACGCGCCTGCAGCACGGCAGCCAGACCCAGCTCATGCTCGCGGGAAAGGCCGCGCACGAACTCCAGCACGTAGGCATTGAGCTGCAGATCGCTGCTACGCGGCAAGGTTTGCAGGATGTCCGCATTGACCAGGGCACGCAGTACCGCGCCCTGCGTTTCGGCATCCCGTTGCCCGGATACCTTGGCAATACCGTTCAACACCTGATCGCTGGTCAGCACGGCAAACTCGCGCGACAGCCGCACCAAAAGCTCCACGGTGTCCCAATGGGTGTAAAGCGCGTAGACCAGCGAGCGAGGGTTGGCCATGTCAGTTCAGTCTCCCACCACCGAGCAGGCATGCCCTGTGCGGCATGCTCTCACCCGCCAGCCGCACAGGGCGGCAACCCGGCGCATGGCCGCAGCGGGGTTTCATAAGGTGCAGGCTGGACGCATCGACCATTCGTTGTCCCCACGCAGCCGCGCCCGATTTCTGGCGAAATCGAGCCCAGCGGCCACATTCTTTGTGCTCTCGCGAGCCAGCACAAAGAATGTGCTCATCGCGCCGGGGACAAGCGACTCTCGGGCTGCGTCCCGGCCGGAATGTGTCAGGCATGGTGGCAACACTGTGTGCACAAAGTGGCGTCCAATGTGGTGAACAGCGTGGCAACATTGTGTTGAACATGGCGGCAGCATTGTGGCGACATGTGGGTCACCGTGTGGCAACAAGGTGGCGCTGACAGTTCAAGCGACCGCATGGATGAAAGCATTCAGTGCCGCCGCGATGCGTTTACGGCGCTCTTGCAAGAACGCCTTGTAGTGATCCAGTGCCAGCAGTTCCTCCTCCACTGGGATGCACTGTGCTGCGAATGGTGCCGCACCGTGCTGCGCCACCAGCGGCAACAGGTAGGTCACAGGCGCTTTGTCGCTGATCGCACGATTGGTTTTGCCGCCGATGAAAGCCAGGTTGGCGATGTCGTCGGCCTCGCGAGGGGTGTAGCTGCCGCGCAGCAATGCCTTGGGGAAAATGTGATGAAACTGCAAGCGGTGCTGACTGCCCGAGTGGTCCAGCGCAATGGCCAGGTGGCTGCGCCAATCCTTGGCGCCTGCCGCACGAAACGCCAGGAACATGGTCTTGAACAGCGCACTGCGCTGGTTGCGCCCCTCCAGCTCTTCCGGCGTGATGTCAAGGCGACCGAACTGCAGACGCAACCGGTCGATCAGTTCATTGACGCCGCCGCCATTGCGGATGGTCGCCAAATCCTGATCCAGAATGGTCTCACTGGAACCCCGCGAGAAACGGCCTTTGGCATTGGCGGCCAAGGCCCAGTAGCGCAGCCGATGTTGCTGTTGGCGTCACTGTT
>OFCW01000371.1_pt1 | contig 10325 bp, 7 predicted proteins | sample 1520951 | NCBI WGS metagenome assembly OFCW01 (sample SAMEA4349680, study PRJEB24078) | microbial mat metagenome | biome: Terrestrial Biome; feature: Habitat; material: Microbial Mat | place: India | collected 2012-06-12 | depth 10 m | reverse complement strand
GGTAGTTACCACATCAATTTACCACATGAAGTTACCACATGTTAAGCCTGTAAGTTGTTGTTGTATAAACGAATCAAGCGCTTATGTTCGTTCTGCGGAATCTCCCTCCGTCTCCGCCAAGAATAAGTACCAAGCAGTTCAAAGAAGTCCAAAAACCCGCGTATATTCAATGAATTACGCGGGTTTTTTGTTTTTTGGCGTGCATCCAGGTCCAGCGGCATCCAGCCATTTTGCAGCCAATTTTGCTGGCACGCGGTCTAACCGTTTTTTTCGATGCCCGCAAAATCATGCCAAAGCTCGCCATTCCATTGACCGACGCTAAAGTGCAGGCCATCATCCCTCGCGACAATCCCTACAAGCTCGGAGACGGCGGCGGTTTGTACCTGTACGTCCAACCTTCCGGTTCTCGCAGCTGGTACATGAGTTACCGGCGCCTTGGCGAGCGACGCAGGCTGGTTCTCGGCGCCTACCCGGACGTTTCGCTTGCCATGGCGCGTACCGCCCGCGACCGCATTCGCCGACTGCTCGCCGAAGGACAAGACCCGGCGGTAGTGCTGCGCGAAGAGCGGATGCGGGAGCGGGAACGGCAGGCGACGGGCCGTGCGTTCCGCCTTGCGTTCAACGAGGCGGGCGAGCTGACGATCGAAAAACCGCACAGTCGGATGCGATTGAACGCCGCGCAGGTCGCCGCGCTACGGGCGTTTCTGAGGGCGACGAACGACGGGGAAAACAGTCAAGGAGAGTGAGCCATGCCGAAACTGGCCATACCACTAACTGATATCCAGGTCCGCAATGCCAAACCCCGGGAAAAGGCATACAAACTCGCTGATGGCGGGGGTATGTATCTCGAGGTCATGCCGACCGGATCGAAGTTGTGGCGCATGGGTTATCGCCAAGCCAATGGCAAGGCGAATCGCCTGAGCTTCGGCCCCTATCCGGAAATCTCCCTGGCGCGGGCCAGGGAGAAGCGCACCGAAGCGCGCCGGCTGCTGCACGACGGGATCGACCCGGCGCAGCACCGAGACGATGCCAGGCGCCTTGCCTCGGAAAAGGCGGCGTATACCTTCGAGAAGGTGGCGCGCGAATGGCATCAAACTAAGATCCGTGGCTGGAGCGCCAATACGGCGCAAAACACCCTGCGACGGCTCGAAGCGGATATCTTCCCCGAGATCGGGCGCATGCCGATCGACGAAATCCGCCATAAAGACCTGATCGCGGCATTGCGCAAGATCGAATCGCGCGGTGCGCATGAAATTGCGCGTCGCCTCAAAGCCAATTGTGCTCGGATCTTCCGCTATGCGATCCAGTCGGGGCTGACCGAGCGCAATCCAGCCGCTGATCTTCAAGATGTGCTCAAACCGGTCGTGCCGGGGCACTTCGCGGCAATCGGTCCCGACGATCTGCCTGCCTTCCTGCGCACGCTCGATCGCAACGAAGCGTGCATGCAAAAGCCGACTCGTATCGCTCTGCGGCTGATGATGCTGGTGTTCGTACGTACCAGCGAACTGATCGAAACTCCGTGGTCCGAAATCGACCTGGAACGCGGCGAATGGATCATTCCGTGGCAGCGCATGAAACGGGGCCGGCTGGCGGTCAACCCGGACAAGACGAGCCACCATGTCTGCCTGTCGTCGCAGGCGCTGGACCTGCTGCGTGAACTGCATAAAGTCACCGGCGGCGGGAAGTACCTGTTCCCGAACCAGCGCGACCACAACCGGCCGATGAGCAACAATGCGCTCCTGAAGGCGCTTGAACGGATGGGCTACAAGGGGGAAATGACCGGACACGGGTTCAGGTCATTGGCGATGACGACGATCAAGGAGCGACTGGGCTATCGGCACGAAGTCGTGGACCGGCAGCTGGCGCATGCGCCAAAGGACAAACTGGAGAGCGCCTACGATCGCGCGAAATTCCTGGCGGAGCGCAAACGCATGATGCAGGATTGGGCGAATTATCTAGATGCGGTTGCCGCCGGTGACGTCGTGACGCCTAGTTTCGCCAAAGTCGGATGAGCGGCATATTTAAACCTACAGTCCGGTTTTCGAGTGGTTAGCTAGCTTGGCAGGGCTGGGGCATTCAACAGTGATGCCGCTCCTGATATCTCGGGCAGGACGTGTTTTAGAAACGCCGACGCTTGATTGTTTCTGTGTTCCCATATATATGGGATTGCCGGATTACCTCTCGCGCGATGTAATGAAAGGTTGCTAGTAGTCAATTTTTAATAAATAAAAAGAAAAGGAAATCGGATGCGGGCAGCGTATCGTGATGCACTTCGCCTCCTGTTTGTGATTGATGCAGCAGGCGTCCCCGTTAATGATTCAAGCGATCCGTCCGTAGTTTCCATCTTGCGTAGTGAATCGCGGCTCCTCGCATTGGATTTCTGGATGCGCAATCCGGATTACCTCGCCGGCGAACTAATCGACCTGTACGAAGAAACCGGGGATCAAGCATGGCTAGATGCGGCGCAGGCAATATTTCAGGCGGAGGAACCTGATCTTCGGCGCGTTCCAATGATTCGCTATTTCTTCGGCGCCTACGAGCGTCTTGACGATGCCCTCGCAGTTTTACGTTCGCGTGACCTTATCCGGATTACCGGCAAAAAATCGCAACAAAACAAAGTCCTTGAAACAGACTTTCTCCTTACCAAACGCGGCCGGGAGACTTGTCAGACTGCCGTTCAGCAGGAGCCTGTGCTTGGCTGGTACGCGAATAGGGCAGCTCTGGTAGCAAAGGTTGCTGGCGACCGTGGCGGCTCGGCACTCAAGGCATTACAGTACGAGCGCGCGAGTTATGCGGAGACGGCATTGGGGGGCGTCATTCCTTCCATTACATTGGAAGTGCAAGCCAGACTCCAGACTATCATTGATTCTATGAAGGCTCATCCGTAAATGTCGAAAGAAAATGCTGATTGGCTTGGCGCAATCGTAGAGCGCTCCAAATCCGAAATCGGACGTGTGGATGCGATTCTGGCGGCAAACAACATCAAACCTTCCCCGGTGCTGGCATCGCCACGGCGACTCCAGTTGCTGCAAGTCACGTTTTCGGGAGAAAAGATCAATGTGGCGGACAGCGGGCCCTTTGAATTTTCCTGGGCTAATCTCGAAGCCGGATTGTGGGCGCTGCTGACAGAACACAATCTGGTTGGTAAGTCGTCCGTACTCGAGGTCATTAAGTGGCTCATCAGGGGGCGTGTGCCTTCCAATCTGCAGGACGACGTGAGGAGCTGGGTGCATCACGCCAGCTTGCAATTCAAGATTGATGAAACGATTTTTGAAGTCCTGGCGGACACCCGGAACAACAATGTCAAAGGTGAACTGCACCGACTGGTGGAAAATAAAGATCCAGTAGTAATTGGACGCTTCCTGTCCGATCACGAATTCGAATCGGTGATGTCGGATTTTTTCCTTCGAATACTAAGCATGGATCACTTGACGACTTGGCGGGAGTCGGGCGACAAGGAGGAAAGTACTGGCACAATGGTCACACATGGCTGGAACGCCTTTTCAGGTGCAATGTTCATTGGGACGGATTACTCGGTACTGCTCGGCGATTTGCCGTTCGCGAGCGGCGTCAACGCGCGTCTGATGCAGATGTTTCTCGGCATACCATGGGTGTCAACGCTGGCTGCCATCAAGTCGGCGCTCAAGGCGGCGCAAAGCGAGAAGGAAGTTCATGGGCGCCGCCGCAGAAGCCAGGATCTGGCCAGGGAATCCCGCAAAAGCGAATTGAACCGGGAGCTCGACGCAAAGCTACACGAGTTACAGTCATTCGCTCCAGACGACGAATTACGAAATGCCATTGCTTCACTGGAGCAAGAGTATGCCAACACAAAACGGCGAGAGCAGGCGCTGGGTGAACGGCTGGAACGGGAACTTGAGGCCGAACGTGAAGCGGATACTGCATTAACGGAAGACAAGCGAGACTTGCAGAGTCACCTGGATTCGGAGGCGGCAGGAGCGATCTTCCGCTTGCTTGATCCCAGCTGCTGCCCACGCTGCGACCACTCGATAAGCGATGACAAAAAGAAGCAGGAAAAGCTTACCCATGCATGTGCCGTGTGCGGAGAAGCCGTCGAGAATGATGAAAATTCCGAAGCGATCAAGATGAGCCTCGAGGCACGGATCAAAGCATCCAAGCAGGCGTATGACAAGGCATTAAAGAACATTTCAGAAATCAGGGGCGATTTGACGAACGTGCGCGATCAGTTGTCAAGCATTCAGGGGCAGATCAAGAGCAAGTCGGCGTTGCTCGGCAACTTCGAAAAGAGGAATGCGCTGATAATGGAAATAGCTGTGCTGCGCGGACGATTGCAGGAAGCTTCGCTCGCCACGGCCGCTGAAGAGAAGGGCAATATAGACGATGTGATCATGGTCTTGACTGCCGCGGAAAAGGAGACGGAGGAGCGCGTCAAGACGTTCCAAGGCGACATACTTGCCGACGTCTCGGAGCGTATCGTGTACTACGCGGACCGCTTCGGCATGCACAACCTCACCAGTGCAAACTTGAAGGCCGGCGCACAACTCTTTTTGGTGAAGGGCGGAGTGAGTACGTCATACAGCAAAGTCACCGATGGTGAAAAATTGCGCCTGAAGGTGGCCACGGTTCTCGCGATGATGGAAGTCGCGGAAAGGCGCGGTGTGGGGCGGCACCCGGGCTTGCTGCTGGTAGACTCCCCGGGCGCTCAAGAAGTATCTCCCGAAGATCTCGATCAGCTGGTTGGCGGCCTGGCGGAGGTTAGCCAGTCATTGTCCTATTTCCAGGTCTTTGTGGCGGCGGCAGGCGCATCTTCGAGAGCCATTACCAAGCACGTGCCGACCAATCGACGCCGGTTGCCAACTGGTTCCCAATATCTCTGGTAACGCGAAATGGGTTCGACTCTGCATCCGTTGGAGGCAAAGCTCATCTCGCTGGTTAAGCAGGGGCGCAGGTTGTCACCTGAGGATCTGGGGGGTATCGAGAACATTCAGCGGCACGTCGATGTTCTCGGGCCATGCCCGCTAATGCCGGATGTATTGCAGGCGTTGTTGCAGGCGCGAAGCGGCGCAGATCCCGATTTCATATCGAAAATTGATGGTCTCGCGGTCCAATTGCTCGAACAGGCAAGCACGGACTTAGCTTTGTGCGATACCGTGGATGTCCTTGATGCTGCGAGGCCGCTCTCCGCCAAATTGGAAGAGCGATGCTTTGAACTACTGTTGCATAAGGCGGAACGTTCAGATAGTCCGTTAACAGGACTGGCAAGGCGTTTCTCGCTCGAAGGGGCATTCCGCTTTGCGATCGACAGCAGGCGGCGGCAGTTTCAGCTGCTTGCACACCTGCTGGGAGCGGCCGACGATGATGACCCATTCTACCTGGCAGGGGTGGCGAGAATCGCTGGTGTGGCCTATTCGCACTGGAAGGAAAAATCCCTCGTCGAACTACTTGAGAGAATGACTGCGGTTCCGGAAGCGCGCGCTACCGCACGTTTCGAACTCGGTATGGCAAAACTCGCGCAAGCCTTTGAATTGCCATGTCCACTGGACGATGCATCGTTGTACCTGCAGGCACTGACCGAATTTCAACTGGCCGCAGAAATCTCTGACCTGGAAGTTGACGCGCGCCTATATGCGGACTGTCTTGCGTTAATCCGTGCGTTCCACGAAGGTGATGATCGCGCCACATTACGCAGTATCCAGCTATCCATTTTGCAGTCGTCGTTTCAAATGACCGCCATGCAGGGCGAAGCAACTTCCCCCGCTTGGCTGGGAGCCAGGCATGCGGAGGCAGCGTGCTGGAACGTGCTGGCAAGCCAATTAGTCACCTTAGTCGAGCATCTCGACCAGCCGAGCTGGTGGAATCCACAAGTCGTAATCGAGCAGCACCTCATGAGTGCTTATTGTGCTGGTCGTGCCATTCTTCGCCAGCACGGCAAGGACGGGATAGAAAACATTATCCGCCCAAGGGTCGAACGACAAATGGCAGCCAAAGAAGGACTTGTCCATCAACTGAGAATGTGGATCGAGCAAAACGTCGGCCACGAATATCGCTCTGATGCAGACATGCTTGTTTCGAACATCGAGGCGTATCTCCACAATAGGGCGGGGCCAACGCGCCCCTCCGAGGCGGCGCCTGACTGGTCATCAATCGCCGCCCTTATTGAAAGGACCAACGCTCCGAATCCGGTAAAGCGCGTTTTCTTGAGTGTGCTTGCAAGTGCAATCGCGCTTAATTTGGAAAATATGACAGTTGCGGCGATGGAGGTGATCCAGGCGTGCCACACTGCTGTAAGCAGCCACCCGGATCATGCAAACAACGCTCATGGTGCGCGTTTGTTCGACGCGGCGCTTTACTGGACTGCGCAATTCCTGTTGAATCGACTTGAGCTTACTCAGAAGGACGATCCTTCTGTATCGTACCTGTTCGAGCGCGAAGATGGTTCACTGCCTACTGAAAGTGCGCTGCAGGAAGACTATTATCGTTTCTTGTCGATCTATGCTGCTGGAACCGACCTTGAGCCAATGAACATCGGCGGTGGTAGAGCCGATCTCCGCATGAGGTCGAGCGGAGAACGCCTTGTAATTGAAGTGAAGCGAGAGTCAACCGATTGCTCGTTTGACGGGTTAGCTGCAGCATATGCTGCGCAGACGACCGACTACCAAAACGTCAGTATCCGCATTGGCTTTCTGTTGGTGCTTGACCAATGTACGCCGAATCTGGAAGGAACGCCGCATATTAGTAGTCTTGTGGAGCCACGGAAGGTGACCCGAACCGGCGAAAGCGTGCCGCGGGTTGTGGTCATCGTGCGGGTCCCTGGGCGCAGAAGACGACCCAGCGATCTGACAAAAATTGCAAAGTCCGCAGTCGCCAAGCCGAGACAGCGTCGCAAGAAGAATTAAGGCGTTGCACTCATTGTTCTTCCATACGCCAGCAAAAATGCCCCTAGTTTCTGGGCATTTCGTCCTCATTGTGTGAAAAAAACTTGTCATTAGCTCTGGCCAATGTCACTCTAAGTACTGACGGGCACCGCTACACGCCGCAAAGGACTCTCTGGGCGCCGTGCAGATGGGGTGCGTCAAGTTAAAGGGAGCTGGCCCCCCATCCGCGTTCGGCGGTAAAGCAAGCACGACAAACGACTGCGGACAGTATGCCTCCAGTCCTGCATCAACCTCTCTGATGTCAAAGTATCCTCTTACGGGGAAACCTGCTGCGAACTGACTGAACGTCCATCGTAGCTCCGACACTGACTTTGGAAACGGCCTGTTGTTTTCAAGATTCTCGTCCGCGACAACGTCATGCGTGATCTCGCCAGCGCAGGGAATCACATTGGCAACAACTTCCATTTTCGAGCTGGTACGTCTCGATTTGCTCTAGGCGAGCATCTATTCATTTAGTAGCGAACATCGATTGAATTGCATCGGTCGCGACCGTCTGCCGTGGCCGGGCCAATCATTCGAATTCGGCCGCCGTTGCTGGTATGGCCCGATGGCCACTGCTGACTTGCCTGCCGCTTTCATTGAACAGTGGTGTTTTGCAGAGCCCAGCACGTCGACTCGATACCGATTTACGGCAATCGTGCCCCAGGGTTGAGAACACCTACTACGCATTTAATTTTGATTCGAAAGGAGAAATTTATGGAAAAGAACATGTCATCGACATCGGAAATTCGCTTCATCAAATTGCCGGAAGTTCTTGCGTTGTGTGGACGATCAAAAAGCAGTATCTATTGCGCGATCAAGAAGGGGGAGTTTCCTGCGCCGGTGAGGCTCTCATGTCGATCGGTTGGTTGGATACACAGCGAAATCGCGTCGTGGGCCGAGGCGCGAGTCAAAGCGAGCCGCAGCGGCGCCCAGCGCTAACCATTTCTGGGGAAACGTTGCTCCGTGTGCGACGTCGGCGATTATTGGGGGCACATACAAGTCGCTACATGGGGCTGCGGCGTTCTTCCCACTGATACCGAAAGCCCCCCAATGAATTGATATTTTTCGCTGGCGCCGCCGGCGGGCTCCTCGCAACATGGCTTCGTACAATTTCGGCGGGGTCATCATGAAATATGATTCGGTAGCTAAATCGATCGAAATGTTCAAGGCGGTTTTGGCTGGTAAGACATATGAGGCTGTCGGCAAAACATCGGGCATGACGAGATCGGCGGTTGAACAACGCGTCAAAGCACTGGCGCGTGATTTGCAGGCAGTCGTCGGCGTCGAGGGCGTCGACGAGGACGTGATGCCTAGCGTTGAGAGCATGCGTACATGGAAGGAATGCTATCTGGAGGCGCTGGAGCATTATCAGCCGGAACGGGTAACTGGCCGGCGTGGCAGGAATGCTGCGGTAACCGAAAAAGAGATTGACCTGGCGGTCGAGCGCACGCGCCAGATGAGCAACTGTAAGAATCGCGATGTGGCTCTGCTGCTGGTGTTGTTCGCGACGGCGGCCAAACCGCTCGAAATCGCTCGACTGCAGGTATGTGATTACCTGCGTGCGGATGGATCGGTAAGGGAGGAGTCGGTCATGCGGCCGGAAGTGGCGGTCAATGGCAAGGCGCGACCGTTGTTTTTCTCCAGTGCGAAGGCTAACGCGGCCATCGATACCTACCTGGAGGAGCGTCTTCAGCGCGGGCATGGCGTAACCGAGACGGCATCCTACCGCGGGCTTGACCCGGTGAGCCGACTGTTCCTGACCAATGAGGGTAACGAGATGCCGATCAGGATTCGGCAAAAGGGCCACCAACGCCACTACCACTGCGGCATGATCCTGGATATCTACCGAAAGATTTTCGCGCGTACCGGCATGAAGGGCGTGTCGGCGCTGAGCGCACGCAGAACGGTCGCGCAAAAGCTGAAGGAAAGAGGCACCGACGACGAAGATATCGGCCGGTTACTCGGGTTGAAGGAAAAGAATTCGGTGCGCAATCTGTTGCCAAGGGAGCCGCAGCCATTGAAAGCGGTGGTGAAAGAGCTGGTCTGACGATGGCGCAGAAGGGGCGTGATGGATCAGCCGCGATTTTTCGTCAAAGGCAAAACCGCTGGACACGGACGGCGGCTCCCTGCAGGAAGCTGTCACCAGCCCCACTTGATTCGGTCATATAAAGCTGCAAGCTTGCGGTAGCTGCTTGCGTAGCCTGACACTTCATAATCCATCTTGTCTTGGTGGGTAATCAAAAATTCCCTCAGCAGCGTCACGTCAATTTTTTCTTTCGGAAAGTAAGGGATATAGGCAGCAGCGTTTTCCGGTGTACAGCCTTCAATCACCTCCTTCATCGTCTGGTGTCTATAGGTCCTGAAGAACGGTCCAGCATACATCTTTACTCGAAAATCCTTTAAATCTCGTTTTACCCACTTGTCGAGCTTGTATCCACTGGCCTTGTACGTTTCCTCGCTATCAATGCCAATCGCACGAAGATATTTAAATACAGGGATGTTTCGCGTATTCCTTCCCGCACTTTGAACGACGTTTTCTACAATCTGGCGCGGGTCATAGTTCCGATCTTCATGGAGTAAATCCGAAAGTAGATCGTGTGCTTCGATCGTGGCGTAACCGACCTCCGACACATGCCCTTGTAACCCCGATGCAACTCCGACGCCGACTAGGAATTCTACATCTTCCTTCTTGTCAATCTCGTCAATATCGACGACGCAAATTTTCTTCTCCGGTTCCGCGGATTGAACCAGCTCATATAACTGTTCCTTACAGTACCGTAGTACTCGCGCTGGAATTTTTCGTTTTGTCGAATCTATCGCTTCATATATGGGCGCAAAGTCATTCGTTTTTACAAGTACGAGTGGTATTTGAACACCCTCAATTGTCATATATGTATCGGAAACACCTTCTTCGTCGTTTGTCCCGAGTCGTTGAACGAAAATCAGATTCTGTCGAAGTTGCTCAGTGTTTTCTGTTCCAATGCAGGAAGCGATTGCGCGCAAGAGACTACTAATGTTCGGGTCGGCGATGCGATAGCCGATAAACACTATAGGATGCTCGACAAATAAAGTTATCAGCTTGGCGGCAAGATAAGCGTTGCGGTCGTTAAATTCCTTATAGTCGTCACTGGTCAATACGAGTGAACTGGGCACGCTCGAGCAACCATGAATCTTATATATCTCGCCGATTTGCTGCGGATTCGAAAAAAGCAATTCCTTTTGGCCGATATACGGCTTGTAATCAGGGAAAATTTGCTCAATGAAAAGGTCCCAGTTAGTTGTAATAATGCCGTCAACATTGAGACCGGACAGGAGTTCCACTTCGCGAGCGTATTCGGAATTTTTTGCCTTTGTTTGATCAAGTGTCGATAGATAGAGGTGGCTCCGTTTGTTTGGACAGGAATTTGAAGCCGATAAGTGGAGCCTTGC
>OFCW01000370.1_pt1 | contig 10371 bp, 9 predicted proteins | sample 1520951 | NCBI WGS metagenome assembly OFCW01 (sample SAMEA4349680, study PRJEB24078) | microbial mat metagenome | biome: Terrestrial Biome; feature: Habitat; material: Microbial Mat | place: India | collected 2012-06-12 | depth 10 m | reverse complement strand
TGGCGCCCTCGCCTTCGTTCTTGACGACCTTGATCATTTCCTTGCGACGCTCTTCGGTCAGCGGCGGCATCGGAACGCGGACCAGTTCGCCCTGGGTCGCGGGATTGAGACCGAGATCGGAATCGCGAATCGCCTTCTCGACCTTCTGCACCATGTTCTTTTCCCACGGCTGGACTCCCAACGTGCGGGCATCGATCAGGGTGATGTTGGCAACCTGGTTGACCGGAACCAGCGAACCGTAATAATCGACCATCACATGGTCAAGCAGGCCGACATGGGCACGGCCGGTACGGATTTTCTGGAGGTCGTTCTTCAGTGCCTCCAGCGACTTCTGCATCTTGTGTTCGGCGCTCTTCTTGAGTTCGGCAATCATCTGTCTCTCCGTCAGCAATAGACCAGCGTACCCTCGTCCTCACCACAGACGACGCGCTTGAGGGCACCGGTCTTGAAGATCGAGAATACGTTGATCGGCAGTTTCTGGTCGCGACACAGTGCGAAAGCGGTGGCATCCATCACTGCGAGATTCTTCGAGATCGCTTCATTGAAGCTGATCTTGTCGTAGCGGGTGGCCGAAGGATCCTTTTTCGGGTCAGCCGTGTAGACACCGTCAACCTTGGTCGCCTTCAGCACGATTTCCGCACCGATTTCCGAACCGCGCAAGGCTGCAGCGGTATCGGTGGTGAAGAAGGGGTTGCCGGTGCCGGCACCGAAAATCACGATCTTGCCTTCTTCCAAATAGCGGATGGCCTTGCCGCGAATGTACGGCTCGATCACCTGCTCGATATTCAGGGCCGACTGCACACGGGCATTCAGGCCGCATTGACGCATCGCGTCGGACAGCGCCATGGCATTCATCACCGTGGCCAGCATGCCCATGTAATCCGCCGTGGCGCGATCCATCCCGGTGGCCGTGCCGGCCATGCCGCGGAAGATGTTGCCACCGCCGATCACAACACCGATTTCCACCCCCAGGTCGGCAACCGCCTTGATCTCTCCGCAAATCCCGGCAATCACTTGCGGGTTGATGCCATAAGCGTCGTTGCCCATCAGGGCCTCGCCGGAGAGCTTGAGGAGGATGCGCTTGTACTTGGGGGTGGTCATCGGCCTTCCTTTCGATTACTTCTTGGCAGCAGCAGCGGCAGCCTGAGCAGCGACTTCGGCGGCGAAGTCGTCGACCTTCTTCTCGATGCCTTCACCAACGATGAACAGTGCAAAGCCGGCCACGGAAGCGCCCTTGGCTTTCAACAGTTGCTCAATGGTTTGCTTGCCGTCTTCAGCCTTGACGAAGACCTGGCCGAGCAAGGTCACGTCCTTCAGGAACTTCTGGACCGTGCCCTCGGCGATCTTCTCCAGCATGGCTTCCGGCTTGCCGGCTTCGCGGGCCTTCTCGATGGCGACGCGACGCTCGGTTTCCAGCAGGTCGGCCGGAACACCGGAAGCATCCAGCGACTTCGGCTTGGAGGCGGCGATGTGCATGGCCAGATCCTTGCCCAGCTGATCGTCGCCACCCACCAGATCAACCACGACACCAACCTTGGCACCGCCGTGGATGTAGGTCTGCAGCTTGCCCTTGGCTTCGAAACGGGCAAAACGGCGAATGGTCATGTTCTCGCCAATCTTGCCAACCAAGGCGGTGCGGGTCGACTCGACCGTGCCGTCGCCCATCGGCAGCGCGGACAGTGCAGCGACGTCGGCCGGATTGTGGTCGGCAACCAGCTTGGCGCAGCCATTGGCCAATGCGATGAAATCGTCGTTCTTGGCAACGAAGTCGGTTTCGGAGTTGACCTCGATGATCGCCCCCGTCTTGCCATCGGCCGAAACGCTGACCGCGACGATGCCTTCGGCAGCGATACGGGTAGCGGCCTTGGAAGCCTTGTTACCCAGCTTGACGCGCAGGATTTCCTCGGCCTTGGCCATGTCGCCATCGGCCTCGGTCAGCGCCTTCTTGCATTCCATCATCGGTGCGTCGGTCTTGCCGCGCAGTTCAGCCACCATACCTGCGGTAATTGCCGCCATACTTTCTTTCTCCTGAGCTTATAAAACTGGCGGAGCCTGGGGCTCCGCCGTTACATCCGTATTTATTCAGCTGCTTCTTCGACTTCGACGAACTCGTCATCGCCACCGGCTGCCACGATATCGGCAACCACCTGGCTGCGCCCCTCGAGGATCGCATCCGCCACGCCACGGGCGTAGAGCTGGATAGCACGAGAGGAATCGTCGTTACCCGGAATGACGTAAGAGACGCCCTCCGGCGAGTGGTTGGTATCAACCACGCCGATAACCGGGATACCCAGCTTTTCGGCCTCGGTAATGGCAATCTTGTGATAGCCAACATCGACGACGAAGATGGCATCCGGCAAGCCGGCCATATCCTTGATGCCGCCGATGGATTTCTGCAACTTTTCGAGTTCGCGACGGAAGGTCAGCGCCTCTTTCTTGGACATGCGCTCGAGATCACCGGCCTCGACAGCCAGCTCCATATCCTTCAGGCGCTTGATGGAAGTCTTGACCGTCTTGAAGTTGGTCAGCATGCCGCCCAGCCAGCGCTGGTCAACATACGGCGCGCCGGCGCGAGCCGCTTCTTCGGCAATGATTTCACGAGCCTGGCGCTTGGTGCCGACAAACAGGATGGTGCCGCGATTGGCCGCCAGCTTTTTGACGAACTCCATGGCCTCGTTGTACTTGGCCAGCGTCTTCTCGAGATTAACGATATGAATCTTGTTGCGGGCACCGAAGATGTACGGAGCCATCTTGGGGCACCAAAAACGGGTCTGGTGACCGAAGTGAACACCAGCCTCCAGCATTTCGCGCATGGTAACGGACATTGCAATATTCCTTTAAGGGTTGAACCGCCACCCACCGGAAACGCCCGTCATGCTTGGATCTTGACGAGCACCCTTAATCGGCGGATGTGTGGAGTTTGGCCACCTGCACCTCGCAGGCAACCGTTTTTCCCGACCGAATCGACCGGGAAAAACCGCAGGATTATAGCAGCAGAAGCGCCAACCCAAAAGCCCCGCATGGCTGAACAGGACTTGCACGAAACTCGTGCGCCCCCTCCGGACAAACGCCTCAATAACCGTTCTGCTTGAGGGCGAGCAGTTGCAACATGCGCTCCAGGTAAGGTTGCCAGTCGGGCATCTGCAAACCGAAATCGCACTCCAGCCGGCTGCAGTCCAGACGGGAATTGGCCGGGCGTCGAGCCGGCGTGGGATACGCGTCCGTCGTGATCGCCCGGATCGCCTCCGGCTGGAGGCGGAGATCAAAGCCGGGCTCCCGGCCAGCCAGGTCGACGATCGTACGGGCAAACTCGCACCAGCTGACCGGACGCGCCGCGGCCAGGTGGTAGAGGCGACTCTCCCCCGCCTCGATCAACCGGCCATGTTTGAGCATGGCCAGCCCGACACCGGTAACCGTTGCGATCAGCGCGGCCGGGGTCGGGGCACCGACCTGGTCGGCGACGACATCGAGACTTTCCCTCTCCCGCGCCAGACGCAGGATGGTTTTCACGAAATTGCCGCCGCGCGCGCCAAACACCCAACTCGTCCGGAAAATCAACGAACGGCCACCCGCCGCCCGAATGGCTTCTTCGCCGGCCAGCTTGCTGCGGCCATAGACGCTCTGCGGCCCGGTCGGATCGGTTTCGACGTACGGCGTCGACTTGCAACCATCGTAAACATAGTCCGTCGAATAATGGACCAGCAAGGCATTCAGCACCCGGGCCTCCTCGGCCAGCAGGCCGGGTGCATCGGCATTGATGCGATAAGCCAGTTCGGGCTCCGACTCTGCCTTGTCCACCGCGGTATAGGCCGTGGCATTGACGATGATCGACGGCCTGACGGCGCGGACGACGGAACGAATCCGCTCCGCATCGGACAAATCGCATTCGGAACGCCCACAAGCAACGACCTCGCCATGCGGAGCCAGCGAACGCTGCAGTTGCCAACCGACCTGGCCATCCTTACCGAGCAGGAGAATCTTCATGAACTCACCGACAAGCTGAAAACCCGCGCAGTATGCCATTTTCCGGGCGCCTGCTTTGCGATTGCCGCCCCTTCATTTATCCTTGCTCCCCTCCCTACGCACCTCAGAATGACCATGAGCATCACCATCAAGACCCCGGACGAAATCGAAAAAATGCGGGTTGCCGGGCGTCTCGCCGCCGAGGTTCTCGACTACATCGAACCCTACGTCAAGTCCGGCATCACCACCAATGAACTCGACAAGCTGTGCCACGACTACATGGTCGACGTGCAGGGCTGCATTCCCGCACCGCTGAACTACGCCCCGTCCGGCTACGATCCTTATCCGAAATCGATCTGCACATCGGTCAACCAGCAGGTCTGCCACGGGGTTCCCGGTGAGCGCGTTCTGAAAAACGGCGACATCATCAACCTCGACATCACCACGATCAAGGATGGCTACCACGGCGACACCAGCCGGATGTTCGTGGTCGGGGAAGGTTCCATTCAGGCCAGACGACTGTGTGAAATCACATTTGAGTGCATGTGGCTGGGCATTTCGGTCGTCAAACCCGGGGGCCACCTGGGCGACATCGGTGCCATCATCCAAAAGCACGCCGAAAAGAACGGTTATTCGATTGTCCGGGAGTTCTGCGGCCACGGCATTGGCAAGAAGTTCCATGAGGATCCGCAGGTCCTCCATTACGGCAAGGCGGGTACGGGCCCCAAGCTGGAGCCGGGCATGATTTTCACGATCGAGCCGATGGTCAACGCGGGCAAGGCGGCAATCCGCGAAATGGCGGATGGCTGGACGATCGTGACCAAGGACCGCAGCCTGTCGGCACAATGGGAACATACCGTCCTGGTCACTGATACCGGCTACGAGGTGCTGACCCTGTCGGCCGGCTGCCGGGCCAAGCCGGACTGGATTGCCTGATGACCTGCGACGTTGCCGCCCTGCGTGCCGAGATCAAGGCCAATCAGCAACGACTTCAGCAAAATTACGAGCAGAACAACGACGCCTGGGCCCTCCTGCGCGAACGCAGTGCCTTCGTCGATGCTGCCCTCGTCCAGCTGTGGACGTCCTTTGACTTCCCATCCTCGCTGGCGCTGGCCGCTGTCGGTGGTTATGGCCGCGGGGAACTCTTTCCATCATCCGATATCGACCTCCTGATCCTGCTCCCCCGGGAGGCCAGCAAAACGACGCAGGAAAAGCTGGAACGCCTGGTCGGCCATTTCTGGGATATCGGTCTGGAAATCGGCCACAGCGTACGCACCATCCCGGAATGTCTTGAGGCGGCAAAGCAGGACATCACGGTGCAAACGGCGCTGCTCGAGGCGCGCCTGCTGACGGGCAACGCCAAGCTGTTCGCCAGCTTCGAAAGGCGCCTATACCACAGTCTCGACCCGCTGGCTTTTTTCGAAGCCAAGCGACTGGAGCAGCGGGAACGCTACCAGCGTTTCAACGAAACGCCCTACAGCCTGGAACCGAACTGCAAGGAATCGCCGGGCGGCCTGCGCGACCTGCAGGTCATTTTCTGGATGGCCAAGGCGGCCGGCTATGGTTCGACCTGGAGCGAATGGCTGGACCACGGAATCATCACGCCGGAAGGCGTACGGATGACCGAAGCTTGCCAGGAATACCTGACCCACCTGCGCATCCGACTGCATTTCATGCTCGGCCGGCGCGAGGATCGCCTGCTCTTCGACTACCAGAACAGCTTGGCCGAAAAATACGGTTTCGTGAATAACGAAGCCAAGCGAGCTTCCGAACAACTGATGCAGGTTTACTACCGTCATGCCAAGACGGTGACGGTGCTCAACACCCTGCTCACCCAGAATATCGGCGCCGCGCTGACCCCAAAGACCGAACAGGTTCCGCAACCGATCGACGACAACTTCCAGATGATCGGCAACCTGCTCGACATCCGGGACGAAAAGCTGTTCGAGCAAAAGCCGTCGGCCATCCTCGAGAGTTTTCGGGTCATGCAGGAATGCCACGAATTATCCGGCATGACGACGCGTACGCTACGGGCACTGTGGCGGGCGCGCGAGCTGATCACGCCGGAATTCCGTGCCAACCCCGCGCACCGCGCCACCTTCCTCAAGCTGCTGCAGAGCGAACGGGGCATCGTGCACGAATTCCGGCGCATGAACCAGCTCGACATCCTAGGCAGCTACCTGCCCAACTTCGGCCGGATCGTCGGCCAGATGCAGCACGACCTGTTCCACGTCTACACGGTGGATCAGCACATCCTGCAGGTCATGCGCAACATCCGCCGGTTCACGATGAGCGAGTTTGCGCACGAGTACCCGATGTGCTCACGCATCGCCAATGAACTCGACCGCCCCTGGCTGCTGTATGTCGCAGCCCTCTTCCACGATATCGCCAAGGGACGCGGCGGGGATCACTCGGAACTGGGCACGGTCGATGCCCGCGAATTCTGCGTCGATCACGGCCTGAGCGAGGAGGATACCGAACTGGTCGTCTGGCTGGTGCGCAACCATCTGGTCATGTCCCAGGTCGCCCAGAAGGAGGATCTGACCGATCCGGAGGTGATCTCCCGCTTTGTCTCGCTGGTCGGCGACCTGCGCCATCTGCAGGCGCTTTACCTGCTGACCCATGCCGACATCCGGGGCACGAGCCCGAAGGTCTGGAACCACTGGAAAGGCAAATTGCTGGCCGACCTCTACTTCCAGGCCCAGCACCACATCACGCAGGGCAAGGCACCGGAAGCGCACGGCGTGATCGCCGAACGACAAGCCGAAGCGATGCGCCTGCTGCGCTTCTTTGCCCTTTCGGATACCGTCCATGAACGCTTGTGGAAGCAGCTCGATACGGTCTATTTCCTGCGCCATTCGGCCGAAGAAATCGCCTGGCACACCCGCTCCCTGCACTACCGGATCTTCAACAACCAGCCGGTGGTTCGCGCCCGCCCCTACCAGGAAGGCCAAGGCTTGCAGGTCATGGTGTACACGCAGGATCAGCCTGACCTCTTTGCCCGCATCGTCGGCTTTTTTGCCCGGGCCGGCTACAGCATCGTGGATGCCAAGATACACACCACGGCACACGGCTATGCGCTGGACAGTTTTGTTGTCCTGGATCTCGAGAACCGCGAGAACGTACGCGAAATGGTGCCTTACATCGAGCACGAACTGGAATACCGGCTATTGCATCAACTGCCGCCGGAGATTCCGTCGAGCGGACGGCTGTCGCGGCAGGTGAAACACTTCCCGATCAAGCCGGAGGTCAGCATCCGCAGCGACGAAAAGGGAACGCATTTCATTTTGTCGCTGATTGCCGCCGATCGTCCCGGTCTGCTGTACACGGTTGCCAATACGCTGGCCGAGCACGGTGCCAGCCTGCAGACCGCGAAGATCACCACGCTCGGCGAGCGGGCCGAGGACGTTTTCCTGATCAGTGGCGGCGATCTGCGCGACACCCAGCATCGCATCCGGCTGGAAACCGAATTGATGGAGCGCCTGAAAATCTGAGCATCACCGCTTGCCGGCTAACGCCGGCAAGTTGACGCTCGCTCAGACCGACATCCCCATCGGCGTGCAGTTGTCCTCACAGCCGACCAGGCGCTCGATGATGCTGCGTACCCGGCCCATCGCCTCATGCAGCACATGCTCCAGGCTCTCGAAATGGATACCATTGGCACTGTCGCCACGCCCGGCAGCATGGTTGGCAACGACGTTGATCGCGGCGTAGGGAACCCCCAGCTCCCGGGCCAGCACGGCCTCGGGCATGCCGGTCATGCCCACCACATCCGCCCCGTCCCGCTCCAGGCGGTTGATTTCTGCCGCCGTTTCAAGGCGTGGCCCCTGGGTTGCGGCATAGACGGCGTTGACCTTGATTGCGATACCCAGCGCCTGCCCTGCCGCCAGGATGCGCCGGCTCAGTTCGGCATCGTAGGGTTCGGTGAAGTCGACATGATTGACCGGCGTGCCATTGCCATCGAAGAAGGTTGAATTCCGCCCCCAGGTGTAATCGATGATCTGGTTGGGCAGCACGATGTCGCCGGGCTGCAGGTCGCTGCGAATGCTGCCGACCGACGCCACGGAAATGATGCCACTGACCTTGTGATGGTGCAGGGCCCAGATATTGGCACGGTAATTGACCCGGTGCGGCGGGATGGTATGGGCATAGCCATGGCGCGGCAGAAAAACGGCCGGCTTGCCGCAAATCTGGCCAAAGACCAGCGCGCCGGAAGCCTCGCCATAGGGTGTACGAACCACTTCGCGGTGTGAAACGTCGAGATTGGACAGCGTGGTCAGACCGCTGCCGCCGATGATTGCCAACATGTTATTGCGTCCTTTCCGCCAGCAGCGAAGCCAGCGTGGGCACCACGCCCCTCAGCGCGGGGTGCGATTTGCGCAGTTGCGCCAACGGGGCCGCGCCATCCTCGATCTTGCGATACAGGGCATGGCGCCGCTCGCCGACAAAAGGCAGACCGCGCAGGGTTGTGTCGTGATGGTAGCGGACCAGGGTATCACGTCCGATATCCTTGGCCTGCCAGGGAATGGCGGTCCGGTCGACGAGGTGCAGATAGCGGACGGATGGCAGGTCAGCCGCCAGTTCGGCAACCAGACGGTGCATTTTCTCGCGGTAGGCAGCCACCGCCTGTTGCCCGGCCTCCCTTGGCGTCGCACCGGTGATGTCGGCCGGAGCGCCCATCAGCCAGCAGGCAACCGCGTCGGGCTGGAAGGAGCGGATGACACCACGCTGCGTCTCGTTCAGATCGGCCAGATCAGCCTGCAGCAGCGTCAGGCCCGGATCAGTCGTCCGCTGCCCGGTCGCGGCCAGGCACTCGGGCAGCGCATCAATGGCCAGCACAGAGGCCCCCTTGCTGAGTAGGGCCGCCGTCGAATAACCAACGCCACAGCCGATTTCCAGCACCCGCTGGCCGGGAAGCAGGCCGGCCATCCAATCGTAATCGCCCCGCCGCACGTAAGCCTGGCCTTCGGTTTCCCAATAGGCCATGAACTCGGCGACCGTCTGACCGCTCACGCTTCGTCCTTCATGGCATAGATGGCCGGCAGGTTGCGCCAGGCGCCACCGGCATCCATGCCAAAGCCGAAAACGAAGCGATCCGGCACCGTCAGGCCGACGAAATCGGCTGACAACGGCTTCCGCTTGCCATTCAGCTTGTCGGCAAAAACTGCTGTCAGCACCTCGGCAGCCCCCAGGCGGAACAAACTTTCCTTGACCGCGGCCAGGGTGACCCCTTCATCGAGAATGTCATCGACCACCAGCACGGAGCGCCCCTTGACCGAGGTCCATGGCGCCGTACGCCATGAAATCTTGCCGCCCTGGGTTTCCGGACCGTAGCGGGTGGCGTGCAGGTAATCGAAATCGAGCGGGAACGGCAGGCGGGTCATCAAGTGGCCGCAGAAAACGACCCCCCCGGTCATCACGCACAGCACCAGCGGGTACTTGTCCGCCAGCCGGGCCGAAATTGCTGCCGCCACGTCATCAAGGGCCTTCTGCACGGCCGCTTCGTCGTGAACGACTTCGGCATTGGCCAGCATGGCCTGGGCTCTTTGCTGATCCATTCAGCCCCCGAGGCCCTTCAAATAAGTATCGAAAGCGGCGCCTACTTCGGGATGGCGCCGTCCCAGATCGACTGTCGCCTGCAGGTAGCCCAGCTTGGAACCGCAATCGTAGCGGATGCCTTCATAGCGGTAGGCGAGAACCTGCTCTTCGGCGAGCAGCGACGCAATGCCGTCGGTCAGCTGGATCTCGCCGCCTGCCCCCGGCTTGATGTTCTCCAGATGGTGGAAGATGCGCGGCGTCAGGATATAGCGACCGACGACGGCCAGGGTGGACGGGGCATCCTCCGGCTTCGGTTTCTCGACGATGGCATTGACCTGCTCGACCCGCTCGGCCACCTTGCGCGCATCGACGATACCGTAGCTCTTGGTCTCGGCCCGCGGCACGTCCTGCACACCGAGCACGGAGCACCGGTAGTAATCGTAGGTGTCGGTCATCTGCTTCATGACGGCCGGCGTGCCATCGAGCAGGTCGTCGGCGAGCAGCACGGCGAATGGCTCATCACCGATCACCGGCTTGGCGCACAGCACGGCGTGGCCAAGGCCAAGCGCCTCGGCCTGACGGATATAGATGCAGTTGATGTTCTTCGGAATCATGTTGCGCACGAATTCCAGCATCTCGTTCTTGCCCCGTGCCGCCAGTTCGCTCTCCAGCTCGTAGGCCTTGTCGAAATGATCCTCGATGGCCCGCTTCGAGCGGCCTGTGACAAACACCATGTCGGTAATGCCGGCGGCCACCGCCTCCTCCACCGCGTACTGAATCAGGGGCTTATCGACGACGGGCAGCATTTCCTTCGGACTGGCCTTGGACGGCACGTTGCTCGCGCATGCCACGGCAACGTGTGTCATCCGC
>OFCW01000369.1_pt1 | contig 10469 bp, 9 predicted proteins | sample 1520951 | NCBI WGS metagenome assembly OFCW01 (sample SAMEA4349680, study PRJEB24078) | microbial mat metagenome | biome: Terrestrial Biome; feature: Habitat; material: Microbial Mat | place: India | collected 2012-06-12 | depth 10 m | reverse complement strand
CGCCCGCCTGGATGCCCGGATCAGGCCGGATATCAGGTGTTCATCGAATCGAAGAAATCGGCGTTGGTGCGGCTGTGCTTGATCTTGTCGAGCAGGAATTCCATCGCGTCCTGGCCGCCCATCGGCATGAGGATGCGGCGCAGCACCCACATCTTGGCCAGCACGCCCTTGTCGACCAGCAGTTCTTCCTTGCGGGTGCCAGACTTGGTGATGTCGATGGCCGGGAAAGTGCGCTTGTCGGAGAGCTTGCGGTCGAGGATGATTTCCGAATTGCCGGTGCCCTTGAACTCTTCGAAGATCACTTCGTCCATGCGCGAGCCGGTATCGATCAGCGCCGTGGCGAGGATGGTCAGCGAGCCGCCTTCCTCGATGTTGCGCGCGGCGCCGAAGAAGCGCTTGGGCTTCTGCAAGGCGTTGGCGTCGACACCGCCGGTCAGCACCTTGCCGGAAGCGGGCTGCACGGTGTTGTAGGCACGCGCCAGGCGGGTGATGGAGTCGAGCAGGATGACGACGTCGCGCTTGTGTTCGACCAGGCGCTTGGCCTTCTCGATGACCATCTCGGCGACCGCAACGTGGCGGGTGGCCGGTTCATCGAAGGTCGAGGCAACAACCTCGCCCTTCACGGTGCGGGTCATTTCGGTGACTTCTTCCGGACGCTCGTCGATGAGCAGCACGATCAGCACGACATCCGGGTGATTGGCCGTGATGGCATGGGCGATGTTCTGCAGCATCACCGTCTTGCCGGACTTCGGCGGGGCGACCAGCAGGCCGCGCTGGCCGGCGCCGATCGGCGCGATCATGTCGATGACGCGGCTGGTGATGTTCTCCTCCGACTTGATGTCGCGTTCGAGCTTGAGATGACGCGTCGGATGCAGCGGCGTCAGGTTCTCGAACATGATCTTGTTCTTGTTGGCTTCCGGTGGAAAGCCGTTGATGCTGTCCAGCTTGGTCAGCGCAACGTAGCGTTCGCCGTCCTTCGGGGTGCGGATTTCGCCCTCGATGGTGTCGCCGGTACGCAGGTTGAAGCGGCGGATCTGCGAGGGCGAGACATAGATGTCGTCCGGATTGGCCAGGTAGGAGGTGTCGGCCGAGCGGAGGAAGCCGTAGCCGTCGGGCAGCACTTCCAGGGTGCCGTCGCCATGGATGGTTTCGCCATTCTTGGCCTTGGCCTTGAGGACGGCGTAGATCAGCTCCTGCTTGCGCATGCGGTTGGCGTTCTCGATGCCGAGTTCGGTCGCCATGTCGAGCAGTTTGCTGACGTGTAAAGTCTTGAGTTCGGAAAGTTGCATGAGGGAATGTGTGGCGCCGGCTGGGAAACGGGCGAGGGCCCGAACGGGGCGCAATGACGAAGAGCCTGGGGAGGGAATGGACGCCGGACGGTGGCAGTGAGCCTTGTCGCGTCTGCCTGAAGATGCGGAGCGCACCTTCAGGCCGGGAGACTACGGGAGATTACAGGTTGCTGTCAATGAAGGCAGCGAGTTGCGACTTGGACAGCGCGCCGACCTTGGTCGCTTCGATGTTGCCGTTCTTGAAGATCATCAGGGTCGGGATGCCGCGGATGCCATATTTGGCCGGCGTGGCCTGATTGTCATCGATATTGACCTTGGCAACCTTCAGCTTGCCGGCATATTCGGCGGCGACTTCGTCGAGGATCGGGGCGATCATCTTGCACGGGCCGCACCATTCTGCCCAGTAGTCGACGAGAACCGGCTGCTGCGCCTGCAGCACTTCGGCTTCAAAGGTGTCGTCGGTGACGTAATGGATGTGCTCGCTCATGGTTTCCTCGTGGGATGGGGTATGGAACAGGCTGCGCCGTAACGGCGACCGAAAAGTTGGCGAGATGCTAGCGAAAAAAAATGCCTTAGGGAAGCATCCGCCGCGTCGTGATCTGCGGACAGGTGGCTGGATCGGGGCATTGCGCAACAGCGCCGGCGGCTTATCCGGGCTTGAGCAGGTTGGCCAGTTCGACCGCGGTCTTGACCTGCATCTTGTCGAACAGGTTGGCGCGATGGACTTCGACGGTGCGCATACTGATGTTCAGTTCGTCGGCGATGACCTTGTTGAACTTGCCGGCAAGCACCCGTTCCATGATCTGCCGTTCGCGCGTCGTCAGGCTGGCCAGCCGGGCCTTGACCGAATCGACGGTGGCGCTGGCTTCACGCTGCCGGGCGTCGAGGGCGATGGCTTCCTCGACCCGGGTGGCCAGTTCATTGTCGTTGAAGGGTTTTTCGAAGAAGTCGAAAGCGCCTTTTTTCAAGGTGGCGACGGCCAGCGGTACGTCGCCGTGGCCGGTCAGGAAAATCACCGGCAGTGTCGACTGGCGCTCGGCGAGTTGGTCGAAACAGTCGAGGCCGCTCATGCCGGTCATCCGCATGTCGAGCACGATGCAACCCCGCATGTCCTTGTGCCAGGCGTCCAGGAAGCTTTCGGCGGAAGCGAAGTTACTGCTCGGGATGCCGCGCGACCGGAGCAGCCAGGAGAGGGCGTCACGGATCGCTTCGTCGTCGTCGACCAGGTAGGCTTGGGGCGTGCTCATGCGTTTTCCAGAGGCAGGGAGAACTTGAATATCGTACCGCTTCCCGTGGGGGATCGGGGATTGTCCTCGGTCCACAGGCGGCCACGGTGGAATTCGATGATCGAACGGCAGATCGACAGGCCAATGCCCATGCCTTCCGGCTTCGTGGTGTAAAAGGCGATGAACAGCTTGTCGCGCGCCTCGGGTGCGATGCCGCAACCGTTGTCGCTGACGCTGATGCACAGTTCGCTGGCGGTCGATGCGATGCCGATGCGCAGCACGCGATGGGCGGGCGGGGTGTTGGCCATCGCTTCCATGCCATTGCGCATCAGGTTGAGCAGGACCTGTTCGAGCAGCAGGCGGTCGGCGAGAACCGGCAACTCGGGTGGCGTGTCGCACTCGATGCGGACCTGGTGCTTGCGCGCCTCCGCCTCGATGAAGCCGATGCAGTCCTCGATGACTTCGCCCAGTTGGCAGGGGGCGCGTTTCGGTTCGCTCTTGCGCACGAAGTCATGCACCCGGCGAATGATTTTGCCGGCGCGCTGGGCCTGGGTACTGATCTTTTCCAGCGCACTGCGCAGATCTTCCGGCCGGGCCTGGCCATTGGCCAGCAGGTTCAGGCAGCCGGTGTTGTAGCTGGCGATGGCGGCCAGCGGCTGGTTCAGTTCGTGGGCGAGGGTGGACGCCATTTCGCCCATGGTCACCAGGCGAGACGTGAATTGCAGTTGCTCCTGTTGCTGGCGGGCCAGTTCTTCGGCCCGTTTGCGTTCGGTGATGTCGAGTACCGAGGCCATCCAGCCGGTGTGCTTGCCATTGCCGTCGATCAGCTTGGCTTCATAGACCAGGGCATTGAAGCGTTCGCCATTCTTGCGCATGAAGGTCATCTCGAAGCCGTCGGGCGGTGCCTCGCCGGCCAGTACCGTCTGGTGCATGGCGTAACTCTCTTCCAGCTCTTCCGGCGCCCAGTAGGGCATGGGCGGCGTCGCGCCGACCAGTTCGTCGGCGCTGAAGCCGGTCATCTTGCAGAAGGCGGGATTGACATAGATGACCTTGCCCTGCAGGTCGCGGGCCCGCATGCCGACCGTCAGCGAATCCTCCATTGCGGCGCGGAAGGCGTGCTCGGCGCGCAGGGCCTCCTCGGCCCGGCTGCGTTTCTTCATCAGATCGCGCACCAGCCACAGGCTCCAGAACACCCCGGCGGCCAGCAGCACGATGGCGGCGACCAGGGAGCGCTGCACGGAATTGTCCGGGGTCTGATAGCTGGTGACCCGCAGTTGCAGCCCGCCGCCCGGCGGGTCGAAGGGGATCACGTAGCGCTGGTCGCCATTGCCTTCGATTCGGGTTTTGGCGGCGTACGGTTGCTCGTTGTCGTCGATGATCTCGACCTTGTATTTTTCGGTGAACCACCAGGGCACCTGGTTGGCCAACAGCGTATCGAGGGGGTAGAGCAGCGCCAGCATGCCGGAGATCTGCTGGCCTTCGCCGTGAATCGGGACCAGCAGTTCGACATGGGCCCGATTACCCTCCAGGAAAAAAGGGTCGCTGTAGTGTGGCTTGCCGAGCCGAAGGGCAAGGTTGAAGGCCTTGCCGACGGGGGAGGGGCCAAAGGTTTCGATCTCCTGCTCGGGCGGGGCGGCGGCTGGCAGCGCGTCGATTACCTTGCGCTCCGGGCTGAGCCACAGGATCTGGGCGATTTCCGGCGAGTTGCGCAGCATGTGTTCGGCGCGCAGGCGAAAGACCTTGCGGCTGTCGGACAGCGTATTCATGTCCAGCGCCAACTGCTGCAACTGTTCTTCGTTGCTGTTGAGGTGGAACTGGAGGTTTTGTTCCAGCCACAGCACGTCCTTGATCAGCGCAGCGCGCTCCTCCTCGATTTCGTTGCGATGCAGCAGCCACAGGAGGGCGAGCAACGCGGTCAGCAGGAGAACGATGCCGAACTTGGGCAGGGCAAGCAGCCAGCGGATGTGGCGGGGATTGCCCGGCGGGGAGTCGAACGGGGTGGTCATGACGAAAATGGTACCTCACGTTTTTTCCGGCGGGCCGATTGTGGTCATCCACAATTCGGATAGCCACAATGGGCACCCCCGGCCGAACCGAAGATACTGCGCCCCGATCATTTCATCCGCCATTCCGGAGACAATATTCATGGCCAGGAAGTCGATATTCCACAGTCTGTACGTGCAGGTTCTGATTGCCATCGCGCTGGGCGTTGCCCTCGGGCATTTCTACCCGGCGGCCGGCGCCGACATGAAGCCGCTCGGCGATGCCTTCATCAAGCTCATCAAGATGATCATCGCACCGATCATCTTCTGCACCATCGTTGTCGGCATCGCCGGCATGGAAGACATGAAGAAGGTCGGCAAGACCGGCGGCTATGCCGTGCTGTACTTTGAAGTGGTCAGCACCATCGCCCTGATCATCGGCCTGATCATCGTCAATCTCTGGCAGCCGGGCGCCGGCATGAATGTCGATCCGAGCACGCTCGACACCAAGGGCATCGACAAGTACGTCGGTCCGGGCAAGATGCAGTCCACCACCGAATTCCTGATGAACATCATCCCGACCAGCGTGGTCGATGCCTTCGCCAAGGGCGACATGCTGCAGGTGCTGTTCTTCTCCATCCTTTTTGGCTATGCCATGCACGCCTTCGGTGAGCGCGGCAAGCCGGTGTTCGAGTTGATCGAAAAACTGTCGCACGTGCTGTTCGGCATCGTCGGCGTGATCATGAAGGTCGCTCCGGTCGGCGCTTTCGGCGCCATGGCCTACACCATCGGCAAGCACGGCGTCGGCAGTCTGGTGCAGCTGGCCAACCTGATGGGGGCTTTCTACCTGACCTGTGTCGTTTTCATTCTCGGTGTGCTCGGTGCCATCGCCAAGATGCACGGTTTTTCGATCATCAAGCTGATCAAGTACATCAAGGAGGAGTTGTTCCTGGTGCTGGGCACCTCGTCGTCGGAATCTGCCTTGCCGCGCCTGATGGCCAAGATGGAAAATGCCGGTGCCCAGAAGTCGGTGGTCGGTCTGGTTGTGCCGACCGGCTACTCGTTCAATCTGGACGGAACGTCGATTTACCTGACCATGGCCGCCGTGTTCATTGCCCAGGCGACCAATACGCCGATGGATCTGTCGCAGCAGATCACGCTGCTGGTCATCCTGCTGCTGACCTCGAAGGGGGCGGCCGGCGTCACGGGTTCCGGCTTCATTGTCCTCGCGGCGACCCTGTCTGCCGTCGGTACCGTGCCGGTGGCCGGTCTGGCGTTGATTCTGGGTATTGACCGCTTCATGTCGGAAGCCCGGGCGCTGACCAATTTCATCGGCAACAGCGTCGCCACGCTGGTCGTCGCCAAATGGTGCAAGGCGCTGGATGTCGACCGCATGAACGCCGTGCTCAACGATGAAACTGCCGACGAGGCGGATCATCCGGAGTGGGTACTGGACGACGCGCCGGCCATCATGGTTCCCCATGTGCCGCGCCCGGTGGTTGAGCACCACTGATCGTTTCCTCGCGATACCAGAAACCGCCGGCCAGTCCGGCGGTTTCTGTTTGTGGGTCGCTACTGTGGTTTTCCACAATATTCGAGGGTTACGCCTTTGGTAATACTTTGCTCCAGTCGTAATTAAACGACCCATTGCCTGGAGGAGAAATATGAAAATTTCTAATTTGCTGGTTGGCTTGTTCGCCTGCGCCATCTCGCTGGGGGCCTATGCCCAGCAGCCGATCATCATCAAGTTCAGCCACGTCGTGGCAGCCGATACCCCGAAGGGCAAGGCAGCCGAGATGTTCGCCAAGAAGGCGGCCGAACTGACCGGCGGCAAGGTCAAGGTCGAGGTATACGCCAACTCGACGCTGTACAAGGACAAGGAAGAAATGGAGGCGCTGCAACTGGGCGCGGTGCAGATGCTCGCCCCGTCGCTGGCCAAGTTCGGTCCGCTCGGCGTCAAGGAATTCGAGGTCTTCGATCTGCCGTTCATCTTCAACGGCTACGACGACCTGCACAAGGTGACCAACGGGCCGGTCGGCAAGCAGCTGCTGGCCAAGCTGGAGCCCAAAGGCATTCGCGGGCTGGCCTTCTGGGACAACGGCTTCAAGTCCTTCTCGGCCAATACGCCGATCAAGACGCCAGCCGATCTGAAGGGCAAGAAGATGCGCATTCAGTCCTCCAAGGTGCTTGAGGAACAAATGCGGGCCGTGGGCGCCATTCCGCAGGTGATGGCCTTCTCCGAGGTGTATCAAGCGCTGCAGACCGGGGTGGTCGACGGCACCGAGAACCCGATCTCCAATCTGTACACCCAGAAGATGCACGAAGTGCAGAAGCATCTGACGCTGACCGACCACGGTTATCTGGGCTACGCGGTGATCGTGAACAAGAAGTTCTGGGATGGCTTGCCGGCGGATATCCGCAAGCAGCTGGAAGATGCGATGGAGCAGTCCACCCGCTACGCCAACCAGATCGCCAAGGTCGAGAACGACAGCTCGCTGGAGGCCGTGAAGAAGAGTGGCAAGACGGCGGTTTATGTGCCGACCAAGGAAGAGCGCCTGGCCTTCAAGAAGGCGATGGTGTCTGTGCATCAGAAGATGGAAAGCCGCGTCGGCAAGGAAACCATCCAGGCGGTGTATCGCGATACCGGCTTCAAGCCGGACAGCCTGTAAGCAAAGCTGGCCTGACAATATAACGACGGGGGCTGCGGCCCCCGTCATTCAATCGGGGGAACTCTCATGTTAAACAGAGCACTCAACCACCTCGAAGAATTGCTGGTCACCTTCCTGATGGGCGCGGCGACCTTGATCATCTTCGCTTCGGTGGCACACCGCTATCTGGCCGGGGTCAATATCCCGGGCCTGCAGGACTGGTTGCTCAGCCTCAATTTCAGCTGGGCGCAGGAATTGTGCATCATCATGTTCGTCTGGATGGCCAAGTTTGGTGCGGCCTATGGCGTGCGCACCGGCATTCACGTCGGCGTCGATGTGCTGATCAATCGCCTGGATGACGCCAAGCGCGGCAAATTCATTGTTTTCGGCCTGCTGGCCGGGGCCTTGTTCACCGGCATTGTTGCCACCCTGGGGGCCACCTTTGTCTGGGAAAACGGTGCCCACTATGCGATTTACACCTTCTTCGGCATCGAACAGGAAGGCTTGTTCGAAGGGCCGATCACGCCCGACCTGGAATGGCCGACCTGGATCGTTTATAGCGCCATTCCACTTGGTTCGTCGCTGATGTGCTTCCGCTTCCTGCAGGTGACGGTCGGCTTCCTGAAAACCGGCGAATTGCCGCACCACGACCACGGCCATGTCGACGGCCTGGATGAAGAAGCGCCCTTGCCGGTCGACGTGGATGTTTATGGCATGAGCGACAACCTGCACATGCACGACCTGAAGCATCCGCAAATCGGCGAACGCCGCAGCGGCGAAGAGCGCCGCCAGGGCCAGTCCGGCCACGAGGCGGGCGAGCGCCGGCAAGGCGAGCGCCGTCAGTCGCAAGACAAGCAAGGAGACCAGCAATGAATGCCCTGGTGATTTTCAGCCTGCTGGCTGTCCTCATGCTGACCGGCATGCCGATCTCGATTTCGCTCGGCCTGACCGTGTTGACCTTCCTGTTCACGATGACGCAGGTGCCGCTGGAGTCCGTCGCGCTCAAGCTGTTCACCGGTATCGAGAAGTTCGAGATCATGGCTATCCCGTTCTTCATTCTGGCCGGCAATTTCCTGACCCACGGCGGGGTGGCGAAACGGATGATCAACTTCGCGACGGCGATGGTCGGCCACTGGTATGGCGGCCTCGGTCTGGCCGGTGTCGTGGCCTGCGCCCTGTTCGCGGCGGTGTCCGGTTCCAGCCCGGCAACCGTCGTGGCGATCGGTTCGATCCTGCTGCCGGCGATGGTCAAGGCGGGCTTCCCCAACCGTTTCGGCGCCGGGGTGATCTCGACCTCCGGGGCGCTTGGCATCCTGATCCCGCCTTCCATCGTCATGGTGATGTACTCGGTGGCGACCAATACCTCGGTCGGCGCCCTGTTCATGGCCGGCGTTATCCCGGGCCTGGCTCTGGCGGCAACGCTCGGCGGCGTGACCTGGTACCGTGCCCGCAAGTTCAATTACCCGCGTCAGCCGAAAGCCTCGTGGGCGCAGCGCTGGGACAGTTTCCGCAAGTCCGTCTGGGGTCTCTTCCTGATCGTCGTCGTGATGGGCGGCATCTACTCTGGCATCTTCACGCCAACCGAAGCCGCCGCCATGTCGGCCGTCTATGCTTTCATCGTCGCGGTCTTCATCTACAAGGACATGGGCCTGAAGGATGTGCCGAAGGTGCTGCTCAATTCGGCCAACATGTCGGCGATGCTGCTCTACATCATCACCAACGCCGTGTTGTTCTCCTTCATCATGACCAACGAGAACATTCCGCAGGCGCTGGCCGACTGGATGCTGGGCAACGGACTCGGTGTCATCACCTTCCTGCTTGCGGTCAACGTCATCCTGCTCCTTGCCGGTAACTTCATGGAGCCGTCGTCGATCGTGCTGATCTTTGCCCCCATCCTGTTCCCGGTGGCGACGGCGCTGGGCATCCATCCGGTGCATTTCGGCATCCTGATGGTGGTGAACATGGAGGTCGGCATGTGTCATCCGCCGGTCGGTCTCAACCTGTACGTGGCGTCCGGCATCACCAAGATGGGCATTACCGAACTGACTGTCGCCGTCTGGCCGTGGCTGCTGTCGATGCTGATTTTCCTCGGTGTGGTGACCTACTGGCCGGGGTTGTCGCTGTGGCTGCCGCAGCAGTTGGGCATGCTCTGAGGCGGCATCCTGCCCGAACCGAAAAGCCCCGGTCGCGTACCGGGGTTTTTTTCATGATCAGGCGCTGTGGCACAATCGACGCCCGCTTCCCGTGTCCGAAATGCCATGAAATTTGCCCTTTCCATCATCGCCCTGATCCTGCTTGCCCTGATCGTTCCCTTCCTGATTCCCGACGTGGCCAAGCGGGAGGGTTTCGATCCAAACGCCAATCTGCCCTGGCAGGTGGAGGTCGATGGCCAGGGGGGGAGCACGGTTTTCGGTCTGCAACCGGGGGTCAGTACCCTGCGCGAGGTGCGGCAGAAATTGGGACAGGAAATCGACGTTGCGATCATTGCCGAACCCAACGAAACGGGTGCGCTGGAGGGCTATTACCCCCAGGTGTCCCTCGGCTTCGTGCTGGCGCGCGTCATCGTTACGGTCGATGCGCCGGAAGCGGCAATCGTTGCCATGCGGGAACGGGCGTTGAAAGCGCAGCACATGGAAAGCACGACCCGCAAGATCACCCTGCACCCCGATGATCTGGCCGCTGTCGATGGCATGCCGGTACGCGCGATCAGCGTCATTCCGACGGTCAATCTCGACGAGGCGACGGTGATCCAGCGTTTCGGTCCGCCCGGCGAGCGTCTGGCCGTATCTGAAAAACGCGTGCATCTGCTCTATCCGGACAAAGGGCTGGACGTCGTCGTCGATGGGGAAGGCAAGGAATTGCTGCAGTATGTTGCGCCGCGTCAGTTTGCCTTGCTGCGCGAACCGCTCGCCCGCCTGTCGGTCGAAAAACCGGTCGGACGGTGAAGCGGGCGTCCGGCGATGGAGTCTGCTAAAATTGCCCGTTTTTCAACTGACTAGCTTTTTCGGAGCAAACTCATGGCTATCGAACGCACCCTCTCCATCATCAAGCCGGACGCCGTCAAGAAGAACGTCATCGGCCAGATCTATTCCCGTTTTGAAGCGGCCGGCCTGAAGATCGTCGCTGCCCGCATGACCTGGCTGTCCGAGCAGGAAGCCGGCCAGTTCTACGCCGTGCACAAGGATCGCCCCTTCTTCAAGGATCTGGTGTCCTTCATGACCTCCGGCCCGGTCATGATCCAGTGCCTGGAAGGTGAGAACGCCATTGCCAAGAACCGCGAGCTGATGGGTGCCACCGACCCGAAGAAGGCCGAAAAGGGCACCA
>OFCW01000368.1_pt1 | contig 10471 bp, 7 predicted proteins | sample 1520951 | NCBI WGS metagenome assembly OFCW01 (sample SAMEA4349680, study PRJEB24078) | microbial mat metagenome | biome: Terrestrial Biome; feature: Habitat; material: Microbial Mat | place: India | collected 2012-06-12 | depth 10 m | reverse complement strand
GCAGGCGATGACCGACCCGCTGGCCGTCGCCAAGGCGATCATCACCCGCCGCAACTCGCCCGGTTCGAGCAGAAAGGCGGGGCTGGACGGCTTGCCATAGGCTTCGTTGCCGCGCAGGAATGTTTCGTAGATCAGCACTCCGCCCGGCGCCAGCAAGGCCATGATTTCCGGCAGGCGGGGCCGCCACAGGTAGTTGGTGACAACGACGCCGGCGAAGGACCGGTCGGCCAGTGGCCAGCCGCCCGCCTCCAGATCGTGCCGTTCGGCCACGATACCGGGCAAGCCATGCAAGCCGGCAATCGCTGCGGCATCGCGGTCGACAGCGAGGACAGGATGGCCCAGGCTGGCCACGTAGCGGGCATGCCGGCCGCTGCCGCAGGCCAGGTCGAGCACCGTGCCGCCCGGCCTGATGCGTCCACAGTGGCGCACCACCCACGGGGAAGGCGGTATGATCGAAGGCAATTCATTCACGGAGGCAGTCATGTCGGGCATTGTCGTCGTTGCAGAAAACGGGAAGGGAAGATACCAGCAGGCCATCACAGCCGGCCAGCATCAGCTGATCGCCGACGAACCGGCAAGCATGGGCGGGGCGGATGCCGGACCGGCCCCCTTCGATTTCATCATGAGCGGCCTGGGCGCCTGCACCGCGATAACCCTGCGCATGTATGCCGAACGCAAAGGCCTCGCGCTGGCCAGGGTGAGCGTGGCGCTCAGCCACGAAAAGGTGGAGATCGACGGCGTAACGCGCGACCACATCCACCGGCGCATCACGCTCGAAGGCGACCTGAGCGACGAACAGCGCCAGCGCCTGCTGGAAATCGCCAACAAATGCCCGGTGCACCGCGCCCTGTCGCAATCGATGGTGCTCGCCTGCGAACTGGCGGCGCGCTGAATAACCCTATTCGACCCATGACATTACAGGGTCCTTATGCCAAAATTCCGCACTGCACAATAACAGCCTGACAAGGGGCTCGCCATGCTTGAACAGCACTATCTTACGGGGCTTTTCGAACCGAAATCGGTCGCCGTGATCGGCGCTTCGGACCGCGAAAATTCGGTCGGCAACATCATTTTCAAGAACATCCTCGGCTCGGGCTACAAAGGCCGCCTGTACGCCATCAACCCCAAGCACGAAAAGATCCAGGGCCAGCCGGCCTACAAGTCGATCGAGGAAATCGGCGCCCGGGTCGAAATGGCGGTCATCGCCACCCGGCCGCAGACCGTGCCGCAACTGATCGAGCAATGCGGCCGCAGCGGTGTGCGCAACGTGATCATCATCGCCGCCGGCTTCTCGGAAGCCGGGCACGTCGGAGCCGCGCTGGAGCGCAAGGTGATGGAAATCGCCCGCTCCTACAACGTGCGCATCCTCGGCCCGAACTGCCTGGGTATCATCCGCCCCGACATCGGCCTGAATGCCACCTTCACCAAGATTTCCGCCAAGGCCGGCAACCTCGCCCTCGTTTCGCAATCCGGCGCCATGTGTTCCGCCGTGCTGGACTGGGCCAAGGCCAACGATGTCGGCTTTTCGTCGGTCATTTCCATCGGCATGACCGCCGACGTGGATTTCGGCGAAATCCTCGACTACCTGATTTATGACAGCCGCACGCACTACATCCTGATGTACGTCGAAGGCATCCGTAACGCCCGCCGTTTCATGAGCGCCATGCGGTCGGCAGCCCGCATCAAGCCGATCATCCTGCTCAAGGCCGGGCGCCACGAAGCGGGCGCCATGGCCACTGCCACCCATTCCGGCATGGCAGCGGTATCCGACACCGTGTTCGACGCCGCCGTGCGCCGGGCCGGCGTGGTGCGCGTCCAGAACGTCGGCCAGCTGTTCTACGCCGCCAAGGCTTTGGCGTCCAAATTCCGGCCGCTTGGCAACCGCCTGGCGATCATTACCAACGGTGGCGGTCCGGGCGCGATGGCGGCCGACCGCGCCGGCGACCTCGGCATCCCGCTGGCCGAACTGGCCAATGAAACGATGGCCCTGCTGAACAAGGCGCTGCCAACCAACTGGTCGCACAGCAACCCGATCGACATCGGCGGCGACGCGACCCCCGAACGCTATCGCGAGGCCATTCTCGCCGTCACCCAGGATCCCCATGTCGACAGCACGCTGGTCATGCTGTCACCGCAGGCGATGACCGACCCGCTGGCCGTCGCCAAGGCGATCATCGAAGTGGCCGACAAGCTCAACCGCTCGCTGATCTGCTGCTGGATGGGCGAAGATCAGGTGCGGGAAGCCCGCCAACTGCTCGAGGATGCCGGCATCCCGGCCTTCCGCATGCCGGAGACGGCGATCGAGCTGTTCCATCACATTTCCAAGTATTACCGCAACCAGAAGCTACTGCTCCAGACGCCGGAGCCGACACGCCAGTTCGGCCGCCCCGAGGCCGAAGGCGCCAAGATGCTGATCGAGGCCCTGCTCGCCGAGCGCCGCAAGGTGCTGTCGGAAATGGAATCGAAGGCCATCCTGCGCGCCTTCAAGGTGCCGGTGGCGCAAACCATGGTTGCCCGCACTGCCACCGAAGCCCTGCTGCTGGCCGAGCAGATCGGCTTCCCCGTGGCGATGAAGGTCGACTCCCCCGATTTGCCACACAAATCGGACGTGGGCGGCGTGCGGCTCAACATCCAGAACGCCCCGGCCGTGCGCAACGCCTATCACGACATCATTGACACGGTGCAAAAGCGCCGGCCGGATGCCAAGATCAACGGCGTTTCAATCGAGCCCTTCCTGTCCCGCCCGAACGGCCGTGAGCTGATGATCGGCGTTTTCCGCGACCCGATCTTCGGGCCGGTGATCACGTTCGGCGCCGGCGGTTTCGACGTCGAGATCTTCTCCGACCGCTCGGTTGCCCTGCCGCCGCTGAACCGTTTCCTGGCCAAGGATCTGATCGATTCGACGCGGGCCTCGAAGATTCTCGGCCAGTTCCACAACATGCCGCCAGCCGACCGCGAAGCGATCAAGGAAGTCCTGCTCTGCATTTCGGAAATGGTCTGTGAACTGCCGTGGATCCAGGAACTCGACCTCAATCCGCTGATCGTCGATGAAAACGGCGCCATCGCCGCCGATGCCCGGATCGTCATCGACCACGCCACCAATTCCAACGGCGACCGCTACGCCCACATGTCGATCTACCCCTACCCGGTCCATTTGATCCAGGAGTGGCAGATGAACGATGGCCAGGTCGTCACCATCCGGCCGATCCGCCCGGAAGATGCCGACATGGAGCAGGAGTTCGTCAAGAACATGTCGGACGAATCGCGCTACTACCGCTTCATGGATACCCTGCGCGAACTGACCCAGACCATGCTGGTTCGTTTCACGCAGATCGACTACGACCGCGAAATGGCGCTGGTTGCGACAATCACGAAAGAGGTCGAGGACAACGTCGATGGCGTGGCGCCGATGGAGAAGCAGATCGGCGTCGCCCGCTACGTGGTCAACCCGGACGGCGAATCGGTCGAGTTCGCGCTGGCTGTTGGCGACGAATGGCAGAAATGCGGCGTCGGCCGCAAACTGATGACGGCGCTGATCGAATGTGCCCGCATGAAGGGATACCGGGCGGTCGTCGGTGACGTGCTGTCGACCAACGCCAAGATGTTCCGCCTGATGGCCAGCCTGGGCTTCACCATCCATCCGCACCCGGACGACACCGCCGTCAAGCGCGTCGTCAAGCCGCTGACCGGCTGATCCACCGCGGGGCCCGGAGCACCGGGCCCCTCATGCAAAAAGCCGGTCGATTCGACCGGCTTTTTGAGTGCCTTACTGCCTGCGGCGCGTTATTCGCCGAAGAAATTCACGTCGTACGGATACGGCTTCTGGGGCACCTTCGACTCGGCGTTACGCGCCATCGTCTCGACATCCTGCTTCTTGTCCCACCATAGGGCGCGACCCGCCTTCTGATCCTCGACCCACTCGGGGTGCTTCGCCAGCAGTTCGTTCATCCAGTCCTGATGATCGGACGTATACGTCGAATTGACCTGACCCATATCCTCAAATCCCTCGAAAGTTCACAGCAATGGGCGCGATTCTAGCATGTCAGTGAAAGACGATGGGACGCGCCTCACCGGCGCAGTAGCCGTCCAGAAACGCATCGATGGTTTCCTCGTCGCGCTCGGCCTCCGGGATTTCTTCGATGGCCAGCCGGAAGTGCCGGGCATACGGCCCGTGCAGGAAAAGAATGCGGCCGGCCGCCTTGTCCAGCAACTCGAAACCCATCCCTCGCGGGTAGGCCAGCACCGAGTAATGTTCGCTGTTGTAGAAAACGTTCATGGCACAACTCCTTTCACGATCCCCACAGCCCTATTTACGGCCGGCCGTCTGCTTTCTCAAGAGGGATCCGCTGAAATTTCGCGTCGCTTGCCTGTCCGCGCCACCGGCAGCCGACGCCGCCCCGAAGGCAGGCACTCCGGTCTACGCCATGACCCCGTTTTTCAGGCGCCCAGGGTCATCAGGGTGGTGTTGCCGCCGGCAGCGGCCGTGTTGATGCTGACCACGCGTTCGACAACCAGGCGGTATCCGGGATAACCCTCGGCCGAGGCCGTAAAAACCGGGACCAGCGGCCCCGCCTCGGCCGCCAGGCTGACCCGCAGGGCGGGATCGTCGCTGGCCAGCAGCACGCCGGCCAGCCCCGACAAGGCCAGGCCGGAACGGAACTCGATGCTGCTCGCCAGTTCCGGCGGCAAGCGGGACGCCAGGTCGCGCGCCCACACCGTATCGACCCATACCGGCCGGTTGCCGGTGGCCAGCACCGCCGCCAGTTGATGCAGCAGCGCCTCTTCCTGCGCGGCCACACACAACATGCGGCCGCGCGGAGCAAAGCGCAGTTCGTTGTGCTCACCGGTCGGACCAGGCAAGACGCATCGGATCGGCAGCAGGCTCGCCTCGGTATATCGCCGGCACAACCGGGCGAGATCGGACCGCTGGTGCTCGCACGCCCATTCGGCAAACCGCTGACAAAGGGCCGGCATCGCGCACGGCGCATCCGCCTCGTAGTGGCCGAGCATGGCCGGCACAACCTGCACCTGCCCGGCCAGGCAAGGCAGGTAGAGCGGCCCGCCGGCTTTCGGACCGGTGCCGGACAAACCTTCGCCGCCAAAGGGCTGGACGCCGACCACGGCGCCGACCATGGAGCGATTGACGTACAGGTTGCCTACCCGTGCGCGCTCCCGGATGACCTCGATGGTTTCGCCGATGCGGCTGTGGATGCCCATGGTCAGGCCGTAGCCGGCGGCGTTGATCTGTTCGACCAGGTGCGGCAGCCGGTCCCGGTCAAAGCGCAGGACATGCACTACCGGCCCGAACACCTCGCCGTGCAGATCGGCCAGTGTGTCGATTTCGATCAGGGTCGGTGGCACGAAGCAGCCCGCGGCACAGTCGGCCGGCAGGGGCAACTGGAAAACCGTCCGGCCCCGGGCGCGCATCCGGTCGATGTGGGCCAGCAGGCGGCTGCGGGCCTCCTCGTCGATGACCGGGCCGATATCGGTGCCCAGTTCGGCCGGATCCCCAATGCGCAGCTCCTGCATCGCCGCCTTCAGCAGGACGAGCGTGCGGTTGGCAATATCGGCCTGCAGGCACAGCACGCGCAAGGCGGAACAACGCTGGCCGGCGCTGTCGAAGCCGGAAACCAGCACGTCCCGAACCACCTGCTCGGGCAGCGCCGACGAATCGACAATCATGGCGTTCTGTCCGCCCGTCTCGGCAATCAGGCGCGCCCCGCCGCGCTCGGCCAGGCTGCGGTTGATGTGTTGCGCCACCCCGGTCGAGCCGGTGAAGAGCACGCCCTTGACGCGCGGATCGGCCACCAGTCGGGCGCCCACCGTTTCTCCGGGACCGGGCAGGCATTGCAGCACGTCGCGCGGGATGCCGGCCGCGTGCAGCAAGCAGACAGCCTGTCCAGCAATCAACGGCGTTTGCTCGGCCGGCTTGGCGAGCACCGGGCTGCCGGCCGCCAGCGCCGCCGTCACCTCGCCCATAAAGATGGCGAGCGGAAAATTCCAGGGGCTGATGCAGACCACCGGCCCCGGCGCGACGCCGGCATCGGCAAAGGCCCCGGACAGCACTTGCTGGGCGTAATAACGGCAAAAATCGACCGCCTCGCGCACTTCGCCAACGGCATTGCCCCAGGTTTTGCCGGCCTCGCGTACGCACAGTCCAAGAAACTCCGGGCGATGCGCTTCGAGCAGATCGGCCGCCCGCAGCAGGAAGCCAGCCCGCGTTGCAGCCGGAACGGCGTGCCAGCCGGGTGCGGCCCGCTCGGCATTGGCCAGCGCCCTTTCCAGCGTCGGCCAGTCCGCGTTGAGCACGCCACCCAGCACATCGCCACGGCGGGCCGGATTGGTGATGAGCAAGACCGGGCCGTCGGGCGTGGCCCCCGGTACCTGCGGAACGGCTTGCCACTGGCGTGCAGAGAGGGCACGCAACTGCCCGGCGGTGGCCGTGATGGCGTTCTCGTCGGACAGATCGAGGCCCTGAGAATTGACCCGCCCGGAACCGTAAATGCCAGCCGGCAAGGGAATCGCCGAATGCCGCTGACCGCCGCTCAGCCGCACCTGCGCCAGGGGATCCTCGACCAGTTCGTCGACCGGCACGGCCGCATCGACGATGCGATGGACGAAGGAGGAGTTGGCGCCGTTTTCGAGCAGGCGGCGCACCAGATAGGGCAACAGGGTTTCGTGCGTACCGACCGGAGCATAGATGCGGCACGGCCGCCCGGCCGCCACGACGTTGTCGTAGAGCGGTTCGCCCATGCCGTGCAGGCATTGGAACTCGTAGTCGTCGACACCCCGTGCCCGGGCCATTTCGGCCACCGTCGCCAGCGTGTGGGCATTGTGCGTGGCGAACTGGGCATAGATCGCATCCGGTGCGGCGAGCAGGCGGTCGGCACAGGCCAGGTAGGAGAGATCAGTATGCGCCTTGCGCGTGAAAACCGGGTAGTCGGCCAGCCCCTCCACCTGGACGCGCTTGATTTCGCTGTCCCAATAAGCGCCCTTGACCAGACGGATCATGAAGCGGTGCCCGGTGCGGCGGGCCAGGGCGATCAGTTCATCAATCACGAACGGGCAACGCTTCTGGTAGGCCTGCACGACAAAGCCCAGGCCATTCCAGCCGGCCAGCGTGGCATCCTCGGCCAGTACGGCGAACAGGTCGAGCGACAGCTCCAAGCGATCGGCCTCCTCCGCGTCGATATTGAGGCCGATGTCGTATTGGCGCGCCAGACGGCACAAATCGGCCAGACGCGGCAGCAGCTCGGCCATCACCCGGTCGCGCTGGCTGCGGACGTAGCGCGGATGCAGGGCCGATAACTTGACCGAAATACCCGGCCCATCCTTGACACCCCGCCCGCCACTGGCTGCGCCAATGGCGTGGATCGCCGTACGATAGGCGGTGGCATAGCGTTCGCCATCGGCGGCCGTCAGCGCCGCTTCGCCCAGCATGTCGAAGGAGTGGCGATAGCCGCGCGCCGCATTGTGGCGGCTGCGCGCCAAGGCCGATGCAATATCCTCACCCATCACGAACTGCTGGCCGAGCAGGCGCATGGCGAAATCGACGCCCCGTCGGATCAGCGGTTCGCCGCCCCTGGCCAGCAGGCGGCTCAAAGCGCTGCCCAGCGCGTTGTGCGACCGGGTGGCGACCAGCTTGCCGGTCAGCATCAGGCCCCAGGTGGCGGCATGGACGAACAGCGACGGGCTGCCGCCAAGGTGCGATTTCCAATCGCCCCGGCTGATCTTGTCGCGGATCAGGCGGTCGGCAGTGGCCGGATCGGGAATGCGCAACAAGGCTTCGGCCAGGCACATCAGCGCGACACCTTCCGGACTGGATAACGAAAACTCGTGCATCAGGTGATCGACACCGCTGGCATGGCTGCGCTGTTGGCGCACGGCGCCCACCAAACGGCGGGCTTCGGCAACGGCCGCTGCACGGTCGTAAGCCAGCGCAGCCACCTGATCGGCCAGCCGGTTGACGCAAACCGCCTCGTCGGCCCGATAGGCAAGGCGCAAGGCAGCGCGGATTTCCATGTCCATCGCTCCCTCCTCAAGCCAGGGCCTGCACATGGCCCAGGCTCACTTTGAGCAGGAAGTCGTAGCCGCCGACCACCATGTGACACTCCTCGATCTCAGGGATGGCACCGTTTTCAGCAGACTATTCCGACCCAACCAAAACATCAAGAACCGTCGACCAATTCACCTTGATTTTTCATGACATTCGAGCAACACAGCCGCCCATCGCTGATGACTTTACTGGCCGGGAACCCGGAAACCGTACACTCATCATTTTCGGCTTCAACTGGCACAGCCGCTGGACAAGGCGTTATGCTCTACAGCCAGCGTCAAAACCATGGAGAGAGACAAACGTGACCGCCCTGCTGCCCCAACCCGATCCTGATGGCCTGCTGGAATATTCGGTGGTCTATACCGACCGTGCGCTGAACCATATGTCCCAGCGCTTCCAGGGTGTCATGAAAGACATTTCACGCCTGCTGAAAAAGGTGTACAACGCCCACGCGACAGTGATCGTGCCGGGCAGCGGCACGTTCGGCATGGAGGCGGTCGCCCGCCAGTTCGCCACCGGCCAGAAGGTGCTGGTCATCCGCAACGGCTGGTTCAGCTTTCGCTGGACGCAAATTTTCGACATGGGCCGCATTCCCGAACAGGTCACGGTCCTCAAGGCCCGCCCGGTCGGCAGTGGTGCGCAGGCCCCCTTCGCGCCCTGCCCGATCGAGGAAGTCGTCGCCACCATCCGGGCCGAAAAACCGGCCGTGGTTTTTGCCCCGCACGTCGAAACGGCCTCCGGCATGATCCTGCCCGACAGCTATGTGCGGGCCATCGGCGAGGCAGCCCACGAAGTGGGTGCCCATTTTGTGCTGGATTGCGTGGCATCCGGCACGGTCTGGGTGGATATGGTGGCAAACCAGGTCGATGTCCTGATCTCGGCCCCGCAGAAAGGCTGGAGCGCCTCGCCCTGTTGCGCCCTGATCGGCCTCTCCGAACGCGCCCGGGCGCACATCGAGACGACGACGAGCACCAGTTTTGCCTGCGACCTGAAAAAATGGGCGCAGATCATGGAAGCCTACGAAAATGGCGGCCATGCCTACCACGCCACCATGCCGACCGATGCACTGGCGGCAATGCGCGACATCATGCTGGAAACCGAAGCCTACGGTTTTGACAAGGTCTGTTCCGAACAACAGGAACTCGGCCGCCGCATCCGCGCACTGCTTGAGGCGCGTGGCTTCCCCAGTGTGGCGGCGGAGGGCTTCAAGGCCCCCGGGGTAGTAGTCAGTTACACCACCGACCCGGAGATCCAGTCCGGCAAGAAATTCCTTGCCGTGGGTCTGCAAACCGCAGCCGGTGTGCCGCTGCAATGCGATGAGGGGCCGGATTTCCGCACGTTCCGCATCGGACTGTTCGGTTTGGAAAAGCTCCACCATCCGGAACGCACCGTCGCCAATCTGGCGAAAGCGCTGGATTCACTGGCCTGATGACGGCGCAGGCCCCGCTCAGTCTGGCGACGACCGTCCGGCTCATTTGGGAAGCCACTTCATCTCCCCGGCCGTAACCGGGAACGGCAGCCAGTTCTCCGGCGGCGGCAGCGGACAGGTGGCAAATGGCGTAAAGGCACAGGGCGGGTTGTAGGCACGATTGAAATCGAGCCTGATCGTGCCGCCGGTTGGCGCTGGCGCCTTGAGAAAACGTCCCGCGCCGTAGGTCTCGCGACCGCTGGTCCGGTCACGAAAAACGAAAAAGACCTCGGTGTCGCTGACGGCCATCGGCAACAGGCTGACGGCCTGGCCTGCAACGTTGAATACGGCACGATGCCCGACCTCAACCGGCTTGAGGTCGCCAGTGACGTTGGGAACCTCCATGCTGAGCGGCGGATCCAGCCTTTCCCAACCGGCTTCTATGACCCATTGCGGATCGTAATCAAAATAAGCCAGACCGCTGAACGGCTGTTTGGCCGCCCAGGCCCGGTCACGCAAGCGGGCGGCCAGCCGCCCCTCCCGGTCGACCACGAAGAAGGACCAGTCGCCGAAATCGACCACGCTGGGCGCCCCGTGCAAGTCTGTCTCCAGATCCTGCTCCGGCCCGTCAGCGGGCTTCCAGAGCAAGCGCCCGGACTGCCAGACCAGATCGCCCAAGTGGGCCGGGCCCTCGGGCAGGCAAACCAGACAATCGTCCCCGCAACCAACCCGATTGACCCCGGGTTGCAGCCAGAACAAGCCGGCCAGGCCCAACCAACTGTCCGGTGCGCTCAATTCGGCATGGCGCCGGGCCTGCCATTCTTTCTGTTCATCCTGCATGCTGCGTCATCCCCTCCGCAAAAAAGCATCATCATCCTCCAAGATGGGTGTCTGGTGGTTTTCTTGGCTGGATCGTCCCGGCTGTCAGAAATCTCCTGCCACAGCGCCCCCTAATCGGGTAGGAGGCGGGGTCGCCCCCGCCGTCCTCCCACACCACCGGACGTACG
>OFCW01000367.1_pt1 | contig 10472 bp, 7 predicted proteins | sample 1520951 | NCBI WGS metagenome assembly OFCW01 (sample SAMEA4349680, study PRJEB24078) | microbial mat metagenome | biome: Terrestrial Biome; feature: Habitat; material: Microbial Mat | place: India | collected 2012-06-12 | depth 10 m | reverse complement strand
CGACATCGACGAGCGATTGTGTGCCGCTGGCTGACTGGCCGGCCGAATTTTTCAAGGTCGAAGACAACATCCGCCGCGCCGACATCCTGCTGACGGCCGACTTCAAGCCGGGCGAGGCGCTGCGTGCCGCACGCGCCCGGGCGCCGGACGAGGGGCTCATGGCGTCCAACATGCGTTCCTGGCGCGAGGGCCTGCCGAGCGGCATGGGCGGGCCGATTGCCGTGCTCGACGAGATCAAGCGTGCCAACCTGCGCGGCCGGGGCGGCGCCGGCTTCACCACCGGCCTGAAATGGGAGGCCTGCCGCAATGCCCCGCTCAAGGCCGGGCAGCAGCGCATCGTGGTGTGCAACGCCGACGAGGGGGAGCCGGGTACCTTCAAGGATCGCGTACTGTTGTCGACTTTCCCCGATCTGGTTTTCGAAGGCATGACCGTTGCGGCCTATGCCGTGGGCGCGACCAGGGGCTTCGTCTATCTGCGCGGCGAATACCGTTACCTGCTTGACCGCCTGAATGCCGTGCTGGCCCGGCGCCGTCGCGACCAGTTGCTGGGGGAGAACATTCTCGGCATTTCCGGGGCGGATTTTGATATCGAGATCCATGTTGGCGCCGGGGCCTACGTTTGCGGCGAGGAATCAGCGCTGATCGAGTCGCTCGAAGGCAAGCGCGGCACGCCGCGCAACCGGCCGCCTTTCCCGGTGACCAACGGGTATCTGGATCAGCCGACCATCGTCAATAACGTCGAAACTTTTGCCGCGGCGGCGATGATCGCGCTCAAAGGGGGCGACTGGTATGCCGGCATCGGCACCCGGCACTCGGCCGGCACCAAAATTCTGTCGGTGTCCGGCGATTGCGCGCGGCCGGGCATTTACGAATATCCGTTCGGCGTCAGCATCCGTCAGGTGCTGGAGGATTGCGGGGCGCAGGACACCCAGGCCGTGCAGGTCAGCGGGCCGTCCGGCATCTGCGTCGCCGGGAACGAGTTCGACCGCATCATCGGCTTCGAGGACATCCCGACCGCCGGCGCCTTCACCATTTTCGACAAGACGCGCGACATGTTCCAGGTGGCGCGCAACTACGTGCATTTCTTCCAGCACGAAAGCTGCGGCTTCTGCACGCCGTGCCGGGTCGGCACCTCGCTGTTGAAGAACCTGATGGACAAGCTGCACAACGGCTGCGGCTCGCCCTACGACTTCGCTGAAATCGAGAAGCTGAACCAGTTGCTGCAGTCGATGAGCCATTGCGGCCTGGGGCACACGGCCTGCAACCCGGTACTCGATACCATTGCCAAGTTCCGGCCGTATTACGACCGGCGCATGACGCAGCAGGACTTCACACCGGCCTTCAACCTCGACCGGGCGCTGGCCGCGGCGCGGCAAATGACCGGGCGTGATGACGCCGCAGCCCACCTGAGCACGGAACACGGAGGTGCAGCATGAGCCTGACCTTTACGCTCGACGGCAAGACCATCCCTTTCACCGAGGGGCAGACCATCATCCAGGCGGCGAGCGCGGCCGGGGTCTTCATCCCGCACCTTTGCTACCACCCGGAATTCAAGCCGCATGGCTCGTGCAAGCTCTGCACGGTCAAGGTGAACGGCCGGCACACGGCCTCCTGCACCATGCGCGCTGCGCCGGGCATGGTGGTGGAAAGCGATACCGAGGAAATCAACGCCGAACGCCGGGCGTTGACCCAGATGCTGTTCGTCGAGGGCAACCATTTCTGCCCGTCGTGCGAGAAGAGCGGCAACTGCCAGTTGCAGGCCACCGCCTACCACCTCGGCATGATGAGCCCGCACTACGATCATTTCTTCCCGAGCCGGCCGGTCGATGCCTCGCATCCCGAGGCGCTGCTCGACTTCAACCGCTGCATTCTCTGCTCGCTGTGCGTGCGGGCCAGCCGCGATGTCGATGGCAAGAACGTTTTCGCGCTGTCCGGGCGGGGCATCGGGACGCACCTGATCGTCAATGCCAAGTCCGGCCAGTTGGGCGATACCGACTTCACACTGGACGACAAGGCGGCGCAGGTCTGCCCGGTGGGGGTCATTCTCAAGAAGCGGCGCGGTTTTGCCGTGCCGATCGGGCAGCGCACCTACGACAAGGCGCCGATTTCGGAAACCGTGACGGAGGGCAAGTGAGATGACCGCCCAGAAGAAACTGAAGGTCGCCACGACCTCGCTGGCCGGCTGCTTCGGCTGCCACATGTCTTTCCTCGACATCGACGAGCGATTGTTCACGCTGCTTGAGCATATCGAGTTCGACCGTTCGCCGCTGACCGATATCAAGCACTGCAGCCCGGATTGCGACATCGGCATCATCGAGGGCGGCCTGTGTAATGCCGAGAACGTGCATGTGCTGCGCGAGTTCCGCAAGCACTGCAAGATCCTGATCGCCATGGGCGCCTGCGCCATCAACGGCGGCCTGCCGGCGCAGCGCAACCACCTGCCGCTGACGACCATCCTCGAAGAGGTCTATCACACCAGCCCGGGACTGGCCAATGGCATGATTCCGAACGATCCGGAGCTGCCGCTGCCGCTCGACCAGGTGCACCCGATCCACGAGGTGGTGAAGGTCGATTATTTCATTCCCGGCTGTCCACCGTCCGGCGACGCGATCTGGAAGGTGCTGACCGACCTGCTGGCCGGCCGCGAGCCCAAGTTGGGCCACGGCCTGATGCACTACGATTGACCGAGGGGGCGCCATGACCTACCAGCTTGAAACAGCTCAACACCCCGAAACCCTGCGCCGTGTGGCGATCGACCCGGTATCCCGCGTTGAGGGCCATGGCAAGGTGACCATCCTGCTCGACGAGCAGAACAAGGTGCATCAGGTGCGCCTGCATATCGTCGAATTCCGCGGCTTCGAAAAATTCATCCAGGGCCGGCCGTACTGGGAAGTGCCGGTCATGGTCCAGCGCCTGTGCGGCATCTGCCCGGTGTCGCATCATCTGGCTGCCTCCAAGGCGCTCGACCTCATCGTCGGCGCCAAGAAGCTGACCCCGGCCGCCGAAAAGCTGCGCCGCCTGATGCACTACGGCCAGATGCTGCAATCGCACGCGCTGCATTTCTTCCACCTCTGTTCGCCGGATCTGCTGTTCGGTTTCGACAGCGACGTGACCCGGCGCAACATCGTCGGCGTGGCGATGGAACATCCGGAGACTGCCAAGCGCGGCGTGCTGCTCCGGAAATTCGGCCAGGAGGTGATCCGCGTCACGGCCGGCAAGCGGGTGCATGGCACCGGCGCCGTGCCGGGCGGCGTGAACAAGGCGTTGACCGTGGCCGAGCGCGACGAACTGCTGAAAGACATCTACCACATCGTGCAATGGTCGCGCGACGCCGTGCAGCTGATCCAGAAGGTGCATACGCAGGACCCGGGGCTGTACAACAGCTTCGGCATCTTCCGCTCCAACTTCATGTCGCTGGTCGGCCACAATGGCGATCTCGATTTCTACCACGGCACGCTGCGCGCCCGCGACGACAACGGCAAGCTGATCTTCGACCACCTCGATTACCAGAACTACAACCAGGTCATCGAGGAGGAGGTACGGTCGTGGAGCTACATGAAATTTCCGTACATCCGGTCCATCGGCAAGGAGCATGGCTGGTACAAGGTCGGCCCGCTGGCCCGCGTGCAGAACTGCGACCAGATTTCGACCCCCTTTGCCGAGCATGAGCGCAAGGAATTCATCGACTACGCCGGCGGTTCGCCGCTGCATGCCCCGCTGGCCTACCACTGGACGCGGATGATCGAAATGCTGCATGCCGCCGAAGTGATCAAGGAACTGCTGCACGACGACGATCTGCTGTCCGACGACCTGATGGTGCAGGGTGAGCGCCAGATGGAGGGCGTTGGTGTCATCGAGGCGCCGCGTGGCACGCTGTTCCACCACTACCAGGTGGACGAGAACGACATCGTCACGATGGCCAACCTGATCGTGTCGACGACCAACAACAACCAGGCGATGAACGAAGCCATTCGCCATGTGGCCCGCCGCTATCTGCATGGCCGCGAAATCACCGAGGGGCTGCTCAACCACATCGAAGTCGCGATCCGTGCCTTCGACCCCTGCCTGTCCTGCGCCACCCATGCGCTCGGCAAGATGCCACTGGCGGTGGAACTGGTCGATGCCGAAGGCGGTCTGGTACATCGCCTGAGCCGCGCCTGATGCGGCCACCCATCGTCGTCTTTGTCGTGGGTAACCCGAGCCGGGGCGATGATGCCATCGGGCCGGTGCTCGGCGAACGGCTCGCCGCCTGGCTGGCCGAGCAGGGGCTGACGGAACGGGTCGAGCTGGTCGAGGATTTTCAACTCAACATCGAGCACGCCCTCGACCTGGTCGGCCGCGAGCAAGCCATCTTCATCGACGCGGGCGAGAACACGCCCGCGCCGTTCACCTTCGAGCGCATTCATCCGGCAGCCCTTCCTTCGCACTCCTCCCACGCCCTGCCGCCGCCAGCCGTGCTACAGGTCTATCGCCAGACCGAAGGCACCGAGCCGCCGCCGAGCTTCGTGCTCTGCGTGCGCGGTGAATCTTTCGAACTGGGCGAGGGGCTGTCCACCTTGGCGCTTGGCTGGGTGAATGATGCGATGGGCTTCCTGGAGCAGCTGATACGTCAAGTCTGATGTTTTGAGTCTCACGCCATGAGACTTTTGCCATGCATAATGACTAAACCTTAACAGGAGATAGTGCCATGGCGAACCATTTTTATCCTGATCAGCTTGTATTCTGTGCGCTGATATGGGTTGCTTTCATGCTCGTATAGACCTGATGACAGTTTCTCGTCATGGCTATCGAAAAGCCATGCGATTATGATATTGGTACATTCAGTGGGGTTATGACGCAATCCGAGCGCTTTGGGATCATCGAGCGTATGCTGCTTTCGCGGCGCAGCGTGACCTTTGCCGAACTTCAACAGCGCCTCGAAGTCTCCCGCGCCACCTTGCATCGCGACCTGCGTGATCTGCGCGAGCGCATGCGCGTACCCATCGTCTATGAGCGAGTAAATGGCACTTACCGTATCGACAGCAGTGTCGAGCGTTTTGAACTCCCCGGTGTCTGGTTTTCGGCCAGCGAAATCCACGCTTTGCTGAGCATGCAACAACTGCTCAATGCCTTTGATCCTGGCGGCTTGCTTGCCGAGCACGTCGACGCGCTGCGCCAGCGGCTGCTGGGCATGCTCGAAAGCGCCAAGGGGTCCGCTGACGACATTGTGCGGCGCATTCGCATCGTGAGTGCTGCTGCCCGTCCCTATGCACCGCAACATTTTCAGCAGATTGCCGCGGCGCTCATGGAGCGGCGCCGACTCCACATCGAATATGCTGCCCGTAGCAAAGGCGATACCAGCCAACGTGAAATTTCGCCGCAGCGCCTGACACACTACCGCGACAACTGGTATCTCGATGCCTGGTGCCACCTGCGCGATGAGCTACGCAGTTTTGCGGTCGATGCGATCAAAGCAGTCAAAACGCTCGATGGCGTTGCACAGGATATTCCGGAGTCCGAACTTGATGTGGTTCTCGGTTCCGGCTACGGCATTTTCGCCGGTGCTCAAGTGCAATGGGCTACGCTCGTTTTTACCCCGGAACGTGCCCGCTGGGTTGCAGCAGAACACTGGCATCCGGAGCAGCAAGGCTGTTTTCGTGAAGATGGCAGCTACCAATTGCGCCTGCCTTACAGCAATGATCCCGAGTTGATCATGGACATCCTGAAATACGGGCCGGATTGCGAGGTGGAGGGGCCGGCGGGATTGCGGGAGAAAGTGCGGGGATTGTTGAAGGTGGCAGTGGGGAGGTATGGGGATGCGCGATGATGCAGACTGGGAAAACGCCGATTTCCTGGGGCATGTCAGGAGTGACGATGGTTGCCTGATTGCTCATCGGCTGGAAGATCATCTGGTTGGTGTATCCCAACTGGCGGCCGAATTTGCCACTAAGTTCGGTGCAGCGCCGTGGGCAGCGCTGGCTGGCATTTGGCATGATCTCGGCAAGTATCGGGAAGGATTCCAGCGCTACATACGCCAGTGCGGCGATCCGGACGCACATATCGAAGGTCGTGTTGCTGGCCCGGATAAAACGCATTCTGCTGCCGGTGCTTTATGGGCACAGCAGTATCTGTCTGGAGTGGACGAGCGTTCTGGTCCGCTTGTGGCCCGCGTGCTGGCCTATCTGATCGCCGGTCATCATGCGGGGTTGGACAACTGGTTCGGCGGTCTGCATGAACGTTTCAGTCGCGAAGCCACAGTACAGGAGGGAAAGGACGCGTTGGCGGTGGCGATTCCCGAAGCCATTCTGAAACCGTCCGTTGCTTTCCCCGACCCGGGAGTAATCCCTACTGATCAGGAAGGCAATATTCCGGGCCGTTTCGCACTGTGGATTCGCATGCTGTTTTCCTGCTTGGTCGATGCCGATTTTCTCGATACCGAGCGATTCATGTCTCAAGGCAAGGCCGAGAGGCGCAGTGGTTTCATGTCCGTCGACGCGTTGGAGCGGCGTTTGGCCGAACGTTTGGCGTTGATGGCGCAGGAGGTCGCAGCGCGCGGCGAAGCCGGCAGCAAGGTCAATCGCAAACGGGCTGAAGTCCTGCGTGCCTGCCTCGCCAAGGCCGAACTGCCACCCGGCGTGTTCAGCCTTACGGTGCCGACCGGCGGCGGCAAGACGCTTTCCAGCCTGGCCTTTGCGCTGCGCCATGCTGTGCTCCACGGTAAGAGGCGCATCGTGTACGCCATTCCCTACACCAGCATCATCGAGCAGACGGCGGATATCTTCCGCAACATCTTCGGTGACGAGAATGTCATTGAGCACCACAGCAATGTCGAAGTCGACGAAAGCCAGGAAACCGCCCGCTCGCGGCTGGCCTGCGAAAACTGGGATGCGCCGCTGGTCGTCACCACCAATGTGCAGTTGCTGGAAAGTCTGTTCGCCAACCGCACTTCACGCTGCCGCAAGCTGCACAACCTGGTTGGCAGCGTGATCGTGCTCGACGAAGTGCAATTGCTGCCAGTCGCCTACCTACAGCCGGTGGTCGATGTCCTGCGTCTGCTGGTCAAGGACTACGGCGTCACGCTGGTGTTATGTACCGCCACCCAGCCGACGCTGGAAACCCGTACTGGCTTCGATCAGGCCAAGGCCTTGCGCGGCTTCAAAGCCGGAGAACTGCGCGAGATTGTCGACGACGTGTCCGGCCTCTACGCCGATCTGGAGCGGGTGCGGGTGCGTCTCCCTGCCGATCTCAACGCGACGCGAACCTGGGACGATCTGGCGCCGGAAATCGCCCGCCACGAAGCCGTGCTCGCTATCGTCGGCCGCCGCGCCGATGCCCGCGACCTTTACCGGCAACTCAAGGCAGAGAATCCCGAAGGACTCTGGCATCTGTCCGGCCTGATGTGCGCCGAGCACCGCAGCGACACCATCCAGGCGATCAAGGCCGCACTGGCTGAACGGTGGCAGATGCAACGTAAGGGACAGGCCGGCAAGCCGATCCGGGTGGTCAGCACGCAGCTCGTCGAAGCCGGTGTCGACATCGATTTCCCCGTGGTCTATCGGGCGCTGGCAGGTCTCGACTCCATCGCCCAGGCCGCCGGGCGCTGTAACCGCGAAGGGCGGCTGGAAAGGGGCGAAGTGCATGTCTTCGTGCCGCCCAAATCGCCACCGCCGGGCTTGCTGCGCCTGGCCGAACAGGCCACACGGATTCTCTGGGCTGGTCTTCCACCCGAAGCCGACCCCATGGGTGTCCAGCGCTTCGGCGAGTTCTTCCGCAAACTCTACGGCGATGCCCGGCTGGATGAAAAGGACATCTGTCGGTTGCTGCGTGTCGGTCGTGAAGCCGACGTGATGTTCCGCACCGCCGCTGAGCGTTTCCGGTTGATCGACGAACAGGACGGCGCCACCGTCTTCGTCCGCTATCGCCGTGACCCTGACGACGCCGCCATCGACATGTGGCTGAACACCCTGAAAAAGAAGGGGCCGGACCGCTGGCTCCTGCGCAAGCTGCAGCGCTACGGCGTGACCATCTACAACACTGACCTGCAGCGCCTGCTCAAGCAGGGCGACATCGAACCCTTGGGTGCCGACTTCCCCGGCTTGTACGTGCAGTCTGCCGACAACGACGTGCTTTACGACAAGGTTTTGGGGATCAATGTCGATGGCGTGCCGGGCGATCCGGCGACTCTCGTTCAGTGAGACTGCCAACCGTAAGAATGATTGTTAAGCAAAAGGAGAAACCATGACGAGTTTTTGCCTTCAAGTCTCAGGAGATTTCGCCTGCTTTACGCGCCCGGAAATGAAAGTCGAGCGGGTATCCTACGATGTGATGACGCCATCGGCGGCGCGTTCCGTGTTCGAAGCCATCTTGTGGAAGCCGGCGATCCGCTGGGAGGTGACGCGCATTGAAGTGCTCAAGCCGATCCGCTGGATCAGCGTGCGGCGTAACGAGGTGGCCTCCAAGGTGTCGGTGCGCAATGCGCAGACGGCAATGGGTGCAGGTAAGGGCAACCTCGCCCTGTACGTGGAGGAAGACCGCCAGCAGCGCGCCGGCCTGTTTCTGCGCGATGTGGCCTATCGCATCCATGCCGAGCTGGTGCCGGTGGGCGCCGATGCCCACAACAATCCGGCCAAGTACCGCGAGATGTTCCAGCGACGGGCGGAAAAGGGGCAATGCGTCAATCAGCCCTATCTCGGCTGCCGGGAATTCGCGGCCCGTTTCCGGCTGGTCGACCAGCCCGACGACGAAGCGCCGGCCATCGACGAAACCCGGGATCTCGGCTGGATGCTGTTCGACATGGACTTTACCGCGGTCAACGACCCAATACCGCGCTTTTTCCGTGCCGACATGCAGCGCGGGGTGATCGATCTTTCGATGGCGCAGGTGATGGGATGATTCTCCAGTCACTCTACGATTACTACCAGCGCAAGGCCGTCGATCCCGATCCGGCCCGACGCTTGCCGGCTTTCGGCCTGGAAGATAGGGAAATCCCATTCATCATCGAGTTGACCGCAGACGGCAGGCCCTTGGGCATCGTCGATACACGCCAGGTCGAAGGCAAAAAGAAGGTGGCGCGGCGTTATCTGGTGCCCAAGGGCGTCAAGCGCTCATCCGGCGTGGCGGCCAACCTGCTGTGGGATACCGCCGAATACGTGCTCGGTGTTGATACGCGAGACAAGCCGGAGCGCGTGGCCGAACAGCATGCGGCTTTCCGTCAACGGATTGCCGATCTGCCGGAATCGGCGCGGCAAGATTCGGGCATTCAGGCGCTGGAACTTTTCTATACCAGCGGTGGTGCGACACAGTTGAGCAACGACGCCTGCTGGCCGGAAATCCTGGAAGGCAATCCGGTCATGACATTCCGTCTGCACAATGACAGCGACCTGATCTGCCAGCGGCCCGCCGTAGTGGCTGGCTTGCAGATGGCGTCCGATTCAGGTGGTGTCAGTGGCCAATGTTTGATTACAGGACAGACTACGACATTGGCTCTGTTGCACACCGCCGTAAAGGGGGTTTGGGGAGCGCAAGTAGCGGGCGCAAACATCGTCTCGTTTAACGCGAGAGCGTATGAGTCCTACGGAAAAACTGAGCGCCAAGGTGAAAATGCTCCCGTTGGTGAGTTTGCCGCCTTCGCCTACACCACTGCCCTGAACCACCTGCTCGACCGCAATTCGCGGCAGCGTTTTCAGGTAGGCGACGCGTCGACAGTGTTCTGGGCGCAGAAGGAGGATGCCGAGGCCGAATCGGTTTTTGCTGCGATTTTCGGTGAACAGCAGGACGATCCGGATGCCCGCATCGAACTGGTGCGTGGTGTTCTGAGCGCCGTTCAGTCTGGCCAGTTCGATGGTGGGCGCGGCGAAAACCGCTTCTATGTCCTCGGACTGGCGCCAAATGCGGCACGGATTTCGGTTCGTTTCTGGTACGCCGCGCCCTTGCATGAAGTGGCCCAGCGCATCCGGCAATGGTTCGCCGATCTCAAGATGGTGCGCGGCGGCAAGGATCCGGAATATCCGAGTCTGTTCCGGTTACTCGCTGCCTGCGCCCAACAGGGCAAGGCCGACAACATCCCGCCTAATCTCGGCGGCGACATCATGCGGGCGATTCTCTCCGGTAGTGCTTTTCCTGCCACTTGGCTCAATGCGGCGGTGCAACGCTGCCGTGCCGAGCAGAACGTCACTTACCTGCGTGCGGCGGCGATCAAGGCCTGCCTCAACCGTTCCCGCCGCGCCCTCGATTCCTCTTTTATCCAGGAGTTTTCCGACATGCTCGACCTAGCCAATACCAATGCGGCTTATCGCCTGGGGCGTCTTTTCGCAGTCTTGGAAAAGATACAGGAAGAAGCCAACCCCGGCCTCAACGCCACCATCCGCGAGCGCTATTACGGTGCGGCCTCCAGCACGCCGGTGGCGGTTTTCACCACGCTGCTGCGCTTGAAGAATCACCATCTGACCAAACTCACCAATCGCGGCCGTGCGGTGAATTTCGAGCGCCTGCTC
>OFCW01000366.1_pt1 | contig 10536 bp, 6 predicted proteins | sample 1520951 | NCBI WGS metagenome assembly OFCW01 (sample SAMEA4349680, study PRJEB24078) | microbial mat metagenome | biome: Terrestrial Biome; feature: Habitat; material: Microbial Mat | place: India | collected 2012-06-12 | depth 10 m | reverse complement strand
CCTCGTCGCGCACGCCACCCAGCGCCATGCGCACGAACTTGCGGTTCGTCGCACGGGCGATCGACTGCCCCAGCGAAGTCTTGCCAACCCCCGGCGGACCGACCAGGCACAGAATCGGTGCCTTCACCTTGTCTACGCGCTGCTGAACGGCGAGGTACTCCAGAATGCGCTCCTTGACCTTCTCCAGGCCATAGTGCTCGCTTTCCAGCACCTGCTCCGCATGCGCAAGATCGTTATTGACCTTGGATTTCTTCTTCCAGGGCAGGTTAACCAGGGTGTCGATGTAGTTCCGCACCACGGTCGCTTCCGCCGACATCGGCGACATCAGCTTCAGCTTCTTCAGTTCCGACTCGGCCTTTTCGCGCGCTTCCTTCGGCATCTTGGCGGCGACGATACGCTTCTCGAGCTCTTCGAGATCGGCGCCTTCTTCACCCTCGCCCAACTCCTTCTGGATCGCTTTCACCTGCTCATTCAGGTAATACTCGCGCTGCGACTTTTCCATCTGCCGCTTGACGCGACCCCGGATGCGTTTTTCGACCTGCAGAATATCGAGTTCCGCCTCCAGCTGTCCGAGCAAATGCTCGTGACGTTTGGCCACGTTGAAGATTTCGAGAATGATCTGCTTTTGCTCAAGCTTAAGCGGCAAGTGCGCTGCTATGGTATCCGCAAGGCGACCGGCGTCGTCGATTCCGGCTAGCGAAGTAAGTATCTCCGGCGGGATCTTCTTGTTCAATTTTACGTACTGATCGAATTGCTGCACGATGGCACGACGCATCGCCTCGACCTCGGCCTCATCGCCCGGCTCCGATTCAACCGGAGTCAGATCAGCGACGAAATGCGTTTCCAATTCGGTAATGTTATGGATGCGCGCCCGCTGAGCGCCTTCGACCAGCACTTTCACTGTGCCATCAGGCAACTTCAACATCTGCAGGATATTGGCAACACAGCCGATCTTGTAAATATCCGCTGCTGACGGCTCATCCTTGGCGGCCGCCTTCTGAGCAGCAAGCATAATGCTCTTGCCTTGCTCCATTGCGGCTTCCAATGCCTTGATCGACTTGGGGCGGCCAACGAAGAGAGGTATCACCATATGCGGAAAGACAACGACGTCGCGCAACGGCAATAGCGGCAGTTGGGTATTTTCAGTAAATGTAGTAGTCGTCATGGCGAACCTTATTTAAGAGCTTGTTTGTGATGTTGGCCCGACAGCCAAAAACTCAAGTCCAAGCGGCAACAAAAATCGCAGCAGAATTCACCAATAAAAAAGGCCACACACGAAGTCGCCTTCGGGTAGCCTTGCATTGGAAGCCTGAAGTGATTCCTGTGGTTCAAATTGTACTGCTTCTAGGAAAAAACGGGCCTAGGCCTAAGGCTGCATGTTCCGCAATTGAACATGCCACCGTATCGAGAACAGCAAGTAATTTACTACTTTGCCCCCGACACTTTGGGCTGCTCGTGGTAAATCAACAAGGGCTTCGCTCCGTTGACGATCGTGTTCTCGTCAATAACCACCTTAGCGACATTCTGTTGGCTTGGCAATTCAAACATGACGTCCAACAGGGCATGTTCCAGGATAGAGCGCAACCCACGCGCACCAGTCTTGCGTTCAAGCGCTTTCTTAGCAATCGCATGCAACGCCGCTGGCCGAACTTCCAATTCAGCACCTTCCATCTGCAACAGTTTGGCATACTGCTTGATGAGGGCATTCTTGGGTTCAAGCAATATTTGGATCAACGCCTCTTCGTTTAGTTCACTCAACGTGGCCACGACCGGGAGACGGCCGACCAATTCAGGAATCAGCCCGAACTTGATCAAGTCCTCCGGCTCGGCATCCAGCAACACTTCGCTGGCATTACGCTCGGACTGGCTCTTCACGCTTGCCGAAAAACCGATTCCACTTTTTTCCGAGCGATTCGAAATGATTTTCGCCAGTCCATCGAATGCCCCACCGCAGATGAACATGATGTTGGTGGTATCGATCTGCACGAAATCCTGGTTCGGATGCTTGCGCCCGCCTTGGGGTGGCACCGATGCCATCGTGCCTTCGATCAATTTCAACAATGCCTGCTGCACACCTTCGCCCGACACGTCGCGCGTAATCGAGGGATTGTCGGACTTGCGCGAAATCTTGTCGATCTCGTCGATATAAACAATGCCCTTCTGCGCCTTCTCGACTTCGTAGTTGCAGTTCTGTAGCAGCTTCTGGATGATGTTTTCCACGTCTTCGCCGACATAGCCCGCCTCGGTCAGCGTGGTTGCATCGGCGATCACGAATGGCACGTTCAGCATGCGCGCCAGCGTCTGCGCCAGCAAGGTCTTGCCTGACCCCGTGGGTCCGATCAGCAGGATATTGCTTTTCGCGAGCTCGACGTCATCCTTCTTGCCGAGATGCTTGAGGCGCTTGTAGTGGTTGTATACGGCTACCGAAAGAATGCGTTTTGCCGTTTCCTGGCCGATTACATACTGACCGAGCAGTTCGAAAATCTCTTGCGGCGTCGGCAAATCCGACTTCGGCCCAGCCACTGATTCCATGCTGGACGCCTCGTCGCGAATGATATCGTTGCACAGGTCTATGCACTCGTCGCAAATGAATACCGACGGACCTGCGATTAGTTTCTTTACCTCGTGTTGGCTCTTGCCGCAGAACGAGCAATAGAGCAATTTTTCGCCACTGGAGGACTTTTTGTCAGACATAGGGCAACGTGTGGTTGGGTATGAATCCGATATTACCTGCGAAATCCCAATTCGTCACGACAGTGCTCAAGAATTTAGAGCAAAGTTGACAAATTGCGTCGCTATAAAACAAAACGCCCGAACGCGGTGCGCCCGGGCGTTTTCCGCTTGGACAGGCACCTCAGGCGCGGCTGGTCAGCACCTTATCAATCATGCCATATTCCACTGCTTCCGCAGCAGACATGAAATTATCTCTGTCCGTATCCTTGCTGATTTGTTCCACAGACCGGCCAGTTTTTTCAGCCAGAATGTGGTTCAGCCGGTCGCGCAGATACAGGATTTCGCGCGCCTGGATCTCGATATCTGCCGCCTGCCCTTGGGCGCCACCCAGGGGCTGGTGAATCATGATGCGCGAATTGGGCAGCGAAAAACGCTTGCCTTTCGCACCGGCCGCCAGCAGGAAGGCGCCCATCGAGGCCGCCAGTCCGGTGCACAGCGTCGACACGTCCGGCTTGATGAACTGCATGGTGTCATAGATCGCCATGCCAGCCGAAACCGAGCCGCCCGGCGAGTTGATGTACAGCGAAATATCCTTGTCCGGGTTTTCGCTCTCCAGGAACAGCAATTGCGCGACGATCAGGTTGGCTGATTGATCGGTGACCGGGCCAACCAGAAATATGACGCGCTCCTTCAGCAGACGCGAGTAGATATCGTACGCGCGCTCGCCGCGGCCGCTCTGTTCAATCACCATCGGCACCATACCGAGCATTTCGGTATCCAGTGCGGAATTTCTAATCATGCCTGACATGTGCTTTCCTCATGGAGTGCGCACAAGCGGATTAGGCTTGCGCGGTATTGCCCATCAATTCGTCGAACGAGACCGACTTCTCGTTCACCTTTGCCTTACCAAGCACATAGTTAACGACGTTTTCTTCCAAAACAAGGGCTTCGACCTCGGCGAGGCGGCGGCGGTCGGCATAATAGTACTTCAGAACCTGTTGCGGATCCTCGTAGCTTTGCGCAAAGTCTTCCACCTGCGCCTTCACCTGCTCCGGGGTGGCTTCCAGCTTGTTGGCCTTGACAACTTCCGCCAGAATCAGGCCGAGACGCACGCGACGCTCTGCCTGCGCGGTGAACAATTCACGCGGGAAGGGCATGTCGCTGACCTTCATGCCGCGCTGCGCCATGTCCTGGCGCGCCATTTCGATCAGGCGGTCGACATCCTGCTCGATCAAAGCCTTCGGCACATCCAGTTCGGCAGCCTTGATCAGCGCATTCATCACGCTGTCCTTGGTTTTGGCTTTGACGCGGTTGGTCACTTCGCGTTCAAGATTTTGCTTGATGTCGGCACGCATCTTGGCCAGGTCGCCGTCGGCGATGCCGAGCGACTTGGCGAACTCGGCGTCGACTTCCGGCAGATGCGCCCATTCCACTTTCTTGATCGTGATGGTGAACTCGGCGGTTTTGCCGGCGACATCCTTGCCATGGTAATCGGCCGGGAAACTCAACGGGAAAGTCTTCGATTCACCGACCTTCATGCCGATGGCTGCCGCTTCGAACTCCGGCAGCATGCGGCCTTCGCCCAGCACAAAGGAGAAGTCTTCGGCCTTCCCACCAGGGAACTCGACGCCATCGATCTTGCCAACGAAGTCCAGCGTGACGCGGTCGCCGTTTTGCGCGGACTGGTCCGCACCGCCATCGCCATGGGCGCCCTGCTCGCCCTTCACATGGTAATGCACACGCTGCTTGCGCAGGATGTCGATGGTCTTGTCGACTTCGGCGTCGGTTACGGCGCTGGTAACCTTTTCCACTTCGACGCCGGACAGATCGCCGATCTTCACGTCGGGGTAGACTTCGAAGGTCGCGTCGAACGCGACTTCGCCTTCGCCGACGCCTTCCCCGGTCTTCGGCTCGATCTTCGGATAGCCGGCGACGCGCAGATTGTTTTCGCTGGCGGCCTCGCTGAAGGCGCGGCCGACCTTATCGTTCAATACCTCAGTCTCAACCTGGTAGCCATACTGCTGCGCGACCATCTTCATCGGCACCTTGCCCGGGCGGAAGCCAGGCGCCTTTGCGGTGCGCGCGCGAATTTTCAAGCGTTTTTCCACTTCCGCCTGTACGTCTGCCACCGGCAGCTTGATGGTGATGCGGCGTTCGAGTTTATCCAGGGTTTCGACTGCAGTTGCCATGTGAACCGTCCAAAAAATTAATATTCTGTGGTGCGAGGAGGGGGACTCGAACCCCCACACCATTGCTGGCGTCAGGACCTAAACCTGGTGCGTCTACCAATTTCGCCATCCTCGCGCGGATTTGCAATTTTATTTGCGTTGACTTTGCACAAATGCAAAGGGCGACCATGAAGTGAATTTCGGTCGCCCTGCCTTTGTTAGTAGCTCTTCAACTTCAACCCGACATTTTAACGGATTTTTGCGCTGCCTGTCCCGATTTTTCTCTGGACAGGCGGGCACAGCCATCCGCGACTTTCCGGCGCAGGCTTACGGGATCACCGCGACCTCGGGTTCCGGCTTCTTGATGCGGAACCAGGCGGCATAGAGCGCCGGCAGGAACAGCAATGTCAACGCGGTCGCAATGATAAGCCCGCCCATGATGGCAACAGCCATCGGCCCCCAGAACACCGAACGCGACAGCGGAATCATCGCCAGCACCGCGGCGGCCGCAGTCAGAATGATCGGCCGGAAGCGGCGTACCGCCGACTCGACAATCGCGTTCCAGGGAGGCACGCCTTCACGGATGTCGTGCTCGATCTGGTCGATCAGGATCACCGAATTTCGGATGATCATGCCGAACAGCGCGATCACGCCGAGTTGCGCGACAAAGCCGAACGGACGATGCAAGACCAGCAAGGCCAGGGCGGCACCGGCGATACCGAGCGGGCCTGTCAGGAAAACCAGCAGGGCGCGCGAGAAGCTGTGCAGTTGCAGCATCAGCAGCGTGAAGATGATGAAGATCACCAAAGGCACATTGACCGCGATCGACTGCTGCGCCTTGCCGCTGTCGGCGGCGGCACCGGCCAGTTCGATCTTATAACCGGCGGGCAACTGGGCGCGCAGCAGGTCCAGCTTCGGATTGATCTGGCTTGACACGGTCGGCCCCTGGATGCCGTCGACCACATCGGACTGCACCGTGATCGCCCATTCGCGCCCTTCACGCCATACCACGCCGGGCTCCCAGACGAAATGGGCGCGCGCGACCTGGGCCAGCGGCACGGCACGGCCGCTGGCGGTCTGCAGATTGGCTTCATTCAGCGCCGAAATGGTGGAACGCTCCTCCACCGGCTGGCGCACGACGATATCGATCAGCTTGTTGTCCTCGCGGTATTGTCCGATCGTGGTGCCGCTCAGGATGGTGTTCGCGGTCCGCATCAGCGATTGCGAACTGACGCCGAGCGCACGCAACTTGTCCTGGTCGAGGTCGAGACGGAGTACCTTTACCGATTCGTTCCAGTTGTCGTTGACCCCGATCGCATTCGGATTGGCGCGCATGACCTCCTTGACCTGGTCGGCGATCGCACGCACCTTGCCGACCTCGGGGCCGGTGATGCGGAACTGGACCGGGTAAGGCACCGGCGGCCCGTTGGGCAGCAGCTTGACCCGGCCGCGGACCTCGGGGAAATCGTTCTTGAACGCGTCGATGATTCTCAGACGCAGTGCCTCGCGCGCCTGCAAGTCTTGGGGCAGGACCACGATTTGCGAGACGTTCGTCTGCGGGAAAATCTGGTCGAGCGGCAGGTAAAAACGCGGACTGCCCGTACCGACATAGCTGGTGACGCTCTCGACGCCGTCCTGCTTGCGGATGAAGGCTTCGAATTTCTTCGCCTGTGCTTCGGTTGCGGCGAATGCCGTCCCTTCCGGCATCCAGAGCTCGACCATCAATTCCGGCCGGCTGGAATCCGGGAAGAACTGCTGCTCGATGAAGCGGAAGCCGAACACGCCGAGCGCAAACACGCCAAGCGTCAGCAGAATCGTGGTCTTGCGCCACTCCACGCACCAGTTGACGAGCGCCCGGAAGCGCGTATAGAACGGCGTGTCGAACAATTCATGCTGGCCGTCGGCATTGGCCTTGGGTTTCACCTTGAGCAGCACATAGCCGATGTAGGGCGTAAACAGCACGGCCGCCACCCAGGAAATGAGCAGCGCGAGCGCGTTTACGGAGAACATCGAGAACGTGTATTCGCCGGCCGCCGATTTGGCCAGGCCGATCGGCAGGAAGCCGGCGGCCGTGATCAGCGTACCGGTCAGCATCGGCATCGCGGTCGACGTGTAGGCAAAGGTGGCGGCTTCGAAGCGCGACAGCCCCTCTTCCATTTTGCGCACCATCATTTCGACCGCGATGATGGCATCGTCGACCAGCAGACCGAGCGCGATGATCAGTGCGCCGAGCGAAATCTTGTGCAGGTCGATATTGAAGATCCGCATGAACAGGAAGGTCACCGCCAGTACCAGCGGAATGGTCAGCGCCACCACCAGGCCAGGCCGCGCATCGATCCGGAACGGTCTGGTATGCAGCCCGAGCGAGACAAAGCTGACCGCAAGCACGATCAGAACCGCCTCGGCCAGCGTGCGCAGGAACTCGTTGACAGAGGATGCGACTGCTTTCGGCTGGTTCGACACGCGCTCCAGCTCGATCCCGACCGGCAGCTTGCCCTTGATCTCGCTTACCGTCTTTTCGAGGTTGCGCCCCAGCTCGATGATGTCGCCGCCCTTCTCCATCGAAATGCCGAGACCGATCACCTCCTTGCCGTTGAAGCGCATCTTGTCCTGCGGCGGGTCCTTGTACTCGCGCTTGACCTTGGCGAAGTCGCCGAGGCGGAAGGTGACGCCGTTGGCGCGCAGCTCCATGTCTTCCAGGTCCTTGACCGACTTCATCGCGCCGGTGACGCGCACCTGCAGATTGTCGGTCGGCGTCACCAGCACGCCCGTGGCCTCGACCGCATTCTGCGCATTGAGCTGCGCAATGATCGAGTCGAACGGAATGCCGAGCTGCGCAAATTTCTTGTGCGAGAACTCGATGTTGATCTTCTCGTCCTGCACGCCGAACAGCTCCACCTTGGATACCGAAGGCACGCGCAACAGCTGCTGGCGCACGAAATCGGCATAGTCCTTGACCTCGGCATAACTGAAACCGTCACCGGAGAGCGCGAAAATCGAGCCGTAGGTATCGCCGAACTCGTCGTTGAAGAACGGACCGATGACGCCCGGCGGCAGGGTATTCCTGATGTCGCCGATCTTCTTGCGCACCTGATACCAGGCGCCGGGGGTTTCCTTGGGCGGCGTGGATTCGCGCAACTGCAGGATGATGGTGGTTTCGCCCGGTTTCGAGTAGCTGCGGATGCGGTCGATATACGGCGTTTCCTGCAGCTTCTTTTCCAGCTTGTCGGTCACCTGGTCCGCCATTTGCAACGCGGTCGCGCCGGGCCAGATCGCGCGCACCACCATCGCACGGAAGGTGAACGGCGGGTCTTCATCCTGCCCCAGGCGACCGTAGCTCAAGATGCCGCCGAGCAGCAGCGAAACGATCAGATACCGGATCAGCGGGATATGTTCGAGCGCCCAGCGCGAGAGATTGAAATGCCCCTTCATTTGCCGGCTCCGGCGCTCAGGTTGACCGGCGCAAGCGGCGCGGCCTTGGTGCCGGATGCGACCTTTGGCTCATCCCTGAGAGCCGGGTCGTCGCCGAGGATTTTCACCTTCTGGCCCGGCTTGAGCAGGTTGACGCCGGCAGTCACCACGGTCTGGCCGGGGGCAATGCCGCCGGCGACAACAATCTCGTTTCCGGAACTGCCCGCGACCTGGACCGGCACGGCCCGCACTGCGCCGTTTTCCACCACCCAGACGGCGGTTGCCGATTTATCCTGGAACAACGCCGTCAACGGCAGCTTGAGCATCGCATTCTGCGTCTTCGCGGCAAACGCCACATACGCCGTCATGCCCAGCTTCATGTCGTCCGGCGCATTCGGGATCGCAATCTTGGCGGTATAGGTGCGCGTCACCGGATCGGCGACAGGCGACAATTCCCGCAGCTTTCCCGGGACGACCTCAGCCGGCTTGGCCCAGGTGCGCACGCGCACGTCCGTCACGCGGCGCAATGCGTCGACCCGGTCCTCGGGAATGCCGATCACGATTTCCTTTTCGCCGGCCTTGGCCACGCGCACCACCGGCGTGCCGGCTGCCACCACCTGCCCGACCTCGGCATCGACGCCGGTCACGACGCCATCGACGTCGGCAACCAGGGCCGTGTAACCGGCCTGATTCGATTGGTTGCGGAAGGCGGCGAGCGCCTGCTCGTAGCTGGCTTGCGCGGCCTTGTAGGCGGTCTCCTTGGCGTCGAGGACAGCCTGGCTGACGAAATTCTTTTCGCGCAAATCCTGGTAGCGCTTCAGCTCGGCCCTGGCAAGGTCGCGGTTGCTTTCCGCCGCCCTCAGGCCGGCATTGGCTTGCGCCTGGGCCAGTTGCATGTCCTGCGGGTCGAGCTGCATCAATACCTGACCACGCTTGACCGGCGCTCCCACATCCACCTTGCGCGAGATGATCTTGCCGCCGACCCGGAATCCCAGCCGCGATTCGACCCGGGCGCGCACCTCGCCGGAGAATTCGGCAACCACATCGACATTGTCCGCTGCCAGCTTGATCGCGCGCACCGGCCGGATTTCCTCGGCCTTTTCAACCGGCTTGGAACAAGCAGCCAGGACTGCGACACCCGCCAGCGCGCATGCCGCGGCCCGCATGAAAGAATGCCCGTGAGAGTCAGAACGACATGGATTTTTGGGAGCGGCCATGTATTTTCCTTTACTATTCCGGCTAAAAAAATGCGCCGCCCGCTGGCAGCGCCCGCCTATTTCGTTATATGAACCACATTTAATGACTGACCAGTTAGTAATTATAAGCACGGCAAACATGTTTTGCATATGACTTTTTAGTCATTAAATTCGCCATGCCCATCGACCACTACGAAAACTTTCCCGTCGCCTCCCTCCTGCTGCCGGCGCGGCTGCGCCCCGCAGTCGAGGCGATTTATGCGTTCGCGCGCAGCGCGGATGACCTTGCCGACGAAGGCGATGCTCCGCCCGGCGCGCGCTTGCAGGCGCTGGCGGCCTATGCACACGCTCTCGATGAGATTGAATGCGGCAAACCCGTCGAACAGCCGGTATTCCAGCGTCTGTCCCATGTCATCCACGCCTACCGGCTGCCGCTGCAGCCCTTGCGCGACCTGCTGGCCGCGTTCCGGCAGGATGTCACGACCACGCGCTATGCCACATTCGCGGCCTTGCTCGACTACTGCCGGCGATCGGCCAATCCGGTCGGGGCCATGCTGCTCCATCTTTATGACGATGCCGGCCCCGAAAACCGCCGCGATTCGGATGCGATTTGCACCTCCTTGCAGCTCATAAATTTCTGGCAGGATGTCGCGATTGACTGGGCCAAGTCCCGCATTTACCTGCCGCAGGAAGACATGGAACGTTTCGGCGTCAGCATTACTCATATCGCCGAAGCCAGGGCCGACGGCGCTTGGCGTGCCTTGCTGCGTTTCGAGGTCGAACGCGCCCGCGCCCTGATGCTGTCCGGCGCGCCGCTCGCATTGCGCCTGCGCGGCCGCATCGGTTGGGAACTGCGGCTGGTCGTGCAAGGCGGGCTGCGCATTCTTGAGCGCATCGAAGCCGCCGGCTATGACGTGTTCAGGCATCGTCCGCAGCTGCGGGCCGCCGACTGGCTGCTGATGGGCTGGCGCGCGATCCGCATGAAGTCCGCGTTGCGGCGTCCGACGCCGGCCTGAGTCCGCAAAACGTCTAACAGGCTGTTGAAAAACGTCGCGAGCGGGCCGAGATTGCGGCCGAGGAGCGCACGC
>OFCW01000365.1_pt1 | contig 10548 bp, 10 predicted proteins | sample 1520951 | NCBI WGS metagenome assembly OFCW01 (sample SAMEA4349680, study PRJEB24078) | microbial mat metagenome | biome: Terrestrial Biome; feature: Habitat; material: Microbial Mat | place: India | collected 2012-06-12 | depth 10 m | reverse complement strand
CCCCGAGGCAATCTCCTTCGCCGCCGTGTTGATCGCCTCCGTCGCCTCCTGGATCGACGCGATGATTTGCACCAGATTATCGATGGTCGAATTGGCATCCTCTTTGAGCGTGCCCAGCATGCCTTGATAATCGCCACTTATTTTTTGCGTCAAGTCGCCTTGGGCCAGGCGGGCAAACACCCCCCCCACTTCGCCCAGCGCCTTGCTGTTGGCTTCCAGCAGCGCGTTGATGCCATCGGAAATCTGCCGGAAGAAACCGCTCATCGCGGCCGTGTCGAGACGCCGGCTGAAATCTCCGGCAGCCGCAGCGGAAATGATGCTGGCCACCTCCTGCTCGATATGTACCTCGGCCGTCCGGTCGCGCCATTCCACCGCCGTGCCCAGGCGCTCGCCCGAACCGCTGATGATCGGACAGGCGACCAGCGAAAAATGGCGGCCTCCGACAGTGACCTGCGTCCGGTAAACGGTTGTCAGGGCAGTGAGCAGTTGGCGTTGATGCGCCGGATTCTTGTGATAAATGTCGAAGCTGGAGCCCAGAATGGCATCTGCCCGGAAATCGGGGAGCTCCTTGCGCAAATCGCCCTCCGCCTGGCGCATCATCTCCAGCACGGAGTTATTGCAGTAGATGATCTTGCCGTCGGGGTCGGCCACCATGACGCTGTTCGAGGTCACGTCGAGCGCAACCTTGATCCGCAAGGTTTCCTGTGCAGCCTTGCGCTCGGCCGCGATGTTGGCCCTCAGCGCCTCCTGCATTCGGCTCAGGGCGCCCATCAGGACAGCCGCCTCGTCCTGGCCGACCCGGTCGATCTGGTTGTCGAGTTGCCCCGCCGCAATACGCTCGGCCACCTCGACCGCGCGCGCGATCGGATGGGTAATGCTGCGCCCCAGAACATAGGCGAAGGCGGCAATCAGGGCCATGACGAGGATCACCAGACCAACCATCAAACGAACCGTCCATTGAAAATCGCTCTGGGCAGCCTCATACAGACCGCGGCCCGTCGTCGCGTAATATTCGCGCAAGGCATCGGCTGCCGCCCGGGCGTCGCGGTAGGCAGGCTGCACCACGGTCGAGTAGATCCTGGCCGCCGCCATGAAGTCGCCCTGATTCAGGGCGGTACTGGCCGCCATCAACCCGTCCTTGACGTAGACGCTGCGTTTTTCCTCATAGACGGCCGCCAGTTTCTGCTCCTCGTCATTGAGGCCGCGCGCCTTGAGCTGCTGCCACAAAGCCGTGATCTCATCACGGTTTTTGACAATGGCTTCCGTATGCACGCTCAGCGGATGATCATGCAATGCCACCTGTCGGCCTTCCGGATCGTGCAGCAGCGCAGCCGCCACCGACTGGTTGTTTTCGGCCATCAGGGTCTGAATGCGCAGGACGATCACGCCCGGCTCCAGTTTGTCGGCAAATACCGACCGGGTTGCCTGATTGATGTCGCCCATGTAATGGACGGTAACCAGGATCAGCACCCCGAACCAGAAGGCCATGCCAAGGGCTTGCCAGACCAGCCGGGTTCCGATTTTCATACTGTTGAGCATGGCGACTCCCCCCGAGTCAACGCGACGCCGAAGCGTCATCGATCAATTCCATGTCGGCGCTGGTCATCAGGCGCTCGATATCGGTAACGATCATCATCCGGCCATCGACCGTGGCCAGCCCGAGGATGTACTTGGTATCGAAGCTACCCGAAAAGTCCGGCGCCGGGCGGATTTGGGCCGGCGTCAGGGAAATGACGTCCGATACGCTGTCAACCACGGTACCGATGACCCGCCCGGCGACATTGAGAATGATCACGACGGTGAAGGGCGTGTATTCGATCTTGCCCAGATTGAACTTGATGCGCAGGTCGACGATCGGCACGATCGTACCGCGCAGGTTGATCACCCCCTTGATGAAGGGGGGCGCATTCGCAATCAGGGTGGGCTGCTCGTAACCACGGATTTCCTGCACTTTCAGGATGTCGATCGCGTATTCCTCGCACCCCAGCGTGAAGGTCAGAAACTCGCTGGCGACCAGATCCTCGTCGTTCGGGGAATGACCGGCTTGCGTCATCGCTTCCATTCGTTTCTCCTCGATTCAGCCGTCAACCGGCTTTCTGCACATTGTTCCTGGCCATGCCGGCGATCGCCGAGACATCCAGGATCAAAGCCACGTGGCCGTCGCCCATGATGGTCGCGCCGGAGATGCCGGCGACACGACGATAGTTCGCCTCCAGGCTCTTGATCACCACCTGGTGCTGCCCGACCAGGGCATCGACGAATAACGCCGCCCTGATCCCGTCGGCATCGATGACCACCATGATGCCCTGCGAGAAATCGCCGGACTGCGGCTTGAGGTTGAACAATTCATGCAACACCACGACCGGCAGATATTCACCCCGCACCTGGATCACCCTTGCCAGGTTGGAAAGCGTCTTGATGTCCCCCAATTGCGGCTGGAAGGATTCAACCACGTAGGATAGCGGCAGGATGTAGGTCTGATCTCCCACGGCAATCGACATGCCGTCCAGGATGGCCAGCGTCAGCGGCAGGCGAACCGTCATGCGGGTGCCGACCCCGAACATCGATTCGATCTCGACCCGCCCCCCCATCGACTGGATGTTTCGGCGCACCACATCCATGCCAACACCGCGCCCGGAGACATCGGTAATCTGCTCGGCCGTCGAGAAACCGGCTTCGAAGATCAGGTTGAAGACTTCCTGGTCGGTCATCTGATCGGAAACCTGCAAGCCGCGTTCGCGGGCCTTGGCGAGAATCTTGTTGCGCGGCAGCCCGGCACCATCATCGCCCACCTCAATGACGATATTGCCGCCCTGATGATAAGCCTTGAGGGTAATCGTCCCGACCGGGCTCTTGCCGGCGGCAACCCGCTTCTCGGGCGTTTCAATGCCATGATCCAGGCTGTTGCGGATCAGGTGTGTCAGCGGATCGGCAATACGTTCGATCAGGCTCTTGTCGAGTTCGGTGGTTTCACCCATCGTTTTCAGCTCGACCTGCTTGCCCAGCTTCGCGGAAAGATCGCGCACGACACGCGGAAAGCGCGAAAAAACGAAGGAAATCGGCATCATGCGAATCGACATGACCGATTCCTGCAGGTCGCGGGTATTACGCTCCAGCTGAACCAGCCCGCTGAGCAAACGTTCCGGCGCATGTTCCTGCATCTGAGTAGCCGTTTGCAGCAACATGGCCTGGGTAATCACCAGTTCGCCAACCAGATTGATCAGCTGGTCGACCTTTTCGACACTGACGCGGATCGAGGAATCGCTTGCCGACGCGGAAGCGGTTGCCTTGCCCGCCTGCCGGCGGGAGGCAGCCGATATTTTGTCGTCCGGCGCCGCGCCAACGGCCGGCGGCGCCGCCACTACGGCGGAGGGCGCATCGGGTGGTGCGACCGCAGGCGCAGGCAGAGGGGCGAAGAACCCGAAGCCGTCGCCCTCCTCGACCGCCGGTGGCGTAGCCACCGGCGCGAAGAAACCATACCCCTCGCCTTCTTCAACGGGCGGAGCGGGGGATTCCGTCACGGCCCCCGGCAGCGGCTCGAAAAAACCGTAGCCCTCGTCATTCGGGGCAGCGACCGATGTTTGACTGACCGGCACCTCCGGCGGCTCGAAAAAGCCATAACCCGGATCGCTTTCCGGCGCGCCCGGTGAATCGTCGAAAAAACCAAAGGCGGCATCGCCGGCCGCAGCAGCCGGGCCATCCTCCGTGACACGCCAGGCACCCTTGTCGGCAATGAAATCGATCTGGTCGGCAAAAGCCTCCTGGCCGACGGGGCAAGTCAGGCGCACCTGCCAATACCCCACTTCATGCGCACCGGCAACGGGTTGCGTGAGGACCTCCAAGGTGCCGAGCGCGGCCAGTTCATCCAGGAGCTGCTTGACGCCATCCCCCTTTGCCGAAATCTCGGTGGGCACAAACTGAATCGTGAACCGGCGCTGGCCGCCTGCCGCAGCTTGTGTTGTGACGGGCTCCTGGGCCGTCGGCCGGGCCGGGGGAACAGCCGGCTGATCGCTCGACAACTGGTGCAAGCGGTCACAAATCGCCTCGATGGCAGCCGGATCGACCGCGCCGCGCCCCTGATGCGCTTCCAGCATGTCGCGCAGCAGATCGCCGCATTCAAGGAAGGCATCGACCATTTCGGCACGCAGACCGAGTTCCTGCCGGCGGATTCGGTCCAGCAGATTTTCCAGAATGTGCGTGGTTTCCGCGAGATCGGTGAAACCGAAGGTCCCGGCGCTCCCCTTGATGGAATGCGCCGCGCGGAATATGGCATTGAGTTGTTCCGGATCCGGGTTGTCGACATCGAGATCGAGCAATAACCCTTCCATCGCCGCCAGGTGCTCTGCCGATTCCTCGAAGAACACCTGATAGAACTGACTCATGTCGATAGCCATGCTACCCCCCGAGCACAGCCGCCTGAATCGGGCAGCCGAATGTGGAATGCGAATGATCCACGGCAGCGTGGATCAAGCGGCACCTGCCTAGCCGATCACCTTACGCACGACTTCGATCAGTTTTTGCGGGTCGAACGGCTTGACCAGCCAGCCCGTCGCACCGGCAGCACGGCCCTGGGCCTTCATCGCGTCGGAAGACTCCGTGGTCAGCATCAGGATCGGCGTCTTGCCGTACTGCGGCATGGCGCGCAGATTCTTGATCAAGGTCAGCCCATCCATGCGCGGCATGTTCTGGTCGGTCAGCACCAGGTTGATACTCTTGGTCTTGGCCTTCTCCAGACCGTCCATTCCGTCGACTGCCTCCACCACATCGTAACCGGCGCTTTTCAGCGTAAACGACACCATTTGACGGATGGATGCAGAATCATCAACTGCAAGAACGGTTTTTGCCATCTCTACCTCGCGAATTATTCAGAAAAGCTCGACGCCGCCGCTGGCGAAGCCGGTTTGATTGAGGGAATTATTATCTACCTTTTGCGAAATTACACCCAATTTCTGAGAAATCTGGTCGACGTAATGCCAGATTCAGAAAGCGCCGCTCAGGCCTACCGCACAATCCCCCCACCACCCCGAAACTGGTTCGACTTAACCGGCAGTCCCCTTGCCGCCCCCCGGCAAACTCAACCCCTCGGGGAGAATTTCCTCCCCCCCCACCTCGGACTCCGGCCCCTCTTCCTGAAGAATGGCCAGTTCGGTCTTCCGGTTCAGCACGACGATGCTGATCCGGCGATTCACCGAATTCAACGGATCGTTTTTGTCAAACAGCACAGTCGACGCCAAACCGACCACACGCAACACCTTGCTGTCATCCATACCACCCTGCACCAGCTCGCGACGCGAGGCATTGGCCCGGTTGGCCGACAATTCCCAGTTCGAGAACCCCTTTTCGCCGCCGGCAAACTGGGCGGCATCCGTGTGGCCGGCCAGGCTGATGCGGTTGGGAACGCCGTTCAGCGCCTTGCCGATCTGACGCAGGATCTCCCTGGTGTAAGGCTTCAGGTCGGCGCTGCTCGAGTCGAACATCGGCCGGTTCTGCTCATCAATGATCTGGATGCGCAAGCCTTCTGACGTGATATCGAGCAGCAGCTGTTTCTTGAATTGGGCCAGCTGCGGGCTTTGCTCGATCATTTTCTCGATATCGCGCTTGAGCAGCTCCAGGCGCTCCTGCTCCTTGCGGCGAAACTCGGCCTGAGCCTCCTTGGAAAACGAGGTCGATTTCTTGGCCTCGACATCGCCCCGCTTGACCTGGCCGGACTGCCGGGTCAAATCCTTGCCGCCGCCCTGCAATACGCTGGTCGCATCGCCCGAACCCGCTCCGCCTTGCTGCGAAACCTTCAAGGGATTCTGAAAAAATTCAGCAATACCCTGCAAATCGCCCTTGGCGGTCGAACCGAGCAACCACATGAGCAGGAAGAAGGCCATCATCGCCGTCACAAAGTCGGCGTAGGCAATCTTCCAGGCGCCGCCATGACCGCCGCCGGCGACGACCTTCTTGCGCTTGATGACTATGGGGCGAGTGGAATCGTCGCTCATCGCTAATCTCGGGCGGATCCGCCGGGCTTACTTGCCCTTGCGTGCCTTGAGCTCCTCTTCCAGCTCCCGGAAACTCGGGCGATTATGGGAATCCAGGGCCTTGCGGCCAAATTCGATGGCCACCTGCGGCGCATAACCGGACATCGACGCGAGCAGCACCATCTTGATACAGCGGTAAATGGTTGCCCCCTCCTGCGCCTTCTGCTCAAGCAGCTTGGCGATCGGTTCGACAAACCCGTAGGCGATCAGAATACCCAGGAAGGTACCCACCAGTGCGCCGCCGATCATTTTGCCGAGCACGGCCGGTGGCTGCCCGACCGAGCCCATGACGTTGACCACCCCCATGACCGCCACGACGATACCGAAGGCCGGCACGGCGCCGGCCACGCTGGCCACGACATGACTCGGCTCGATGGCTTCGTGGTGGTGCGCCTCGAGCTCAACATCCATCAGGCTCTCGATTTCAACGGTATTCAGGTTGCCACCGACCATCATGCGCAGGTAGTCGGTCGTGAATTCCATGATGTGATGATCCTGAACCAGATTCGGGTACTTGGAAAAGATCGGACTGGCCTCGGGATTCTCAATATCCCCCTCGATGGACATCAGACCTTCCTTGCGGACCTTGGCCAAAATCTCGAACAACATCGCCAGCGTATCGATATAGAAGGCCTTGTTGAATTTGGAGCCCTTGAGTATCCCGGGAATGGCACCGACTGTCGCCTTGATGACGGAAATGTTATTGGCAGCGACGAAATAACCGATGACGAGGCCGATGATCGCGACATACTCGGTCGGAACCCAGAGCGCCAGCAAGCTGCCGTGGATGGAATAGGTGCCCAACGCCGCAGCCAGAATGATGACGTACCCAACAATCAGAAACATGCAAGCCCCCTCGCGCCGGCCCATTGACCTGCGCCAAACCACCCGTGATCAGTCGCGCTATTGTAGCCACATGGCTTGCTCCTGTGCAAAGAAAGCCCGCCAGACGGGCCATTCCGGCCGGTTTCAAACGCCCGGTGCTACACTTCCCGACATTCCAATCCGCCTTTTCACCCGTGATCCATTATTGCATCCGCTGCGGTACCAGCGTTTCCCTGCGCGTTCCGGCCGGTGATACGTTACCGCGTCATGTGTGCCAGGCCTGCGGGCACATTCACTACGAAAACCCCCGGCTGGTGATCTGCTGCGTTGCCGAGTGGGAGGGCAAAATCCTGCTCTGCCGGCGCGCCATCGAACCCCGCCTGGGCTACTGGACCCTACCCGGCGGCTTCATGGAAAACGGGGAAACCACGGCCCAAGCCGCCGTCCGCGAAACCCGCGAGGAAGCTGGCGCCGACGTGCGTATCGACGCGCCGTTTGCGATGATCAACATCCCCCACATCAACCAAGTGCATCTCTTCTACCGAGGCCGCCTTCGTTCCGCCGATTTCAGGGCGGGAGAAGAAAGTCTCGAAGTGCAACTGCTTGCCCCGGGAGACATTCCTTGGCCGAACCTGGCCTTCCGTAGCGTCACCCTCTGTCTTGAACGCTACCTGCACGACCGGACAGCGGAATGTTTCGGCTTCCACGAAGCCGACCTGTCCCCGCCATAGGCCGCTACGCTTCCGGGCCGTATTCCAGCACGAGGGCCATTCGAAAACGGCGGCCCCTCAACGCCTGCGGCAACGCAACATCAGGCAGCACCCGAGCCAGAGAGGACAACGCATGGGCATCGAGCGCGGCATCCCCACTGGATTGCATCAGGCTGACTTCGACGCCACCAGCCGTTCCCCGCCAAACCACGGACAAGGTGACAGTACCCGTTCCCCCGCCCGAGCCCAGGCTTCCTGAGTGCCGCAGTCGGCGAGCCAGCAGCAGACGGAACTCCCGCTCGACATCCGCCGGCAGGAGCGCATCGACCTCCCCTTGCGCATCGGCCGGTTGTCCGGAAGCAGCAGGAGGGCCTCCTGACGAAGACACTGACTGCCCCCGGACGCTGGCCGGCGTTCCTGCCCTGTCCCGGCGGCTTGGACGAGGCGGTCCCCAGCCGGGTCCGGCCCCTTGCACCCTGGCCGAGGTCTTGTGTCCGCCGCCCGATGGCGGTGGCGCATCGGCGGTCTGCGGCCAGACCGCCAGCCTGGCGTGCAAGACGCTCCCGCTACCAGGCGGCCACGCGGAAAAGGCCAGTAATTGCTCCGGGCAGCTGGCAATGAGTAGCAGGTGAAGGGCAAGCGATATGACAAACGCATGGCGCATACCGCATGGTGCTACGGCTTGCTCAAAAAAACAAACCCCTGCCGGCATCCGATCAGGGGTTCATCGGCATCCCCCAGCCGGGGGCTTCCGTATTACTTACCGAGTTTGCGCGACTCTTCTTCCATCTTGTTCGAGTACATCTTGCCCATGACGGCACCGATGACCAATACACCGACGATAACGACCAGACTCATCAGGCCGATATCACTACCAAACAACAGTTCCCATGCCATAAGTTACCTCCCTGTAACGAATAAAAATCACCTGGCCGGCTGCGCCGTCAGGCGCAAGGGCTCACTCGAATCGGCCAGCCATTCACCGTGCAGCCGCCACTGTCCTGCCGGATCCTCGATGGATACCAGCCAGCGACCACCCACCTCTCCCTGCAGTTTACCGCTGAAGAACCCCTGCCCTTCCGACACCATGGCCAGCGTCTGATCCTGGCCAGCACGGGTCGGATGCGCCAGACGCAGATCAATGGCCTGGGGTATCGCAACCCCCTCATTGGCCCGGATAAACAGGCGCACCCCTTGGCCCGAGCGCATCAGATCAGCCTGCAAGCCGAGGCTGCTCGCCTGATGGTCGCGTTTCAGCGTCTGATTGACAGCCAAACCCTGTTTGTAATAGTCATCGGTCACCAAACCATCGTAGCTGGTTACAGCCAACCAGAGCGTCACGGCACCGGCAATCACGACGGCGATCGGGCCGATCATCAACAACCAGGGCCAGCGCTGCTTGTACCAGGGTTGCACGTCACTGCGAAGGGTCATGGTTTGGCTCATGGTCAGGGCATCAGGAAAGTGGCTTTTTCATGAACCGCGATGGCTTCGTGGTTCTCGGCCTTGATATCAAAATAAATGGTGTTGGCGCCCGGTTTGCCGGACTCCGGCGGCACGCGGACGACAACGGTAACCTCGTGATTCTCGGCACTGGCGACTTCGACGAGCTTGTCACCCACAATCTCGATTCCGTTCATCCCTGCAACCGACAAGACGTAGCGTTTGGGCTCCTCGGTCGTGTTCATGATCTTGAGGTTATACACATTCTCGATGCGCCCATCGTCCGCCTCACGCGCCAGAAGGGAACGATCGCGAATTACATCCACCTTGAGCGGCACCCGCGTCGCCAGGGACCAGGCCGAGGCGGCAATGATGGCAACCAGGATGACGGTATAGAGCAATACCCGGGGGCGCAAAATATGGCTGAGCACCTCCCTGGAGGTGAAATGTTTGGCCAGGGCATTTTCGGTCGTGTAGCGGATCAGGCCGCGGGGCTTGCCGATCTTGTCCATGACCGGATCGCAGGCATCAATGCAGGCGCCGCAGCCAATGCACTCATACTGGATGCCGTTGCGGATATCGATACCGGTCGGGCAAACCGCAACGCAAAGGCCACAATCGACGCAATCACCGAGCGCATGGGCATCAACCCCCTTCTTGCGCGCACCACGCGGCTCGCCCCTTTCCGGGTCGTAGGTGATGACCAGCGTATCCGGATCAAACATCACACCCTGGAAACGGGCATACGGACACATGTACTTGCAGACCTGCTCCCGCAGGAAACCGGCCTGCATGTAGAGGAAGCCACCGTAAAAGAAGATCCAGAACAACTCCCAACCGGACAGATCGAAAGGCAGTGCAGCCAGCAGTTCATCAACCGGCGTGAAGTAGGCAACCAGCGTAAAGCCGGTCCAGAGGGAAATCAGCAGCCAGGCAGCGTGTTTGGCCGCCTTCAGGTAGAACTTGCGAACGGTGAGCGGACCTTTGTCCAGCTTCATGCGGGCCGAACGGTCGCCTTCGATCCGGTTCTCGATCCACATGAAAATCTCGGAATAAACGGTCTGCGGGCAGGCATAGCCGCAGAACAGGCGTCCGGCAATGGCGGTAAATAAGAAGAGCGCGTAGGCCGAAATGATCAGCAGCAACGCCAGATAGAAGACGTCCTGCGGCCACAGAACCAGGCCGAACAGGTAAAACTTGCGCTCGACCAGATGCAGCAGGACTGCCTGCCGGCCGTTCCACTCCAGCCACGGCGCACCGTAGAAGATGATCTGCGTGAGCCAGACGAATACCCAGCGCCAAGTATTCCACCAGCCCTTGACGTCGCGGATATAAATCTTCTTGTGTTTCTCGTAGAACGAGACGGGCGCGGGGGCCGGCTGGCCGGGGTTATCTCTGGGTTCCATCGTGGCTATATCCGTATCGAAATTACGCTAGGGCAGCACCTGCTCGCCGACCGTGAACGCAATTTTGATACAAATCTGGCGTGGCGACGCTCGCGCGCAACCTGGGCGAGGCGTCCATCGATGAAGCCGCGCTGGCGA
>OFCW01000364.1_pt1 | contig 10694 bp, 9 predicted proteins | sample 1520951 | NCBI WGS metagenome assembly OFCW01 (sample SAMEA4349680, study PRJEB24078) | microbial mat metagenome | biome: Terrestrial Biome; feature: Habitat; material: Microbial Mat | place: India | collected 2012-06-12 | depth 10 m | reverse complement strand
ACCCGTTCAAGTTCACGCCGTCCCCGGGCCGCATCACCGCGTGGCATACGCCGGGCGGCCCCGGCATCCGCGTCGATTCGCATGCCTACAATGGCTATTTCGTGCCGCCCAACTACGACTCGATGATCGGCAAGGTCATTTCGTACGGCGCCACGCGCGAGCAGGCCATCGCCCGCATGCGCATCGCCCTGTCGGAAATGGTGGTCGAGGGCATCCAGACCAACGTGCCGCTGCACCGCGACCTGATGCTCGACGCCAACTTCGTGGAAGGCGGCACGGACATCCACTACCTCGAGCACCGTCTGGCGCAACAGGAAGTGGCCAAGGGCGGCGGCAAGTGACGTACCGCGAATGCGTGCTCGAAGTCGCGCGGGATGACGCCGAGGCGTTGTCCGAGGCGCTGTTCGACCTCGGCGCCCTGTCGGTCTCGGTGGAAGACGCCGATGCCGACACGCCCGACGAAGAACCGCTCTTCGGCGAGCCGGGCCACGAGCCGACCCGCCTGGCGTGGAACCGCTCGCGCGTGGTGGCGCTGCTGGCCGACGACGCCGACCCCGCCCTGCTCGTGGCTGCCGCGGCCAACGAAATCGGCCTCTCGCCGCTGCCGCAGTTCACCGTGCGCGAGGTTGAGGAGCAGGACTGGGTGCGCGTGACGCAATCGCAGTTCGAGCCGATCCATATCGGCGAGCGCATCTGGGTCGTGCCCTCGTGGCACGACGCCCCGGACCCCGACGCCGTGGTGCTGGAGCTGGATCCGGGTCTGGCCTTCGGCACCGGCAGCCACCCGACCACGCGCCTGTGCATGGAATGGCTCGAGCACCACGTGCAGCCGCAAGAGCGCACACTGGACTACGGCTGCGGCTCGGGCATCCTGGCCATCGTCGCCAAGAAGCTCGGCGCCGGTGAAACAGTCGGTGTCGACATCGACCCGAACGCCGTCGATGCCTCGCGCTACAACGCCGAACGCAACCACGTCGAAGCGACGTTCGCCCTGCCGGACGATGCGCCGGAAGGCACGTTCGACCTCGTCGTCGCCAACATCCTGTCGAACCCGCTCAAGCTCATGGCGGCCATGCTGTGCGCACGTGTGCGTCCAGGCGGCCGGCTGGTGCTGTCGGGCGTACTCGAGCGCCAGGCGGAAGAAGTCGCGGCCGCGTATGCCTCGGCCATTCCGTTGACGGTGTGGCGCGCACGTGACGGCTGGGTCTGCCTGCACGGCGTGAAACCGGCTTAACAGTCAGGAAGCGCGCGCAGCGTCGGCCCGGCCCTCAAAGGTGGGTCGACGCTGGCGCCACTGTCTGCAATACTCGCGCGGTCGGTTCCTTTCTCCTCGTCTCGCATGGCAACTGCGCCACGTCTCGCCGCCCGCTGCCCCAACTGCCATACCGCATTCCGTGTCGTCGCCGACCAGCTCCGGCTGCGCGGCGGCCTCGTCCGCTGCGGGCGCTGCAACCATGTCTTCGATGGGCGCAATCACCTTATCGAACTCGGCGCTGCACCGGCGCCGGCCGCGCAGCCAGAGCCACCACCGCTCGCGCAGGAACGCGTTGCCGACGCGGAACCTGCGCGCGTCGCCGCGACGGAGCCTGCCGCACCGCCCACCGAAACACCCGCCGCGTCTGCATCCGCCGAACACGACCACGGCTTCGGCATGACGTTGATCTGGGAAGAGGAAGTGCCCGGCGACGACGTGGCCGAAGTGCATCTCGGTGAGGTGGAAGGCGCGACGCCGGCATCTGACACGCAGCCGTCCGCCCCGGACACCCGCCCTCTGCCCGAAGAAGCACCAGCCGAAGCCGCACCGGCCGACCCGCAGCCCGCCGCCGCCCCCGCTGACCCGTTCCACGGACTGCCACCCATTCGCGATCCTCAAGATGAGGAGGACCCGTTCGCCGCTGCCGTACCCAGGCAGCCGTCGGCAGATTTGCCGGTGGAACCGGCCATCGCCGCCGAGGAAGAAACTCCCGCCCCCCCCGCACCGTCGGACCGGCACGACTCAGTCTGGCTGCGCCACGAGTCCGACCCGCATTCACAGTTCGCGCCCGTACCGAGGCGCCAGGGCCAGGCCCGGCGCACGCCCGTGGAACACGCCGGCCCGACACCGCAGCGCACGCTGACCGGCGCCCCCCGCTCACGCAAGGTGCGGGGCCCCAATCACGGCGTGTCGGCAGCCACGCTCGATTTCCTGCGTGCCGCACAGGCGCGCGAGCAGGCACGCAAGTCGACCGGCCGCCGCACACTCGCACGCGTTGCGATCGGCGCTCTGTCGGTGCTGGCGGTGGCGCAGCTGCTTTTCCTGGCGCGCGCAGAAATCGCGCGGCGGGTGCCGTCCACCCGGCCGCTGTGGGAAGCGATGTGCCAACCCCTGCATTGCACGGTGGCACCACCGCGTGATCTCGACGCACTGCAGATCGAATCGTCGCAGTTGCAGCGTCAGGAAGGCGACGCATCAGACCAGTATGTGCTGACGGCGACCCTGCGCAACCGAGCCGGCGGCCCCGTCGCCCTGCCGGCCATCGAACTGGTGACCACCGACCTGCAGGACCAGCTCCTCGCGCGCCGCGCCCTGCTGCCGACCGACTACCTGAACCCGACCGACAGTGCATACGGCAAGTCAGGGCTGCCCGCCCGCGCCGAGCTGCCGATTCGGGTACGATTCGAGTCCCAGCGCCCGACGGCCAACTACCGGGTGCTGATCTTCTACCCCTGAATTCCTGATTCACCCCAACACGTATCAACACGAAGGAGCAGCACACCATGGCAAACGTGACCCTTGGCGGCAACCCGATCGAAGTCGGCGGCAAATTCCCGGCGAAGGGCGACAAGGCCCCGGCATTCACGCTGGTCGGCGCAGATCTGAAGGACGTGTCGCTGGCTGACTTTGCCGGCAAGCGCAAGGTCCTGAACATCGTGCCGAGCCTGGACACCCCGGTGTGCGCCACCTCCACGCGCAAGTTCAACGAAGCCGCTGCCAAGCTCGACAACACGGTCGTGCTGTCCATCTCGGCCGACCTGCCGTTCGCCGCCGGCCGCTTCTGCACGACCGAGGGCATCGCCAACGTCAAGCCGCTGTCCACCTTCCGCGACAAGGGTTTCAAGCAAGCATACGGCGTCGACATCACGTCGGGCCCGCTGGCCGGCGTGACCGCACGCGCCGTGGTCGTGCTCGATGCCGACGACACCGTCCTGTATTCGCAGCTCGTGCCCGAGATCAAGGAAGAGCCGGACTACGACGCTGCCCTGGCCGCGCTGAAGTAAGCTGCAAACTGTTGCGGGACCGGCCACCGGTCTCTCGTCCATCACACGGCCGTCCACTGGGGCGGCCGCGTTCATATCTGGAGCCCTCTCAATATGGCCAGCGTGATCTGCGGCTCTGTCGCCTACGACACCATCATGACGTTCGACGGACACTTCCGCGAACACATCCTGCCCGACAAGATCCACATCCTGAACGTCTCCTTCCTCGTGCCCAGCATGCGCCGCGAGTTCGGTGGCTGCGCAGGCAACATCGCCTACACGCTCAAGCTGCTCGGCGGCGAGCCCATCATCATGGGCACCGTCGGCCAGGACGCAGGCCCCTATCTGGACCACCTGAAGAAGCTCGGCATCTCCACCAAGTACATCACGGAGATCCCGGACACCTTCACGGCGCAAGCCATGATCACCACCGACCGCGACAACAACCAGATCACCGCGTTCCACCCAGGCGCGATGAGCCAGTCGAGCGTCAATTCGGTTAAGGATGCGCTGCCCGCCCGGCTCGGCCTGGTCGGCCCCGACAGCCGCGACGGGATGCTGCACCACGCCACCCAGTTCGCCGAAGCGGGCGTGCCGTTCATCTTCGATCTGGGCCAGGCGATGCCGCTGTTTGATGGCGCCGACCTGCGCCGCTTCGTTGAACTCGCTACCTACGTGGTGGTCAATGACTACGAAGCGCAGGTCATGCTGTCACGTACGGGCTACAGTGCGACGGAGCTTGCGCAGCGCGTCGAGGCCTTCATCGTCACGCGCGGGGAAGAAGGGGCGGAGATTCACGCCGGCGGCAAGCAGTACACTATTCCCGTCGTGCCGGCCGAGCGTGTGGTCGACCCGACCGGCTGCGGCGACGCCTTCCGCGGTGGGCTGCTGTACGGTATCGAGAACGGCCTGGACTGGGAGACCACCGGCCGCCTCGCCAGCCTGATGGGCTCGATCAAGATCGCCTGCCAAGGCCCGCAGAATCACGGCCTGCCCGTCGACGAAATCGCCCGGCGCTTTGAGTCCGCTTTCGGGTACCGGTATCAATAAGGAACGAACATGAAACCCATCTATCGCATCGGTGCTGCGACCTTGCTGGTCGCCGCGCTCGGCCTGCAGGGCTGCGCCATGGGCACCAACTCCAACAGTGCGTACACCGGGGCGCAGGCGCAACGCGAACAGACGGTGCGCTTCGGCACGGTGGATTCCGTGCGCAACGTCGTGATCGACCGCGAAGCCACAGGCGTCGGCACCATCGCCGGGGGCGCGATCGGCGGCATCGGTTCGGCAGCGGCCATCGGGCGCGGCAACGGCTCTGTGGCGGCGGGCGTACTGGGCGCCATCCTGGGCGGCGTCGCGGGCAGCGCCATCGAGAACCAGGCGAACAAGCGCCCCGGCCTCGAGATCACCGTCAAGCTCGACAACGGCGAATACCGCGCCATCACCCAAGACGCCGACGAGGCCTTCCGCCCCGGCGAGCGCGTGCGCCTGCTGTCGTCGGGCGGCGTGACCCGCGTGACGCACTGAACGATCGAGAGCCGCTTCGGCCGGCATTGGAAAAGACCGCATCGGCATTGCGCCGGTGCGGTTTTTTTACGCCTGCCGCGTCGATCGCGCAGACATGAAAAAGCCCGCCGGGGCGTGAGCCGATCGGCGGGCGGTGCAAGACACCTGGTCTTGCGGACCAGATACGCGGTATCCGGTCAGGTGGGCGCGGCATGCGCGCCGCTGTGGTCCCGAAGGATCACCGTCGCAAGAATGACTTACGGACGGTTGCCGGTCGGGAACGGCCATGCCGCAGCCGGGTTCAGCGCGGTCTTGGCAGCGGGTGCAGCAGGTGCAGCGACCGGTGCAGCAGCAGGCTTGGCGACAGCCTTCTTCGCCGGAGCCTTCTTCGCAGCAGGCTTGGCAGCAGCCTTCTTCGCAGCGGCCTTCTTCGCAGCCGGAGCCTTCTTCGCAGCAGCCTTCTTGGCAGGTGCTTTCTTGGCAGCAACCTTCTTGGTTGCGGCCTTCTTGGCGGGCGCCTTCTTGGCAGCAACCTTCTTCACTGCGGCCTTCTTGGCGGGTGCCTTCTTGGCAGCAACCTTCTTCACTGCGGCCTTCTTGGCGGGTGCCTTCTTGGCAGCAACCTTCTTCACTGCGGCCTTCTTGGCAGGTGCCTTCTTGGCGGCGACCTTCTTAGCCGCGGCCTTCTTGGCCGGAGCCTTCTTGGCGGCCGGAGCGGCCTTCTTCGCAGCAGCCTTCTTGGCGGCCGGAGCCTTCTTTGCAGCGGCCTTCTTGGCCGGGGCCTTGGCGGCCGGTTTCTTCTTAGCAGCAGTTGCCATGGGAAACTCCTTCAAGATTGGGTATCGAACTATCGAGATTGAGCAACCCGACCGGCCCGATCCCACGATGCAAGGGCATCGCCAGACCAACCGAGCGAGCGATTCATCGGCGCGCCACCAGACTGCAGTCGCACGCTAATGAATTCGGTAGGAAGACCCGCGACGCACGCCGACGATGCATGCAGCAAATTGCACGCCTCGGGCGCGCGCATGCGAGCAGCCGCAGCCGGCCGGACATGCGGCATCCGGCGAGTCTTCATCAACTGAGAGGACCGGGGCATCGTGGCCACACCGGTCGAAATCTGATCTTGCGCGAATCGCTGTGTGGATCGCAAAGCCGCTCGCAAGGCGGTTTTACGGACAGCGAAAATCTGGAGAGCGCGCGTTTTCTTTTGGGGGTAGTACGCCCATCCCGACGGGGGGATCGCAGAGACGGCACCGAGTTCGAACAGCCCTGTCGGCGTGGCGTGCATCAAAGTGGTTACGCTCCTCGACTACCTTTCAACTGCCGCTTGGAAGTTCATCGTCGTTGATCGCGCGAAGCTTCCTTGCATCGAAGTCAACGTCTTGTCAAGGCGAATCATAATTCGTTTGCGCGGTGATGTTAAGAGATTTATGCAAAAAGCGCGGCGAGTTTTGGTGAAGGATTGCGCTGCGTCTGTGCGTCGCTCCGCTCGGGATCGTGCATGCAGGTTCAGTGGCCCGGCGCATGCGCATTTTCTTGCGTCGTAGCATCGTGTGAATGCGTTGCTTCGCACTCACACACGCGGCCCGCGAAGCCAGTGTTCATGCCGGTTTACGGCGACACACGCTACTCCATGCGTGCGCGTCGCGAGCAGACACGCAGCTGATGGCGGCAGCGTCATCGACACGCGCGGCGACACGCGAACGCTGCGATGCACGCCAGAAAAAAACGATGCGTAGATGCGACAGCGCGCGCGAATTCTCTTCGCGCGCACGCGCGGTCGATGCCATCGACGCGCGCGCATCGACGTGTCGAACGTGTCTTTCGACATCGCACACGCACTTGCGCACGAGACACGCGAGCCCCGAGATGGCGATCCTCGGCGACATGCGTGCACGTGGCGCAAATCGCGTGCCGCGCGCAGGCGATATCGAACCTCGGATGGAACGACGTGCGCGCATCGATGATGCAAACACCGTCTGCCTGCATGCCGATGCATGACGACAGCGGACACGCACGTCGTCGCCGTGCATGTTCCGCACAGCGTCGACGCCGGCATGGCCGACGCTCGCCCGCAGAACCCGCGGCCCATCGGAAACCGTGTTCAGCAACGACTGAAAACCGCGTGCAACTGCGTTTGAAACGGGGCTGTTTTACGACGATAGAAGAATTGCTCTACGGGCATTCCTGGGCGGTTTTTGCTGCACGGCGGATTTCCGAAGACCGGCTTTCCACTTTGCTCTGGGGCGGGCCATCCGTTTGAAATGCTGCAACCGCATATCGGCGCGTCAGGTTGGCGCTGATTGTCATGCCATTCGGTTTCACTCCACGATCCGCTCACCACGTCAGCACGGCATCGATCGCGCGGCGTGGCGTGGACCTGCGCGTGGTCCACAAGACCAGGGCGGCCGTCACTCGCCTCGCTCACTGGGCGACGGCACACCCGATGAACAAAGAGCGCAAGACACAGGGGTCCAACTGAAGCGTTCTGGGAATCTGCCCGCCATCCGCCGCAGCGGTGATGCAGCGAGCGTGGGCAGGTTCGAGCAGTGGAGGCACAAGATGCGTGTTCGAGCGTGCTTGTCGACATCGAACCCACCGAAGCGTGGGGTTTCCCCGCAGACCCAAGCTACGTTGCGCTGGATGCCGCGCGTGGTGGCGACTGCCTCGTTCGCGACGCTGGCGGCGTGCGCGAATTCCGGCAGCGGCGACATGGGCGCGTCGCTCGGCGGTGGCAGTGATGCGTCCTCCAAGCCAAGCGTCACGGCGTCGGGTTCACCAACGTGGTCCGATGGCGGCGGCAGCGCATCGGGCGGAACCGGATCGGGCAGCAATGCACCGGTGACGCCGCTCACCGGCCGCGTCGAACAGCTGACGACGACCACCGTCACGGCCATCGTGCCGCTCACCGCCACGCTGACATCGGCCACGCAAACGCTGGGCGCCGCCACCGGCCTCGGCACACCGATCGGCAACGTGCTGACGACGCTGGGCGGCGTGCTCGGGAGCGAGGGCCGCACGATCGCCGCAGCCAGCAAGGGCGATGCGCTGGTGTCGACGCTGGGCAACACGGTCAGCGCGCTCGGCACGCTCACCAGCGGCTTGTCGACGATCGCGACGCCAGCCGGGCCTTCGGCAGGCAGCAGCACGACGGGCGGCGCACTGAGCGGTGCGCTCGCCCCGATCAGCACGACCATCGGCTCGCTCACGTCCGGCTTGTCCGGTGCAGGCCCCGCAAGCCCGGGCGGTACGACGGCGAGCAATCCGCCCAGCGGGCTGGGCGGCATCGGCAGCGCAGTCGGCGGGCTGGTCGGCGGCGTGTTGTCGGGGGTGACATCGGCGGCGCACCGTTGATGTCGCAACGTTGGAACAACTTTCTTTGCATTCGGCAGCAGACGCAGACGGATGCGACCCGCTGGACGCCAGACGCGCGTTCTTCCGGCCCCGGCGGTGACTACGCGGTACGGGCCGCGCTTACAAGGAGACTCACCATGAAGATTCAGAACCCGCTCCACGCTTCTTTCACCGTTTCGTCGTCGCGCACGCTGCTGGCTGCGGCCGCGCTGGCCGTGCTGACACTGGCGGGCTGCGCATCGGGCGGCAACCCGAACGGCGACACCACACCGGCATCGACGGCCAACAACGATCCGGGAGCCGTGCCGGTGGGCAACGTGGCAAGCAACGGCGGCAACGTCGTCACGCAGACGGGCAAGACGGTCAGCGACCTGGGCACGACGATCGGCACGGCGTCGGTGCCCGTCATCGGCGGCACGGCCGCGCAGAAGGATCTGGGCGCGACAGTCACCTCCGCGGGCAACACCGTGCAGGTGCTGGGCAACGGCATCGGCAGCGGACTCGGCAAGATCGGTTCGACGCCGGACCCGGTCGGCACCACGGTGCAAAGCTCGGGCGACGTGATCCGCTCGACCGGGGTGACGGTCGGCTATGCGGGCCAGACCGTGAGCGACCTGGGTGCGGCAGGCAGCCCGCTTGCGCCGCTGAACCCGGTGACGTCGCCGGTGGGGAGCGGGGTCTCCGCGCTGGGCCAGGTACTGCAGGGTGCGGGCGGCCTCGTGACGATCGGCACGTCGAGCGGCCCGGTGCAGCAGGTTACGCAGCAGGCGAGCAACGCCATCGTGCCGCTGTCGTCGCAGATCGTGCAGGGTACGCAGGCGGTGGGCAGCGCCACCATGCTCGGCGGCCCGCTGGCGGGCGCGCTGAACACCGTGGGCGGCGGCTTGCAGAGCGCCGGTGCGCAAGTCGGCGCGGCAGGCGGCAACCCGCTCACGCGTGATGTTGGCGGCGTCGTCGGCGCAGTGGGTGCCACGGTGGCCAGCGCCGGCGGTCTCGTCAATGGCGGCAGCGGCGGCTCGACGAATCCGCTGGCGCCGATCACGAGCGCATTGGGCGGTGGCCTGGGCGGCGGCAGCAACCCGATGGCCCCGGTGACGGGTGCGCTCTCCGGCAGTGGCGGGAATCCTCTTGCATCGGTGACGAGCGCGCTGACCGGCGGTGCCGGCGGCAGCAACCCGCTCGCGCCCATCACCAATGCGCTGGGCGGCGTCACGAACGCCGCCGGCGGCACCGGCAGCAATCCGCTGTCACCCCTGACCGGTGCGCTGGGCACACACTGACCCCGTGCCCGCGCACTGATCTGCCTCACCGATTCTTTTCAAGCTGACAAGGAGACGCCACAATGCAACGCACCCCCCACTCTCTCGCACGCCTGGCAGGCGCACTCGCCCTCGCACTGGCGGCAGGCAGCGCCTTCGCCCAGGCCACGCCCGCCGGCACCTGGAAGACCATCGACGACAACACCGGCAAGCAGAAGGGCGAAGTGACGATTGTCGAGAACAACGGCGTGTTCACGGGCAAGGTCACCAAGATCCTGGTGCCGGGCGACGAGAACAAGACCTGCACCAAGTGCACCGATGACCGCAAGGACCAGCCGATCGTCGGCCTGACCATCTTGAAGGACCTGAAGAAGACCGGTGAGAACGAATGGTCGGGCGGCAACATCCTCGATCCGGAAAACGGCAAGGTCTACAACGCCAAGATGTCGCTGGCCGACGACGGCAAGAAGCTCAACGTGCGCGGCTTCCTCGGCATCAGCCTGCTGGGCCGCACGCAGACGTGGGTCCGCGAGCAATGACCTCGGCCCGATAACGCAGAGCCTCAACGCGCGGCGGCACCCTGTACGGGGCGCCGTCTCTTCGGCGCCGGTGCAAGCCGGCGCTTCTTTTTTGCGTAACGCCGCACACTGCCCGCGGGCCGGCACCACTCAAGAAGACACGTCCCTCGCCGTTACTTCGTTGGGGAGTCGTCAACGATAAGTGGAGAAAACGCGGCATGCGACAGTGGACACTCAAAGGAAAACTGCGCCTGGCACTGGCCCTGATGTGGCTGGGGCTGATCGGCGTGGGCATCTGGAGCGCGATGGAGACCCGCGCCACGATGCTCGATGAGCGCAAGGCCGGCCTGCAGAACCTTGTGGATGCTGCCGAGGGCGTCGCCAAGTTCTATCACGGGCGCGCACAGTCAGGCGCCATGAGCGAAGACGAGGCGAAGAAAAGCGCGCTCGCGGCGCTGTCCACGATGCGCTACGGCAGCACCGGCTACCTGTTCGTGGTGGATTCGCAGCTCATCCTGCTGATGCATCCTACGCTGGCCGACATGGTCGGCAAGAGCACGGCACACTTCAAAGACCCGACGGGCAAGCTCGTCTACCCGACCATCGTCAACGCAGCCAAGGAGAGAGGCTTCGGCTTTGCCGAATACCAGGGCCGGCTGCCCGGCAGCGAAACCGCCCTGCCCAAGATCGGCTACGTGAAACGCTTTGCGCCGTGGGACTGGAATCTCTCCAGCGCGGTCTTCCTGCAGGAGGTGGATGCCGCATATCGCCATTCGCTCGTCGCCAACCTGATCGTCATCCTGCTGGTAGGCGGTGT
>OFCW01000363.1_pt1 | contig 10757 bp, 8 predicted proteins | sample 1520951 | NCBI WGS metagenome assembly OFCW01 (sample SAMEA4349680, study PRJEB24078) | microbial mat metagenome | biome: Terrestrial Biome; feature: Habitat; material: Microbial Mat | place: India | collected 2012-06-12 | depth 10 m | reverse complement strand
CCAAGGACAACATCAAGTTCGACGGCCTGTCGCGCGTGTCGCACGTGACCGACGCGACCGACTGGCGCGTCGAATATCCGTTCGTCGTGCTGACGCCGGACTCCGAGGACGAGATGGCCGGCCTGGTGAAGGCCTGCATCGAACTGGGATTGACCATCATCCCGCGCGGCGGCGGCACCGGCTACACCGGCGGCGCCGTGCCGCTGACGCCGCTGTCGGCCGTCATCAACACCGAAAAGCTGGAACAGTTGGGGGCGGTCGAAATGGTGACGCTGCCCGGCGTCGACCAGCCGTATGCCACCATTTACACCGGCGCGGGCGTGGTCACCAAGCGCGTGTCGGAAGCCGCCGAAAAGGCCGGCTTCGTGTTCGCGGTCGATCCGACTTCGGCGGAAGCGTCCTGCATCGGCGGCAATATCGCGATGAATGCCGGCGGCAAGAAGGCGGTGTTGTGGGGCACCGCGCTCGACAACCTGGCGAGCTGGCGCATGGTCGACCCGAACGGCGACTGGCTGGAAGTCACGCGCCTGGAGCACAACCTCGGCAAGATCCACGACGCGCCGGTGGCGAAGTTCAAGCTGGAGTGGACCCATCCGAGCGAAAAGGGCGGCAAGAGCAACAAGCCGTTCAAGACCGAAGTCCTGGAAATCGAAGGCAGGCGCTTCCGCAAGGAGGGGCTCGGCAAGGATGTCACGGATAAATTCCTGGCCGGCCTGCCGGGCGTGCAAAAGGAAGGCACGGACGGCCTGATCACGTCGGCGCGCTGGATCCTGCACAAGATGCCGAAGTACGCGCGCACCGTCTGTCTCGAATTCTTCGGCCAGGCGCGCGATGCGATTCCGTCCATCGTCGAGATCAAGGATTATCTCGACGCCGAAGCGAAGAAGGGCGGCGCGATCCTGGCCGGCCTGGAGCACCTGGACGAGCGCTACCTGCGCGCGGTCGGCTATGCGACCAAGTCCAAGCGCGGCGTGCTGCCGAAAATGGCCTTGTTCGGCGATATCGTCGGCGACGACGAGGAAGCGGTGGCGCGCGCGGCATCGGAAGTGATCCGCATGGCCAACGCCCGCGTCGGCGAAGGTTTTGTGGCGGTCAGCCCGGAAGCGCGCAAGAAATTCTGGCTCGACCGTGCGCGCACCGCCGCGATCGCCAAGCACACCAATGCGTTCAAGATCAACGAAGACGTCGTGATCCCGTTGAACCGCATGGGCGAGTACACCGACGGCATCGAGCGCATCAATATCGAACTGTCGATCAAGAACAAGCTGCAGCTGCTCGGTGAGCTACGTGCCTTTTTCGCGAGCGGGCATCTCCCGCTCGGCAAGAACGACGACGCCGATGCCGACAACATTCCGCCGGAGGAACTGCTGGGCGACCGCGTCGCGCAGGCGCTGCAACTGCTGGACCTGACGCATGCGCGCTGGTCCTACCTGCTCACGCAGCTGGACAAGCCGCTGCAGGCGGCGCGCGACGAGCTGGCGGTGCTGCAGGTGCCGCTGACCTGGATCGACGAGCGCCTGGAACGCCAGCCGGACGCCACCGTCTTCCATGTGGTGCAGGACCGCACCATCCGCGTGTCGTGGAAGGCCGAAGTGCGCGCGCAGCTGCGCCAGATCTTCAACGGCGGCGCGTTCAAGCTGATCCTCGACGAGTGCGGGGCAATCCACAAGCGCGTGCTGCGCGGCCGCGTGTTTGTCGCGCTGCACATGCACGCGGGCGACGGCAATGTGCATACCAACATCCCGGTCAACTCCGACCATTACGAGATGCTGCAGGATGCGCATGCGGCTGTGGCGCGCATCATGGTGCTGGCGCGGTCGCTCAACGGCGTGATCTCCGGCGAGCACGGCATCGGCATTACCAAGCTGGAATTCCTGACCGAAGAAGAGATCGGCGACTTCCGCGAGTACAAGAAGCGCATCGATCCGGAAGGGCGCTTCAACAAGGGCAAGCTGCTCAACGACCCGGCGATGCCGGCCGACCTGCGCAATGCGTATACGCCGTCGTTCGGTCTGATGGGCCATGAATCGCTGATCATGCAGCAAAGCGACATCGGCGCGATTGCCAACAGCGTGAAAGACTGCCTGCGCTGCGGCAAATGCAAACCGGTGTGCGCGACCCATGTGCCGCGCGCCAACCTGCTGTACTCGCCGCGCAACAAGATCCTGGCGACGTCGCTCTTGGTCGAAGCGTTCCTGTATGAAGAGCAGACCCGGCGCGGCGTGTCGATCAAGCACTGGGAAGAGTTCGAGGATGTGGCCGACCACTGCACGGTATGCCACAAGTGCGTCACGCCCTGCCCGGTCGACATCGATTTCGGCGACGTGTCGATGAACATGCGCAACCTGCTGCGCAAGATGGACAAGAAGTCGTTCAACCCCGGTACCGCCGCCGCGATGTTCTTCCTGAACGCGACCGATCCGGCCACCATCAATGCGACCCGCGCGGCGATGACCGGCCTCGGCTTCAAGGCGCAGCGCCTGGCGAACGACGTACTGAAGAAGTTCGCGAAGAAGCAGACCAAGGCGCCGCCGGCGACGCACGGCAAGCCGCCGGTGAAGGAGCAGGTGATCCACTTCATCAACAAGAAGATGCCGGGCAACCTGCCGAAGAAGACCGCGCGCGCCTTGCTCGACATCGAGGATGACAAGATCGTGCCGATCATCCGCGACCCGAAGAAGACCACGGCCGATACCGAAGCCGTGTTCTACTTCCCGGGTTGCGGCTCGGAGCGCCTGTTCTCGCAAGTCGGCCTGGCCACGCAGGCGATGCTGTGGCATGTCGGCGTGCAGACCGTGCTGCCGCCGGGATACTTGTGCTGCGGCTATCCGCAACGCGGCACCGGCCAGTACGACAAGGCGGAAAAGATGATGACGGACAACCGCGTATTGTTCCATCGTGTCGCCAACACATTGAACTATCTCGACATTAAGACGGTCGTTGTATCGTGCGGCACTTGCTACGATCAACTGCAGAGCTACGAATTCGAGAAGATTTTCCCCGGTTGCCGGATCATCGACATCCATGAATACCTGCTCGAAAAAGGCGTGAAGCTGGAAGGCGTGGGCGGCGTGCGCTACATGTACCACGAGCCTTGCCATACGCCGATGAAGCAGCAGGATGCGATGAAAACGGTGAATGCGCTGATCACCACGGCGGACGGATACAAGGTTGAGAAAAATGAACGTTGCTGCGGCGAATCCGGCACCTTCGGCGTGAGCCGCCCGGATATCTCGACCCAGGTGCGTTTCCGCAAGGAAGAGGAAATGCGCAAGGGCGCCGACAAGCTGCGTGCCGACGGCTTCAAGGGCGATGTGAAGATCCTGACGTCGTGCCCGTCCTGCCTGCAGGGCTTGAATCGCTACAACGAAGATGCCGACACCACCGCCGATTACATCGTGATCGAAATGGCGAAGCACCTGCTCGGCGAGAACTGGCTGCCGGAGTATGTGGCGCGCGCCAATAACGGCGGTATCGAACGCGTACTGGTGTAAGGAATGCCGAAGCAATCCTGCGAACTGTGCATCCATCCCGGCGGCGAGGTCGTCTACCGGGATGACAATTACCGCATCGTGCTGGTGGACGACGAGCGCTATCCCGGCTTTTGCCGCGTGATCTGGAATGCGCATGCGCGGGAAATGACCGACCTGCCGTCGGCGGAACGCGCGATCCTGATCGCCGCCGTCTGGCAGGTCGAGGAAGCGGTGCGCGAAGTGATGCATCCGCACAAGGTCAATGTCGCCAGCCTTGGCAACGTCACGCCGCACTTGCACTGGCATGTAATCCCGCGTTACGAGGACGACGCGCATTTTCCCAATCCAATCTGGGGCGAGGTCAAGCGCACGCCGGCCTCCGCCGATCTCGCCAAGCGCCGGGCGCTGGTGCCGAAGCTGCGCGAGGCGATCCTGTCGCGTTTCGAAGGTTCGCTGCTCTGATCATGGCTGATACCGACAAGACCGGACCGATGCCCACGGCACTGACCGTGCACACGAAGTCGCGCACGCTGGAAATCGCGTTCGACACCGGCGAATCCTTTGCGCTGCCGTTCGAGCTGTTGCGCGTCTATTCGCCGTCGGCCGAGGTGCGTGGGCATGGCGCCGGCCAGGAGGTGCTGCAGACCGGCAAGCGGGATGTATTGATCACCGCACTGGAGCCGGTTGGGAACTATGCGATCCAGCCGCATTTTTCCGACGGTCACAATTCCGGCATCTATACCTGGGATTACCTGTACTGGCTCGGTTCAACGCAGGCGCAGCGGTGGGAAGACTACCTGACGCGGCTGGAATCGGCGGGATTCACCCGCGAAACGGGGCGCGATGCCCCCATGACGCCGGCTGGAAAAAGCTGCGGCCATCACTGACATTCCGCTTGCCCGCTGACATTCCGCTTGCCCGAACTTGATTCCGAGTAAGTTAAATCGCCGTTCCCTCCGCGGCCGGGGAACGTCCGGCTTGCCTTTCTGTCTGCACTTGTATAATGCGTGCCTGGACTAACAGGCTCTCATCATGACCAATACCACGCATTTCGGTTATCAAACCGTTCCCGAAGAAGAAAAGGCCCACAAGGTTGCCCAGGTTTTTCACTCCGTCGCTGCCAAGTACGACGTGATGAACGACCTGATGTCCGGTGGCCTGCACCGTCTGTGGAAGGCTTTCACCATCGCCCAGGCGGGGGTGCGGCCGGGATTCAAGGTGCTGGATATTGCAGGCGGTACCGGCGACCTGGCCAAGGCGTTTGCCAAGCAGGCGGGACCGACCGGCGAGGTGTGGCTGACCGATATCAACGAGTCGATGCTGCGCGTCGGCCGCGACCGGCTCTTGAATAAGGGGATGGTCACGCCCACCTTGCTGTGTGACGCGGAAAAGCTGCCATTTCCGAGCAATTATTTCGATCGCGTATCGGTCGCCTTCGGTCTGCGCAACATGACGCACAAGGATGTTGCGCTTTCGGAAATGCAGCGCGTGTTGAAACCGGGCGGGAAACTGCTGGTGCTGGAATTTTCCAAGGTGTGGGAGCCGCTGCAAAAGCCGTATGACGTCTATTCGTTTTCCGTGCTGCCGTGGCTGGGCAAGCGCATCGCGAACGACGCCGACAGCTACCGTTACCTGGCCGAGTCGATCCGCATGCATCCCGACCAGGAGACCCTGAAGAAGATGATGCAGGATGCCGGGCTGGAACGCGTCGAGTACTTTAACTTAACCGCCGGTGTGGCGGCGCTGCACACCGGAATCAAGCTGTAGGACAAGCTGTAGGAGGTCGCATGAAACGGTTTCTGGTCGTATTGATGCTGGCGTTGAGCGCGCTGTCGGTTGCCGTGTCCGACGCCGAAGCCAAACGCCTGGGCGGCGGCGGCTCGTTCGGCCGGCAGTCGCAAGGCTACAGCCGGCAGATGCCGGCGCCCTCGAACCAGAATTACAGCCAGCAGAGGCAGGCCGCGCCGTCGAACACGCCGCAGAGCGTGCCGCAGCAGCGGCCGGCCAGCCCATGGCGCAACATCCTCGGCGGCGCGCTGCTCGGATTGGGTCTCGGCGCCTTGCTGTCCCACTTCGGCCTGGGCGGCGCGGCGGCCGGTTTGATCAGCACGCTGCTGACGGTCGGCCTGCTGGTGCTGCTGGCGATATTCCTCATGCGCCTGTTCCGTGGCAGGAGCGGCGGGCAGGACCAGCCGGCCTATGCCGGCGGCTATGGCGCGCCGCGTACGCCGGAAATCGGCTCGCACCTGGAGCGCCTGGAGCACCAGGGGCAGCTGGGGCCGCAGGAGCAGCCCGCCGCATTGCAGGGCGAGCCGGCTGCCGCAGCGTCGTACAGCGTGCCGCCGGGCTTCGACACGCCATCCTTCCTGCGTCACGCCAAGACCTATTTCATCCGCCTGCAGGCGGCCTGGGACCGGGCGGACATCAACGACATCCGCGAATTCACGACGCCCGAGATGTTCGGCGAGTTGCGCCTGCAACTGCAGGAGCGCGGCGCCTCGCCGAATGTCACCGACGTGGTGACGCTGGATGCGGAATTGCTGGGCATCGAAACCACGGCCAGCGACTACCTCGCCAGCGTCAAGTTCAGCGGCATGATCAAGGAAGCGGAAAACGCGCCCGCGCAACCGTTCGCCGAGATCTGGAACCTGTCCAAGCCGTTGTCCGGACAGGGCGGCTGGGTACTGGCCGGCATCCAACAATTGTCGTAGGCAAGCCTTCGCAAACTGGTAAACTTAGTGCCGCCCGTGAATCCCACGGGCGGTTTTGTTTTGTCATCATGATTTCTACTCCTGTTTCCGCCACGATCAACCATTTGCTGGTCCGGGAAGCGTGGGCGCGCAACGAGCTCGTCCGGCACGCCGGCAAGGTCGCCCATTTCGATGGCGGCCTCGCCGCCGTCCGCCTGCGGGTCGCCGCCGATGGCATGGTGCAGGCGGCGCCGGCCGGCGAAGCGGCCAACGTGACGATCCGCGTGAAGATGTCCGACCTGCCGCTGATCATGCAAAACCGCGAACGCGCGTTTTCGTACGTGCAGATCGAGGGCGATGCCGATTTTGCCAATACCATTTCGCACCTGAGCCAGAACCTGCGCTGGGAGGCCGAGGATGATCTGGCGCGGCTGATCGGCGATATTCCCGCCACGCGCGTGGTGGCCGGCGTGAAGGCCGCGATGGAAACGGCAAGGGCGACCCAGCAGAAACTGGCCGAAAACGTGGCCGAATACCTGCTGGACGAAAACCCGATGCTGGTCAGGCCGCAGGCGGTCGCCGACTATTCGGATGCGGTGGCGAGACTGCGCGACGATGTCGAACGTCTGGCCAAGCGCATCGAAAAACTCAACGGAAACCGCTAAATGATCTTCAAATTCCTGCGGCTTCTGAAGATTGCCCGCGTCGCGTACAAGTACGGCTGGGACGACATCGCGATCTCCGGCCTGGCGCACCCGCGCGTCGCCAGGTTCATCGCCGCCGTATTTTTCTGGCGCGACATTTCAAAGCCGCGCGGCGTGCGCCTGCGCCAGGCACTGGAGGAGCTCGGCCCGATTTTCGTGAAGTTCGGCCAGGTGCTGTCGACCCGGCGCGACCTGATGCCGGCCGATATCGCCGACGAGCTCGCGCTGCTGCAGGACCGCGTGCCGCCGTTCGATTCCAATCGCGCGATCGCGCAGATCAAGAAGTCGCTCGGCGCCCATCCGGACGAGCTGTTCGCCAGCTTCGAGCGCGAGCCGGTGGCTTCCGCATCGATCGCGCAAGTCCATTTCGCCACCCTCAAGGATGGCACCGAGGTCGCGGTCAAGGTGCTGCGTCCGGGCATGCGGCGCTCGATCGACGACGACATCGCGCTGATGAAAATCGCCGCCGGCTGGGTCGAACGGCTATGGGCCGACGGCCGCCGGCTGAAGCCGCGGGAGGTGGTCGCCGAATTCGACAAGTACCTGCACGACGAGCTCGACCTGATGCGCGAGGCGGCCAATGCCAGCCAGCTGCGGCGCAACTTCATGGGCTCGGAACTGCTGATCGTGCCCGAGATGTTCTGGGATTACTGCTCGACCTCGGTGATCGTGATGGAGCGCATGCGCGGCATTCCGATCTCGCAGATCGACCGCCTGATCGCCGAAGGGGTGGATATCAAGAAGCTGTCGCGCGACGGCGTCGAAATCTTTTTCACCCAGGTGTTCCGCGACGGTTTCTTCCACGCCGACATGCATCCGGGGAATATCCTGGTATCGACCGATCCGGCCACGTTCGGCCGCTACATCGCGCTCGACTTCGGCATCGTCGGCACGCTGACCGACTACGACAAGGACTACCTGTCGCAGAACTTCCTGGCCTTCTTCCGGCGCGATTACAAGCGCGTGGCCGAAGCGCATATCGAATCCGGCTGGGCGCCGAAGGAAACCCGGGTCGACGAGCTGGAGTCGGCGGTGCGCGCCTGCTGCGAACCGATCTTCGACCGGCCGCTGCGCGACATTTCGTTCGGCCAGGTGCTGCTGCGCCTGTTCCAGACTTCGCGCCGCTTCAATGTCGAGGTGCAGCCGCAACTGGTGCTGCTGCAGAAAACCTTGCTCAACATCGAAGGGCTGGGACGCCAGCTCGACCCCGACCTCGATCTGTGGAAAACCGCCAAGCCCTACCTGGAGCGCTGGATGCAGGAGCAGATCGGCTGGCGCGGCCTGCTCGCGCGCCTGAAGGAAGAGGCGCCGCATTACAACAAGCTGATTCCGCAGCTGCCGCGCCTGGCGCACCAGGCGCTGAGCGCGCGGGCGCAGGAGGCGGCCGGGCGCGACAGCGAATTGCTCAGGCAACTGCTCCTGGAGCAGAAGCGCACCAACCGCTTGCTCGGCTTTACCGTGTATTTCGGCGGCGGCCTGGTGGCCGGCATCCTCGCTGCGCAGCTGCTGATGCGCTGGTCGCACTATTGGTGGTGACATGCCGTCCTTCGAGTCCCGCGATCCGGCTGCTGCCGAATTCTGGTCCGAGCGGTTCGCCCAGCAATTCACGCCGTGGGATCGCGGCGGCGTGCCGGCTGCACTTGCCCAGTTCGTCGCGCGCTCGCCGCGCCCGTATGTGACGCTCATTCCCGGCTGCGGCACCGCGTATGAAGTCGCGTACCTGTCGGAGGCTGGCTGGGACGTGACGGCGATCGATTTTTCGCCTGCGGCGGTGGAGGCGGCCCGCGCCATGTTGGGACGCTGGGGCGAGCGCGTGGTGCTGGCGGACTTTTTCAATTTCGCGCCTCCGCGCCCGGTCGAGCTGATCTACGAGCGCGCCTTCCTGTGCGCGCTGCCGCGCCGGCTATGGCCGGCGGTAGCTGCGCGTTGGGCGGCGTTACTGGCCCCCGGCGGCTTGCTGGCCGGTTTCTTCTATTTCGACGATGCTCCCAAGGGGCCGCCGTTCGGTATCGAACCGGCGGCGCTGGAAACGCTGCTAGGCCCGCATTTCGAACGCATTGCCGACGACGCCGTCGTGGACTCCGTGCCGGTATTTGCCGGCAAAGAGCGCTGGCAGGTGTGGCGCCGCCGTGCATGACGCCGGGTGCAAGCGGTAACGCGGGAATTTACAGGCGGGGATGGGTGTAACATGGCCGCGATCCGGGCGGTTCCGCCTGACCGGCAGCCAGGCCCGGTTTTTGACAAAAAAATCGCTAATCGACAATCGATCTTCACTATAATGAGCCGATTTTTCGCCCGGAGCCTACGGACATGAACTACACGCTGATTTCCTTTGTCGTGCTGTACTTGCTCGGTACGCTTGCCTTAGGCGTATGGGCGGGCACGCGCATCCAGAACACCAGCGACTTCGCCATCGCCGGCCGCAGTCTGCCCTTGATCATGGTGGTGACGACCACGTTCGCGACCTGGTTCGGCGCCGAGACGGTCATGGGCATCCCGGCCCGGTTTGTGCAGGGCGGCCTGAACGCCATCGTCGAGGATCCCTTCGGCGCCGGCACCTGCCTGATCCTGGTGGGCATGTTCTTCGCCGCGAGGCTGTACAAGCAAAACCTGCTGACCATCGGCGATTTCTACCGCCAGCGCTACGGCAAGGGGGTGGAAGTGTTTTGCTCGGTTGCGATCATCCTGAGCTACCTGGGCTGGGTGGCGGCGCAGATCACCGCGCTCGGTCTGGTGTTCTCGGTGCTGACGAACGGCGCCATGTCGGAGACCGCCGGCATGATCGTCGGCACGCTGGCCGTGCTGATCTATGTCGTGATCGGCGGCTTCCTCGCGGTGGCCTGGACCGACTTCATCCAGATGATCGTGCTGGTGGTCGGCCTGAGCGTCATTGCTTTTTTCTCCGCCGACCTGGCCGGCGGATCCGACAAGGTTTTCGCGCTGGCGGCCCAGTCGAATCTGTGGAAATTCCTGCCGCAGCCGACCTTCACCGATACCGTGTTCTTCATCGGTGCGGCGGTGACGATGATGTTGGGCAGCATTCCGCAGCAGGACGTGTTCCAGCGCGTCATGTCGGCCAAGGATGCGCCGACCGCGCGCACCGGCGCAATCATCGGCGGCGCGAGCTATATCCTGTTCGCCTTCGTGCCGATGTTCATCGTCGCGTCCGCCGTCGTCGTCATGGGCAACGGCGCGCTCGACATGGCGAAAAACGATTATCAGCGCCTGCTGCCGACCTTCATCATGACCAAGATGCCGCTCGTGATGCAGATCTTTTTCTTCGGCGCGCTGCTGTCCGCCATCAAGAGCACGTCTTCGGCCACGCTGCTGGCGCCTTCCACCAGCTTCGTGGAAAACATTCTGAAGAACCTGCGCCCGCATATGAGCGACCGGCAGCAGTTGTTCGCCATGCGTTGCACGCTCGTCGTGTTTGCGACGCTCGTGCTGACCTACGCGATTGCCATGAAGGGCACGTCGATCTATGACCTGGTTTCCGCAGCCTATCAGGTGACGCTGGTCGGCGCTTTCGTTCCGCTGGTGATGGGACTGTACTGGCGGCGTGCGACGACGCAGGGCGCGATTCTGTCGCTTGGAGCGGGCGTGGGAACATGGATTCTGTTCTTCCCGCAAGTCTCGGAACTGGGGACGCGCTTTCCTGGACAGCTTGCGGGGTTAATCGCTGCGCTCGGCGGCATGGTGCTGGGATCGCTCATGCCGCAGGTGCTCAAGAACCGCCATGAGCCGCGGCAGCCGGTCGAGGGCTTGCGCGCTTAGCAGGCTGTTGAAAAGCTACTGCGCGGGCCGGGCTTGCGGCCTGCGGCGCTCTGCGTACCGCTCGTACGGTGGAGCAGGGAATTCGGGCTGCATGCAGCCCGCCTGCGGAACGGCCA
>OFCW01000362.1_pt1 | contig 10795 bp, 12 predicted proteins | sample 1520951 | NCBI WGS metagenome assembly OFCW01 (sample SAMEA4349680, study PRJEB24078) | microbial mat metagenome | biome: Terrestrial Biome; feature: Habitat; material: Microbial Mat | place: India | collected 2012-06-12 | depth 10 m | reverse complement strand
CGAGGGGTGTCTACATTTCAAGAACCAAAAAACAACAACCGAGAGCCGGAACGAATAAGCCGGGGGTTAGAGGGAACTCACGCTAAAGATTCAGGAAATCTCCGACCTCAACTGAACGACTGAGTGTGTCGGCGTAACCTAGATCAATCAGCGCGTTGGTGTAGGGTTTTTCAAACAAAAGGTAACTGGTCAGGGTGCCGTTACGGCGGTTCATGCCGCCAATGCCTCCCAGCATCCATTTCATGGCCCACGGCAAGGCGGTGGCGTGTTCAACGGCAATGCGTTCAAGGCGCTCGGACGGGGAAATGATGAGCGAGCGAATCGGGCGGAGTGGCAGGTCGCTGGCAGCAAGAATCTCGGGCGGGATGATACCCAGCGTACGATTGATACGCTGCATGCGCTCGATGTCAACAGCCAGACTGTCCAGGAAGATGGTCGATAAGGCGTGACCGGCTATTTGGGCCAGGGAGGGATGATCGTCAACGCGCCGGCGTTCCTGGTGTTCGTTTTTCCTTCCTGCTCCCACGATCAGTACACGTTCCGCCCCCAGATGGATAGCCGGTGACAAAGGGGCCAGTTGGCGCATGGAGCCATCACCGAAATACTCGCGATGAATTTTGGTTGCGGGAAAGATGAACGGGATGGCGCTGGATGCCAGAAGGTGGTCTACGCCGATTTCAGCGCGTATACCGATGCGTTGAACGCGCTTCCAGGGTTGGGCACTGGGGTGACCCTGAAAAAAATTGATGTTGTCACCCGACTCATAGCCCGATGCCGAGACGCTGACGGCGTGCAGAGCGCCTTTGGCGATAGAGCGCTCAATGCCTTTCAAATCGAGATGTTGGCTGAGCAGTTGGCGCAGAGGGGCGTTGTCGAGTAACGAACGCGGCGGGCGGTGAAACAGCCATCCAAGACTCAGGGCAGATAGCCAATGGATCGCCGAGTAGCCAATGGCCAGTGGATCGGCCCGATAAATATGGCTTGCATGCATGTTTCGCCAGAAATTGGCGAGTACCGATATGGCTTTGCTGAAATTGTCGGCGAGACAGGCGATGCTGGTGACGTTGATGGCGCCTGCCGATGTGCCGCACAGTATCGGAAACGGATTCCGCTTCCGGTTCGTGGATAATTTGGCAATCGCCAACAGTACCCCGACCTGATAAGCCGCACGAGCCCCCCCTCCGGTCAAGACCAGCGCAGTTTTTGCGGGAAGTGCCGTTTTCGTGCTCATCGTGAGCCGAGGGGACTATCCTGAATGCCGCGAAGCGGCGTTGTGATTTAACGTGGGTTCAGTTGCCGGTATACGTGGCGACGGGAACTTGATATGCCCTCAGTATAGAGGTTTTGGCGCGTCCAGTTCAATCACGGGAAGAGCGCAAGGCATCGGCCCAGCAATTCGGGGTTTCGTACAACCGAACTTGTTCCAGTCGCAGCTGGTTGCCGTAGATATCCCGATAGACAGCGTCCAGGCGTTCGAAGGCCAGTCGCGCCAGATTTTCTGCGGTCGGAACACGATCGAGGATGACCGTCTTGTGTCCGGGCAGGCTGGAAAGAAAGTCAACGATGGGTTGATCACCGGCATAGGCGAGGAAGGCGTGATCCCATTCATCGACCAGATGTTGCTTCGCGAGATCCTTGACCTGGGAGAAGTCCATCACCATGCCGTTGGCGGCATCGCCAGCCTTGTCAATGATGTTGCCTGACAGGGTGATTTCGATCGCGTAGCGATGTCCGTGCAGATGACGGCACTGGCTTTTGTGGTCCGGAATGCGGTGGCCGGCATCGAACTCGAGGCGGCGGGTTATCAACATGATCTATTGCTCGACAGGACGGTTGCGGATTATACAATGTGGCATGCTGACCACAGATGATCATCGCCGCGACAGTGCCGGCTTACGCTATGTTTACCCCGTCATTTCCCGGCGCGCGGGCGGGGTATCGGTGGGAATCAATCTGAATCCTAACAACGCGTGCAATTGGGCTTGTGTATATTGCCAGGTTGAAAACCTGACACGCGGTGGTCCGCCACCGATTGACCTGCTGCGACTTGAGCACGAATTGCATGGCTTTCTCGACCAACTGCTGCACGGCGATTTCATGGTTTGCCATGTGCCCGTGGAGGCACGGCAATTGGTCGATGTCGCTTTTTCGGGAAATGGTGAGCCGACTAGCGCCCCCGAATTTTCCGAGGCCGTTGCCTGCGTGGGCAGGGTCATTGAGCGTTTGGGTCTGAAAGGAAAAATACCGATACGTCTCATAACGAACGGTAGTTTGTTTCAGCGCACTGCCGTCCAGCAGGGGGTGAGGCGACTCGCCGAGCTGGGGGGAGAGGTCTGGTTCAAGATTGACCGAGCGATTGAGGCCGACATGCACGAGGTGAATGGCGTGCCGGGCAATCAAGAACGTGTTTTGAAAAATCTGGAAATTTCAGCAAAAATTGCGCCGACCTGGGTGCAAACTTGCTGGTTCAGGATCGATGGTCGGGCACCGTCGGAAGCGTCACGGCAGGCTTATTGTGCGTTATTGCGCAAGGTGAATGATGGGTTGGCTGGCGTGCATCTCTATGGTCTGGCTCGTGCTTCGAAGCAAGAGGCGGCCTCCCGGTTGAGTGCCGTGACGGCAGATGAATTGATGGCGTTTGCTGGCCAGATTGAAGAGGAAACGGGCATCCGGGTGATTGTCTCACCCTGATGCCCGTTGAACGGCGTGCCGGTTCGCGTTGAATCAGGCGGCCTTCTTGGCGTGGCTGCGGGCCGATTTCTTTAGCGACTTGAACAGTTCCGGTTCCTGGCTTTTCAGGTATTCGATCACTTCCCAGTCTTCACGCTTGATGTTCTTGATGTCGATCTGTTCGACATGTACCAGGCGCAGCAGTTCGCGCACCGGCTTGGGCATGTTGCGTCCGCTTTCATAGCGGGAGCCGCCACTTTGCGTGACACCCAGGGTGGACCAGAATTGCTGCTGGTTCATGCCCAGTTTGCGACGGATCTCGCGGGCGTCGATTTTTTCGATGGTTTTGACCGTGCTCATACTCATTCTCCATAGGCTGATGTATTAGAGTTACCCATGTCGCGTATAACGCTATGACTTAGGTAATATGGCGAAGTATATATATGCCTATGACGTTATGCAACTGGAAAATTGATTAAATTTATTAAATACGGCGATAGTGTTTTTGATGTGCCGCCCGTCCGTGATGCGCCACCGCGCACCTTCATGCTTTTCCGATCGAAGGGGATGCACTAAGATCGTCCGCATCGCTAACTCATGCGCAGGGGAGTGTGCTATGCAGGTCAGAGAAATCCTTCGGGTCAAGGGCAGTGCACTGTTTACCGTGACGCCACAAAAGCCCTTGTCGGTCGCTATCGATTCGATGGCCGATCTTGATGCCGGTTCGCTGGTCGTCATGGATGAAGGCAAAATGGTCGGCATGCTGACCTTCCGTGAAGTGTTGCAGGCACTGCGGAAACATGGGGCGACTCCGGCTGAACTGACCGTCGGTGATGTCATGGTCAGGAATCCGGTCACCGCTTATCCGGATATGGATGTGAATGAACTCCGTGGCTTGATGATCGAAAGCCATTCGCGCTATCTGCCTGTACTCGATGGCGAGGTGTTGATGGGGGTTATCTCCTTCCTGGACGTGGCCAAGGCGGTCCTCGAAGAGCAGAGTTTCGAGAACCGGATGCTGAAGAGCTACATCAAGAACTGGCCGAGCGAAGCGCCGTCCGCCTGACGCTAGGCGTGGCAGGGGTGATCCCGTATTTCGCTCGCGCGCAGGAAAAATGCGCTGTGCCGTGGCGTGCTAAACTCCGCAGTCCATTTCCTACGGGCGTTTTTCCATGTCTGGCAACACTTTTGGCACCCTATTCACTGTAACCTCCTTTGGCGAGTCGCATGGTCCGGCGATCGGCTGTGTCGTTGATGGCTGTCCGCCCGGGTTGGCCCTGAGTGAAGCCGACATTCAGGCTGATTTGGACCGGCGCAAGCCTGGAACGTCGCGCCATGTCACGCAGCGGCGAGAACCGGATACTGTGGAAATTCTCTCGGGGGTTTTCGAAGGCAAAACGACGGGAACGCCGATTGCCTTGCTGATTCGTAATCAGGACCAGCGGAGCAAGGATTACGGCAATATTGCCGAAACCTTTCGTCCCGGGCATGCCGACTACACTTATACCCAAAAGTACGGTTTTCGTGATTACCGTGGCGGTGGCCGTTCGTCCGCGCGAGAAACCGCTGTGCGCGTTGCTGCCGGTGCGATAGCCCGGAAGTGGTTGCTGGAGCACCACGGGGTCGGGATTCGGGGATGGATGAGTGCCTTGGGGCCGATCGAGATTCCCTTCGTGACGGCTGAAGATATCGATGGCAATGCCTTCTTTGCACCGAATGCCGCCATGGTGCCGCAGCTCGAAAGCTACATGGATGACCTGCGCAAGTCGCTGGATTCCGTCGGGGCGAGGATTACCGTGCGTGCGACGGGAGTGCCCCCGGGCTGGGGCGAGCCGGTGTATGACCGTCTCGATGCCGAGATTGCGTATGCGATGATGGGTATCAATGCCGTCAAAGGGGTCGAGATCGGTGCCGGGTTTGCCTCTGTGGCCCAGCGGGGGAGTGAGCATGGCGATGAAATGACGCCGCAGGGTTTTGTCAGCAACCACGCGGGTGGCATTCTGGGCGGGATTTCAACGGGGCAGGAGATCATCGTGAATATGGCGATCAAGCCTACTTCCTCCATCGCCCAGCCCAGGCGTTCAATCGATTGCCAGGGCAATCCGATCAGCGTCGCGACGCAGGGCAGGCATGATCCGTGTGTCGGCATTCGCGCAACGCCGATAGCGGAAGCCATGCTGGCGCTGGTTCTGATGGATCATGCGCTGCGTCATCGGGCCCAGTGCGGTGATGTGGTGTGTTCGACGCCGCGCATCCCCGGGAAAATTGCGTAGAATATTTCTTCGTTCTGCCATTTTGGCGGAATTTGCATCAGGGAGAGCATCATGCAGATCGAACACCACGACCTTGATCAGGAGTTTCCGGATTTCAAGGATGCCATTGACACGCTGAAGGCCGGAAACGCCCTTTTTGCGAAGCTGTATGCAAGCTATAACCGCCTTACCGGCAAGGTGGAGGATCTGGAAGAGCATGACATGCCGGTGGCTGATTTCACCATCGAGGACATGAAGAAGCAGCGCGTCAAGCTGAAGGACGAGCTGTATCATATGCTGCTGGCTTATCGGGCCGGGCAGCAGGCCGCCAGGTAAAGCCTGCCTGGCTCGGGGGCATCCGGTAAAATGGCCGGATGCAACCTTTGCCCTATTGGCGCCTGTCGGGCTACTACTTTTTCTATTTCGCCTTCATTGGCGCCTTCTCGCCCTATTTCGGGCTCTATCTCCAGTCACTGACCTTCTCCGCCTGGGATATCGGTCTCTTGATGTCCCAGATGCAGTTGATGCGCCTGGTGGGGCCCAACCTCTGGGGCTGGCTGACCGACCGATTTGGCTGGCGGGTGGCCATCATTCGCCTGGCCGGCGGTATTGGATTGGCCGGGTTCACGGCATTCTTCTGGCTGAATCGTCTGCCGGGCATGTTGCTGGCGATGGCGGTGCTCGCCTTTTTCTGGAGCGCGGCGCTGCCCTTGGTGGAAACGCTGACCTTCGACCATTTGCGTGAAGAGCGCGGTCGCTACAGCCGAATCCGGCTTTGGGGGTCGATTGGTTTCATCCTCGCCGTAATGGCAACTGGGGCCTTGATCGACGCCACATCCCCCTACAGCGTTTTGTGGGCGTGTTGGTCGATTTTGCTGGGCATTCTGCTCAATGCCCTGATGCTGCCGGAGGCGACGCCGCAGGTGCCTGATCGTGCGGAGGAGCCCATCGGCAACATTCTGCGCCAGGGGAAGGTGAGGGCGTTGATGGCTGCCTGTTTTGCCATGTCCGCAGCGCACGGGGCCTTCTACATTTTCTATTCGATCCACCTGGATGCGCATGGCTATGCCAAGACCGAAATCGGCTTGCTGTGGTCCTTGGGGGTCGTGGCCGAAATCGTTGTCTTCATGGCGATGGCCAGCCTGGCGCGACGTTTTTCCTTGCGTTCCATCTTGCTTGTCTGTTTTGTGGCGGCCGTTGTGCGTTTTGTCTTGATGGGCTGGGGGGTCGAATCGGCAATGCTGATGATTTTCGTGCAACTGTTGCATGGCCTGACCTTCGGCGCTTACCACGCGTCGGCGATTGCGGCCGTCAATCAATGGTTCCCCGGCAAGACACAGGGCAGGGGGCAGGCGCTTTACTCCAGTCTCTCCTTTGGCGCCGGCGGGCTGTTGGGCGCGCTGATCAGCGGTCGAACCTGGGATTGGCTGGGTTCCGGCTGGACATTCACGCTCAGCGCAGCCTTTGCGCTGCTCGGCGTCGTCCTTATCTGGCTTTGGGTTCCTTCGGAGGCCCTTGGCCGGGCTTCCGAAAGGCGAAAAGTTGACGATCCTGTGCAATAATCCAGCGTTTTACGGCTCACTTTAGGTTCCATGTCGAAGACCCTTTACGACAAGCTTTGGGAGAACCATGTCGTCCACCAGGAGGCGGATGGCACGGCCCTTCTCTATATCGATCGTCATCTGGTGCATGAAGTGACCAGCCCGCAGGCCTTCGAGGGTCTGAAGCTGGCCGGACGCAAGCCGTGGCGAGCATCTTCCATCGTGGCGACACCGGATCACAATACGCCGACCGACCATTGGGAAGAGGGGATCAAGGACCCGATTTCCCGGCAGCAGGTCGAGACACTCGATGCCAATATCCGTGAAGTCGGGGCGCTGGCCTATTTCCCGTTCAAGGATCAGCGCATGGGCATCCTGCATGTCGTTGGTCCGGAAAACGGCGCCACCTTGCCGGGCATGACGGTCGTTTGCGGCGATTCGCATACCTCGACGCATGGCGCATTTGCCTGCATGGCGCATGGCATCGGCACCTCCGAGGTCGAGCATGTGCTGGCGACGCAGTGTCTGCTTCAGAAAAAGTCGAAGACCATGTTGATTGCGGTCGAGGGCAAGCTGGGCAAGGGAGTGACTGCCAAGGATGTTGCCCTGGCGATCATCGGTGCCATCGGTACGGCGGGCGGTACGGGCTATGCCATCGAATACGGCGGCAGCGCCATTCGCAGCCTGAGCATGGAGGGGCGCATGACCCTGTGCAATATGGCCATCGAAGGGGGCGCCCGCCTTGGCTTCGTGGCGGTGGACGATACGACGATCAACTACCTGAAGGGCCGTCCTTTCTCGCCGACCGGCGAAAACTGGGACAAGGCAGTGGCCTATTGGCGCACACTGCACTCCGATCCGGATGCCCGTTTTGACCGCGTTGTGACGCTCAAAGCGGAGGATATCCGGCCGCAGGTGACCTGGGGAACCTCGCCGGAAATGGTTGTGCCCATCGATGCCGCGGTGCCTGATCCGGCCCTGGAAACGGATCCGGTCAAGCGCGAAGGCATGGAGCGTGCGCTGCAGTACATGGGGCTCAGTCCGAATACGCCGATCCAGGCGATTGCCATCGACAAGGTGTTCATTGGTTCTTGCACCAATTCGCGTATCGAGGACTTGCGTGAGGCGGCCGCCGTCCTGAAGGGCCGTCGCATTGCGCCGAACGTGAAGCTGGCCCTGGCTGTTCCGGGCTCCGGGCTGGTCAAACGCCAGGCCGAGGCCGAAGGGTTGGACAAGATTTTCAGGGCGGCTGGTTTTGAGTGGCGCGAGCCGGGATGCTCGATGTGCCTGGCGATGAATGCTGACCGCCTGGAGCCCGGCGAGCGCTGCGCCTCGACGTCGAACCGCAATTTCGAAGGCCGTCAGGGACCGGGCGGGCGGACGCACCTGGTCAGTCCAGCAATGGCGGCTGCGGCGGCGGTGGCCGGGCATTTTGCGGATGTGCGCGAAGTGCTCTGAGCGGTGATGGACGTGCGCAAGACCGTGCTCCTGGTGTCGATTCTGGCGCTGGTCGCCTGCAATACGGCTCAGGGGGTCAAGAAGGATGTCGCGATCGGTGCCGAGAAGGCCGGCGAAGTGCTGCACAAGGGTGGCGAAGCCGTCGGCGAGGCGTTGAACAAGACTGGTGAAGTGGTCGGCGGTGCCATCAAGAAGGGTGGCGAAGCCGTGCAGAAGGTGGTGGATTAATGGAAAAATTCGTTCGTCTGGAAGGTTTGGTCGCCCCGCTCGATCGCAGCAACGTCGATACCGATGCGATCATCCCGAAGCAGTTCCTGAAGTCGATCAAACGCTCCGGCTTTGGTCCGAATGCCTTCGATGAATGGCGTTACCTGGATGTCGGCCAGCCCGGACAGGATTGCTCGCAGCGGCCCAAGAACCCGAATTTCGTGCTCAATCAGCCGCGTTACGAGGGGGCCGAGATTCTGCTCACCCGAGCGAATTTCGGTTGTGGCAGTTCGCGTGAGCACGCCCCCTGGGCGCTACTCGATTTCGGATTCAGGGCGATCATCGCCGAATCCTTTGCCGACATCTTTTTCAACAATTGCTTCAAGAACGGCATCCTGCCCATCGTGCTGCCGGCTGATGAGATCGAGGCCCTGTTTCAGCAGGTTGAGGCAACGCCGGGTTACAAGCTGGTGGTCGATCTGCCGTCGCAGGCTGTCATCCGGCCGGATGGCCACGGCGTTGCGTTCCAGATCGATGCCTTCCGCAAGGAATGTCTGCTCAATGGTTGGGACGATATCGGCCTGACCTTGCGCCATGCCGAGAAAATTAAAGAATTCGAGGCGCGACGCCGTATCGAGCAGCCCTGGCTGTTCGCCCAATAAGGAGACACCATGAAGATTTGCGTTTTGCCGGGTGACGGCATTGGTCCTGAAATTACTGCCGAAGCAGTGCGTGTCCTGAAGGCGCTCGATCTCAAGTTCGAGATGGAGGAGGCGCTGCTCGGCGGTTGCGCGGTTGATGCAACCGGCGAGCCGTATCCGGAGGCAACCCGCAAGCTGGCCCGTGAGGCCGACGCCGTGCTGCTGGGCGCAGTCGGTGGTCCGCAGTGGGATGCGCTGCCGCGTGAGCAGCGTCCGGAGCGTGGTCTGCTGGGTATCCGCAAGGATCTGAACCTCTTCGCCAACCTGCGTCCGGCCATTCTTTACCCCGAGTTGGCCAATGCATCGACACTGAAACCTGAGGTGGTCGCCGGTCTCGATATCCTGATCGTGCGAGAGTTGACGGGGGACATCTACTTTGGCCAGCCGCGCGGCGTACGTGAGGAAAACGGCGAGCGCGTCGGTTTCAACACCATGGTATACAGCGAGTCAGAGATCCGTCGCATCGGCCATGTTGCGTTTCAGGCGGCGCAAAAGCGCAACAAGAAGCTGTGCTCGGTGGACAAGATGAACGTGCTGGAGTGCACCCAACTCTGGCGCGACGTGATGATCGAGGTGGCGCACGATTACCCGGATGTTGAATTGAGCCACATGCTGGTCGACAACGCGGCCATGCAACTGGTCAAGGCCCCCAAGCAATTCGATGTGATGGTCACCGGCAACATGTTCGGCGACATCCTGTCCGACGAGGCCTCGATGCTGACCGGTTCGATCGGCATGTTGCCCTCCGCTTCGCTCGATGACAGGAACAAGGGGCTTTACGAGCCGTCGCATGGTTCGGCGCCGGACATTGCCGGCAAGGGCGTGGCGAATCCGCTGGCCACCATTCTTTCGGCGGCGATGATGCTGCGCTATACCTTCGGTCTCGAGGAGCAGGCACTGCGCATCGAAAATGCGGTCAAAACGGTGCTGGCTCAGGGGTATCGTACGGCGGATATTTACGAGCGTGGGACCAACAAGGTCGGTACCCGGGAAATGGGCGATGCCGTGCTGGCGGCGCTGGCATAACCCCTTCGGCGGTGTGCCGCAATAAACAAGTGTGTATTGGAGAGTGATGACATGAAGAAGGTTGGTCTGGTCGGTTGGCGTGGCATGGTCGGTTCCGTGCTGATGCAGCGCATGGTCGAGGAAGGTGATTTCGCCCATATTGATCCGGTTTATTTCTCGACTTCCGCTGCGGGCAGCAAGGCGCCGGTCTTCGGCGGGAAGGAGGCTTCCCTGCCGTTGCAGGACGCTTCCAGCATTGACGCACTGAAGGCCTGCGACATCATCATCACCTGTCAGGGCGGCGACTATACCAAGGATGTTTTCCCCAAGCTGCGCGCCGCTGGCTGGAATGGCCACTGGATCGATGCGGCCTCGGCGCTGCGCATGGCTGATGACGCGGTGATCATCCTCGATCCGGTCAACATGAACGTGATCAAGGATTCGCTGGCCAAGGGGGGCAAGAACTGGATCGGCGGCAACTGCACCGTCTCGCTGATGCTGATGGGGCTCGGCGGCCTGTTCCAGAACGATCTGGTCGAGTGGGCAACCTCGATGACCTACCAGGCTGCTTCCGGCGCCGGCGCGCAGAACATGCGTGAGCTGATCGCGCAGATGGGCGTTATCCACGATTCCGTCAAGGATTTGCTGGCGGATCCGGCGTCGGCCATCCTCGACATCGACCGCAAGGTTGCCGAGACCATCCGCTCGGACAGCTTCCCCAAAAAGAACTTCCGCAATACCCCGCTGGCTGGCTCGCTGATCCCGTGGATCGACGTGCCGGTCGAGGGGGGGCAGTCCAAGGAAGAGTGGAAGGGGGGCGCCGAGTGCAACAAGATTCTGGGGCGTCCACCCTTCAAGACCGCCGGCTCGATCCCGATCGATGGCCTGTGCGTGCGCATCGGGGCCATGCGCTGCCACTCGCAGGCGCTGACCATCAAGCTGAAGAAGGATGTGCCGCTCG
>OFCW01000361.1_pt1 | contig 10816 bp, 10 predicted proteins | sample 1520951 | NCBI WGS metagenome assembly OFCW01 (sample SAMEA4349680, study PRJEB24078) | microbial mat metagenome | biome: Terrestrial Biome; feature: Habitat; material: Microbial Mat | place: India | collected 2012-06-12 | depth 10 m | reverse complement strand
TGCCGATCGTGGCAGACGCTGAAGCCGGTTTCGGCGGCGTGCTGAACGCCTTCGAGCTGATGAAGAACATGATCGCCGCCGGTGCCGCCGGTGTGCACTTCGAAGACCAGCTGGCTGCCGCCAAGAAGTGCGGCCACATGGGGGGCAAGGTGCTCGTCCCGACCCGCGAAGCCGTCGAGAAGCTGATCGCTGCCCGTTTCGCCGCTGACGTCATGGGCGTGCCGACCCTGATCCTGGCCCGCACCGACGCCGAAGCCGCCAACCTGATCACCTCCGACTACGACGACAACGACAAGCCCTTCCTGACCGGCGAACGCACCCAGGAAGGCTTCTTCCGCGTCAAGAACGGCCTGGAGCAGTCCATCTCCCGCGGTGTTGCCTACGCCCCGTATGCCGACCTCGTCTGGTGCGAAACCGGCGTGCCCGATATCGGCTTCGCCCGTGAATTCGCCCAGGCCATCCAGGCAGCCTGCCCGGGCAAGCTGCTGGCCTACAACTGCTCGCCGTCCTTCAACTGGAAGAAGAATCTCAACGACGCGCAGATCGCCTCCTTCCAGGAAGAGCTGTCGGCGCTGGGCTACAAGTACCAGTTCATCACCCTGGCGGGTATCCACGTCAACTGGTACAACACCTTCAAGTTTGCCCACGCCTACGCCCGCGGCGAAGGCATGAAGCATTACGTCGAAATGGTTCAGGAACCGGAATTCGCCGCCCGCGAACTGGGTTACACCTTCGTTTCCCACCAGCAGGAAGTCGGTACCGGTTACTTCGACGAAGTCACCACCGTCATCCAGGGTGGCTCCTCCTCCGTCAAGGCCCTCACCGGCTCGACCGAAGAAGAGCAGTTCCACTAAAGCACGGCTCAGAATCGCCACGTCATCGCGTGGCTGTCTCAAAGGCCCGCCCTCAAAAGGGGCGGGTTTTTCTTTTGCGGCGGATGTGCCGCACCGGGGCGCCTCGCCGCTTTGGATCCGCCCCGCGCCATCCTCAAACCGAGGGGCGCGCCCCCATCCAGAGCAGAACGCAAGCCCCGATCGCGGCCGGAACATACCGCCAGACATCCGGCAGCGCGAACCATCCGCCCAGCGCACTGATAACCAGCAGCACGGCCGCTGCCTGTTTGGCGACACGCGGGATAGCGCCATGGTCGCGCCAGGCGCGTATGGCCGGCCCGGCGCGGGGGTGGGCCAACAACTTTTGTTCCCATTCCGGATGCGACCGCGCGAAGAACCAGGCGGCGAGAATCAGGAAGGGCGTGGTCGGCAAGAGCGGCAGGAAGGCACCGATCACACCGAGAAGGACGGAAGTGGCGCCAAGCGCACGATAGACCGGCGTTTTCATCAACGCAGCTCCCAGTAGCTGGGGCGACTGTAATGGTCCTTGAGCAGGTCGATGAACAGGCGCACCCGCAACGGCAGGTGGCGACGCTGCGGAAACACCGCGTAGATGCCCATGGGCGGCGCCTGCCAGGCGTCCAGCACCGAGGTCAGACGACCTTCCTTGAGATCGCGGCCAACTTCCCACAGCGAGCGCCAGGCCAGCCCCCGCCCGGCCAGCGCCCATTCGTGCAGTACGGCGCCGTCGTTGCACTCGAACGTGCCACCCACCTTGAGGGTGTCGACCTCGCCGCTTTCCGGGTTCTTGAACACCCAGCCGCGTTGCTGGCCGAGCGACAGGCAGTTGTGGCGGGCCAGATCAGCCGGCGTGCGCGGCACACCATGTGCGACCAGATAGGCCGGACTGGCCACCACCATGCGCCGCATTTCACCCAGACGAACGCTGACCAGGCTGGAATCGGTCAATTCACCGATGCGAATGGCGCAATCGATGTTCTCGTTGATCAAATCGACCAGGCGGTCGCTCAGGTTCAGATTGACCCGCACCTCCGGGTTGGCCTGCATGAAATCGCCCACCAGCGGCGCCACATGCTGCCGACCGAAACCGGCCGGCGCCGACACCTTGAGGTAGCCGCTGGCTTGCACGCCCCCCAGCGAAACGGCCGCCTCGGCATTGGCCAGGTCGTTCAGCACCTTCTGGCAATCTTCGAGAAAGGCCTGCCCCTCGAAGGTCAGCGTCAGCTTGCGCGTGGTGCGCAGCAACAGCCGGACACCCAGACGACTTTCCAGCGCATCGATGCGCCGCCCGATGATGGCCGGCGTGACGCCCTCGACCCGGGCGGCAGCCGACAGACTGCCCCGAGTTGCGACGCTGGTAAAGGCTTCAATCTGCTTGAGGCGATCCATTTGATATCCAAAGTAAAAGATGAAGTGATTCTAGACGCCTTTCAAGTCTTATAGAAGACTTCTAGAATCCAAACCGTCGCCGTATTCCAAACCCGCATTTTTCAGGAGATCCGCATGGCCCTCAACCTGCCCGCCGGTATGCAAATTACCGCCCCCGTGAAGCCCGAATGGGAACCCATCCTCAGCACCGAGGCACTGGAATTCGTCGCCAAGCTGCACCGCGCTTTCGAAGGCCGCCGCCAGGAGCTGCTGAAGGCCCGCGTCGAGCGCCAGGCCCGCATCGACGCCGGCGAAATGCCGGACTTCCTGCCGGAAACCAAAGCCATCCGCGAAGGCGACTGGAAGGTTGCGCCGATCCCGGCCGCCCTGCAGTGCCGTCGCGTCGAAATCACCGGCCCGGTCGAAGCCAAGATGATCATCAACGCCTTCAACTCCGGCGCCGACTCCTACATGACCGACTTCGAGGATTCGAACAGCCCGAACTGGGAAAACCAGATCCAGGGCCAGCTGAACCTGTACAAGGCCATCCGCCGCGAGCTGACCTACACCAACGAAGCCGGCAAGGAATACAAGCTCAACGACAAGATCGCCACCCTGCAGATCCGTCCGCGCGGCTGGCACCTCGATGAAAAGCACGTGCTGATCGACGGCCAGCGCGTCTCCGGTGGCATCTTCGATTTCGGCCTGGTCTTCTTCCACAACGCCAAGGAACAGATCGCCCGCGGCGCCGGCCCGTTCTACTATTTGCCGAAGATGGAAAGCCATCTGGAAGCGCGCCTGTGGAACGACATCTTCGTGATGGCCCAGGATCACATCGGCCTGCCGCAAGGCACCATCAAGGCCACCGTGCTGGTCGAAACCATCCTCGCCACCTTCGAGATGGAAGAAATCCTGTATGAGCTGCGCAACCACTCCGCCGGCCTGAACGCCGGGCGCTGGGATTACATCTTCTCCTGCATCAAGAAGTTCAAGAAAAACAAGGATTTCTGCCTGGCCGAACGGGGCAAGATCACCATGGAAGTGCCGTTCATGCGCGCCTATGCCCTGGCCCTCGTCCAGGCTTGCCACAAGCGCGGTGCCCCGGCGATGGGTGGCATGTCGGCCCTGATCCCGATCAAGAACGACCCGGTGGCCAACGAAAAGGCCCTGGCCGGCATCCGTCATGACAAGACCCGCGATGCCAACGACGGCTTCGACGGCGGCTGGGTGGCCCACCCGGGCCTGGTGCCGATCGCCATGGAAGAGTTCGTCAAGGTACTGGGCGACCGTCCGAACCAGTTCGACAAGCAGGTCGAAGGCAGCTTCGGCCCGGCCCAGTGGCTGGACTTCCGTCCGGAAACCCCGATCACCGAAGCCGGCCTGCGCAACAACATCAACGTCGGCATCCACTACCTCGGCAGCTGGCTGGCCGGCAACGGCTGCGTGCCCATCCACAACCTGATGGAAGACGCCGCCACCGCCGAAATCTCCCGCTCGCAAGTCTGGCAGTGGGTGGTCAGCCCCAAAGGCATCCTCGACGATGGCCGCAAGGTCACCGTGGAAATGGTGCGCCCGATGATCGCCGAGGAACTGGCCAAGGTGAAGGCCACCGTCACCGCTCTGGGCGAAGATACCGCAACCTACGATCAGGCCGCCGAAATCTTCGACCGCATGTCGCTGACCCCGGATTATCCGGAGTTCCTGACCCTGCCACTGTACGAAGCGATGGCCTAAACCAACAACCAGGGTGGAGAGAGACAGGAAGGAGCGCCGGGGCAACCCGGCGCTTTTTTTCTCCGCACCGTCAGCTATGCAGCCGTAGATTCAGTTCATCGACCACCTCGGCCCAATCGCCGTCTTCCAGCCATTCATCGCGCAGGAAGGCGGCCTGGGCTGGCGTCCAGAAGGGCGCCTCGGCCAGCGGCATGCCGGCCGGCAGCGGACGGTGGCGTGCGATGAACTGTTCGATGGCCGCGTCACCGACCGGCAAGCCGAGTTGGGCAAACAGGCTGGGCAGGTTGTGATGATGGAAATCCATGATTGCGCTCCTTATTCCGTGACGACAAGCTGTCACCCTGTTTAGTAGACGCCGTGCCGCGGCACATGTTCCCGGGCCTTGCCCCCTCCCTGCCTGCCCTGACCCATGGATATCCTGATCGACATCATTCTCAAGGCTGGCCGCTCCGCGGTCGAACTCTCGCTCTTCGTCCTGCTGCCGGTGATGGTGGTCATGCTGTCGCTGATGCGCCTGCTCGAAGCGCGTGGCGCGCTGGACTGGCTGGTCGCCCGCATCAGTCCGCTGTTGCGGCCGTTCGGGCTGACCGGACTGGGCGTTTTCGCCGCGCTGCAGATCAACTTTGTCAGCTTTGCCGCACCGATGGCCACACTGACCATGATGGAGCAGCGCGGCACTTCGGATCGCCACCTGGCCGCGACGCTGGCCATGGTGTTCGCCATGGCACAGGCCAATGCGGCCTTTCCGATGCTGACCATGGGCTTGCAGTTCGGCCCGCTGCTCGCCTTTTCGCTGCTGGGCGGCCTGACAGCAGCCGCTGCGACCTATTACCTCTTTGGCCGCCATCTCTCGGCGCAGGAAGCAAGGCTCGACGAAACCCTGCACCACCCTGTCGCCGAGAGTGCCAAGGGCGTGCTCGACGTGATCAACCGGGCCGGTGCGGAAGCCTTCAAGATCGCCGTCGGCGCCATTCCGATGCTGGTCCTGTCGCTGGTCGCGGTGACAGCGCTCAAGAAATTCGGCGCGATCGACGCCCTGACGGTACTGATCGCGCCGCTGCTGCAGCGGGTCGGCATCGATCCGGTCCTCATCCTGCCGACGCTGACCAAGTACCTCGCCGGCGGCACGGCGATGATGGGGGTGATGGACGATATGCGTCGCGCCGGCCAGATCAGCATCGAACTGCTCAACGCCAGTGCCGGTTTCCTGATCTCGCCCTTCGACCTGCCCGGCGTGGCGGTGCTGATCTCGGCCGGGCGGCGGGTCGCGGCCGTCTGGAAACCGGCTGCCGTTGGCGCCTGTGTCGGCATTACCTTGCGCACACTGGGTCATGCCGCCCTCGCCTGAAATTCATTACATTGAGTAAAAGACAACAAGACAACAAGCGATCTATTGCTTACCAAGCATAAGCAATAAACTGTACCCATCGTTTCAAGGCCTTTCCCCGATGCTCTCTGCCCTTACCCAACTGCTCCTCTTCCAGCTTGCCGGCGAAGTGATCGTCCGCGGTCTGGCGCTGCCGGTGCCCGGCCCGGTGCTCGGCATGCTTCTCCTGTTTTTTGCCCTCATCCTGCGCGGCGGCCCGGGCAAGGAATTACAGACGACTGGCTCGACCCTGCTCCAGCATCTGTCGCTGCTCTTCGTGCCGGCCGGCACCGGCATCATGGTGCACCTGCACCTGGTAGCCGACGAATGGCTGCCGCTGCTCCTTTCGCTATTGATCAGCACCACCGTCACGCTGGTCGTCACCGCCCTGGTCATGAAAACCTGCCAGTCCGGGGCCAGCACCGGAGAAACCCCATGACCGCCGAACTAAGCCAACTGTGGGTCTATCTGGCCGCCTCCCCGCTACTCGGCCTGACCGTCACCCTGCTCGCCTATCAGGGCGCCTTCTGGATCTACCAGCGCTCGGGCAACACCCCCCTGGCCAACCCGGTTCTGATCGCCGTGACCGCGCTGGTCCTCTTCCTGACTGCCACGGGGACCACTTACGAGACCTACTTCGCCGGTGCCCAGTTCGTGCATTTTCTGCTCGGTCCAGCCACCGTGGCGCTGGCCATTCCGTTGTACACCCAGTTCAAACGGGTACGCGCCATGCTGTTGCCGGTCCTGGCCGGCCTCATCGCCGGCAGCCTGACCGCCATCGTGTCGGCCGTGCTGATTGGCCGATGGTTTGGCGCCAGTCCCTCCACCCAGTTGTCGCTCGCCCCCAAATCGGTGACGACACCGATCGCCATGGGGATCGCCGAGCGCATTGGCGGCATCCCGTCGCTGACCGCCGTGCTGGTCATTGTCACCGGCATTCTCGGTGCGCTCGGTGCCCGCTATCTCTTCGATGCGATGAAACTGCACGATCCGGCCATTCGCGGCTTTGCCATCGGCATCGCATCGCACGGCATCGGTACGGCGCGGGCCTTTCAGGTGAGTGAACAAACCGGCGCCTTCGCCGCGCTGGCCATGGGCCTGAACGGTGCGCTGACGGCGATGCTGGTGCCGGCGCTGGCGCACTGGCTGTCGCCGCTGATCGGTCACTAGCGCATCGCCCTCCGGCGCTCGGCGCCGGAATGTTGCGGCACACGCACAATGCCGTTCGCTTAGGGTAAGTACCTATGGCCGCCCGGCCCCGGCCAGCCAAGAATTGCACCATGCAGCCACGGATCACCACCCCTCCCCCGCAACAGACCTGGCTATGGCTGGCCCCCTATATTGCGATCGGCGTCTTTGCGCTGGCCATGCTGATCCTGACCGGGCTCCTGCAATGGCGCGAGCTGGACACCGCCCGCTCGGCACTCGAAGGTGACATGCACTGGGCGGAACGGACGATCGAGAGCCGCTTGCAGGCCCACCGCGACTTTCTCGCCGAACTGGGGCGCGAGCAGGAATTCCGGCAACTGACCTACGAATCCTTCCAGGTGCGCGCCGCACGTTATGTCCGCGAGGCGCCGGAGATCCAGGCCATCATCTGGGTGGATACCGACGGCAAGGTGGAGTGGGTCGCCCCCAACGAGGGCAGCCTGACCTTTGTCGGCGACCAACTGGTCGGCAACCGGTGGACTGCGTTGCAGGAGGCGCTGCGCATTCGCCGCGAGCTGGTTTCGCCGGATTACCGCGACAGCACGCTGGGGCCGATGCACGACATCATTCTCCCTGTCCAGCGCAGCAGTGCCGACCTTGGGGCCTTCATCGCTGTCCAGTCGCTGGAGAGCCTGCTGCGCACCACCTTGCCCGCCGTATTCACCGCCCGCTACAGCCTGACCGTGATGAATGCCGAGAACCGTGAGGTCTATAGCAACAGCTCGGTGAAGCCGACCGACCGCCAGCTTTCCGGCCAGATCAACCTGGAACTGCCGAATAACCGCCTTGGCCTGAACATCGTCGCCTATCGTGCCGGTGGCGCCTGGCTGACCTTCCTGCCGGCCGCGCTGATCATTGCCCTGACCCTGATCGCCTCGGTCACGCTGATCCAGCTCCGCCGCCATGCCCGGCACCGCGCCGCGACCGAGGAGGAACTGCGCACCGCCTACGCTTTCCGCCAGGCGATGTCGAATTCCCTGATCACCGGCCTGCGCGCCATCGATCTCGAAGGCCGCATCACCTTCGTCAACGCCGCCTTCTGCCGGATGACCGGCTTCGAGGAAAGCGAACTGATCGGTATCAAGCCGCCCTATCCCTACTGGCCGCCAGAGGAGTTCGAGCAACTGCAGCGCAACATCGATATGGCACTGGCCGGCAAGGCGCCGCCGAGCGGTTTCGAGATGCGCATCATGCGCAAGAACGGGGAACGCTTCGATGTCCGCCTCTATTTCTCGCCGCTGATCGGCACCGATGGCCGGCAATTGGGCTGGATGGCGTCGATGAACGACATTACCGAACCCAAGCGGATACGCGTCGAACTGGAACGGGCACATGAGCGCTTCACGACCGTCATCGACGGTCTGGATTCCAGCGTACACGTCGCCGATGCGAAAACCGGCGAAATCCTCTTTGCCAACCGCGCTTTCCAGAGCATCTATGGCTTTGACACCGTTGGCCGCGACAGCGAACAGGTTACCGCCGCCTGCCGTCCGCCACCCGATGCCTACCTGCGCGACCCGCGGCAGATCGGCAGCGACGAACTACCCTGCGAAATCTACGATGGCGAAATCCAGCACGCCCTGTCCGGGCACTGGTATCACCTGCACGAACGCGCTATCCGCTGGGTCGACGGCCGCACCGTGCGTGTGCAGGTCGCCGCCGATATCACCGACCGCAAGCACATCGACGAGGTCAACCTGCAACAGCAGAAGCGCCTGGAGCAGACCTCGCGCCTGATCACCATGGGCGAAATGGCCTCCTCGCTGGCCCACGAGTTGAACCAGCCGTTGTCGGCCATCGCCAACTACTGCGCCGGCTGTGTCAAGCGCATGCAGGCGGGCAATTACAAACTGGATGACTTGCTGGTCGCCATGCAAAAAGCCTCCAGCCAGGCCGAGCGGGCCGGCAAGATCATCCGCCGCATGCGGGACATGGTGAAAAAGGACGCCCCCCGGCGCGAGCCCATCGCGCTGCCCGAACTGATCGACGAAGCGCGCGCCTTCGCCGACATCGAAGCCCAGCGCACCGGCACCCAGCTCGTCATCGACCTGCCGCCCCACCTGCCGCGGATCGATGTCGACCGCATCATGATCGAGCAGGTACTGCACAACCTGATCAAGAATGGCATCGAGGCGATGACCGACGTACCGGTCGACCGCCGGCAACTGGTCCTGCAGGCCCGCCTGCTCGACGAACGCATGGTCGAAGTCAGCGTCACCGACCACGGCCACGGCCTGGCCAGCGAAGACATGGAAAAGATCTTTACCCCTTTCTACACGACCAAGCCGGAGGGCATGGGTATCGGTCTGGCCATCTGTCGTTCTATCATCGAGTTTCATCAGGGGCGGCTGTGGGCCACGCCGCGCCGCGAGGGCGGCACGGTTTTCCATTTCACCGTGCCAATCGAGGAAGTGAACGAGGACGAGCATGACTGAAACGAAGCAAACCATCCATGTTGTCGATGACGACGAAGCCATGCGCGATTCGATGTCCTGGCTGCTGGAAGGCGAAGGCTACCCGGTCGCCTGCTTCGACTCGGCCGAGGCCTTTCTACAAGCCTTCCACACGGACATGCGCGGCTGTCTGGTGCTCGATGTCCGGATGCCGGAAATGAGCGGCCTCGAACTGCACGAAAAGCTCGACAGCCTCGGTTCGCAACTGCCGGTCATCTTTGTCACCGGCCACGGCGACGTGCCCATGGCGGTGAGCGCGCTGCAACGTGGCGCCTGCGATTTCATCGAAAAGCCCTTCCACAACGAGGATCTGCTGACACGCATTGCCCGCGCCCTGGAGCTCGACGCCCGGATCCACGCCCGGCGCCAGCGCGACGGCGCCATCTCGTACCGCCTGGAGCAACTCACCCAGCGCGAACGCGAAGTCATGGACCTGGTCGTCGCCGGCAAGCTGAACAAGCAGATCGCCGACGACCTGAACATCAGCATGAAGACCGTCGAAGCCCACCGCGCCCGGGTCATGGAAAAAATGGGTGTCCGGACCCTGGCCGAACTGGTCAAGGTGGTACTGACGGTCAACTGAGCCCGCCCGCGCGGGACATGCCGACGGTTTCAAGCGGACTGCCCCCCATTTACCCCGGGCCGGCTACTCAGTAATGGCGGACCGGCGCCTTGGGGGGCATTTTCGGCGTGCCAAAGTAGGTGGCCGGCGGTGCGGCAAAACCGCCCCTGGCCGGCGCATCCTGGATCATCTTCGCCGACTGTTCCTGCGGCTGGCTCCGCTTGGCAGTGATTTCCAGCGTGGCGGCACGGGCCGGGGCGACCCGGTCGACATCGGCGCGGACGATGCGCATCCGCTCGACAGCGATCCGCTTGTCCACCGTCTCGGTCGAATAACCGCGCTTGACCAGCGTTTCTCGGATATTGAGCAGGTTCTCCAGTTCCTTCGAGGAGCGCAGCGAACGAACCGGCGTCCCCCAGCTTTCCTTGGGCTTGGCCACGGCGATGTTGAACTCCTCGGGGTTACTGACCATGCGGGCGATCTCCAGGCGATTCTGGCGCATCGCCCATTCCAACGCTCCGTCGCCCCAATCGTTTTTCGGACTGCGGTCGGCGCCCTTTTCGATCAGCTTGCGCGCCAGCTCCAGGTGGCCCTCGTACACCGCCATCATCAGCACGGTGGAACCGTTGGTGCTCCGGGCATTGATGTCGGCCCCCTGCGCGATCAGGTAATCGGCCACCTCGGCATGGCCTGCGAATACGGCGTAATGCAGGGCAGACCAGTGGCGGTCCGGCGCATTGATCCGCGCTCCGCGTTCCAGCAACCATTTCACGGCCGCCAGTTGGCCACGCCAGGCGGCCAGGGCAAGGGCGGATTCACCATGAGCATTGAGCAGGTCGATATCAGCGCCGCGCGAGATGAACAGGCGCATCAGGTCGAGTTTACCTTCCCAGGCTCCGATCATCAGGCCGCTACCGATGCGGCTCCCCATGAAATCCGGCGGCATGCCGGCATCCAGCCATTTTTCCGCCTGGCGCACATCGCCCAACTCCATGCTGTGGGTAAAGGCGACCGGATCAGGCAGCACGGACTCCGCCGAAAATACCGGGACAGCCGACAACAGCCAGCCGCCCATCCCGATTATCATGGCGACCCATCCTTGCGCAGTTCGTCTCATTGCTTTTCCATTGCTTCAGGCCAGCCCCCATTTTCTCATGACCCGAGCCGATTTCCGGTTGGCGGCGGCGCTGGCGCTGTCCCTGCTCCTCCATCTGCTGCTCCTCGGCAACTGGTCCTGCAGGCCCGCCTGCTCGACGAACGCATGGTCGAA